>Ga0157369_10000612_pt1 | contig 46364 bp, 76 predicted proteins | sample C25metaG_FD_113461 | JGI IMG/M metagenome (GOLD analysis project Ga0157369, IMG submission 113461) | Corn rhizosphere microbial communities from Kellogg Biological Station, Michigan, USA - C2-5 metaG | ecosystem: Host-associated > Plants > Roots > Rhizosphere > Soil | place: USA: Michigan... | reverse complement strand
CGTGCGATGCCTTGCAAGTTTCTGCCAGTCAGTCTCGCTCAACGAGTGCGAGTTGATGCGGTGCAAGTCGATGCCCTCAGCCGCGGCTGCCATGCGCCCAACAACTTCGTGTTCTTTCATCTCGAGAGAGAAGAAGCCAGCCCCGTACTTTGACGCAGCCACAGCCGCGCAACCAGCAACGAGGGATTTACCCACCGCGGGCCGAGCGCCAAGGATGGTGAGCTGCCCAGGATGCCAACCGCCGTTGAACTTATGGTCCAGTTCGTGCCAGCCGGTCGGGTAGGACTTGCCGCGGGGCGCTGACCACAAATCCATTGCGTCATCCAACGCGGCGGCATAGGTGCGGATCTTCACACCGGATGCCGCGTTCACTGACTCGTCAAGGATGGCCCTTGCATCGTCCAGGACTTGCTCTGTCTGGTCCCAACCGGCTTCGAGCGCCATCTGCTTGAGCCTGCGCCCGACCCCACCAAGCCGGCGCAGCCTTGCGAGGCCGGTCACGATGGATGCGTAGTGCGGTGCTGCTGACCCGACTGGCGCAACATTGATGCACTCGTAGAGGTAGGTGAGGTCCATGCCGCTGCTGGGGTTAGTGATGAGTTTCTGCGCCAACGCAATCGGCGTTACGGGTTTGCCGGCGCGGGCTTCTTCCACGATTATCAGCCACAGTTGCTCATGGATTGGGGCGAAGAAGTCTTCAGGTTCGATGGCGAGTTCATCGAGGATGCGTTGGTCCAGCATTACCGCGCCGATGATTGCCCGTTCTGCGTCCTGGTCTTCTCTGACTTTGTCGCTCATGCTGCCAGCTTCCTTTTGGCTTCTTCGAGGCGTTCCTGCTGGTGCGCGGCTCGTTGTTCTTTCTTCCAAGCGATTTCGCCGGCGACGTCCAAACCTTCGGGGGGTGTCCCTGGTGTCCAAACGTCTCGGCCTAGGATGGCTTCGACGTTGATTTCACCGGTTGGGGTTACGGGTCCGGTTTTGTTCTTGTCCCAGTCTTCCAAGGCGGCGAGGCGGAGTTGGTCGTATTTGTCGCGGAACGTTGGCATGGACAGGATGTTTTTTCGCCAGAAGGTGTTGGCTTGTGACCAGCGGATGAGGTTGGCGGCTTTGTCTGGTTCGCGGTTGTCGAGGTCGATCATGCGTCGTGCTGCGTCTGTCCAGGTTTTGCCGATGGTGGGGCGGAGTGATCCGTTTGCTTCGATTGTGTCTGCTAGTAGTTCGCAGAGCATTTTTACGTCTTCACGGGTTTCCACCGAAGAAGCTTTAGCTTCTTTATTAGGGGTCGGGTCGGGTCGGGTCGGGTCGGGGTTACGAACGTTTTCCGAACTGTTCGTGTCCGTTCGCCCGAACGCACCTTGTTCTTCGCCTTGTTCTAGGGGTTTTTTCTGTTTGCGTCGGGCCCGCAACTCCTTCATGCGTTCCCTACTTGCGGCCCGCTCGGCGTCTACGTCCTTCTTACTTGGCTGGTACTCGTGCCAGTTGCAGAATGTATATCCGCCTTGCGTGCGCTCCCAAAGACCAACTTCGACCAACGCGGCTGGTGCTGCGGGTGGTCCGCCGAACTCCGAAATCATGTAGTCGGGCACGTTCCCGTCGGTGAGTTGGTCAGCGGCCCATGACCCTGCGACTGTCCACAAACCCACCGCAGCGAATCTAACCCGCTTGGGGATCCTCAGTAGTTTCCTGGATGAGTGGAACCCGTCATCGACTTTGAACCAAGCCATCTAGCTTCCTGCCTTTTTGCGTTGTTCGCGTTGTTTCCGCATGGTTTGTTTCCGGGCCTGGTCGGCTTGCTTGCGTGACTGCCGGCGCAACTGGTCAGCGGCGGCGGTCATGCTGCGGCTATAGCGGCTTGGATGGCGTTAAGAGCTACTGCACGCGCCCTTTGCTCTTCGTCCAGGTTTGCGGCTTCCCAAGGCTCATCTTTCATGCCCTGGAAAATTCGCTTTGCAGCCTGATCAATTGCGGCCTTGCTGAGAAGAAACCCATCTGCGGCACCTAGAACGCTTGTAGCTTCCTTGATCGCATGATCGCGGTCTTCTGGTTCCAGGTCTTCAACTCTTGTCCAGAATCCGTCAAATCGCATTCCGCTCGACTCGCTGATTGCATTGGCTACTGTTTCAACTCGCTGGCTCGAACTCATGCTGCTGTCCTTTGTCGTTTGGGGTTGTGTTTTTTGTCCCAGCCGGCTGCTTCTTGGGTGGCTCTTAGGAGGCCGAGTTGTCCGCCGTGGATGGGTGGGGGGAGGATGACTTTGTGGGGCTTGCTGGTGCGTTCCCTGGCTTCGCGGAGTTGGTCGTTGATTTGTTGTTGGCGGCGTCGGGTGCGGGCCAGTTCGAGTTCTGCGGCATGTATGGCGGCTAGTTCGCGTTCGGCTCGTTCGATTTCGGCGGTTGCGATTTGTTGTTGTACGCGGAGGTTTTCGAGGTTGGCGCGTGTGCCGTTTCGTGTGTAGCCGGCCATTAGTTGGTTCCTTTCATGTATGGTTTGCAGTCGCGGCAGTGGGTGCGGTCTGTTCGGGTGCGGTGGCGGGTTGAGAAGTTGATGCCGCAGCGGTTGCAGGTTGCGTGTGCGCTGTTGCCTTGGGGGTGGATGTTGGTGGCTGTGATGCGGGGGTATGTGTAGGTGCTCATTTGGTTGCCTTGGGTTGGTGGTGCGGGCGCCGGGGGTTAGCCAGCGCCCGCAAGGATTTTTCTTAGAACGCGGGTTCGTTGGTGGGTCCGTTGCCCCAGCCGCCTGCGTCTTGTGTTGCGGGTGCGGCCCAGGGGTCTTGCTGCGGGGATGGGACGTTGGTGCGGATAGGCTTGCTTGTCGGCACCTCACCGCCGTTCCCTGACCGTTGGGTGCGGTTGACCTTCGCGTTGGCATACTTCAAGCTGGGCCCAATTTCCTGGACCTCGAACTCGATCACCGTTCGCTTCTCGCCGTCTTTCTCATAAGAGCGCTGCTTGAGAAAACCGGACGCGATCACTCTCATGCCCTTAGTCAAGGACTCTGCGGTGTTCTCTGCTGCTTCCCGCCATACCGAGGACCGCAGGAACAACGCTTCTCCGTCTTTCCATTCGTTGCTGTTCCGGTCAAACGTGCGCGGGGTCGATGCAATGGTGAAGTTAGTGACAGCATCGCCGCCTGGGGTGAACCTGAGTTCCGGGTCGCTGGTGAGGTTGCCAATAACGGTGATAAGGGTTTCGCCGGCCATGTTTACTTACTCATTTCGTTGTTGGTGTATTTTTCGAGGTTGGCGAGGATGAGTCCTTGCCAGTGAATGTCTGTTTCGGGGTCGCCGTTGGATACGACAGTTACGGGGACTCCCACGTATCCGAGGGCTTTGATTGCGTCGCGGTCGGCGGGTGATTCTTCTACGTTGACTTCGTGGAATTGGATGCCTTTGCGGTGCCACCATGCTTTGATGCGTTTGCAGGGTTGGCAGTCCGGGCGGGAGTAGAGCGTGATGGTTTTCATGCGGCTTTCTTGTGGCTGGTTTGTTCGGTGTCGCTGGTCCAGTGCCAGTAGCCGCTAGAGCAGCGATAAAAGTACGCGCGTGGGTCGCCGCCGTTGCGTGCCCATACTTTGGCGTGGAGTAGGCGGGCCGCGGGAAGGTTAGAAGACTTCACTTTCCCGCAGGAGCATTTGTTACTGTTCGGCTGGTTGGGCATGGGACTTGATCTTGTTGAGCATGTCCGGGCCTTCCCCTGCTTGTTGCGCGGCCATGTATACGGCTTTGACGTTCTCAAGGTCGCCGGCTGCTAGTGCTGCTTCTGCGAGCCAGTCACGTTTGGGTGCTGGTGCTGTGAGGGGCTGCACGGTGAACACTGCGGAACGGCCCTTCTTGACCAGCAGCGGCACCTTCAACGGCTTGTCAAGGCCGGTCATGTGGCTGATTCGGGTGCCGCCTACAGCCTCGTTGCCGAACTGCACTGACGGGTCGCAGAACAATGTCACGCTCTGTCCGATGTACGCAGATGCTTTGGTTCCCCAGGCTGCGGCGATTACCCTTCGCATGGACTTTCCGGGGCGCCATACGCGGGGGAAGCCTTCGAGGTGGAAGTTGAATGGCTGTTCGGTGTTGTGTTTGGTGACGTTCTCGATGGTGAACGTTCGTGGTCCTGCTACAAGGTCTATCGCGTCGAGCTGGTCACTTTTTGGGGCCAGGCTGTCGGTCATATCAAGGTCCATTAGAATCCGATCTCGATTTCTGCGTAGTGGTCGATGCGTTCGGTTGTGGGTAGGTGTTGGGTGAGGTGCTGGTAGTTGGTGATGGTTGTCGTGGCGGTGTCTTCCAAGGTCATTGCGGCGTCGAGGATGGCTTGTTGCCATGCGGGGTCTGGGTAGACGCGTCGGGTCCAGAGGGGCATGCCGCCGCTGTATGAGTTGAAGTCGATCCATTCGCGGCCTGAGACGAGTAGTCCGGTTTGGAGTTGGGCCATGTGCTCGTAGGGGATGCGGTCTGCGAGGATCGTGGCTAGGTGTTTCTTTGGTTCGGGGGCTTTGATTTCGATTAGCCCCTCATCTCCAACCAAGCCATCGGGGGAGTATCCGATGCGGCCCCACGGGTATTCACGGACCATGAACCCGACTTGATGTACTGGGGCGTGGTGTTCGCTGTATTTGTCGCGGGCGTAGGGCTCGTCCAGGGTTCCGCGTTCCATGTTGCGGGTCATCGGGGTTGGTACTACGTAGCCGGTGATTCGTTCGGATACGAGGGTCATGGTGAGTGCTCGGGAGTAGTCGTTGGAACTGACTTTGAATACGGGTGGCAGGGTTGCGGCTCGTATGGAGCGTTCGTCGTGCGGGGTTTTGATGGGTGCCGGGATTTTGCGGGCGAGGCTGACACATGGGGCACCTTCGCCGGCCTCGCACTTGGGGCATTCAACGGTGAGTGCGTCAGGTGCGCCTTGGGTGATGAATTGGCCGATGACTGATGCGGTGATGATGCCGCAGCGTTGTTGGAGCCATTCGTCTGTGCCTTGTTGGAGGTCGGTGAAGACTTCGAGGCGGCTTGTGGGTTGTTGTTCGGTGCTGATGGTCATTGCTTGCCGCCTAGGTTGAGTGTGTGGAGTGTGGCGCGTATGGCTGCTTCGAGTTGTTCGCGGTCATGTTCTTCGCGGGTTGTCATGGCCTACTCGATGTCGCCTTTGTCTAGTGGTTCTTGTGATGCGCGGCAGGAGCATTGGCTGTTTGCGCATTGTTGGAATGTGTTTGGCGTGGCCCATGCCCCGGTTTGGTCGGGGTCGAGCGGATCAGACAGGCGCCGCTTCATTGCTGGGCTTCCAAGCTGCGGAGTTGGGTCATGAGTTCAGTTGCCCATTCAAGGGCGGTGTCGATGTCCTCGAACGTGATATCTAGGTCGTCATCTTCGTCGGTGAGGAACACCGCGCCCTCTTGACCGTTTAGGGCGCCGTACTCGGTTCGCACGTCTACTTCCCCGCCGTAGATGATGTTCATGCGACGTCTCCGAAGATCATTTCTTCGAGGGTGGGTGCGATGCGGCGGACTCGTTGGCGTGCGAGGTGCGCGTCTGCGATGTCGGGGATGTGGTTGAGCAGGGCTTGTTTGGATGGGTTGAAGATGGATTGTGGTTTGTAGACGTTGTTCGCGGGGATGGGCATGTGAGTCATTGCAGGTTCCTTAGCGGGTGATGGGGGTGAGAATGATGAATTTGAGGCTGTCAGGCGCTTCGCAGTTGCGGCACCGGAGCGTCTTGTCGTGGGTGAGAACTTGCTTCCACGCATCGCATATCGCCCGTAGTGGTCCAGTGAAGAAGCAGCTGCGGCACTGGCCTCGGAAGTAGTAAGTCGCTGACCCATCGCCGGGGTGGTAGGGATGAGCGCCGTGCCCGCCTTGCTCGCAGGGGACTTCTGGCATGTCGCCTACTAAGAGTTCGAGGCTGATCTCTACACCTGCTTGGACGGTCATGTCATTAGTCCTAGGGCTGCGGCGATGGGGATGATGGATAGGGGCATGACGATCATGATGAGGACGCCGGCTGCGATTTCTTTGAGGGTGTCGATGGCGTCGAAGTTCCAGCGGATCGGTTCACGGGTGCGGGTCATTGTTGGCCTGCCATGCTTGTGGCTGCTTTGAATGCTTCGGGTTGGCATGGGTGGACGCTCATTGCGTATCCGCCGTTGGTGTTCCTGGTCCTTGCCCACCAGTAGCCGTATTCCTTGACGACGGATGGTTTGTTGGGGTTGGTGCGGGTGGAGTGGAGTTTCATGATTCGCCTTTCCTTCTGCTGTCCGCGTCGTCTTCGGTTCGGGTTTGTTGTTGGGCTTCGGTTTCTTCGCGCTGGGAGTAGAAGAACCAATCCCGCCGCTCAGCCCGGGTCATTCGTGGTCTACGTTCTCGATGTAGTCACTAACAGCGGGAAGGAATGCCTTGTCGCCGCACCCTTCGCAGGTCAGGGTGACGTCACCCAGCCAGTCAAGGTCGATCAGCACCTCTTGGCCTTGCTGCTGGGTGGTGTCCAGCTCTGTGCTCGTCATGCTTTCGCCGCAGTCGCAGGCGGTCTTGTACTTGATGCGGATACTCATCGTGTTTCTCCTTGGTATGTGGTGACGATTTGGCTGATGTTCATGAGGATGGCGACGGGTGTGGATTGGCCGCGCATGAATACGTCTATTTGTTGTCCGATGTTTGCCATGGCTTGTTCGGCGGTCATTGGTTGGGCCTGTCGTAGGCGGGGTCGCGGTGTTTGCCGAAGCCTGGGGGTACGGTGCCGGTTGTTACGTAGGACGCGTACTCATGGGCGAATCTGTCGAGTTTGAAGACCTCGGAGTGGGTGCCGAATACGTGGCCGGTTTTGAAGTACTCCCGCATGATGGTCGCGTTCGTGACGATGCTCATGCTGCGACCGCCGTGACTGTAGTGACTGCGCCGTGTTCGGTGATGCTGACGGGGGAGAGGTAGCCAGTGTGGGCTGCTGCTTCTTGTTGGAGGTTCGCGAGGATGCTGGGGTTGCGGCGGATGTCTGATGTGAATACGGAGAACGTGTGCTTGCTCATGTCATTTCCTTTTCGGGATGCGGGGCGGTTTGCGGGGCGCCTCTGGTTGGGCTGGTTGTTTGTGGTACATCGCTTTGATGGTTTGGATGTCTTCGGCTGAGAAGCGGATTTCGGAGCCGATCATGTGGTGCGGCCAGTTGTCGCGTTTTTTGAGCCGGTAGATCGTGGACCGCGAAACTTTCAGCATCGCGGTCAACTCTTCGAGGGTGTAGAGCATGTCGGTCATGCCGCGAACGGCAAACCTTGTTGCTGGATTTCCGGGTCAGGGACTTTGATCACGATGGGCTGGATGTCCAGGTAAGCGGCGATCCGCAGGAGTACTTGGTTGCTCATGTGTTTCCGGCCTGTGCAGATTTGCGAGATGAGGCCGGGTGATACCTTCGCGCCGCGTGCAAGTTCTTCCTGGGTGATGGGGCGGCGGTTCAGGTAGCCCTCGGGGGTTAGTTCTGTGCGGTACATGAGGGCCGCGAGGGTTCTACCTACCCTGTAGTCTTCCGGGTCGATGTCTTTGCGGGCCTCCCGGATACCCGTGATTGCTGTGCTCATACAGGTAAGACTAGGTATTGCTAGGTATTGTGTCAACACCTTGCTTGGTATCGCTTGGTATTGCATGGTGGAGTTCCGCGCCAATTAAGGGAATCGGACCCCAAAGTAGAAGGTATATTCGAACCCCGTTTGACCGGGCAATACCAAGGGAAGCGGCTTAGACTACCTTTCGCGCGCCTTGCAAATACCAAGAACTTTTTTGGATGCTGAGCAGGTACTTCCGGGTAGTTCATGAGCGAACAACTAGGTACTCGGAGGTAGTCATGAGCAAACAAAGACGCGTACCGCAAGGTATTGAACACCTCACCAAGTAGGGGGACATTGATCGTATGAGCATCGTTTTAGAAACCGAGGGCGACATGGAGCAGGGTAGGCAGTACGGCGAAGAAGCAATGTTGCGCCGGCTGGGCCAGCTCGCACGTCAGCGCCGCGAAGAGATAGGTATGGGTCGTGACCGGATGGCCGAAGAGTTGAAGATCGGTTCTGGTGCGACTATCCGCGATTTTGAGTTTGGCCGTACGAAGCCTTACGCGATGACGTTGCGTAAGTTTGAGCGCGGGTTGCATTGGCGTTCGGGTGTGATTGATGAGTTGCTGGCTGTGGCTGAGACCAGGAACGCGTCTGATGTGTCTATGGAGGATTTGGATGCGTGGGATGCGGCACCTAAGGCGCCGCTTGCCACGTTTTCGACTCCTGAGTTGTTGCGTGAGTTGGCTTCTCGTTTGGAGACGTTGCAGGCCGGTATGGGCGGTGCTGTGTTGCCGAAGGACGCGGGCCCTGGAACTCAGGACCTGTATGGGATGGCCGCGAATGGGTTCATCCCTGAGCACCTTGAGAGTGAGGTCGCGGACGCGGAAGTGCGGCGCGACTCTGACTTGAAGCCCGAGTCCTAAGTAAACTGCCGGTTGTGGCTTAAACTGTCCGCCCCAACCCTTACCCTTAATTCCAGTCGTTAGCATCGGGCTTGCGTGGGGGTTGAGTGTTTGGGGGTTGTTACGTGGCGATGGTTTATAGGTTGCGCATGCCGGATAGTGTTCCTTCCCGTACTGATGGGGAGAACATTTACGTGGATGACAGGTTGGACGATATTGGGTTGCGGTGCGCCATCGTGCATGAGTCGATCCATATTGAGCGCGGGCATGGGACGTTGCAGACTGAGGCTGTTGAGATGTCGGTCCGGTATGAGACTGCGATCCGGTTGCTTCCGTTGGACATGATTGTGGGGGTGTGCAAGGAGGGCCGGTCGTTGGCTCAAGTCGCGCGTGAACTCAGGGTGACTAAGCAGGTTCTTATGGACCGTGCCGCCACATTAACGGACGAGCAAGCCGCGTTGGCGGGGTGCATGGACTGTCGCATGTGCCCCGTCATCCAAGCTAAGTACAGCAACCACCCATCCACGTACAAGACCCGCCAACTCATCGCTAGCTAACCCCCAAAACAAAGAACTACCCTGCTCTACCTAGCCTCACGTGGTAGAGCGGGGTATTCTTGTTGTATGAGCGAACAAACCACCGCGCCAACAGAGCGCGACGAACTAGCCACCTTGATCACCCGCACTCGCCATGTGCGCGCCCTGCATCTCGAACTCCCAGCAAGCATCATCAACCATGTCACAGGCGGAATCGCGGAAGCGATCCTTGCTGCTGGTTACCGGAAGCCCCGCACGGTCACCACCGTGGAAGAACTCGACGCTCTACCGGCTGGAACGCTTATAGCCTGTCTGAATCTGAATCCTGACTGGCCGAGCGTCTTCCTGAATGCTGGGGGCTCGCGGACTCCTTGGCTGCACCTTGACCCCGGCGACCGCTCCGATGGTGAAACGACGCTACCCTCCGGTGAAGTGCTGCGGTGGTACGGGAAAGGCAGCGCCATCGTCCTGCGCGAAGGAGACTCCAATGTCTGACGTCATCGCCTTGTTGCAGCCCCTGAAAGACCGACTCGCCGCAGCCACACCCGGGCCGTGGGAAGCGCGAGTGGACGACCTTACCGATGACGTGGACGTGGTGCACGATCAAGAGCAGGTTTCGTTCGTAGCGACATGTGGCGAGAAGCGATTCCCCCGAGCACTCGAAGACGCCGAGTTCATCGCCCACGCCCCCACGGATCAGGCCAAGCTCATCGCAGCCATAGAAGCAGTGCTTGGTGTTTGCACAGAGTTTGACGAGGTTGCGGAGGCTAGTTCCGCAATCGCTGGTACTAAGAGTTTCCAATCAAACCGTATCCGTGCCGCCCTCACCCAGGCGTTGGGTGGTGACACGGCATGAGCGAGCGCGACGAGTTGACTAAGACGCTTGTGAACATCCCATGGCGGAGTAACAGCGCTGACGTGGTGGCTGAGAAGCTTCTTGCGGCGGGTTATCGCAAGCCTCCTACCATCGACAATGAGAAGTTGGTAATCGATGACGGGATGCTCCTGCTTGAAGTCGGGGAATGCACGTGCACTCCCTACGGGAGCAGCCACGAAGCGTTCTGTAGCTACGAATACCTGGACGACCTGACCTGGCCCCTTGAACGCGCTGGTTACGTCAAGGTCAGTGAGGCCGCGATAGAACGAGCGGCGAAGGCAATGCTCGACGCGATGTACGACGACAAGACCCTCAAAGTAGACGACGAAGACCGCAGCATCATCCGTGCTGTTGTTGCGGCGTTGCGGGAGGGGGCATGAGCGTCTTGACTGGTGCGTGCCGATTCACGCCTAAAGCGCATGACAAGTGCGCTGGGATTATCTACCTAGGTTCCATCTGGGGCGAGCCAACTAAGTGCCAATCCCCTTGCCACAAGCGGGAGGACTCCAATTGATCAGTGACGAAGCGGTAGAAGCGGCGGAGAGGGCCATCGCGAAGCTCTACGGGCGCAATGCGGGGCCTGCGTATACCTTGGCACGCGCTGCCCTTGAAGCTGCTGCCCCGTTCATCGCCGCGCAAGCAACAGCTAGGGAGTGGGGCGTGACGTACGCCGACGAACAAGGCGACCTGCATACGGAGTGGGGCTACACACGGAACCCCTTTGACCAGATCGACAAAGACGGCGAGTTCCAAACTGGCAAGCGAACATGGGCTAGGGCATACGAAATCCTGTCCCGCCCCAAGAACGCCCAGACCTCCGAATGGCAGTCCGATGACTGCCCGTGGAAGACGCCCTGACCGCTTACTGATTCGTAGCGTTACCAGCACCAATACGCAATGAGGGCCCTCACTTCGGTGGGGGCCTTCATGCTTGTGCGAAAGTTTCCTAGGTGGGTGTATTGACAGGGTGTATATACACCCTGTAGATTTGTCTTATCGGAACAAGCCGAAGGCGGAAGGTAAGACAATGAGCGAAGTTCGGGAACTCCAGGTAGTTACCATCTCAGGTGCCGACTACACCGTTGACAACTGGGGCGGCATGGACGTCCTGATCAGCAAGAAGGGCACCGGCTACATCATTCAACCCGGAGTATCCCAGCCTCACAGCTTCCCCGGAGGAACCCCTCTCCGCAAGCACGGCAACCCCGTCCGCGTCATGAACGTCGGCGGCATCATCGAAGAAGTAAAGAAGTGACCCCCCTGCAAGAGCCCCTCTTCTGGGGTGAGGGGCACAATGGGGTCCGCCTACCCACACTGCCAGGGTGCGTCCGGGGGATAGTGGGCGTCTCGGAAAATGAGAAGGGCCGGAAGGTCTATACGTTGCAGTGCGAAAACTGCCTTGAACTGGAGAGTCCCGATATTCTCGTATTCATGACTTTCAAGTTCCATCCACGCACACCCAGCAACAACCCTCGCCTGTGCAAGCCGTGTCGGCTTGTCGTGCATGCCGGTTGCGAGTGCGGCAATTGCCGTGAAGATCGCACCGGAAGTGAATACTAGGCGATGAGCAAGGGAACGAAGGTCCGCACAGTGCGCATCGATGACGCACTGTGGGAAGCCGCGCAAACCAAAGCGCAGGCCGAGGGGACTAACATCAGCGAGGTCATCCGAGGCTACCTGCAAGCATGGTTGAATGACAGTGTTGACGCGTGTTGACACGGTCAACTGGGGCCGGCTTGCTGTTGACGGAGTCAACGGAGAATGACATGGAGTGACTTGCTCTGACACACAAAAATGCCAAAGACCACCAAGTCGCTTGGTAGAATCCGCGTGTTCCAGCGGAATGGTGAAGGGGTTCGAATCTCCTTAGCTCCACACTTTTGGGCCCTAGAATCCGCGGAAGTTTTCAGAAGTGTTGACGCAAACCGTCTAGGCGTTGACGCTAACTGATAAAATTGGGCATAGAAGACCCCCGCGATAGGCGAATATCCGGGGGCTTGACCGACTTGATAGGAGTCGATGTGCCAAGTTTACCCAAGGGTGAGTCCCCAATGTCCTGGCAGTGGTATTTGCTGGAACGTCGGTTCAAGCTCACTTTCATCCTCGCGTTCCACCCATTTGCCAAGGCAATCGTTGGCTGGATGGTAAAGCCCCGTGGCTAGTATCCATAAGCGCGGGCCGAAGAAGGATGGCACGTACAGTTACCGGTTGATGTGGCGGGACCCTGAGTTCGGGCCGCGTCATGAGACGTTCCAGGATAAGACCGAGGCCGAGATTTGGAAGCGTCTTCTTGACGCGAACGGGCAATCACTCGCGGTCGCCACGTCGTTGTATGAGAACGCTCAACTTGCTGGGCCAACAGTTGTTGAAGCGCTCAGGGAACACATCGCCCAGATTGTGGGCGCGACTGAGTACACCATCTCAAGGTATGAGGATGATGTGCGGCTGCATTTCAGTGGCGACTTTGGGGGATTGAAGCTAAAAGGGCTCAAATCCGCTGACATAACTCGTTGGGTGAAGTGGATGGAGGGCCGGGGGAAGTCGCCTAAGACGATCAGCCTGAAACACGGGCTGCTCAGTGCGGCGATGGAGACTGCTGTGCGTCACGGGCATATCGACCGGAATCCGTGTAAGGGCGTCAGGCTGCCTAAAAAGAAACGCGTGGGTGACGATGGGGATGACATCACAATGGGCGACTACCAGACCATACGCGCCCACATGGACCCACACTTTCACCCATTCGTTGACTTCCTCGTCGGCACTGGGTGCAGGTTCAGTGAGGCGACCGCGCTGCTAGGGCGTGACTTTGATCTAGACGGCAACCCGCCTGTGGTGTTCATTAACAAAGCCCACAAACTCGCAGCAGCAGGGGGTCGGTATGTTGGCTCCCCGAAAACGGAGAAGTCCAGGCGTCGCGTGTCACTCGCCCCATCGACCGTCACAGCCGTAGCCCCGCTAGTAGAGAAAGCCCTTAAGGACGGGGGCCCTGTGTTCAGGATGAAACGGGCAGGGGAGTTCACCGCCCAAGCGTTCTACAACCGGGGATGGCGTGATGCGCGGAAAGCTGCGGGGTTCGGCCCTGGATCTCAGAAGCACGTCACTGTTCACTCACTCAGGCATCTGCACGCGGCCCTGTTATTGGGGAACGGTATGAACATGTACGAGCTGAGCCGGCGACTAGGCCACAACAACATTCAAACAACTATCGACCTTTACAGCTCATTGCTCCCGGATGCGCACTTTCGTGGCGCGGAGGTTGCAACGAGGGCGTTGGAAATCTAAGCAGCGCGGTCATCATTGTTGTGGGTGAATAGTTCCAACCGCGCTTGCTTGGCGGCTTCGGCTGCTTCGTCTATGTCCGTGAAGTAGCCGATGTGCTTAACGACTCCATTGTGGCCTACCTGAACCCGCCACTTGCCCTTCTGCCATGTGACGCCACGGATGCCTGACTTGCTGTTCTTATAGGCCCCCACCTTGTTCTCGTTATTCTGCTTGCGTGTAGTCACTCGCAGATGGTCAGGGCGCACGCAGAGTCGGTTACGGCAGATGTGATCAAGGTCCATTCCCTCAGGGATGGTTGCGCCAGACATTTCGTAGGAGAACCGATGGGCCGCGTAGTCCTTCTTCTGGAATCGCATCTTCCCGTATCCGCCATTCATCTGGCACGCTGTCCAGTTCCAGCAGCCGTCTGTCTTTTCGACTTTGGACCAGAATCGGGTGGTAAAGTTTTGCATGTAACCGCTCTCGATTAGTGGTTGCCGGCCCCCAGGTGTTGTCGCACTGTGGGGGCTTTTTGCTGTACCTTAATTCTACCTTAGAATGCCTTGTTGTGTTGTGTTTGTCGGGTAGAGTGCGGTACTTTGAGTGGCGGATAACCCCCAAACAACAAAACGCCCCCACCCTCGCGATGAGGGTGGGGGCTGTTTGTTTGGTTAGGCTTGTGGCATGGAAGTTACTTTGACCGTGGAGAATGCTGAGGGTGGTATTGGGTACGTGTCCGCTGTCGGCAACGATTACACGGACGCGTACACCAAAGCGCGGGCACTCATCCCAGACGGATGCAAACCCATCGTCATACGGGCTGACTGACCCACTATTACGTCGGGGAACTTAACCGGTCTTATGTTGCCCGAATCGGGGCCGGATATAATCAGCGCATGACTACTGGGGGAATGACGCCTGCCGAGCGCCTGAAGGCCAAGACTGGCACTTATCTCGATACTTACTCAGCTCAGCGCGCTTCTCGGGCCAAAATGAAGAACCCGTGGATGGTCGCCGTGGGCATAGTCTTTCTCGTCATCGGCATCTTCATGCTTGCCATGGGGACCAACGAGTGGCTGGACTTCCCTTTCATCTGCATTGGCATCATCGTGATCGCCGCCTTTGGATACCCGGAAAAGGGCCTGTGACAATTCAGTTAGCCCTAGTTGGTTGTTTAGCGCTGCTAGGGCTGGCGATGCTGGTCGCCCGGAAGAACACGGACACACCACTTCCGAAGCTTGAATCTCTCTGGTTTCACAGCTCATTGACCTGGCCAGTCGCAGTCAAGGCCGCACTTGGGTCTTTCATCTTTGCTGGCGATGCGGACAGTGGCACCAGCTACATCCTTGTCACATACGGCCCTGCCCTGCTTATGTCCCTGGTCATGGTGGCAATGCGGGCACGCGGAGACGCGAAGCTATTCATACCAGGCCTATGGGTTTTTGCCGGCGTCGCGTTCTCCATCCCATTCACGCTGTTCGCGGGGACTGGGTTCACGGGCGTTCTGCCAGTGATTCTGATCCTGCCAGCGTTGCTTCGGCGTGCGACGCCAATCCCGCTGGGATCTTGGTTCAGGTCAGCTCGGTGGGCACTGCTGTGGATTCTTCTCGTTCTCATCGCAACCTCAGTTGTGGCACCTGAGAACGTGGTTGGACCGTGCCGGCTAGACAAGTGTTCGGCCTTCGGTGAAGTCCTGACCTCGCCCATCACGAACAATGGAAACTTTGTGGGGGTCGCGATCGCGATCCTGCTCCCGCTGGCATTGCTTGGGCTTCGCATGTTCCCGCTTATCCTCGTCTCGATTGTCAGTCTCGGGATGATCGAAGCGTCCGGAAGCCGCTCAGCAGCGCTGGCTGCATGGGTAGTGGTAGCTGTGGTGGTGATTGCTTCCGGTAACTGGGACCGGCGCCGCTGGATTGCTGGTGTCGCGCTCGTTGGCGTTCTCGTCGCGTCCATTGTTACCGCAGTGGGATCATTCCCTCGCGAGTTTGCCACCTTCCGTGGCGGCCTGTGGGAGCGAGCCCAGGAACTCTTTCTAGCCAACCCCGCCCTCGGGTATGGCCCTACCTACTGGTCAAGTCAGCCGCTGGAGCTGTCACTGACCGCAAACTACAGCCCCCACAACTTCTGGCTTGAGTTCGCTGTTGCTGGCGGCCTCTTCGGCCTCTTGTGCGTAGCAGCCGCTGGCATAACGCTCCTGCGAAAAGTTGCTAAGCAGGAGCGTTACGCCATCGTCATGATGCTGATAGCCCTGTTGGCCCTTGGAATTGTGGAATCCCCAGTGCAGCCTGGCAAGTTCAGCTTGGCGCCGTTCGCCCACCTTCTCCCGCTCATAATCGGAGCGGCCTGCTCTGTTGCTGAGCGCAGCCCAAGGGCAAACGCGCAAGCCCCGCTTCCCGCACGAGTCCTCGCAGGACGAAAGTAAAGCTACGGCAGGTCGGTGTACTTGGCCTTCAACGCGGTCCTGACTGCTGCCAGTTCGGTCGAGTCGATGAACCTCGCCACTGTCGCAATCTCGCGGAAGTCAGCATTGATTGTCGTACCCGATGAACCGGTACCGAGGGCGATGCCAGTTGGTGCACCAGTAGATCCTGACGCGGCGAACGCTGTTCCCGGTGCAGCGCTGGTGAGAGCGTCAACATGGAGCCTGGAGTTAGCGCCGTCGAGACGGGCCACAACGAGCGCCCATGCCGTGTTCCCTGCCACGGTGACAGCTTCGGTTCCGTTGTTGAGTTCCCAGTTGCCGCTAGCATCCCGCCGAACCCTGTAACCGCAGAAGTTCAGCGCGTAGACGGTCGTGGCCGAGAGTCGCATGACTGCGATCATGGTGCGCGGCTTGGACGTATCGGCCCACGCCTTGCCCAGCGTTGCAGCGCGTGCCGGTGAGTTGGTGATGGCCATCCGCAGGTACTTGAACCCGCCGTCGTTCTTGAGAATGCCATCATTGAGCGTTGCCGCGATGGACTCGTGCGCGGAACCGTTGTCGTACCATGTGGTGACAGTTGAATCGACTGCCGGTTCCGTCGCCGTAGCGCTCATCTTGGAGGCCACGTAACGGTGATCAAGGCCCGTGATGCCCACACTGTGCAGCGGCATAGCGAAGACCGTTGACGAGAACGTGCCCTGACCGATGGCGTTCACGGCAGCAACCCGGAAGTCATAGGACAGCTCGTTGGTGAGCCCAGTGACCGTGATCGCCGTAACTGTGGAGGCTGCGTGAGCGAAAGTCGTCCACAATGCATCGGTGCTGATCTTGTACTGAACCGCGTAATCGGTGATGGCAGAGCCGCCGCTATCTGGTTCCGTCCACGTCAGCGCCATCGAGCCATCGCCCGGCGCGGCAGCGAGGCCCGCGACGGGAAGCGGGACGGTGTTGGCGGCAGCGATCCACCCAAGCTCAGCGAACCTCGCGGCAACGTAGGCAGCGATGACCTGGCGAGCTGCGACCGTGAAGTGCGTGCCGTCTGTCAATAGCTGTCGGGGCACCCAGCCAGCCGCAATGTCCGCCGTGTCATCCATCGTGGGTGTAAGCCCAGCAGCGGCGAGACCATAGTTCATGAGGTAGTCATGAATGTCGATGGCGTTGCGGCCCCACTTGCGGAGGCCCTTGCCTCGCGCTGCTGTGGTGGCAGTGACTCGTGCGCTGTCCGCGCCGCCGACGTATCCGACGTGCGGGAGCATGACGAAGAAGCGGCGGTTGACTGCGTGCATGCGCAGGATCATCGCTTCAAGCTCATCGAAAACAACGTCCCCGTCTGTGACGTTGTTGTAGAAAACATCGAACCCGTGGATTGCGCCCAGGTTTGCGTCGGCATAGTCCACATAGAACGGTGCTGGGTGGGCCAGAGCTATGGCTGTGCCGCTGCCTGCACGTGTGAAGGTGTAGTAGTCGTCAGCTGCGTGCGAGGACGAGTCGCCTGACGGTTTCACAAGCGCAAGCGTGCCGGAAACCTTCTGCCCGTTCGGCAACTTCAGGTAGCCCACGAGCGTGCGAGCCAGCGAAGGATTGCCCCACACTTGGAGCAGAGGCCACGTAATGACGCCAGCCGCCGTCTTGAAGGTGACGTTCACGGCTCCAGAGGCGGGAATGCTCCCGCCTGCCGGTGTCATCATGTACGGGATCGCTCCGTGGCGGGCTGCGATGCCATCGGAGGTCTCGCCGCCCACTCCAGCATTGAGGACCGTAAGGCCGGTGAGTGCCGCAAGGAATCCTCCGACATCTTGGCGTGGATTGGACCCGCCGCCCTGAGCCCAAAGAGAGTTGGTCCACGTAATCACATCTGGGCCAGAGGTGGGCACGATCCCGTTTTCCTCAACGTAGGCCGTGATTGCAGGGCCGATTACCTCGCTGTCCCCAATGCGGTCGTCAATGGCGGCCAGCATGCCCGGTGCGGAGGGGCCATAAGTGGCATTAAGTGCCGTGTCTTGGAGGCGTGCGGGCAGGTTGGGGTCCGCGACTTTCACGGCGGGCGGGATGGTGAAGTCATCACCAACAGATACAAGGCGGTTCACCATTGTTTAGGTTCCGATCAGGTAGAGGCCGGGGTTGCTGGGGTCAGCAGCGAAGGTAGGACCAGCGAAGTAATACAGTCCGGGAGATGACGGATCTTCGGAAAGCCCAACACCACCAGCTCCGGCGTCGATCTTCGCCTCAGCGACACCGATACGGCCAGCTAGTTCCTGGTCTGCGGTTTGCCCTGCCCGGATCCATTCGTCAGCTTTTTGGGCGTTGGTGCTGATTGCGTTGTTGCCTTGTTTGAACAGGTCAGACCCGGCAGGTTTGATGAACCCCAATGGGGTGGTGTCAGCCACGCGGGCCTCCTAAAACAAAGGGGCCGACACCAACAAGGGTGCCGGCCCAATAATGGGGGGTGGGTTAGTTAGTGCGCTTCGGCTCAGCGCCAAGACCAAACCGAGTCAGCCACTCATTAACAAACGGCACAGCCATCACACGAGTAATAGCCGCACTAACCGCCAACGCAGTCAGGCCAGCACCAGTCGCACCCTCAGGGCTCTCATTCGTGACAGCCGTGTACAGGACAGGGGCAGCAGCCGCCGCGCCGCCAACAAACGCCAACGCAGTACGAACCGTAGCCCGCCACGGATACCGGGTCTGAGTCGTCTCAGAAACCGCTACATGATCACCCATCAGTTGCCTTCCTTGAGCGCGGCAACCTCAGCCTGCAACTCGCCAAGGACTCCAAGGATCTTGCCCGCATTGTGGTTATCCAGGCCGCTGATCGAGAACCCTCCAAGGATCGACTCGTTAGTGCCGTCGTTATTGAAGATCGCCTCATAAATGGCGTGAGTCTCCTTGAACATCTCAGAGACAGTAGGCCCGTCAGTGAAAGCCGGGGTGTTCAGGTACGTGTGCATATCAGTCATGAAATCTACTTCTTCCGTAACGGGGGTTGGGGTTACTTCGCCAGCAGGGCCAACAGACCCGCCGCCGCCAATCAGCTTGTTCGCCCGAGGACGCAGCACACCCTTAAGCGCACCCGTTCCTGCCTGGCTGTAATGCAACGTGTAATAGTGGGCGGGTTTCGCGGAGTAGTAGTTCCCGTCCACGAACTGCCACGGGTAAGCGAACCCGTCCTGCTGGATCACGTTGATAGTGGAGGCGTTAGGATCCGCGTACCACGTAACAGCGGTATGCCCCCACTGGTTCAGTGAGTCGCCGCCGTACACCAGCACATCAAACTGCCGGGGAACGAACCCGTGGTAATAGTCGATGCGCTCCCAATACTCATCAGGCGCAACATCCAACAGATCCTTAGCACCAACAACGCCACCAACACAGGTCTGCCATGGAACACCGAAGATGAACTCCCCGAAGTGGTCGATGGTGTCAACGCACTGGTTACCGTAGTGACCATCAGGGTTGAGGGGCTGACCGATAACGGACCCAGCCCAGTCATAGAGGATGCTCACGTTTGCTCCTTTTCATTCCGCTTCTTGGCGCTCAAGGTGTTCTTCGACAAGCGAGGGATCGAAGTGAGACATAAGAGACTTAGGGATACTCGGCATCGGCGGCTTAGACCCACCACGAGCCCACAACACCATCCGCTCAATGAAATTGATCGCCGTCGTGAAGCTTTTCTCCAAAACGCCGAACCGGGTTTCAAGGTCATCGTTCCGCTTCTCCAAATCCTCAATACGAGTGATGAGGTGTTGGGAGAACGTCACCGCCGTCTGTTCCTTGCTGACCTTCTTAGAAGACCGCGACGCAACAACAGACACCGTGACCGTCGCGCCCGCCGTGATCAGCAGGCCAAGGAGAGTTACAAGTTGGTCTGGTGTCATTGGGTCTTCCTAATGCAACGGTCGTGATCACCCTGCATGCCCGCGACAATCGCAACGGCCCCCGAGATCAACAAGAAAATAAACGTCGTGAACAGGCCCTGGATTGGTGCGCCGGCTAACACCCCGATGAGGTACAGGAACCCGAACGCCATAGGCGCGCCAGACAGGGCAGCGAAAGAGTACGAGTCTTTACCGCGTGCCCTGACACACCCGAAGAACGCAAGCACCGCAGCGATGATCCACACCAGCCCAAGCAGGTTCCCGTACTCACCAATCCAAGCGAGAGCCACCCGGCGTGCGGGTGACGCGTCCGCGAACAGGTACGAGTACCCGATGAACAGGTACACGGTCCCGAACAGGAGCTGGAATAGGCCGCGCCTGCCGTTGACTAGGCGTTGGGCGTTGAGTGTTTTGCGCATGGTGGTCCCCCGGTGGGCGTAGAGTTTGTGTCACCCATACGGGCGAGCCTCCTTCTTAGGCTTGGAACGTGTTGGGTAGTGTGGCCCCTTGCTGTGATGAGCTGGGGGCCACACGCTTAGGTGGTTAGGAGTTCCACGACATCATTGAGAGTGGGAACACGAGCGCACCAACGGATTGGGTGGGGACGTTCACGAGGAAGTAGATTTTGATCTGCCCAGCGGGTGTGACCCACACGTTCACTTGGTAGGCGTTCGTCAGGATCACGAACGGTTCCGAGTAGGTTTTGGGTGCGTACTCCACGGGGAACGTCGCCAACACATACTCAGTGTTCGCCAAATACGTGATGGGTACGTTGTTCGCCAACGCACCAGACAGCGACACGCGCCTGCCGATACGTGACACCGACGCGGGCCGCAGAGCGTCAAGGAACCACGTCCCCGCCTGCCTATAGTTACCCGAGAACGACAGCTCGACAGGGGCCTTAGGAAGCCACACAGTCCCATCCCAGATGTCGAACGGGTGCCCCTCAAGATCAAGACGCTGCACACGCAACCCCGTGTACTTCGGCAACGCGTTACGCTGCGCCTCAGACGAAACCCGGACAGCACCAGGAACCATGTTGAACGCATGAGCCATGTCATCAGTTGGGTTGTACGGGTCTGAGTTCGTAGGAACCTCAACACCGTTCGGAAGAGTCTGCACTAGGCGCTCCAATCAAGTTCGATTTGCCCAGCGAGTGGGTCTGTGAGTCGGCTTGTCCAGCCGGTGTACGGGTCGCCCGCGAAACTAATACCGCCACCAGCGGCAAGGGCCGATGCGATACCCGCGAAGGCGGGGTGTGCGCTGGATATGTTCACCCAAGACGGGCCCTGACCAGCCGTAACGCTGATATCGAAAGGGCCGGCGACGCGGGACACGTCACCACCGGGGCGGGCCTGCGAGGTGTGCGCGTAAAGGTGGACGGTGGCCGCGGAGTTGTAATTACCGACACGCAACCGCTGAGGGATGCGGAACCGGATAGCCGTGATCGTTTTCCCCTGCAAAGCGGGACGGGGAGCCCCATAAAAAAACGAGCCCGTCAGCGTGTAACCGCCCCACGAACCCGAATAAACATTCTCACCACCACTTGCCCAGCGACCCCAACCACCAACACCAAACGTGTCACTAGCTGTTGCCGTCAACACTTCAGTGCCAGTAGCAATAACCGGCGGCGGTGGGGGAGGCGGCGCAGGCGGAGGAACAGCAACCTCACCAATCACACCAAGAACAGTCGGCACACCCATCGTCCAAATAAGCTGTACCGGATCCAACACCGCATAATCAGCGACACTGCCGAGGTAACGCTTAGTCGCGTAAACCCCGCCATCATCACCAGCAAACAACAACTCATCCACACCAACAGCAGTGACCTGCCCAGTAGACGGACGAGGCTGCTCAGCAACACCAGACAGCACGATAGCCGAGGACTGACCCCGGCCCTCGTTCACAATCCCAACCAGGATGTTCGCGCCCTGAACAGCCTGCGTCGGATCCGCCCACCTAGCCCCAAGCGGGTTACCACCAACAACAGCCCACCAACGCGAACCGTCATACCAGGCAGTACCAAGCTTCAACGAAAACCCATTAGGGGACATCGCAGCAAGCGTATGATCCAAGCCCATGCGCGCCTCCTTTAAGGTAGATCGTCCCAAGACATGACAGGACCGGCACCCCAAGTAGAAGGCATCCGATCCCAAGTAAGCGGCGGCAAATTCCCGGTCAAGTGTTGCGCCCAGTCAGTGCGTTCCAGCGCGGCGATCACGTCACCATAAGCGCACACCACATTGAGCGAGGTGGGGCCGGGAACGGTCGTGCCCGAACGTTTAATAGACGTGATCTCACCCGGTATCCAAGCGATACGACCAGCGAACGGGCAACCAACCTCGATACGGTCACCAGCCTGCAACTCAGGACGCGGCACACACTCAACGTTCAGTTCCAACGCGAGAGAGGCCAAGAACTTATCCCTAAGCTCGATGGCGTAAAGGACAGCAGCCGCAGTGGTTGTGATCATCTCAGAGCTGTAAAAGGTAGGGACACGACCGTGCGGGCCACCATACTTCAACGGCCCCGAATCAATCGACACGGCAGCCCTTACCGGGTTACCGGAGCCTTCTTCCTTACCCTCAACAACCCACCGGTTATATAACCCATCAAACGACTGCTTACGCTGCACACGCACAAGACCCTCACTGGGTCCTACGCGCCACACAGGTTCAGCAGCCCGCGGGTACAAGTGGCACTCGCCATCACCGCCCATGCGATACCTCGCCGAGACCCTGCCCAGTAGATCCTGCACAGCCTCAAGCCGCTCACGATCAAACACCAACTGCCGCGACACCGAAACATCACCAACACCAGGATCCACAACCACCGGGAAATACGGGGTCAACAACCGCTTGGCCTCGCTGATCACAGTCGCACCGGAACCCGGAGACTCAGGCGCCTCAAACCGGTCACGATCAGGCTCAACCGTTAGATCAACAGCCTCAAGCCGGACCACCGAACGGGTGATAAACACGGGTCGCTTATGCGGTTCAAGTAACCCGTCAGGTTCCTCGTACCCATACTCGTCAACGACCCGCGACTCGGTAACCTCATCAGGTTCATTTGACGTGACCCGGTACATCCCATAGTTCACCGCACCGGCACCGCCCACACGGTAAATGATCTGCAACCGTGCACCAGTGACCGCCAACGGGTCATCCAACCGCCAAGCCCCCAACGTGCCGTCAGGATCCGCAACAGTCAGGGACACCTTCTGCCCGACCTTCACGTTATCCCCGGCCTGATCATCAGCGCCCCAACTAATGACCTCCAACGGTTCAGCAACCACCAACGAATCACCACGCCAAGCCCACACCGTCAACGAATCAGCCGGCCTAGAACCCTCCAACGCATCCAACGACAACTCATCAATCAGACGCAAGGGGTTCTCCTATTAAATGAGAGGCAACACTGTTAAAATTGGGACATGCAGATAAATGGTGAGGTGCTGGAAGCTGCGGCTAAAGCTGCTTATGTCGGTTACAACTCTGATGCCCCAGACTTTGATGCCGCTGCTGCATGGGATGACATGAGTGGCACCGATGACTGGGAACAACAAGTCTGGGAAACCGTGGCCCGCGCCACTCTTGAAGCTGCCGCGCCATCGATCGCCGCGCAAGCATGGGACGAAGGACGTGCGGCTGGTTCCGAAAGCATCCGGAAACCCAACCCTCATAGGATCAGCGAATGAACATCGGAACCTTTGCAGTGATATCCGCCGCATATCCGGGACTCGTGAACGCGCAGGCCAAGATGGAGGACCTGTACGCCCGAGCCTCCGCATTGGGTCTCGACAAAGAAATCGTGCGTGAACTTATAGCAACCGAACAGCGCCGCACTGAAACATCGCTCAACCCATTCAACTGGGAAAAAGTCAGCAACCAAATTGACAGTAGAGCCGGAATCTTCGGCTAGGTTGCACGCCTAACCAAGCGGACGTTTCAAATCGTACAAATACGTAGGCGACTCACCCGCAGCAGCAGCCGAAGCAACCACCGCATCCAACTTCGCCTGATACGTCGAAAACAACAACGCAACGTCGCCATACGTGAACTCAGCCGTCAACACACGAATCGTCGGGGCAGCAACCACATCGGACTGCAAATCCCACCACGTCAGATTCCCGCCCCAAGTCACATCCACCGGCAACTGCTTAGCCACAGGATTAGCCAGGAACAACGTCCCGTTCAGTTCAAGGTCACCCCAACTAGGGAGCGGCTTAAACAACAACTGCCCCGTAGACCGGAGCAACTTCTTCAACTTCGCGTTTTCCTCAGCCGACCTCGCGGCAAGTGAAGTATCCAAGCCAGACTCAGCCATCCGCTGACCAAACAACGCCAACGGCTTATCAGAGCCCATGATCTCGAACACCTGAACATTCGCCCGATACTCAAGCTGAGAAAGAGCCGGCGACTTAAGGTAAACGTCACCATCACTATTCCGTGTAGCAACCACCGGCACCGCAGTCTGCGGCACCAAAGGATCCATCAACACACCAGCAACAGACGGAATAGTCAGTGGATCCGCAACAGTGCGAGACGCACCACCAGGGCCACTAATAACCTCAACCTCATACGTCACCGGACGACCCAGAGGCGCATCAAAATCAACCACATACGACGCATCATTCATCGTCACGCGACGGTAACCGCGGACAGGTGAACGCTCCCCATCCGCAGACCGCCACACAGACACAACCGACACGCCAATACCAAGGCCCGTAATCGTCAAACCAGCACGATCACAAGGCGCAGACATGACCGCCTCAACCGTCACAGCAACCATCAGCCCGCCCTCATAAACCTAGTAGCCGAATCAGCCGAACCAATCTCAGACCGTGCAACGTTCGTAGCGATCCCACGGAAAGTACCCAACACCTCACCCGAATCCATGACCAACGTTCCAGTCATCTGCATCGGGCCCGAGCTACCACCAACAGCAGCCGGCGCGTAACCAAGCTGAGCCGCTGAATACTCCTTGAACTTCGGCAACGTCCCGTTGTGGATCATTTGCAGCTCAGTGTCATACTCGTCACTGCGCTTACCGTTCGTGACCCACTCCTGGCCCTGCAAAGCAATCGGCCTGCCACCATTCACATAGCCGATCAGGTTGTCCTTAGTCATGTCCGAAGGCCGCGCATAAGGCAACCTCCCACCAGACCAGAACCCCAAAATGTCAGCCACACGACCACCCGTCGCGCCACCAGCAATCTGAGGGCCACCAAGAGTGCCGGCACCATTCGAAGACTCGTAGTTCTTCTGGATCCGCTCGATGGTCGTGATCGTGATAGTTGACTGGGTGCCATCCAAAGCCGCAGCTTTAGCCCTCACAGCATCCAAACGGGCCGAAGCCTGATCATTCACCCAAGTATCAATCGGGACATCCTTCGGAATGCCCAACGCCTTACGCGCCAACGCATCCGCGGCATTCCCGGTGATACCAAACTGACCGGCCGCAGCAACCAAGTCGTTATAGCTAGTCCGCAAAGCAGACTGCAAACCAGCCTGAGCAGCAGTAGAACCCTCAGTCGCAAGAGTCTCCGCAGCGGTCGCCGTCATCGCAGCCATAGCAGCAGAAGCGACACCATTAAACGCCGTCTGATTAGCGCGGCCCTGCTCAGTGTTGATATCCAGGGTCGTGCCATTCGCCTTCACGGACTCAGTAACCGCATCAATAGCCGCCTGATAACTAACCGCAGCATTAGACGCAGACAAAGACAGCAGACCAGCGTTGAACAACGACTGAGTCCACTTCTCAATGTCAGTTACCGAACCATCAGCGGCAAGCCCAACATCCTCAAGGGCCTTCGCCAAGTCCTCAGCAGACGGCTTAGCCGCAGCCGCCGCTGCACCAGCACCACTCAGGGCCCCAGCAGCGGAGCCGCCAGAAGCGGCAAGGTTCTTGCTTTCAGCATCAGCTTTCTGCAACGCATCGGCATACTCCGGGAACTTCTTCTTGAGATCATCAACGCTGATACCCAGCTCACCGCTGCGCTCTTTCAACCGGTCAAAGATCTTGGCTGCGTCAGAGGCGCTACCGCCCGAAACGAGGCTAGCCATCTGCTCATCAATGCGCTTGAATGAATCCCCCAAGATCTGGCTGGAACCCTTAACCCCAGTCATGGAGTTAATCAGGCCCTCACCCCAGTCGTTAAACTGCCGCCCAGCATCAGGCTGGAACGTGCGCTTCAACGCCGAATCCAAGTCATTCACATTGTTGATCAGATCCTTGCCCTCCTTATTCTTGAACAAGGAGTCAAGACCAGAAGCAGCATCCGGCGAGTTCCGCGCCACGTCAGACAAAACGTTAGCAACACGACCCATGCCCGTATCAATCTTCGACATGTAATCAGACTCAGCCAGCTTCGCTAAGACCAAAGTCAAAGTGCCAATCGCCATAGCAGCGCCAGCACCCTTGCCCACACCCTCAAGAACTGAACGGGCCTTACCACCAGAAGGCGCCAACTTATCGAACGCCATCTTGGCCTCAAGAACCTTGGGAGTCAGATTCAGGAACGCGCCTGCACCCAACGCAGCAACGCCAACGATTCCCGTAATTGACGCACCAGCAGACAGCACAGGCCCAGGGATCTGCCCAATCCAATCAACAGCGTCCTCAGCACCCTGAGCCAAACCACGCAAGAACTCATTCGCACCAGACCCAGACTTAAGAAACACCGAGTCCATAGACCCGCCAAGCTTCTCAATATCCCCAGCCAGGTTGTCCTGCTTGATGGCGGCAGTCTCAGCCGCATACCCGGCATCGTTAACAGCAGCTTCCCACTTGTTAATACCAGCCGCGCCCTGCTCGTACAGGACGTTCGCGGCACGTACAGCATCAGAACCAAACAACGTTTTGAGGGTGGCGTTACGCTGCTCATCAGACATGTCCTTGAGCGCGTTCTGCAAAATACCCGCATACTCAGACATGCCAACGAACTTGCCCTGAGCGTCATAAGCCGAGATGCCCAACTCGTTCATCAATGTGGCCGCAGCCGCAGAGTTCGGGTTCAGGCTCATCAGCATCGTCTTGAACGACGTGCCAGCATCCGAACCAGTCAAACCCGCAGAAGCAAACGCCGCCAGCGAACCAGTGGTTTCCTCAATCGTCAGACCCGTGGACGCAGCCACCAGACCTGACTGATTCAACGCAGCGCCAAGGTCACTAACGGAACCCTGAGCCTTACCAGCACCAGCAGCCAGCAAATCCGCCAAGTGAGGGATTTTATCGCCAGACAGTTTGAACTGGGTCAACGCCGAAGCTGATATTTCCGCAGCCTCAGCAACACCCAAAGAACCAGCAGCAGCCAAATCAAGCGAACCCTTAAGCCCGCCACCCATGATGTCCTTAGTAGAAACACCAGCCTTCGCCAATTCCTCAATACCCTGAGCAGCCTCAACCGCCGAAAACGCCGTATCAGCGCCAGCCTTCACAGCAGCATCACGCAACTGCGCCATATCACCAGCAGTCGCATGAGTTGCGGCGCGCACGGACGACATCTGCTTATCAAAATCCGCGTAGGACTTGATAGCCAAACCCACGCCGGCGACCATTGTCGCGCCGGCCCCGGCGACGATCATGCCTGAGCGTTCCCAGGCATCACTGTTCTGGGTGGCGTGGGTTGCGATTTTCTGGAAGCTTGAGCTTGTCAGTCTCGCGGCATCGTCAGCGGCCTTGCCCGCAAGGTAGGCCTCTTTGGAAAAGTTCTGAAGCCCGTGTGCAGCGGCCTGTTGAGAAGTGACAGATTTGCCGTAAACATCAACGAGCTGGCCGGTCTTGTCATACTGCAACCCAACGGCCTTGGCGGCGTCTTGGTGCGCCTTAGCGGTCTTGGCGAGTTCATCGGCGTTCTTCTGGGCAGCCTTGCCAGCTTCTTCGGAGGCCTTCTTGACCTTCTCGGTTGCCGCGGCGGCTTCTTCCATCCCCTTCTTGAAATTGAGGATTTCAGCGATGAACCGAACCCGCACGTTTCTTTCCGCCACGGAAACCTCCAATATTTAGTTACACAGGGATGCGCGCCCCCTTGCTGATGTTGCAAGAAAGGTGAGCGCTTTTGATGTTTTCGTACGTATGGGCGCCGCCCCTAGCAAGAGGAATCACATGGTCCATGCTGGCGCTCAGAGGAGCCGGCCATTTCTCGGCAGCAGGTATATTGTCACCGCATAGATAGCAGATCCAGTGGTCTCGCTCCAAGACAACATCCCGGTTCACAGACTCGTAGGCATTGGCGCGCTTGTTTGCGCGCCGGATGTGACCAATATCTGATAGGCAGGATGAGCAGTAGATATTTCGCCCACCAGAAATTTTGGTGGAGACGCCAAAGGACTCTAGAGGCAAATCTTTAAAACACCGCGAGCACATACGCTTGCCGGCGATCACGTCACTTGGGAGCCTCAGCGGTAATCCAGCCCGGACCCTCAGATAGTGGCGCTGACACATCATTTTCCCATAGTGCTTTCGTGAGCAGCCTTCGACGCTGCAAAGCTTTTTCTCTTTGACAGGATCTGCTGGGGTGCCAGTTCGACGCAACCTAGCGGCATGAGTGACGCAAAGGCCCTTGGTGTGAACGAATGATCCGCAGCTTGGGGCCGTGCACACCTGCTTACCCTCGGGCTTGAACCGAAACAGGGGGTCGCCGTGGATGCGAAATCTCAGGTAGTGCTTATTGCAGAAGCCCTTGCAACGCTCGCGCGTATCGCATCCGTCAACTGAGCATGTAGAATTGGGCATATCAGCACTCCTCGAAAGTGTTGGTCGCGCCCCCGGATTGTTACCAGCAATCGCGGGGGTTTCTTATACCAATTCTACCGTACTCATGCGACAATTACTGAATGACTCAGGCCACGAAAGCGAATAAACGCAAAGCAGCGAACACAATGAAAGTCGGCGCCGCGATGCTTGTAATGGGCGTTGCCGTAGCACTCATCAGTGCAGGAGAAAACGGAAACCCAGGACTGAACGGGTTCTCAGCGTTCGTAGCTTTCGCCGGCCTAATCGTCCTGATCATCGGCGCGGGAAAATGGCGGGAACGTCCTGCGAGTAATTAACTCGTCGTCAATCTCGACCGCATAAAAACGCTGTCCGGGTTCCGCTTTGAAACCCTTCTGCCCGGTGTGTTCCTCAACCGCGGCCTGCCGGTGACAAGTAGTGTCCTGCACCTCATACAACCCAGCGTTGGCCTCGTTGCGGCACTCAGCCCGGTTACCACCACACACGTCACAGAGACCGTCAAGGTACAGCGTGTACGCGTACTCAAGCAACCGGTCCTTACGATCAGGCAGGGCCCCAAGATAATCGGACGGTGAACGTCGGAAACGCTCACTAGTTTTCAGTGCCGCTACTACTCGTCCCCATCGCCCCGTGTGGAGGACTTCGGCAAAAAATCGGCGCTCACAACAGGCACCTCATTGCACGCAGACATATACGCGGCAAGGATCAACTTGAACTGCGCCTGCCCCAAAACCTTCTCAAGCTTCTCAACCTGCTCAGGCGTAACCTTCGGCTCAAGGAAAGCATCGGCCAGTATCAGATTCCCGAGACTCTGCGCGTTGCCCTTATGCTCCTCAGCGAATACGCGCTTCTCATCGTCATCATGGCCCTTGACCCGGATCGTCAACGCCGAATTGTGGAACTGCTCAGCCAACTTCGCGTACTCGGCGCGGAGCTTCTGAGCCCCACCAGCCATCGACGGCCCATCAACCTCATCCTCACCATCAGAATGCTCAATACGCACAGCCAAGGCGTCAAGGTCAGCGATCAAACCAGCCTTCTGATAAACCGTCACAGAACGCTGCGGACGGTCAGCACCATCCAACCAAGCATCAAAATCAAAATCCTGCGGGGTGCTTGTGCTCATTCTTCGTCCTCCACCGGGATGTAGACAGTGTGCTTCAGGAACGTCTCGCCTATCTGGTCAGCTTCCTTAGCCCCGCGCTCGTTGATGTAGAACACGGTGGCGTATATGCCGTTTGCCCGGAAAGACAACTCAGTGATGGCGTGCGGATCAATGCCTGTCGCCGCAATCAGCGAGGTGTAAGCGTCCCGAGTTATCGACTCAGGGACGCCAGGAATGGTCTTACTCATGGTTTAGGCTCCATTAGTTTGTGGGTAGGCTCATTTGGTAGGTTGGCGGCGCGGAGCCTAAACACACGCCGCCAACCGGTCTAACTAAGCGCCCGCAGCAACAACAATGTTGTCGTACATGCGCTGAGGCTCCATCGGAATACGACGCTTCACGAAGCCGCTCCCATCAGTGCGCTGCGGGGTGTCAGTTACAACAGACCCGCCGAGATAAATCTCGTCCGCAGCTTCCCACAGCTCGGTGGAGTCCTTGTCAGACTCGCGTGCATAACCGTAGACCTCTGAGCCCTTTTCCAAGAGAGCAGCCCACCCAGTCTCAGCAGCAGTATCCGGGCCACCAGCCGTAGCGTACTTACGCCAGAGCGTGATGCCCGCGGAGTAATTGCCCGCACCGATAGCGTTCGAATTGCCCTTGTCACAGAGGGCCTTCTCAGCGATCTTGTCAGAGTCGGTGGCCGTCCACGTGAAATCGGACGTCAGAATGTCACACGACAAATCAATGCCAGCGTTCAACTCCGTCGCAGTCGGTGCAGCCGGATTCACCGGCTTAGTAACGAGGATGGTGAACTTAGTCTTACCATCAGCAAGAACACGAGCCATTACTTGGCCTCTCCTTCAGTTTCCGGCGAGGCCGGCGTTTTCGATTCCCGCGCCTTCTGGCTGGGAGTCATAGCAAGATCATTGAAAGGGGCATCTTTACGTTCAAGCCACGCAGCAGGAACAACCTGCTTAGCCCCAGTAGTTTTCGAATAGGCATCAACGAGCTTCGTCATTGACCTGCCCCTTTCAGAGTTTGTTCGAGACAAGCAAGAACTCGTCAACAGCAAAAATAGGGTGGCCGATGTTCGGGATAGTGACATCGAAATCGGTTTGCGCGTCCATCAGAACGGACTGCCGCAACTTCGACGGCGCCCAACCAGCAACCACAGGGGTTTTACGGTTCAATGCGGCACGAACCTTCGCAGCCACAATCCCCAAAGCGTCACCAGTCAAGCCCGCATACGTCGCACGGACCCGCAGCGTCAACACATCAGGGACATCACAGAGCGAATCACCATCAGGGCCACCGCTCGACTCATCGCCAAGGTCACCCCACAAACACACGTAAGGGAACACCGGGGACGCGGGAACCGACCACATGTAAACCGTCAGCCCAGTCACGGGCAGGAGCGCCTTCACAGCGGCGTAATGCTCCCGGATCACAGAAGCCCCTCCGTCACCTGAAACGCGAACTCATAAAAGTTGGGGGCCTCTTCAAGCATGGCGTCTTCCGGGTTACGGAGAGTGCCACCACCAGGGCGAGACGTACCAAAATACGCGATACCAGCCAACGAAGCCGCGCCACCACCAGCCGGCCCAACCTCAGCCTCAATAACCCCATCGCCACCAAACGAATGAACCTTCAGGTCATAACTGATCGTCCGCGCCAACTGCTTAAAGTGCTTAGACCCCGAGGCGTCCTTACGCATCAGGTTCTTGGTGTTCACCGCAGACTTACTAACGACCCCTTTGAGCTTCGGCACCATCGCAGCAGGAATAGCCCGGAACGACTTCGCCAACCCATCCAGGCCAGAAGTATCAACACTCACGCCGTCACTTCCTCAACCCGTGTGCGCTGCGCAGTCGCCCCCGTCTTATGGAAAGGCTCAGTCACCCGAAACACCCGCCCAACAAGCTGAGGATCCAACACAGCACCGATGATCGTCACTACGTCATCGACCTCGAACACGCCCGCGCTAGTTGGCGTATCCCACCGCGTATCCTGCACCGTGTACTGATGACCACCAGCCTCCGGATTGCTTGACTGGGCTAGTGTCTGCTGAATCTTGCACGGACCCGTATACAACAGAGTCAGACCCGCCGTTACGTTGCCATCCGCATCCGTCACCGGATCACCAGGACGATGCACCGTACACGTATCCAACATCAGGGCTTGAGCGGCTTCCCGGCCACGCCCAACAAGATCAACGAAACTCATGATCCACCCAGCACAATCTCAAAGGCGCCCGGAGAATCAGCCACAACCCCAAGCCACGAAAGCTCAAGATCGGAGATGTACATCTCACCGGTGGACAAGGTGTTATCCCTCGTGCCGCCACTCTCCGTGTAGTCGTCAATACTCAGACCAGGCGCGATCCGCCAGCCGTCAGGGTTCTTCAAAACCCGACGGCTCATGCGAGCTACAACAAGCCGCACCAGCCCCTCATCCTTAGAATCAAGATCAGGTACAAGCGCAGCCAGCAGTACGCCAGCCTCAGTGATCAAACCCCCAGCAGCCGTAACCTCGGCAGCAGTGAGGGGACGCCACCCCGCGGCAACATCATCAGGAGTCACAACAACAGCCATAACGTCCCCTCCCTAACTACTCAGGCTTTACAGCAAGGCCCGGCACCACATCAGTGGCATCGGTGGAAACCAGACCAAGTTCCTCAAGGCGGGCAATCTCTTCATCAGAGACACCCTCGGGAACCACAGAGCCCCGGTACAGGTACTTGACCTTGCAGTCAGTGCCCTTGACAATCGCAAGAGCACCAACGACGGTGTAGGACTTCTTAGAGTCCTTAGAATCATTACGAACAGCCATCTCGGGCCCTCCTAGATGCCGGTGATGCGGATAGCAGCGTTCGGCTCGTTGATGTACGGAACACATACAGCACGGGCACGCAGACGCCACTGATCGTTGTCATCGTCACGCATGGACTTCGACTCAAGGATGCCGTCAACCTTGTCGTAGTTGCCGCCAAGATCCTCAGTGGCGATACCGCCGAGCTGAGCAGAGTCCAGAACCCACGCGCCGGAAGCTGGCAGGTTCGGGGTACGCATGATACGCAGGCCCGCAATCAGCTCGAAGTTGCCCGTGGTGACAGCGTTCGACTGGGTCTCGCGCGCGATGGCGTTGATGAGCACCTGATCAGATGCGAGCAGCGCCCATGAGGCGTCATTGACGATCAGCGTGTCAGCCTCGTAGCCCTGGTTCAGGGCTGACAGGGAAGCCTTAGCGGTGAGGATGTCCCGAAGGATCTGCACACCGGAAGCCGCGCCCCAAGCGGCAGCAGCAGCCTGGGACTGGGTGACCTGAGAGGCAATAGCAGCCAGGGCAACCGTGTCAACGTTCTTCGCCGCGGTATTGATGAGCTTGAGCAGGGCCTTGTCAACAGCGGACATGGCCTTGCGCTTAGCAGCCTCATCCGTGACGAAAGTATCCTGACCCCACTTGACCGTCTTGGCAAGCTGGGCAGTCCCATCACCAACAGTCGTGATGGGGTACTCTCCACCGGGAGACACGGCCTCAACGGCACGGTCAGTGAAGAGCCCTTCGTTCTGTTCGAAGGAAATAGCGCCACCGGAAACAGTCTCACGACCGGTCAGGATGGAAGTAGCGATAAGACGCTGCTCCGCGAGAGTCCGCATACGGCGAGCAACAAGGCTCGGCGTGTTGAGGAACCGCGAAACGGTCATGTAATCGCCGGCAATAGTGGGCGAAGCGGGAGGGAATGCGTTAGGCATAGTCTATTTCTCTTCTCAGCGCTCGAACTTAACGCGGACCTTGGCGCCGTTAGCGGCAGTCGTCAAAGCGACACCAACCACAGCGCGGGTGCCGGTGACATCGCCGGCAGTCGGGGTAGTAACAGCAGCCAGGGTAGAAACAGCGCCCGAAGCAGCAGCAACAACAAGATCGCCCGCGGTGACCGCACCAGAAGCAGTGAGCTCCTGAACGCCCGACGCGTAAACCGTCACCGAATCGCCGGACACAGCGTCAAACGCTGCAACCCCGAGCCAGTTCAGAGCATTAGCGCCCGCGGTAGCAACAGTGCCGTTGCCAGAAACGGCGACAAGAACGCCGCCGGTGATAGTAGCGGAAGCCGTAGCAACAAGAGCGTCACCAGGCGTCCGGATAGGCAGGTATTCAGCCATCAGATTTAGGCCTTTCCATAAATGGACTCAAAGAATTGGTCATCTTCCGAAAGAGCACTTGTCCGGGCACCTTGCGATGCATCAGGCGCGGGCTTCTTCGGTTTGTTCAGATCAGCGAGAATTTCAGCGGCATCCGCACGCAATTCATCCTCAGTGTCGCCTTGGAGGCGCCCCACCCACTTAGCAGGCAAGCCAAGCTCCAACGCGATATCAGCGCGGACCTTCGCGGAACGAAGCTTCTCAAGCTCGATCTTGGCCTCATCAGCATCACGCTTGGCCTTATCGATCTCTGAGAGCTGCGCGTCCTCACGTTCTTTCTCCTTGAGGCGCAGCCGTTCCGCTTCCTTATTTGCCTTAGCAAGAGCGGCACGGATCCGGGCGACTTCCTCAGGGCTTGTGCCCTCAGTTGCCGCGGTTTCCGTGGTGGTTGATTCGGTGACCGCTTCAGTCGCCTCGGGGGCTTCCTCGACAGTCTCGGTGGTGGTGGTATCGTCAGCCATCACGGCCTCCTGATCTGATCGTTTTGTTGTTCCTTGTCCATCCCGGAAAGGAAAGCGGGCTGGCAGGAATCGAACCTGCGTGAACCATTCAGCCCTTCGGCCTAGTAGCCGAGAATGTGTTTTCGGTACTCGCGTTCAACGCGGGCAGCGACTTCGGGTGTTACTTTCGCGTTCTTCCCGTTCGTGAACGGGTTACGTCCAGCACGGACCGCATCCCAGTTAGCCTGAGCATCAAAAACCCGTCGTTCGGCAGCAGTCATAGTCGCCCGCACCTTGGGATCACGGATCCCAATCTCACGAGCCCTAAGAACAGCTTCTCGGGCGCCGACACGTGTCCCGCCACGCCCGAGCTGTCCGAACCCCTCAGCCTGGCCACGGATAACGCCAGTAGGATCCTGACCGCCAGGCAAAATGTACCCATACCGTTCAAGCTCTTTCAGTGCCGCCTCACGACTTAAGCCCTTGCCATAAATGGCCTCAGGAGTCAGGCGAGGACCATTCCGCCCGAAATTACCCCGCTTAGAAGTACCCTCAGACGTTGCAAGACCGCCCGGCTTCAGCCCACGCCGGCTATTCACAACCTGGAAGATGTCACCGCCATCACGGATCGCCTGAGCGCCCGACTTCGTATAGTTCTTGTCCTGCTCAGCGGGAGAGAGAGACTTGAAATACTCATAAGGATCATGAATCAAACCCTCAGTCTCAGCCGCAGCCTGAGAAGTAGTCTGCACGTGCACGCAATCGCACTTCGGATGACGGTTGAAACCGTTGTTCCAGCGATAAATCCGGCCAGCAAGAATCGAACACCGAGAGCAAGACGGCGGATTCAACATCCGCACATACCCAACATTCCGGCGAGTAGCAGCATCGACACCCGCCGCAGCGCGGCCAGCATCCGCAACCTGAGTCCGGACCAGCGTCGTCAAGTACTTACCGCCTGACTTCAAAGCTTGGCTTGGTGCCATCCCGCCGGAAATCAGAGTCTTCACATGTGGGGCGGGGCCCCACAGAAGTCCCTCAAGAGTGCGACCATCAGAAGCCCTACCCGCGAAACCTGACGGGTCCACGAAGAACTCCGGGGCCTCATACAGGCCTTGATCAGCAAGCGTCATGGCCCCATACGAAGCGCCTGCCGCCGCAGCCTTACCTTGAACGTCCGTGAGCGCTGGCACCAACAAAGGAACCTGCGCCGCCCACGAACCATCCAACGAGGACAAGCTAACCTCAGACCACAAGTCAGCAGCCTGCAACACAACCAACGCTTGGAACCGCTGCATCGCCTTGTAATGCTTCACAGCAGCATCCGGAACCATAACTACTCCCCGTTAACAGCCCTGGCTAGGTTCGCGATGTCCGGGTTTGAACGAGCACGAGCATCCATCTCAAGCATCCGTTCACGCTGCTCCGGGCTGTAACCCAGATCCTCACGAACCTGCTCAACAGGAACAATCGGACGATCACCAGAAGCCAACTTGACCGCAGCATCAGCAACAGCAGCACGAGTCGGGGTAGAAGGATCACGCCAGATGGTTTCCAAAGACTTAGCGCCTTCATCCCACACGCCATTCTTGAACCGAAGCACAAGACGCTGCGCGTCCTCCCAAGAACCACCCAAATACGTATGCTTCCGCTCAGCACGCTTCACGAGCTGAGCCTCAGACGCCTTACGCGCCTCAGCGGACGGCGGATTATCCCCACCAAAACCCATATAGTCAGGCGGCAAAGCTAAAAGCTGAGTAGACAACTGCGCCAGGATCTTGATCGAGTTATGGAACACCGCAAGATCAGACTCTTGGAACTGCCCCATTTTCGTGTCTTTGTTCTCGCTGGCCCACAACCTGCCAGCGTCACGCGACCAAACTCCGATAGGGTTGCCGCTCTTATCAACAAAGTCCTTCTCAGAAAGACCCACAACCCAGCGTCGCGGCATCGCATGATACTCAGCCGAAATCATCATGTCCGTAGCCATCTTGTTCGCTGCGTCCGCAACCGGAATCACATCATGGAACTCAGATATGCCATCAGGTCGCAGCAAGCGAGGCTTGTTGACCAAAGGGACAACCGGGACAGCGCCCAGCTCGTGTTCATCAGCGGGGCCAGTAGACCACCACTCACTCTTATAGAACGCAAAAGACTCAGTGGAGTTTGGCAGATACAGCGTCGCGCGCTGCACCACATCCGCGCCCTCGCCCTCCTGCCAGCGCTTAATAGCGGCTGACACGCGACGAGTCCGCGGATCCCGCTCCGCAAACACTTGGAACGGCGACTCAACAGACACAATCGGGTCCGCGCCATCGTCATCGCCGCTGCCAACGATCACGTACGACCTACCAAGCGCCAAAGCGTCAAGATGCGCTTGCTGGGACTGCTCGTCAAGGTCATTGGCCTGCCAGATGCGCCAAAGCTCTTCATCGCTGGACGACTGGCCTCGGTAACGGAACCCCTCAACATCCAACCGGTTTTCGTAAGCCTCAGCACCGAGCCGCAACCAGTTCAAAACCAACTGCGAAACCCGGTCACCAAGCTCAGCCTGCATAGCTTTCGCCATGTACTTCAAAGGCTGCTCACCCTCAAAGTACTTGTCATACCGGTCCAACGTAGGAATGGCCTGGGCAAGCTTCACATCCAGCCGAGAAAGGGCCTTAGGAACAACAGCCATCAGGCCCTCCATCGTCTAGGAAACAACTATTCGCCGTCGTGGCGGTTCAACAGCCCAGCCCGCTTTCAAAGCGTCTGAAACTGCCGCGTGAGCAAGGATCTTCGACATGGTTACGTCGATCTTTTGATGGTTCGTAGGCTTATCCAGGACGTATTTCTGTCCCGGCTTGGCCTTTTTCTTCGCATTAGCGACGTGAACCGCAGCAACAGGGCACCCATCATGAGTGATGCGACCCTGCGCCAGGTCAATCTCAAAACGCTTAATCTCGGAGTACATCCGGTCAATTTTGTTAGTTGGCCACTCAAAAACGCGATCTTCACCGTATTCCAGCGACCAGTCACCAATTTCCGTGTACCAACCATGCGGATCCGCATACATGCGCTTTACCCGGAAGGTTGTAAACACCTCATCGACGGCAGCATGAACTTCACTGCGCGGAATCTCCCCGCCCCACTCAGCCGGATCCCAGATCGCCGGGCGTCTATCCGGTCCATACCGTGGAGTGAACGACAAACCAGTAATCGTTTCACACTGCAACGCGGTCCAGTCGTCATTCTCCGAACCGTCCATGCCAATGCAAACCTGCGTACCCTTCTCAGGATTCGGTAGCCACAACATTTCCGGCATAAGCACCATCCCAAACGCCATCCTTGAGCCACGTACCAAGACCATGCACGATGCGGTTACCGTAGAAACGCTCAGCCTGCGCAGGGTCCGTTTCCATCAGCTCCGCAGCCTCAGCCTCAATCGCCGCCAAATCAACCCACGGCGAACCCGAGTAAACATACTTGTGGATCTTGTGACGCTCAACCTTGTTCTTATAGCTCCACTCGGCAGGCGGCTTGCGGTAAAACCGGTAAATGTCAGTGCTTTTAGACTCGTAAGTGCGCTGCGCTGCCGAGTTCTCAGCCGGGTCCCAAGGGTTAGTCCACTCAATCGAGCGCCCACCCATACCAGCGAGGCCACGACGCATGGTCTCAGCGACGCGGACCATCTTGTTTTGAACCGTGTAAATACCCGACTCATCAAAGTTCGCGAAGTTAATCGGGTTACCGAGCCTGGACTGCGCCGAACTAGTAACCGCCTCGATTTTCCCGTCATTCGGCAGGCGAACGAACTGCTCGCCCGTCTTCATGAACGCATCCAAAGGACCAGAGCGAACCATCGACTGCAAAGGCCGGTAAACGTTGTCTACCTGTTCCTCAGACGTAGCCACCAACTGAATCAGGCTCGTTTTACGCGGGATCCCCATCGCGTCACCAGGCTCATACTCAAACCAGAAGTCACAGTCGCAGCCGTTAGCATGGCAAGAATAAACCTCGCCACCCTCAGCCCAGCCCCCAAAAACGATAGGGCCGGCAGCCTCAAGCAACGTAACCGCCGCAGCAAGCGGGCCCTTGCCCGTCTTCTGCGGGGCGACAACCTGCGAGCGCCTGTACGTGAAAGCAGGCGCCAACACTGGCCTCTCAGGCACCCATTTAGCGGACTGCTTAACGCGGTAGTGATTAGCAATGATCTGCAGCTGCCAATCAGACGGAACAAAAGGAGTTCCCTTGTCAAACCCATCCGGAACAGAACAATGAGCTTCTATCCAGTCCGCGCCGAGAAACCCTAGAGTCTGGCTCGACGGGAAATTAATGCTGAAATCATCCGCCATTCCCCACAACCTTTAGCCGGGCACGAGACGAAGACTTTCGCTTGCCACTCGGCGCGTCAACCTTCACGGGCTCGCTAGCTGGCATCTGCCAACGCAAACGATTCAGCCCGGCAGTAGACAGACCCAGCAATTCTTGGTGCTGCTTCACAAGGGTTCGAACCGCCGCCTTAGCCTCTGGAAGTTCAGCCTCAGCCATGTAGCGGCAATACAGCGCAACCTCATCCTCAAGACCCAGCCGCAACCACTCAGAAGCCTGCGGACGCTTCCACAGCCGCTCCCAAATAGCCAACTCCCGGTGGCCAAGCAACTCATTCTCAGTCAAAGGCCAAGAGGGCGCCTCACCTTCGAAAGGAGCCAACACCGTCCAAGTCGCAGAATCTCCAGAGCGGTCACGCCTCAAAGCATTCGGATCAGCAACACGGCCAGCATTCCCCCTAGCTCCACCAGAGCTCATAGGAAACACCACCAATCAGTTGTTGAGGACCACTCTCAAAAGGCTTTGATTCTGGAAAACCTCCGAGGCACCTCACCAGCGGTGTCGCTTAGTGGGGGTGGGGGAGAGGTTAGCCCCCTGGTATATCAGGCCGCGAGGGCAAGTGCTTTTCGATGTGAAACGCCTTTTGCTTCTCCGAGTGTCAAGTGTTTGAACCTTGGGTCATTGAAGGGTAACGAGTAGCGAAGGGCTGGCTTGCCGAGCCTGGCTCGCTCGTCTGCCCACTCGGCTAGTGTCTGGTCGCCCTTGTCTCCGTTGCATTGGCGACAGCAAGGAACTATGTTGCCGAGATCGTTGCGTCCACCTCGACTGATCGGGACGACATGGTCTGGGTCAGGCTGACCTGTCATGGTCATGTCGCAGTAGCTGCACTGCTTGGCTGCTGCTATCCATAGCTTGATCACATCGGACCAGCGGTAGTTGCCGGGTGAGTTGTGCTCTCTTGCTTTGCGTGCACGCTTGCTTACTCGTCGGGCGCATGATGTTGAGCAGTACTTGCTGACGTTGTTGGTGTTACGTTCCACGAATGTGGTCCCGCAATCGTCACAGTTGTTGGCTATGAACTTAGCAACGTCAGGCTTCTTTGCCTTGGGTGCAGTCCACTTACTTGCTTTGCCCCACCATCTAGCCCAGTGATCAGCGGGTAGTGGTGTGCCGAAGGTTAGTGTCTTCTTGCATTCGTTGGAGCAGGTGACTGCGTACCGGTTGCCACGTGATGCGGGCTTGAGTACGTCCTTGTCGCAGATGAAACACTGCATGACTTTAGTGCGCTCATGTCTTTGTGGGTTGCGTCCAACGGTGCGGTTGTAGCAAGCGGCACACTTGCCCTTTGCCCGGAGTGGTCTGCTGCATCCTTCGACGGTGCAGTTCTTCGACGGGGAATCGGATTTTGTCCTGCTTGTCATTTGTTTCTCCCAGGGATGCGTAAGGCCCGCACCTGGGAGAGTGCGGGCCTTACTGTCACGGGTAATTAGTCCGTGGTTCTTTTGTGTTCAGTTATTGGCGCCGGCGCTTTCCGCCTGCTTGGTTGTTGCAGCTTGAGTGGCTTGGGCCTAGGTACTTGGTGCGGTCTGCGTCGTCGTGGTCTAGCGCCCATGCTTGCCCGATGTATATGGGCTGCTTGCATCGGGCACATGTGGCAGCGCCGCTTGCAACAATGGGAGCCCACTGCTTGCGTAACTTGACATGCTCTGCGCCGTAGCCTCGATGTTCTCGCGACCCTCGTGCTACATCCGCTTCACGTCTATGCGTTGGGCAGTAGCTACCGTCAGCAATGGCAGGGCATCCAGGCTTGGCGCATATCTTCTTTGCGCGTGGCATGGTTAGTCTTCGTCCCAGCTTGCGTCTTGGTGTTCTGTCCAGTCGGCGTGTTCGAACTCGCGCTCTAGCGTGTCTGTTCGGGCTTCCGCTGCACGGGCTTCAAGGTATTCGCATAGGGCCCGGTAGAGACGCATGCCTTCTCCTACAACCAGATGATTGATGCGCCGTTGATGATGAGGTGCATGGTGTTGTCTGCGATGATCATTAGCCATACCGCCATGAACGGCGCTTTGTCTGCGGGGTAGCCTGTGCCTTTGCATTCATCCCACTTGGAGCGGTAAGCCTTGGGTGCTGCTTGGTTCTTGAACCATGCGACATGTCTGGCTAGCCGGTAGTGGTCAATGATGATGTGCGTTCCACCGATGACGAGTAGGGCGAGTGGTGAGACTGAGCCCCACATGTCAGGCAGTAGGTTGATGAGCGCGTAGGGGATCGTGTAGGTGATGCCGTGCGCTATGGCGGGCCACCACTTCTTTGTCTTCTCGTTCGCCATCCAGTCTGACTGGATGAGGTAGTCGCCCACGAGGTGGGCTAGAAGGATCCAGAGTACGATCACTGTTCGCTCATTCCCTTATGCTGCTGTTAGTTCCATGCCGCCCATCAAGGCCACACCGTCACGGATGCGGTACACGAACGGCCATGATTGGGTGTCGTTGTAGTAGGCCATGCCGAATCCTTGCTGCCAGTTCTCTACGATGCGTGCTGCTCTACCGTCTGCACTGATTGCGCCGTGCACGGATGGGACTGCACCGTCTGTGCGGCATAGGCACCCGGGGTTAGCGCTGTAGGATTCGATTGCTTCACCGCGGGCACCGATCACTGAGTGGTAGGTGATTTCGGTGCGGTGCGTGTGACCAGCCCACGTGTTGAGGTGCGGGTGTTCGTGCACGTACTGGGATGTGGTGGAGCCTTTGCTGTTGGCTTTGGTTCCGTGGATGTTGCGGGTTGTGTCGTTGTCCCAGTCGGTTGCTGCGGGGTAGGCGTCAACGTATTGGATGTTGAGTTCGTCTAGGCGCAGTAGGTAGGGCAGGGACATGACAGGCCAGGACTTGGGGAGGCCGGCGCGTTTGAGGCCGAACGCTGCGATGGCGTTGGCTTCGATGAAGTTCTGCATCCGCTTGTCGTGGTTGCCTTCAATGATGATGATCTCGGCATCGGGTGCGGCGGCTCGGAGCTTGGCAAGGAACTCATGACCAGTGTCGAGTGCTGCTTGTGTGGTGTTCGCGAACGCTGCTTCTTGCGCGAACCGGCCTTGTGATGCGAGGTCCAGGAAGTCGCCAAGGATTTGGATCTTGTCAGGCTGGTATTGCAAGGCTGCTTGCACGAAGCAGTCCATCGCGGCTGCGTCGTGGAACGGGTCCATTGTGCCGTCTGGCAGGAGCCTGTAGCCGATCTGCGTGTCGGCGCCTTTGAGGGCTAGCTTCATGTCACGGGGTGGTTTGACCGGCGCGGCTTTGAGGCTGACAGTGATGGGTGCGGCTTGCTGGATGATGGGCCACGAGGGCTCGCCGTTGGCTGTTGCGCTGATGGGGCGGACGTTGTTTAGCTTGTTCCAGAAACCACCGGCAGGGTTTGATGTCCAACCCCATGTGAAGGTGACCTTGTCGGGGTCTTGTCCTACGCTGCGGATGAACTCGCGGTAGTCTTCGTAGCCCCATGCTGTGTCGGAGATGCGAACGTATGAGCTGGATCCGTCGGCGTTGTGCTGTTCGGATTCGCCCTGGCTGGTCGAGGCTGCCTTGCTCGTGATGTCATCCGTGCAGATGCATTTGCCGGCGCGGTGGGTGTTGATTGCTGATTTGGAGTAGCCGGTGATGCGTGCTGTTTCGCGTGAGCTGAGGTTGTCCCATGTTGGTATTGCGGCGCCTAGGTCAGCAGCGAACTTACAGCGGCTCATGGTTTCTCCCGTTGCTCATTTGGGTGTTGTAAAGGGTGTCTCTGGTTGTGCTTCCGGTTTGCCTGAGACGGTGGCCGGTGATTCGCCGCGCTTGGCCTTGGTTCTTATGGAGCAAGGAACTTGGGCGGGACGTTCGTGTGTCATTTGCCAAGCGTCCTTGGCTGCGGTGAATGACGCACCGCCCCGTGCTGTACCTTGTAAAGGCGCTGCGGGGAGTAACGAGCGCTCGATCATCCGTCCGGATGTCTGCGCTGTGCCCTGCCGCCGAAGCAACAGGGGGTTGAGTGGGCTGCCGGTACTCGAAACCGGTGAACTCCTAGCCCGCCTGCGATTAAGCCGCGGATTGGTTCAGCCCTGCCGAAGCTCATGTTCTTCGGCCTATTCGGTTATCCCCGTCCTGGTCACAGGGTTTCGGGGTGTTGCCGTACGTGGACTTTCGCAAGTGTGTGCGTACGGTTACATTTTGCGTCGTGACCCTGACGCGGGAGACAGTGACCTCCTGGGGGACGTGCTTGACCTGTCTAGGTTTAACCTGCGGGGCGGCGTCATGGCACCACATCCGATGAGCGGCGGGAAAGGTACTAACCGCCCCACAGGAACTTAGTTGCCGCCGAAGGAGTTGCCGTTGTTCCGGTCCACGGTGGCGCCGCAGTTGCATTTCGTCCATGTGCAGTTCTTGGATGTGCAGTGCGGGGCGGCGGTGATGGCGCCGAGGGTTTCGCTGCATGATGGGCATGTCATGACTTAGCCGTTCGTTTGATGCTTGCGTTACCGATGAGCGCGCGCACGGCATATACGGGTAGGACTAGCTGCCAGTAGGTGAGCCCAAGCTCCGGGAACCATACTGCGACAGCCCACCAAACAAATAGAACTCGGTAGGCAAGCACGAACAGGCTGCCAAGAATCCGTGATGCTGACTCGGCGCCTGTCAGTTTAGGGTTTACGATTTCGACTTGCTGGGGGCTCATGGTTTGCTCATTCCTTAGCTGACGTGCATGTCGTCTTTGATGGCCTCATGCAACCGGTAGGATTCGTCGGCCATGTACTCGGTTAGCGGCTCAAGGGCGTTGTGGTATTGGTTTGCGTGGTGGACGCAGAAGAAGAGTTCACCGTCTGGGCAGCGTTCTGTGCTGAGTAGCGCGTACATGCGGAAAGCTTGCGCACTGCAACGGTCGCACCTAAACGACGCGTCGAGCATGTTCGTGATGACTGTCTGGCACATCGCAACCACCTGTCCGTGCGCATGAAAAAGGCCCCGATTGCTCGGAGCCTTTTAATCCACTATCAGAAGACTACAGGACAAAACTACCTTTGTCTACCCCCTGCGCTTGTTATTCTTTGGTAGTTTCATCAAAGTGTGGGTAAGTGGCGAAGCGGTAGACCGTGTTTTGCATCTCTGTGTGTCGATCCCAGCTTTCCTCGGTGTAGTCATCGCCTGAGCATACTTCGTTGAATTGTCGCTGGTAGAGGCGGCAATCGAGCTTATGGTATTCAGCCATAAGCTCTGCGTCACTGAACCTCACGTCTCGGGCGAGTACGGCGTAGGGGGCGAAGTGTCCGTTGACCCTGTACGCGTCGGCGGTGGGTAGCTTCTCGAACCATGTGAGGGTCACGAGTGGACCCCGCAGTGACGGCACCGGATGACAGCGTGGAGCCCGCGAGACTTGCAAAGTATCCGCCGCTTTACGACGATTCGCCGTGCAAGCACGTACCCGTCATTCATGCTGCCGACCTTTCGAGTTCGATGATGCGGTCAATGGCTTTGCGATAGCCTTCGCGCGGCAGGTAGTGATACGCTCCCTCGAAGTGTTCCACAGCCAGTTCGTCGCGCCTCCGTTCAAGTTCCAACTGCGCTTCATTTGCCGCAGCTTTCTCGGCTTCGCGGTACTGCCAGACTGCGAGGTGTTCAAGGGCGGCTTTCCTTGGGTTGTCATCGTCTCCGTCCCAGCAGTCGCCGTTGATTTCGATGGCTTCGCTGCTACATCCACAGTTGCCAACTTCGGGCAGCTCTGAGCGCCTGATGAACAGGTACTCAGCTTCGATGGCTAGGGCGGCTGCTTTGTCTTGACGTTTGGGCTGGCCGTCTTCTGATCGTGTTCCGAGTTCTTTGTCAGCAGCGTTGGCGATGATCTGGGCTAGCCGGTTCGTCTCGTTGTTCATGCTGTTCGTCCTTCGAGTGGTTGTTTGAGTGTGGCTTGGTAGAGGTTTAGTACGTGGTCGAGTCGGTAGGCGGGTGGGATGGGTTGGCCTTGTTCGTTGGTTGAGGGGTTTGCGCGTTCGAGTTTGGGTGGGTTGTTGTTGCGTGCTGTGCCCCATTTGCGGATCCGGTCTGCTGATATTTCGATGCCGTATTCGGGGGTTGAGAGTTTGCGGGATAGGTCGGCGGGTGTGCCTACGTAGTTGCCAAAGATGGTTTTCGCGAATGACCGCCACGCGAGTACTTCGTAGGTGGCGCCGCATGTTTCGCAGCGGGCTTCGGGTTGGCCTTTTACGGCGTAGAGGTCGGTTTCGCATTCGGCGCATCTGCCGGCGAACACCTTGGGTTCTTGTTTGTCGCGGGCTTGGTCGAGGCCGTTGGTGTGTGTGGTGAGTGTGTGGTGGAATTCGGCTGCCCAGTGTTGGGTGGTGATCCAGGGGGCGCGGGTGTAGAGGTAGTTGGTGAGTGAGTGTGGGTCGCGGCCTGTGAGTGGCTGGTCGGTTCCGAGTGCGACCTTTAGCGCCCGATCCATGAGCATGCGATGCGCGGCAACCTTTTTGTCGATGAGGTCGAGGTTGACGGGGATCGGTGCGTGCTCCCCGCTACCCCCGCCCGTCTTGTGGCCGTACGTGGCTGTCATGCTCCCGCGCCCGATGTTCACGTTCGCCAACACCTGATCCAACACCGTGAGCGCCTTCTCCAACTCAGGCTGAGTGACCGTCAAAGCGACTTCCTTCCATAGGGGCTCTTGTTCTCTGCCGGCTGGTCCCCGCCCTCACCTAAGAAGCAATCCACTTCCCCGACCCGGTACCCCTCAACCCATGCCCTGTGCATAAGGATTGGTGCGGCTGATTCTAGGGCTGCGCGGGCTTCTTCGGTGGCTGCTTTCTCTCGCCACCCCTCGGGGTCTTCCCATGAATAGAATCCACCGTTCTCGTGAATTGCTTTCGCGGCTGTTTCTACCGCTTCATTGGGGATGTTCATACTTCCTCCCGCAGCGCCGCGATGACAGCGCGGGCAACACGCTTGTAGTCATCGAATGCGATACCCATATCTAGGGTGTAAGACTTCATAGCGAGTACGCCAGCCGCCCGGTCAATTGCGGCCTCATTGATTTCTACATAGCCCGCAGCCATGATCGCGTCAGCGATTTCCAGGTCCTCCCTGTGAGAGGTATCCCAAATTCCCACTACGTCACCCAGTGCTGTGCTGACCACTTCAGCCAATCCTTCGCGTGCGCTCATATTCCTTGCTCCTGGTCTTTTGCGATGGTGTGTGCGGTGAGTTTGAGTTCCCTGACCAACGACCACTGGGCGCCTTCGTCAAGGCCGTCGATCAGCTCAAACAAATGGGTGAGGTTATGGTGCTCCGGATGTGTTGGCATTGTGCCGGCTCCTGTACGGGGTCCGGGATGCTCAACTACCGGGCCGATACCCCTAATTCTACCAAGGAATGCCCGTATAGGGTAGGCATTTCCGGGTAGTTCGGTAAGCAAAAAAAATAGGGTCACGCGGGTCTTTCGCCGGTCAGCAGGAAAGCCAGATCCGCGAGGGTCATGGTCACGTACTGATCCCCGGCTGATCCGTTGCCGCGACGTTTATGCACCACCACGCCAGCCATTGCTTCGTCGTTCAGGCGTTCCGTTTCGGCCTCAGCAACCCATCCGCCGAGGTTGAGTTTCGCCACGTCCTTGCACTCGATAGCGACCCGTTTGCCGTGCGCCCTGACCCCGCCAATGTCACCCTTATCCGCGGCCCCGGTCTTCACGCGCCGGTCAATCACGTCCGACACATTCGCGGCAAGGTAGTCGGCCACCAAACGCTCAAACCTCGAACCCGCAGCCTTCGCACTGCTGCGTGACCGGCTCAAGACGCAACCCCATGTCGATAATCCCCAGGCTCATGCGACATGCTATTCACCGAAGCGAAATGCGGGCGCCAAGCCAAACGGATCTTACCCGTCTCGCCATGCCGGTTCTTCTCGATAATCATCTCAATCTCGCCTTCCATTTCCTCCTCATCCCGGTGCAGAAGGATTATGTTGTCCGCGTGAGCTTCAATGCCACCCGACTCGCGAAGATCAGCCATCGTCGGGCGAGGGTCTGCCCGTTGCGTCGATCCACGGTTCACCTGCGCCAGGGCAAGCACATGACAATCGAACTCTTTTGCAAGGTGCTTGCAGTCTTCCGCGATGCGCGACACTTGCCGTTCGCGGGTGTCACGCTGATCAGCCGGCGCACAT
>Ga0157369_10000610_pt1 | contig 46414 bp, 112 predicted proteins | sample C25metaG_FD_113461 | JGI IMG/M metagenome (GOLD analysis project Ga0157369, IMG submission 113461) | Corn rhizosphere microbial communities from Kellogg Biological Station, Michigan, USA - C2-5 metaG | ecosystem: Host-associated > Plants > Roots > Rhizosphere > Soil | place: USA: Michigan... | reverse complement strand
TAGGAGACTCGATCACGAGCACACTCGAACATTCTGGTTTCTCCAGCGTGGACCTCGATAACGATCACAGCATGTTCACGGCTAATCACCATGGAGACTACTTCCATGGATACCTGAATCAGCTTTCCACCGATAATCACGAGTTCGTTTATCAGGTTCAGGAAATGGTGGACTCCAAGTGATCGGCCCTTTCAGCGGCGAGTACCGGTTCCTGTCAAACTTTTGGCCGGAACCGGCTCGCGGAGGACTCACGAATGAGCACTTCTTCCAGGCTGAGAAGTCCCTTGACCCGGAGGAGCGAGCCTTCGTGATGCGCGCCTCAACCGCTATGGAAGCCAAAAAGCGTGGCCGAATGATCATGATTCGGGATGACTGGGATGTGGTCAAGCGATCAGTCATGCTTTCCGGGCTCAGGAATAAGTTCTACCTGGATGCCAGCCTACAGCGTGCACTCCTACTGACTGGAGACGAGAAGCTAGTAGAGGTCAACCATTGGGGTGACCGCTATTGGGGTGTAGACGGTACAGGAGAAAACAACCTCGGCGTTCTGCTGATGCAGGTTCGTGCTGAGCTACAAGACACGGCTACAAGGAGCGAACAATGACAGAGACCGGACTACCAGAGCTGCCTGATGGGCTCGTTTGGTACCTAGAGCCTTTCCACCTGTACCATGCGGACACCGGAAAGATGAGCGCCAAACTCGCGATTGCCGAGGAGATTTCCTTCTATACGAAGTATTACAATAGCACTGTTGGTCTTCTAACTTTCGAAGCCGTACCTAGAAAGACGACTAAAAAATCTTGGTTCTTCACGACTACCGTTGATGACGGGTGGGACGTTACAGGCCTGAAGAGCGTCTACAATCGTTATGTTTTCGTAGATGAAAACGACGACCCGGCTGAGAGGATTCGAGAGACTGCGGATGAGCTTCTCGCTGGCTTCAACGACGCTAAGAGACGTGAAGAGTCTAACGCATCCAGAGTGGAGGCACTTCAGAAGTTCTCCGGTTCCTACCCGCCGAATAGCCTGCTGACGGACTGATACAATGAGGGTATGGACATGAGAGTTTTCCCGGACATCTACATCGCCCCGCCGAACTATTGGCTGTGGCTGTGGCTCATTGTTCCTGCCATTCTTGCAGTCGGATTTCTACTTTCTGAGTTCCTTATTGAGCGATGGACCGAGCGGAAGTGGGGAAAGACTGTAGTCGGTGTCGGATATATCGGCATGGGTGTGATGCTGTTTGTCTCGGCTATGGCTATCAGCCTGGTCCCTGACGCTATATCTGCGCAGCAGTCTTCCTCTGCCGTCACGTCTCTGGAGAAGCATGGGTTCGATGAGATTCGGATAAACGTTGACGCCGGAACCTTCGGGGCGTACTATGGAGGAGAACTTATGCGCGGCGTTCTTGTTGAAGATTCCGACAGTCCGAACACGTACCACGTGATCGAAGTGCCAGACCCTATTGACAGATAGCCTAATTTCTAGGGTATACTGGTCGCCTACAAATTAGCTCATTTTGAGCAAAAATTTGACAGGAGAATTAGATGGGTGTATACTACTCCGCTACACCCCCTGTTGTGCAAAATCTTCAGGTAACGGAAGCTATCAGTGAACCCACCTACAATGAAGTAGGTGAAGGAATTATCACCGGACAGCTACGTATGGTGAAAGAGATTCCGGACTTCATAGAGCCAGAAATCACTAAATCACCCCTTGGATGGTACGAATTCCGGTTCGAATGGTATCAAATTGTCACTGACGGAGATTAGATTCTTCTCATCTCTTGACAAACTACCATAAAGTGTACTAGTGTGGTGTCTATAGCGGAAAGACCGCTCGAAAGGACATCATGAAGAACCCCCTGAAGCGCTTCGGCGCGATCACAGCGGTGGGCGCGCTTCTGGCTGCGGGTCTCGTAGCAGGTATCGCCACTTCCGCATCCGCCGACGAAGGCTGTACGCCTAAGGACGCCGTTCCCGCGTATACCGAAGTCGTGCCGGATATCAACCACCCCGCCGAGTATGAGACGGTCGTCACAACTCCGGCAGTGGAAGCCTCCACGAAGTGGTGGGCATTCGCCCCGAACGAGAAGGGTAAGTTCGACGGAACTCCCGTCTTCCCTGACGACCCTAACGGTACGTGGGAAGGTCCGAAGACTGAGGGTGGCCCTCAGCAGGACAAGGAAGGCGTTTACCAGAACGGCAACGGTAACGGCGACTGGTTCTACCGAGAGAACACCGAGGCTCAGGATGCTGTGACTGAGCAGCGTCTTGTGAAGGACGCCTGGGTTGAAGTTGTTCCTGACATTGAACACCCGGCAATTCCGGCTGTGACGTGTGAAGACACTACGCCCACCCCTCCGGCTGCGGTATCCTGTGTTCCTACAGGCAACTGGTACACCGAGGATGCGGCCCCCGTTCAGACGGATGACGGCCTCTACTTCGAGGGACAGGGTAAGGCGGTAGACTGGTACCAGTACGTCACCGGAAACCTTCAGGGTCTCGGCTCGCAGAGCCTCACGTTCGCTCAGGTACAGGGATACCAGCCTTCGTTTACGATTGTGTTCTTCCGGAATACGACTGGCCCGAACACTGGCTACGCCAACCTCGTGGCTGAGTGGTACATGAACGGCGGTTCTCCGAGTACAAACGGCACCTTCTCGGTCACTCCGAGCACACTGTTCTGGACCAACAAGATCACTTCCGGTGCGGGATCGCAGGGCGACCCTCAGCCGCTCAGCTTCTTCTCGAACCTCTGGCCTAACAACTCGCTGATTTCTCTCGGTGCACACCTAGGCTCCGCGCAGACTTCAGAGACTCACTCCCTGGTTACTGCCGTGGGCGGATGCGTTACGGCTAATTTCGTCCCTGCAAAGCCTCCGGTGAAGCCGGATGTCAAGTCGGGTACGGATGAGACGACTACGGCTCCGGTGTGCGTTCAGCCGCTTGACGGTACCGCTACCGTTCAGCGGACAGAAACGCCGTGGACGCAGGATTACGCTCTCGTGAACAATGAGTGGGTGCTCCAGGACAAGGTATACGGTGAGCCTGTGACTACTACAGACACCATCACGTCTGAAGCGTGCGAAGCTGTAGTGGTTGTGACTCCTCCCGTCGATGCGGTGTGTTCCGACTTCCTTTTCCAGGAGAATGCACAGACAGCGTTCGACTCCGACAAGGTTGGGTTCGCTAGCCTTGACGCTGACGGTGACGGTGTAGCGTGTGAAGAGCTTCCGGGTACTCCGGTAGTCAAGCAGGCAGCGGTTGTAGCCGCTCCGTCAACGGACACGCTCGCCTCTACGGGTGGTGACGGCTCGGCTGCGATCCTGTGGGGCGTTGGCGGGTTCGGCCTCCTCGTGCTGGGCCTCGTGCTCACCGCGTGGCGTCGGGCTCTGGCGGCTCGCCGGTAGCAACTCTTCGGCCCCCTGCGTCTCTTGACGTGGGGGGCCGTATGCTGTAGTATTGAATAATACGATGCGGCGGACAACCCGCCCTGAAAGGAATCACACATGAAGAAGATCGTCAAGGGGCTTACCGCTCTCGCAGCATCCGTCGCTATCGCAGGCGGGTCCCTCCTCATCGCTACTCCCGCGAACGCCGCACCTAAGGCGTCCGCATCGAAGTCGGTGTGCTACGAGTACACCTACGACATCATTCAGTACACCGTCGTCCAGGTCTTCCCTGAGGTCGTCTACGGCTGGAAGAAGATCATTGCCGGTCAGGGTACGACCGTCCCGACCGACACAGACACCGTGCACTACGTACTGACGGGTCAGGTCCAGGTAGACTGCCCGAAGAAGTAGCTTCTTCATGTGAAGGCCCTCATGTCCCTTGACATGGGGGCCTTCCTCGTGTAGGCTATGGGTATGAGTAGAAAAGTTCGTCGCGTACCGTCAGGCTTCGGCTGGCCGCTGAATAGGACCTGGGAAGGCTACAAGCGACCGGAATTCCTGAATCTGGGTACGTGTCAGGACTGCCAGTTCGGCTATGGACCGGAGGCTCTGCGACTCTACAAGCAGTGGTACGGCAATGCGCCATTCCACCCCCACGACAACAACAGCGAACCGTACAGCGATTGGACGCCGCATGTGCGAGCTGCCGCTGAGCGAAACGTGGCACACTCGCCAAAGTTCTACGGTACCGGGGAGCTTGCTATTCGGCGGGAAGCTCTTCGTCTCGCCACCCTCTACAATGGCTACCTGTCACATCACCTGAGCCAGCAGGATGTGGATGAGCTGTATGACATGGGAGAGATGAAGCGCCTCACGCACCGCTACAACCGGGAACTGAAAGAGTGGGAGGACGTTTCAGGCGGTAGACGGTATTCCGCTGAAAAAATCAACATCATGCAGGCGGACCTACTAGGGGAGCCGGTGGACCTGTGGTCTTTCCTGGAGATGCGGGCTGCTCGGGACGGCTTCAAGATCACTTGCAGTACATGTAACGGCTCTGGCGAATCCGAGAAGTGGAAGGGCCAGCGGAAGGCTGCTAAAAAGTGGAAGCCGACTGAGCCGCCGAAGGGTAAAGCGTGGCAACTCTGGGAGACGGTCTCCGAAGGTTCACCTGTCACTCCTGCGTTTGACACGCCGGAAGAACTAGCTGCCTACCTGACTCGTGACGGCGGCGACTACCAGAAGTCACTAGAGTTCATCACTGGTATTGGATGGACCCCCAGCGGCTTCAGTGCCGAAGACGGCGTACTGTATGACGCGAATGATGTCGTGACAGGAAAGGCTTCGCTGTGATTGTTGCTATTCTCTGTATCCTTTTCGTGATGTACTTCCTTTCGGCTTTCGCCTGGGGACAGTTCGTTGTGTATATCAGAGAGGCAATCAAAGCTGACACTACTTTTGTTCAGGTGATGTGTATTATCGGCGCAATCTTCTTTTTCATCTCAGCATTTTTCATGACTCTGCTGAGCGTAGCCGGAACAGTAGTTGCAATTCAGAATGGATTTTACCTGTGACTCTCGTAGGTGTGGATTTCGAAATGGCGAACGCAATCACCGGTTCGCTCTGTGCGTACGGCTTTGCCTACGAAGACGGGACGACCGAGAAGGGTATCCTTGCTCTGCACCCGGAGTTCGGAGGTAAGCATGAGCGTGACCGCTGGCACCACATTTCCCCGGCGAAGACGGCTCTCGGCTTCGGTCCGGAGGCGCTGTACTCTCGGCTGCTGAGCCTCCCGGCTGATACGATCCTTGTGGCGCATGACGCCCGGATAGACCGTGCTCAGCTTTATGGGTGGTTCAAGATGTGGAATCTGGAGCCTCTACACTTCTCCTGGTTCGACACGCTGCGGATAGCTAGACGGGAGAAAGGCAAGAACGGACGTACCGGTGTGGCTGCTATGGCGGCGGAAATGGGCATGACTGTCCGCGCCCACGATCCGGCTGATGACGCGAAGGTGGCGCTGGAGATTGCTCGGCGCTACGCGTGGGGGCAGATCAACGTGCTTGACTTTGAACAGAAGAGCGCGTAAGCTAGACTCGACAACTTCCACTATTTAGTGGATAGAATGGGGAAAGATAGTAATGAAGAAAAGAATCGCAGCCGCGCTTATTGCGCTGGGTCTTATCGCTGGGCTCTCTTCCTGCTCCGGTGGCTCTACCCAGCAGGGGGACTCCGCTGCACGTGGCAACACGACCTTCGACGTGGAGCAAGTTGCTCTCCCGGACGGCGGTAGCGTCACGTGTGTGTACTACGTCGGCTACCGGACTGGCGCGGCAGTGTCCTGCAACTGGGATGCTGTCAATACGGACAGTGATCAATGATGGGTGCCGTGTGGTTTGTCATCATTCTGCTCATCGTTACAGTAGGCCTTGTGTCTACGTATCTGATTATGCAGTCAAACGCCAATACTCGTGCGAGAAATCGAGAGCTGGAGTTCAAGAAAGCTGAGAAGGCGATCCTGCTGCGAAAGCAGAAGGCTCTGTCTAGGGGTGACTCGTTCGAGATTCACGTGGCAGACTCGGAGCTGGATACGCTGACAGCTCGCTACATAGCTGGTAAGGATCACCCAGAGTGAACAACTTCAAGAAAACTGTAGGGCTGGCCCTCAGCACCAGGTCGGGGTGGGTGCTGCTGGTCATCATATACCTCACCCTGATTATTCTGGTGCCTACGGTCAGTTACGGCATCCTCATCGCTTCACTAGGTCTGCCGTATTGGATTCATATCGTTGCGTGCTTTATCGGTGGGGCTCTGGTGGGAAACTACATCCTAGCGAAGCCGCTCATCTGGCGTCAGGAAGTCAAGAGAGAGCTTGACAAGTCGAAGATGGAAGAGTAAGCTGAGAACATGAACGAAGAGAACACTTCACCTGAGGAACGGACATTCAGCGCGAGCGAAGTCCGAGAGTTCCTGACCGACAACAAGAAGCAGTGCATGGATGCGCTCGCTGAGCTTGCTTCTCCGTCCGGTCCGATCATCGGACTCGTCGCGACCACGATCTTCGATACTCTGATTGAGACGTGGGACTCTGATCGACTGTTCGATAAGATGCTTGACGAACTGCTGAAGTTTTCCGAGGAGTAATCGTGGACGCCTTGTTGGAGCGGGAGCTGGAGCTGACCACTATCGAGCTTGAAGAGCCGGTAGATGACGAGCCTTGCATCGGATCAACATGCGGTGTGCTGGCTGAGTGGTTGGGTGTTTGGAGCTGCGGACACGCGTACGCGTATTGCGCTCCGCACCACGCTGTACTAGACAGGAGCCGAAAGATTCGGTGTAACCAGCACCACTCCGAGATTTCAGTGAGGCTTATCCGATGGGAGCGTATCTCTCATGACCATTCCTGCTGACAACTCCAAGCTGATGCTGGAAGTGTACACGTATGCGAACTACTTCTGGTTCCTGGGGATGCAGATCATCATTGTGGTGATGGGGGTTTCTGCAACGCTGGCTTTGGTGATGTGGATTGCTGCATGCGCTACTATGTTCTTCTGGCGAATCAAAAAGACGAACGAAATAGACAGAAAGATTTACGATGCGAGTAACTACTGAGTCCGGAGCCGTTTACGAGTTCACAAAGGACGGCGGCAAGTTCCGTCGTCTGAAGAACAAGCTGGCGCGTGATCCGCACGCTGAAGTGGAGCGCGCCGATCTTCGACAGGATGGTCAGTGGCTGAAGCTGTTCCAGCCTGCCACGCCTGAAGTGGGTAAGCAGATGATGCTCCTGGTTGAGCCGCTGGACCCGCCTCAGTTCGAAGGTGCCTCCGCCACCATGCGAGTTACGTCTGTAGTGATCGGGATCGAGTGATGGTCCGCATTCCTCTCCGACGTGCGGCTGATCCTGCGCCTCTGCGTATCCCTGAGCCGACGTGGCAGATCATCGTGGAGCCTGGATTCTCCTGGGGCTGGGAAGCGTACCCGGACCTTCCGGGGGTGCAGAGCATTCGGAAGATCGACATGGGCGGCTACTACGGCTACTGGCGTCCTACTCGGGCGTGGGCTATCAAGGCTGCTGAGCATGTGCTCGCGCGCCACCTTCGCTCCGAGAAGCGTCGTATCAGACGGATAGTCGATGAGTACGGGCGAGAGCGTGTCGAGGTAGACGTTGACAACCTGGGTTGGCGCTGGTAAGCTGGAGCCATGCTAACGGTACTCCTTCTCGGACTAGGTATCCCTTTCATACTGAGCATCCCTGCGGCGATCTATGTCGTCTGGGATGACGTTCGAATGGACGCGCCTAGCCGGAGATACCAACGGGAAGTCCGAGCCGTCCAGAAGGTAGAGGTACTGGACGCTGCGCCAGCTAAGCGGGCAGCGATCAGTGCTGCGATGCGAGCGGAGATTGATCAGACTACCGAATGGTGGGATAGTCAGTACCACCTGGCACTTATAGCGTCCGGGTCTCCCGCTGTGGAGAATCCGTTCTTCGAGCCGGAGTACAAGGTCTACTACAACGGTCGGCTCATGCAGCAGACGCTTTCCCCGCCTGCTACATGGGTGGAAGACTGCCCCTGCCAGCCTTGCAAGGCTGCGTGGGAGAAGTTCAAGCGTGATAGCGAATCCGGCGACACCCTACAGAGGTACAAATCGTCACGTAGTAATAGGGTGCTCCAGCTTCAGCAGAAGCGCGGCATGACGGAGCTGGAAGTGGCGAAAGAGTTCAGTGACCGCTGGGCACTTGACAAGAAGAGACGATTCGGGTAGGCTAGTGTCATGACAGAGAAGCTGAGCAAGAACCCGTACACCCGCGCAGGGCAGATCGCCTCAAAGGCGTCTGCTATCGCGCTTGATGTCGTCCTCATCGCGATCCTGATCGCTGTCTTCGGCGTCTACCCCGTCTTCGCGCTCGTGAAGGGTGCCCCGCTCGTGGTGGCTCTTGGACCCTGGCTGGGGATGGGCCTCGTGGCGATCATCGTGGCGCTTCTCTACGTAGCTACCAGCCTGTGGTACAAGTACAGCACTGAGCCGTGGCGGAAGCGCTCGTGGGAGTGGGAGCGGAAGCGTCGTGTAGAACTGAATCTGGACCCTCAACCTTACGTCTGGGTAGGTAATGATGAGTTCCGGTACGCCGTAGATGAGCCGATGACGGAGTTCAAGCCGCGTCCGGAGTTCAACCAGAATGAGGACGACTACCGATGAAGAGATACTACGTCACGGCTTTTCTCATGAGCATCGTCTGGGCGATCAAGTGGTACGCCGTAGACAAGTGGGCGTGGGAGCGGGCCGAGTACCGGCGAGCAAAGCAGAGTCCTTACTGGGCCCAGCTTAAAGAGGAAACTAGAATGCGGAGGCACGGATGAGTCGGCGTAAAGACGGACAGCCTCGCTCCATTCCTGGCGGAATCTTCGATGACTTCCCGAGAGTGGTTACGGCCAAGCTAGACCCTACGCCCTGGGTGTGCAGTATGCACCCTGAGGAACGCTGGGAACTCCAGATGACTAGCTGCGACTGGGACCCCCGAGAGGGTTACGAGCAGGATGAGGAGCGCTACCCTTCTGTAGTGCGTCCACAGAGAGTATGCGATGATGGTTGACTGGACGAGCGAGCCGCACATCTGGCCCTGCTCGCTGTTCTACTCATCGTCGTGGACTGGCGGCGGCTACAGTGGAAAGCCGCTGGAGCGAAATCCTGGCAACCGGTGTACTTGTGCAGTGGATAACGCTGATCTTCCGGTGGACCCGCTGCCGTATGTTCACGACTGCTGGGATGACGGAACCTGTCTAGAGAATGGACAACGTAGAGACAAGAAGGGGATTAATGACATATTTTCCCCCCGAGACGGTTACTCTAAAAACGAAATGGACTACTCATGACCGATGAAAAGACTCACGCGGAACGTCTAGAAAACCTCCGTACCGCAACCGTTGACCAGCTTATAGCTGTGGCGGAGCAGAACATCGCAGTAGCTGAACGGTCCCTGGTGGAGCTTGGCAACTACTCTGGCAGATTCAACGACTACATGGCTCAGGCAGCGTTCAACCAGAACCTACTGACCTACGCCCAGACGTACATTGCGCTGGCCGAATACAGAAGAGGAGCCGAATAATGGAAGTTATAGCTGAATTCACTCCGAAGGGTTACCCTATCTACTACGTCCAGGTAAAGAACTCGGACGGTGCGTGGATATACGTGAGTAGACTTTCCGGGGACCCGGTTTCGTGGCAAGGGGTAGGCAGTGAGAAGGCTGCTATCGCCTATGCGGAGCTTCGAGCAAATCGAGGGTGGTCTGCGAGGGTAATCAAGGCGTCCAGGGGTGAATCTCTGGAGGAAGTCGAAGAGCCAGAGAAGGTGCTTCCGCTCGACCCTTTCCCGTACTATCAGGATCACGGCAACGGGGTTGGCACTCGGTATGCAATCCACGACCCTTACCGTGTTCATGCGGAGTTCCGTCCGGGGAATGGGTACGAGCAAGACTTCTCCAAGTACCCGGAAGTTGGGCAGGCTCGACGTGGGTAGTTACCTGATTAAGCCGCAGCTAGACGTTGATCTGTACGTCTGGTGGTCGAACAACACTGACCTTCCCGTTACGTGGGGCACGAAGAAGCAGTTCAAAAAGCTATACAAAAAGCGAGACTGGATGTGGCGTCTCGGTGAAGACTTCAAAACGAAGCTGAAGCTCGCTGACGAAACTGGATTCAGCACGCGCTGGCATATGCTATCAAGAGAGATTGCTTATGGCGGCTACGGTACAATCCTGATCGAGAACATCCCGGCTCTTCTAGCTATATGGGCTACGGACCTAACTATGCCGGAGGACGATCCTCGACTGATGTGGCTAGTTGACAAGCACGAGTGGGTAGAGTAGGCTGGCATCATGAGTGAAGCGCGAGCACGTCTTCAGGCGGCTATCAAGGCGTACGACAACGAGCGCTACTACAACGGCCATATCCCGTCCTGGGTGACTGAGCTTGTGGACGCGGCTACGGCGTACATGAACACTAAGCCGACGATCCTCGACATCTTCCCGCCCTCTAAGTGGGAAGTTGAAGTGGATATCGAAGGCGGTCAGCCTAATGGAGTGGGCGAAATCGAACCTAACAGCGCCCGCGAATGGTTCTACTCCGAGAACGAGACGCACCATCGGGAAGTGTACTACATCTACGGTAAGTGGGAGAGCGGCCCTACTCCTGATGAAGCTGCGCGGCGAGAGCGGGTAGCGGTAGCTAAGGCTCGTCGGGCCGCTGAGATTGCGGAACAGAAGGAGCGTAACCGACCTTCCGAGGAAGAAGAGATTCTTCGTAAAGCTCAGGAGATTCTGGAGCGGAGAAAGGAAGCAGGACAGTGAAGAAGGAACCGTCAGTCGATGGATACGTCATCGCGGAATGCGCGCGTATCTCCATGGACCCTAACGAGACGCCTGAGCGTCGGCGGAAAGCTGCGATGTGGCTGGAGAAACTGACTGGATCGGTGCCTTTCCAGGACGGCAACGGCGGACGTACGGTGGCGGAAGCTGCCGGTATCGATGTGCCTAACTCCGCTCCCGGTGGTCAGAAGGTGGATTCACCTGACGGACTCGGCAAGTCGAAGAACGAAAACGCTCGTGGCGATTCTGAGCACAACTATTACGGTGGCCCGCTCTCTTCCGAAGTGACTCGTTCCTACCGGACGGGCCACTGATGGTTGCCGGGGAGCTGGCTACCCTCGTCCTACTGGCGGTAGTAGGGGTGTACGTGGCGATCTTCGCTGCGTTCCTTGCAGTGTCTGTCATCGCGGGCGCAATGCTCATGATCCTCGGAATCTTTGGATCGTGGGTTGACAATGGAGAAGAACCGGAGTAAGCTGAAACTATGAAACTCACCAATCAGATGCAAACGGCGATCTGGATCACTATCGCTGTCGTCCTCCTCATCATCGGTCTGCTGGCGATTCCGTTCGGCCCGATGATGCTCAACATCCTGGTCATCGCGGTGATCGTGATCGGCCTCGGCTGGGGACTGTACGGCATGGGCCTGCTGTGGGCTCGTGCAGTCAAGTCGCAGAAGAAGGCCAACGTCTACCGTACCGGAGGGTCGCGGTACGACCGATGATTAGGGACCTGCGCGAGTACATCGAGGCGCAGCTTTCCCTCCACGAACTGGGCAGGCTCGTCTACATCAAGGGACCGGATGAGCGCCGCACTCACTTCGAGGGCATCGGATACCGAGAGCACTGGGGGATTACGGTCAAGTACCGCCCCTTTGACGGCAAGGATCAGTTCGATGACCATCGAATCGACATCAACATCGGCGGCAACGCCCGAGGCGGCTGGATCAACCAGCGCTCCATCCGGCTCGCTATCGCGGCGGAAGCTGAAGAGCTGAAGAAGCGAGAGTTCGTCAACAAGCGGTGGGCTTCGGCTCAGCGCGCCATTACGAGTGGACCGTGGGAACTATGAGCGTTATCAAAACGGAAGAGGCTATCAAAGCTCTTGCCGAAATCATGGAGCAGTACGGAAGTGCGTACGCCTTTGATATCGAAGGCGGATATGGGTGCGAGTACGGAGACGTTTCTGAAGACGGAGAGGTTGTCCCTGCGTGTATTGTTGGGCAGCTTATCTACCGGCTTGACCGTCCGCTGTTCGATGAGATTGTTGCGACCAGCAACAGTACCCTCCTCGGCGCTCTGAGGGGCAAGGTGGAGTTCGAAGATGAAGAGTTCGCTCAGTACATGCAGGTATGGCAGTACGAGCAGGACGACGGTGTGAGCTGGGGCGAGTCTTACGATAGGATGCCGGAGAAGTTCAAGTGAGTAGCTTGACTATCGGCCGAAGGAGGGGTAAGCTGGGACTATGAACATGCACCTGATGACGATGATGGACCCGGCAAAGCACCCTATAGGAAATGCGCTCTCCGGTACCGGCGTTGTACTTTTCATCCTGCTGGCAGTCTTCTTCATCATCGGCGTTCCGGCAGACACCGCCCCTCGGACTATGCTGGTGCTGAGCATCATAACGAGCGTACTGCTGCTGCTGGTGATCCTGGCAGGCTTCTGGCTTCCTGTTCTGGGGGTGGCGCTGTGAACCTCTTCATCACGAACCTCAGCAATCTGGGCGGCAACATCGCATGGAGTGTTTGTCTGAGCCTTCTCGGGGCTCTCACCGTTGCCTTCTTCGTTGGCATGATCTGGGAAAGCTGGAGAGGCGTCTTCGGGTCCTTCTGCGGAGCGCTCGCGCTGTCGCTTTTTGTCTGCCTTAATGTTGTTCCAACCGTAGCAGAAGAGCACGCTTCATTCAAATCGGAGATTACCGGTGACGCAAAAGTTATCGGTGCAACGGTGCTGTCACTGGACTACGGGAAGCGTCATGCGGTCCTGCTGATAGACACGGACTCGAAGGCGGAGCACTCGCTGAAGGGTCAGGCGGTCACTGTCGGTATGGACGATGACGGTTCGCTCCGAATCCTGGACAACCCCTGGAAGGGGATGATGTGGGGATCAGACACGCTTCAGAGGATGAAAGAGAAGGCTGGAATCAAATGACGGACATACTTAACACCGAGCTGAATGCTGTCGCTTCAGATGTGGAGTGGGTGAAGACACACTCCGGCCTCATCCTGGAAGTGTGGAAAGGCGAGAACTACACTGCTGTTCCTGTTCCGGAAGGCATTCCGATGGATATCGAGTTCGCCCGCGAGGCGGCTCCTGAGGCGGAGTACCTGCGAGTGAACCGGCGTAACGGCTTCGGTCTGTGGATCGTCGTGGAGGCGGGAATAGGATTCGGTCATGAGCTTTATTCCTGAGCAGTGCAAGAAGGCGGCTGAATTCTGGTGGTCGTACGAAAACTTCTCCGACTACCGCGTTTTCGGCCTTGCCCCTGAGGAGGAGGCCGACCCGATTGGTGCAGCATTTCGGCGGGCGGCGGCGGAGGGCGTTAAAGCTGAGTGGATCAAAGGTGTGCGCGTTTCTGACCGCCTGGAGGACGGCTCCTGGGGTATAGGCGAGATGTGGAATCCGACATCAGGGACTTGACAAACGATGTGACTGGAGGCCAAAATCACTATTGTCTATAGGCTGACAGTTCACTATTTTTCTATCCTCTAAAACTATCACTATCACTATCGGGAAGCTCTCAGAAATTAGTGATATAGTGACTGTAGATAGTGACGAGAAAATTTGAAATCTTGACCAAAAATGGTGTAAGGTTCTTAAATATAACTATTAACAGTAACTATCCGCACTATGTATACCATGTACCGGTCGGTTACGGAAAATTCAATCCTACACTATAAGTAATGCATTTGTCTAGTACTACTGGGGAGACTCCCTGGGGAGTATGGTCTACATAGTGAAGATAGTGGTTTCAGTATACACCATAGGAGTTTAGAAAAATGGAAGATATCTCACTGATCGGTCTGTCTGACGCGGACGTGGAAAAGTTCGTGGAGAAGCGAAAGGTGAAGGGTCGGCGGGACCAGCGCGTGTGCGTGTGCGGTCACGGCGGCAACGCCCACTACGCGCTTGACGGCAGCAACACGTCCGTAGATGAGCTGGTGCAGGGGCAGGTTGGTTGTCAGGCTGGTCGGGTACCGTGCCTGTGTAATCAGTTCAAATGGGTGCTGACTATCCCGGATGTGCGTTCGTTCATTCAGAAGACGGAAGGCCCCGGTGAGCGTCACGCTCTCGCTAAGGGCCTCATGTCGTCGTTCGCTCGGGGCTACCGTCCGACGTGGAGAGAAGGTATCGCCTGCTTCTGGTGCAAGAAGTCTCCGGAGGAGGTCGGCGCGCTTATCCCTATCGCGTACAATGAGCGCGGTGGGGAGTCGGCTCGTTCTACAGCAGAGAACCGTCTGCACTGCGCATCTTGCCGAGAACGTCTGCTGTCTGGAGACTTCAATGCAGTCGAGTAAAGCAAAATGCACTGGTGATAGAATGAGAGTGTGGAACTAGTCAGTGTGAATATCCCGGGCGGCGGAGAGCTGGAGGCTCTTCGTCTTCAAGATATGCCTGCTGAACACGTGATCGCGTTTGTAGGTCTGCCTCCAGGGCTGAAGGAAGCTATGGGGATGCGGCTGTTCATTATGGCGGCTGGACCGGAAGGTGCGGCTGTTGTGTCTGGGATGACGTTCGGTGAGCTAGAGTTTCTGCTGACGGAGTGGCTGACAGCTTCGGCTGAGTCTGAAGAGCACGATCAAGACGGTCGAGGGTCTGGGCTTGACTGGAGCGCGCTTCTGCCGTAAGCTGTAGGTATGAACCTTGTACTGATCATTGTCGGCGTAGTTGTGCTGTTCCTCGGTTTCGTCATCGGCATCAATCTTTTCCTGGATGACCGACACGGCCTGGCTATGGGGCTGTTCGTTCTCGCGCTTGGCGGCACCTTCATGATGGTGTTCGGCATCATTCAATATTCGGACGAGCTGAACGTAGACTTCCACAAAGCGTGTATCGCGCACGGCGGTACGAAGACGGCTGACATCGGACGAGACGTTGTGTGTCTGACGGACGATAACCGTCTCGTGACGTGGAAGTGACTACGCTGGCTGGCTGGCTGGCTAGTTGACTTTGGCGCAGTTACACTGTAGTCTGGAGTCATGATGCTGATCGTACTGCTCCCGTTCGCTTGTGCTTTGTGGGTTACGGCTCATGGACTGCTCGCGGCTCGGGAAGCCCGTCTTCGTCAGCACCGCTACAACGTAGCGCTTGACAACATTATCGGAGGTTCGTATGACTAACTCACTTGAAAGACTTCAGGAGCACGCGGAAGCGTCGAAGGCTCTCGCTGATACGCGAGTGAACCTGGAGCGCGTGCGGGAGCGTATGGGAGAGGTTCGTACCGCTATCTCTCCGGAGGAAGCGGCGCTGGAGCGTGTGCGAATCGACACGGCTTGGGCTGAAGCGAAGGATGCGGTGCGCGCGGCTGAAGCTAGGTACGCTGCGGCGTACAAGGCGTACACGAATCCGTTCGACGTGAAGAAGACCGTCTAGTGAGTGGGCTGTTCTGGATACAGTTTTCGGTGGATGGGTTCTCTCCATCCCCCGACTACATGGAAAGTATGCTTCTTCGTCAATCAGACTTTATCGGTCAAGGGAACAATCCACGGTATAACGTGGCGCCGATCACAAGCCCTCCGCTACGGAAGAAACTTCCTAATCAGGAGCTGTTCTTTCGGTTCAGCAGTTCTATGGGTTCTCTAGCTGAAACGCTTACGTCTTGGTCACCTGGCGTGAAAGAGGGTGAGGGCACTATCATCCCAGGGGACTACATTTCATTCGCGCCGTACAAGCTGAAGATAGTTATGAGTGGTCCTGCCGCGTGGATGGAGTGGCACGCTACGCGGAAAGTATTCGGCAGTCCGGAGGTAATCGGATGACGTATTGGGTGGAAATTGCTGGCAGTGAGAACGGTGATCCTCTGCTGTTCGACCCTATTCCGGTTCCCGATTGGGCATTTTCTGGTAAGCCTAACGTGCAGGGAGTCTTTGAGAATACGCACTTCATAACTACCGGACCATGCAGATGGTCACATTCCGATTCGCTGTATATCTCGATTCTGGACGATGAAGACCGCGTTGTCTCATTTGTACAAATGAATGGCTTCGTCTACCATCTGACACCTGGCACCTTTCTTAACTTCGCTCCCGGCAATCTCCAGGTGACACTAGATTGACAAGTGTGAAGTTGGAGTGTAGACTGGACATATGACGGGACATGGCAAGCGGCTAGAGCGCATCGCGAACAACCAGGATTGGCTGGCTGTTTCGGGTGGACTCTCTGCACTGTGCAACGGATGGTCTGCGCGTCGTGACCTGTACGTCTACCTCGGACGTGACGGTGGACAAGGGGTGGCGGCTGCGTTCTACGATCCGGCTTCCGGCTCCATCGAAATCAATTCGGAGAAGGCGTTCGGTCCGAACTCGAACGGTGCTCGAATCGGAGACATCACTAAGCGCATCGAACTGTCGAAGTATCCGGTAGCCGGAGGCCTAGCTCTGCATGAGAGTGGGCATGCACGATTCTCTACTGCTGACTGGGTGAAGCTGAAGCCTGTGTTCTCCGAGCAGAAGAGCGCGTGGCGCGTGTTCGAGCTTCTGGAAGAGACCCGCATTGAAGGTCGCATGGCTCGGCTGTTCAAGTATGACCGTGGGTATCTGCGTGCGTCAGCTAAGACTCTCGTGATGGGCGGCGACTCGGACAAGTGGTCGGCTCGCGCGATTATGCAACTCGTTATCGGACGTGAAGTTGTCGGGGTACTGGAGCATTCGGACGTTGAACCGGTGTACCCCTGGCTGTACAAGCAAGACGGATGGAACTCGGGCATCGTAGCCCGAGCGTCGGAAATCATTCTGGAGTTCATGTCTCTGCAAGATTCCGGCGTAGACCTGGATGCAATGGTGCTTCTGGCTAAGGAGCTGGATAAGCTTATGCCTCCCGACCCTGGAGGGGACGGCGAAGACGATGAGGACTCTTCGGATGAAGGTGCGGGTGGAGGTATACCGGGTGCTGTCGCGGCGGCTCTGGACAAGGCGGCTCGTGAAGGCGCTGCTGAAGCTATCGCAGAAGGTCATATGGCGGAGGCGCGCGAGAAGCGTGAAGCTCAGGAAAAGCAGAATGACGAGCACGCTCGAAACGTAGAAATGGCGGAGGATACGTTTGACGATTCTGCGGGCGGTGTAACTAACACACCGTCTGCTCTCCGTAACCGACGTGCCCCGACCGCTGAAGAGCGTGGAGCGGCAGTCAAGCTTTCGAAGGACCTGGAGCGTGCACGCTACCGGGATCGGACCGTGGTAGAGTTTGGCTCCCAGGTTCCTCCCGGCAGGTTCAACGGTGGCGAAGCTATGCGGATGGACGCGGCTCGGAAGATGGGTTCTCGGACTGACCCGTACAGCCCATTCCGGACAAAGAAACGTCTAGAGCACGATGACCCACCGCTGACTGTTGGCATTATGGCTGACGTTTCTGGATCGATGACCGCTTCCCAGCCGAACGTAGCTACCGCTACCTGGGTACTCTCTGACGCTACATACCGAGTAGGAAACGCATCTTCCGCGATGGTCTACTTCGGCCAGAGCGTCTACCCCGGACTCCGTAAGGGTGAGCGTCTGGCGCACGTTCGCGTCTGGGATGGTCGCGATCCGTGGGAGCAGTTTGACGGAGGCTTCCGCGCACTGGACGGTGAGCTTAATCTGCTGAACGGTTCAGGCGCGCGACTTCTGGTTGTCGTCTCTGACGGTCAGTACGGTGGCACCATTCCTGTTCCGCAGGGTGACGCCCGGGATAAGTGGCTCCGATATTGCGTTCGTAACGGGGTTGGTGTAGTGTGGCTTACACCGCGTGACGGATCGGAACCGACAGAAGTTCATCTTCCTGGTGTGGAGATTGTGGAAATTGGAAAAGACGTGCTGTCGGTAACGTCAGCTATAGGTTCAGCCTGCATACGCGCACTGGAGCGTGTGTCAGGCGTATAAGCTCCGGGGGTGGACCGCAACTGTCCCGCATTTTCACCCCCGGATCAATCGAAAGGAAAGATAAAATGACAACGGTACTACCCCAGCTAGCTCGCTTCGCGGCAGCGCTGAATGACGCATACGAGGAAGTGTGCAACGGCACACCGGATGAATTCTTCCAACTGTTCGGGCCGGTATCTATCGAGCTTCGAACCGGAGACGGTCTGACTGCTCGCTTCTATGAGGAAGGTATCGAGTTCTACCCTACTGAGTCGGAGCCTTCATGATGCTCATTCCTGGCGGGCAATGGCTCAACATTCAGCCGAGGTCATTCGGCACCGAGCAAATCCTAGAGGCGGATGCTCTCGCTTCCGAACTAGGCACCGGAGTCCGCATGGAGATTCACTCTATGCACACGGAGTTTTTCGCGGACCCGGAGGTTCCGGTAGGTAAAGTCTGGGTGTGGCTGTCCAAGACATACAAAGGGATGGTTGAACCGGTGACGATGCTGGAGTCGGCCGATCAACCGTTTGACATCTATGAGTGGATGTAGTAAGCTGTAGCTATGGAACTTCACCTGGAACGAGCAGACCAGCAGGACGAGTCACCCACGGCCTACCTCCCTTCTGGCGGTATTGTGGCGATCACCCCGGAACTCGGCGGTGACTACTGGAGCTATCGTGTAGTCATCACGCCTACGCAGGCGGTGGTCGGGTTTCCGAAGTTCGGCACCATCGGGATCGGCTTCGCGGTGGAGGAGGAGGACTGGAATACGAACCTCCCGTACACGTCAAACGCCGAAACTATCCGTACCCACATCTGGGACAACCGTGGTAAGAGCATTCGGAACACGGAAGCTAACCGTACCGCTGTGCTGGAGGCGATCAAGATGATCCAGGCGGCGGCACATGAGGATCGCGGAACGGAGCCGAACGCATGAGAAACTTCAACTGGCTTGGGTTCTTCGTTATCGTTGGGCTGATTCTCTGGATCGTCATCATCGGATACTTCCAGTTTCAGGGCTGGATTCAGTGCAACGCTGACGGCGGAGCGTACGTGCGTTCGTGGAACGGCTGGCCTACCTGCATAAAGCCATAACCCACGCTTGACAAGATGAAGAGGATGGAGTAGGCTGGAGTTATGAACGAAACGGTCAACATCAGCGAGGGCGACAAGGTTCTCGCCACCAACACCAACGGGGACACGGCGACCTTCATCGTTCGCGGGAAACCACACAATGGTCTTCGTTCCGACACTAACGTCTACGTTGAAGATGACGGCTGGTCCTTCACGGTGATCGAACGGGCGAAGGCACCGCTCCCCACCACGGCAGGCATCTACCAACTGGACCCGACGAAGTACGGCGGTCGGAATCTGCTTCTGACGAAGCACGGTCTGTGGTTCTGGATCGACTTCACGGTGAGTGAGAGCGCGCCTCCGGGGTATCAGGGTGCGCCGGTCAAGAACATCGAGGGGTATCGCGGTAGCCTCACCCTGAAGTGGGCGTACTCGAAGTAAGCGCAGATCAGTAACGGTTTAAAAACACCCGCACTTTCAAACCTGTATAATAGATCGTTGAGTGGAGAAATTTTCCACAGATTTATCCACAGAACCTGTGGATAACTCGTGAAAAGTCAGCATTTTCGTTAAGCAAATGGCTTTTCATTCGACACTATTCATACAAATCGGGTGTGTACAATGCAGGAAATCGAATCGGGTGAACCGGCTGATCTAGAAATCGAAGCCCCTCCCGGCCTTCTCCCTGACCTCGGAGAGTGGGGCATCGAGGAAATCGAGCGTGGAGTATGCGAGGACACACTCGAAAACCGTAAGATTATCCGTCAGCGTAAGGCGCAGTCCCGCGTAGTCTTTGACACGAACGGAATGCCGACCGGCTACATCCAGGTAATCACAGCAGAAATGTACCAGACCGCTCAGGGTCTGTCAAAATCCTCACTACTTTCCGATCCGGACGATTACAACTCCGACTACCTCTCCGGCGTCAAGCTTATCCTCGCGGAGAATGCCAAGCACCTAGCGCCGACATGGGTTCTGAACGTCACGCGCACCTTCATCCGCCAGCAGGACCGAGCACGTGACCTCGGAGCAGACGCACCGCTTCTCCAGTCCCGCCTCATAAACGTACCGCACCGTTGCAACGCCACGAAGTCAGACGGCACGCGTTGCTGGGGTTGGTCTGACGGCTCGACCGATACCGCAGGCTTTTGCCGCACGCACGCACGCCGAACGTCCAAAGCTGCCGCCAAAGCTCTCTCGACTCACCAGATTATGCGTAACCGTATGCTCTCTGGCGCGGTCGGCATGCTCGATAAGCTCGAACAGCTCGCGGAGAGCGAAGACGAGCGCATTGCCCTGACCGCAACTCGCGACTACCTAGACCGCGCAGGCTTCAAGGCTGTTGACCACGTTGAGACTAAGGTTGAAGTAACCGTCAACGATGCCGCCGAAGAAGTTCGCAAGCGGCTCGAAAAGCTGCGGGCAGGCCAGGAAGAGAAGGAAAAGTTCTTCCGTCAAATGCACGCGCAGCAGCAGGAGATTGTTGATGCGGAGGTAGTCGAAGATGACCACTGAAAGCATAAACCGTCTTCGTGAAATGCAACGGCAGATCGAACGGGATGCGGCCCGCGTTACTACCCGCGATGATCTGATCCGTCTGCGCATGTACTGGGGAGACATCCAGAAGGTTATTGACAACGAGTCCGAACCAGAGTAGGATGTAACCGTGAGCCCAGAACTGTCCCGCGACATTATCCGGCACGCAAACCGTGCCGGTCTCACCGCCGAGGACGTGCTGGAGCTGTTCTACCTGACCGAGCACCTTCTCGGCCTGTGCAAGAATAACGAAGACCGTGCGCTGATAACCGGCGAGCACGTGATGAACTTTTGGAAAGAGAGCTTCGATGAATAGCCGCAAGCAACGGCGCGCAACCGCTGCCGCTATAGTCGAGCAGGCCAAACGGCACGTCGGATACCGCGCCCAGCCTAACCGCCAAAGCGCCTTCCAACTTCCAGGCTACCGCGCCGAACCGTGGAACGGCACGTTCATTGACCGCGTTCTCCATGATGCGCTCGGAGACTTCGCGGAAGTCCGCTTCGTCTCCACCGTTGCCGCTCTTGGTTACTATGTAAATCGTAACAGAGTTTACACCAAACCGCAAGTAGGCGATATCGTTTTCTTCAACTTCGCAACCGATCCGCTCCACGCTTTCGAGCAACCGCACGTCGGCGTGGTGGTCGAAGTCAGAACTGACGGCTCGATTCGGACCGTTGAAGGCGAGACCGGCCCGGGTACACCGCAAGGCTCCCAGCTCGTTGACGGCGTGTTCGAACGGGTGCGGCACGCACATGACGTGATCGGGTACGTGCGGCCCGTCGTACACAGCATCCCTCGGGGTACCGGGGAACCGACCGTGCTGAAGACGAGCTACTTCAAGTCCAATCCAGAGACGAAGCGGCGTGCAATCGAGGCCGTACAGGTTGCGCTGAACCGTACCCGCCCGAAGTGGGTATTCAACCGAGGCAAAAATGACGGCGAGTTCCGAAGCGCACTCGGCCTGTATGCGAGAGAGTCCGGGTGGGTCCGCAACCGAGGCGAGCTAGACGCATCCGTTGTGCAGAATCTCGGAGAGCGAACCGGCACGTTTGACATCGAGTGAACCGCGTGATAGACTGATGTCAGCTCCAGGTAGTAAACGCCGGTTGGACCGGTATCACGAAACAAGCTGCCAAACCGAGACGGTGGTTCCTGGCCCGTTCGGCTCTGTAGTGCCCCTGATCTGCATTAGCGTGAGGGGGCACTAGCCGTTTTTAACGGTCTAAAATCTGTGATAGTGTAACGGCGTGAAGCATATCGAGATACACTATTGCGAAACGGCACGTGATGCCGCGCTCCTTGCAACCGCTGGCCTGCCACGGTTCGACCTTGAACCGACCGCATGCGCGGCGTGCAACGCAAGAGTTGCCGAGGTAAACGGCGAGAAGGATACGGATGCCGTGTTCTGGCGTGCGTTCGGCGTGATACTGAACGGCGAGACCGTAACCGCTGTCTGCGCCAAGTGCCTGCGGCCTGTTGACAAAGCGCTTGCGGCACGGTAGACTAGCGGCATGCGATACCAGAGCCGAACCGTGACTAAGCCGGTCCGTGACATCGACCCCGCCGAGCTGCGCGCCCTCATCGGATACACCGTGACGGCGAGGACCTACCCCAGCGCGGAAGCAACCGAACCGAACGGCACGCTTACCGGCACGCTTGCTGCCGTTGCGGTTGGCCCGATTGCGACCGTTGTCGTTCTCGAAGGCCTGGACCCTTCGCCGGTTGGCGTGGACTACCCGTTCACCCTCACCTGGGAGAAGACGGTGACTTTCCGCGAAGTTGACACAACCGGCGAGAAGTGATAGGCTCGTAACATGAGTGTGAACGGAACCGGCCTGGACCGGAAGACCAAGAAGCCCCTCAACGACCAGACCTCGTGGACCGTGAAGTCCCCCGATGGGACTGTCCTCTCCGTCCGTGAGAAGGGGAAGGACAAGGAGCTGAGCGGCCTGAACGCTTCGGATGCGTTCAACTACACCGCGATCCTTCGCCGTCGAGGTACCTGGGCTGTGGCGGTCCGCTCGTGAAGTACCGAGTAGACCTTCTCGCGGAGGACCGCAACTCTGGCGACTCCGGCGTCTTCATCGCGGCGAACGAGGAGGCTGCGATCCAGCAAGCTCGCGAGAAGTACGGTGATCAGTTCCCAGTGGTGGAGGTTCACCCGGCCTGACTTCCTCTCTTGTGTTATAGCTACAGCTTAGCACATGTTGGAGGAAATGCAAACAAGAAATCCAAAAATCTGAGAGCCCTGCTTCTGGCAGGGCTTCTCTTTTTAGTGCCTGGACTCTTGCGTGTAACCTGTTGGCACCTGTAGTTGACACCGGCTTTCGAATGAGGTAAGCTGTAGGTACAAGCTCAAACGGAAGGGAAACCATGAGCAACCAGACAATCCTGCCGAGCGCCGAGGCGCTGTCCTCCAGTGCGCTGCACGCCGACCCCGCGCTGATCCGCGAGGGCATGGGCGTCACGCTTCGGACCGGAATGGGCGGACTGTACGTGCCGTACACCGTCATCGCCGTTCGCCGTAACGGGCGTGAGCTGGTCATCCAGCACGACAAGACGGTCCTCGACGGCCCCAACAGCTACTCCGATGAAGCACCTCGCCACTACGAGCCCGACCCCAACGGGCGGGTGGAGACGATCACGCTGCGCAATGACGGCACCTTCATTGCGAAGGGCGCGCCGAAGGAGTGGTACTCGACCCGGTTCTACGTCGGCTTCCGCCGCGACTGGACGGACTACAGCCAGTGATGCCGACGGAGGGATGTGACCGGTGCTGGTGCGGATGCAAGTACTTGACATGAGAAAAGACAGGGAGTAAGCTAGCACTATGCGATTCAACATCATTCACGACCGGCTCGATACGGTGGTAGGGCAGACCGACCACCTGGACATCGCGTACTCCGTACTCGGAGACCCGCTCGGCGGCTCGCAGTTCATCGTCGTGGACACCTGGACGGGTGTCGCGGTAGATCGTCCCGTCAACCAGCCTGCCCGAGGCATCCTGTCGCCGGAGCAGCTTCCGTACAACACCATCGACCAGCTCATCCGAGGGAGCCAGAAGATCATGGCGATCAAGCTCATCCGGGAGCTGGCACAGATCGGCCTGGGCGAGGCGAAGCAGCTCGCTGACCTCCGCGAGTCCGCGATGAAGGAGCAGGCGCTGGTTGACGACGAGCAGGATCGAGCTTGACTTTCACCCCTGAACAGAGTAGGATAGAAGCATGAGCATTCAGTCAGCAGAGAAGGCCCGGGACGCTGCATTCGAGGCGTACATCGCCGCCGAGCTTCGCCTCCGCGAGACGCAGCAGCGCCGCCAGGCCGAGCCCGCCCCTGGTTCCGCCGTCCAGATCAAGGCCGTCTTCCCGAGCGGGACGAAGGAGTACCGATACCTCGCGTTCCGTACCGAGCGCGGGAGCGTTAGCGAGTGGTACGTCACCGGCAGCGTGGAGCCCATCACCTGGGACCGACTTCTCGCTCGCGTGGAGCGCGCCGCTTTCGTCATCGAGGAACTGGAATTCCAGTCCTGACACACAAGCTTCGGTGATCATACACCGCTCTCCCAGGGCCGCGCCAGGCTTCCTCTCCCTTCCTCCAGGCGCGGCCCTTTCTCTTTGGTTTAGTGCCAGTCCTCTTACGTGCTTGACAAGTGTGCGCAGATACGGTAGGGTTGAGGTAAGCCAACAGGAAGGGAAGCCAATGGCTAAGATGCTCACCGTACAGGTGGAAGAAGGCCCGCTCATCGTGCCGGTCGCGGTTGACGTGTGGCAGGAGTGGATCGATGTCCACATCGACCCCGGAGAGGATGGACTCTTTCTCGCCGGGTTCTATCTCTACGCCGACGAGGACGGGGCGATCATCTGCCAGTGTTGCGGCGTGAACTACAATCCCGCTGTTGACAAGGGTTAGCCCATAGGGTAAGCTGGAGCTACAAGTACAGGAAGGGAAAACCATGTACAAGATCATCGATACCGATGGAGTCCTCCAGACCTGTGAGGGCATCGACATCAACGTCTGGTATGACGAGGAGACTGAGAGCATCCGGCTCACGGGCTACAAGATGTACCGTGGCGATGACGACCTCTGGCGCACGAATACCAACGTGATTCTGTTCTGGGCGGTTACGGACTTCGAGAGCGATCGGTTCGATGACGACTGGTACGGCCTCTCGGAGGACACCCTGCCGCACGAGATTCCTGCCGATGTGCTGGACCTCGTGAATCGCATTCTCGCGGAGCTTGACATGGGGGACACCCCGGTGTACGCTGAAGCTGTGGCAAACCACAGGACTGAACTCAGAACAGAGGAGTGGTAATGGGCATCAACATACCGCTGGACGCGCTGACCCTGCACTACTCGTGCGACGAGCACCTGGACCCCATTCTCGCGGAGCAACCTCTCGCGGACATCACGGAGGTTGGCACCCTCATCTGCCCCGAGTGCGGGGAAGACATGGGGCTGGTCGGCACTACCGTGACCGGCGAGCCCCGCGAGACACGCACCATCGACGGCGAGGAGGTTGAGGCGCTGAGCCCGAAGTACGGTAAGGTTGTCCTCGTGGCGGAAGTGCTCGCCGTCAGCTTCGGTACCCACTACGCATGCTTCAAGCCCGGAGACCCCGGCGCTTGGGGCACACCGATCATCGAACTGAAGCGGCAGGTTTCGGGCGTGGAGGTTCTGCGGTGAGCTGGATCAGGTACACCGTGTACGTCAAGGCAGACGAGGACACCGCGTTCCGCGAGACGATGGAAGAGCTGGAGACCCAGGGCATCGTCATCGAGTCCTCGTTCGAGGATACCGGAGAGGAGTAACCCGTGACAATCGCAATCATCCTTCTCGGCATCGCAGCACTGACCACCATCGTCGTGCCGATGGGCAAGGACAACTCCCACCGCGCGCCGATGATCTGATCGTCAACATAGAATCGAGCATAATGCAGAGAGCACCGCCCGCGAGGGTAACCTATTCTAGTTTTTAAATCTCTCATTTGAATGAGGCCCCGGATAGTTGACACCGGGGCCTCTCTCATGTAAGCTGGAGTTATGGAACTGAGGGAAGCAGAAAACCTGGCTCGCCGTCTCATGGCGGAGCACCTGACCAAACCCGGCTGGAAGTTCTGCTGGGACAACGCGGTACAGCGACTCGGCCTGTGCAGTCACCTGAAGAGGACGATCAGCCTGAGCCGTCCGTACACCATCGGATGCACCGTTGAACAGGTTACCGATACCATCCTCCATGAAATCGCTCACGCGAATGTGGGCGTCGGAGAGAGTCACGGTCCGGTGTGGAAGCGTGAAGCGATCCGTCTAGGTGCTACACCGCACGCGAGCGCCGATCCTGCCAACACGCCGAACATTCGCGCGAGCGCGGCTCCGTGGGTCGGTACGTGTGCCGCTGGACACGTGAGCGAGCACCGCTTCTGGCGCAAACCCCGGTCTCGCCGGTCGTGCTCCGTGTGCGCCCCCGGACTTTTCGACTCGCGTTATCTGCTGACGTACCGCAGGGTTGACACTCTGGCGGGCGTACGGTAAGCTAGAGGCAAGCCAAACGGAAGGGAAACCCATGGCAATCATCATTGCAGAAATCGACACGGACCTCCAGGAGGACGTGCTCGCCGTGATCGAGGCGTTTCAGGCAACGCTCAGACTGCTGACCTCGCAGAGCGTGGTCTACCAGCCGTTCCCCGCCAGTATCTCGGCAGCAGCGCGCCGCACGGCGGAGACGGTTACGCTGGATGACGAAGAGCACCCGGAGTACGGGCATCAGCCGGTCATCCGGGACATCGACCAACTCGCCTCATTCATCGATGACGGCATCCGGACCTACCTCGGCATCCCGGAACTCGGGGAGTACGAACCTCAGTAGACAGCAGCGCGGCCTTCGGGCCGCGTTTCTGTTTAGTGCCGGTCCTCTTACGTGAAAGTCGGGCTTGCGGGTGCGGTGCGGATGGGGTAAGCTGGAGCTAACGAGAAGGGAATCTCATGCACGAATTTCAGGTAACGCTTTCGCTTCCGAGCGAGGCACAGGACATCAAGAGCGCGGTCGAGGAGTTTCGTTGGGACGTTGCCAATGGTCCCGGCTACGTGTACGAGGTCGATACCGGCGAAGGTGTGTTCCGCTACGACGCCGAGAATGGCGCGGTCACGCCGGTCGAGAAGATCGACAAGGGTAAGCTGGATTCGCTCGCGGAGCGCGTGTTCGACATCGCCCACGAACTCGATCCCGATGAGCCGTCCGACATCCATCGCAGTCAATACGATGAGGAACTCACAGCAAAGATTCGCCAGGAGCTTTACAAGCTGTTCGGCCTGGTCTAAAGCGCGGTTGTCAACTTCCCGAGAAGAGCGTATACTGGACTCATGATCGTTATCACTGTGATATTCGTCGCGTTCGCGGTTGGCTGGGTCTGCTACTGGCTAGGCCGTGGTCGCCGTCTTAACCAGGCGATCAAGCACAACCCCGAGGACGTGCTCTACAATGAGGACACGGGAGAGGTTGTAGAGCCTGGCACTAGAGCGTACGCTAACGCTCTGAAGTACGGACGCGTGAAGAAGCTCCGCGACACGAGCAAAGTCACGTTCACAGAGTCTTGACTCTCTCGCGGTAAACCTGTAAGCTAAACGTGTCAGGCAAAAACAGAGAAGGGAACTGACATGGACGAGGAACTGGAAGCGGAACTCTACGAGGAGCCCGCCGACATGCCTGCCGAGCCGGAGGACGAGGACTATTCCGACGACTGGTATGAGGACTACGAGGACGACGACATGTCCGAACAGGAGTACCGGGATTACCTGGAGATGCGCCAGGCCGAGTACGACGACCAGTTCCCGGATTACGTAGAGTTTCCCAGCTACACGGTCTGAATGCAAGCGCCCGGGGTTGATTCCCCGGGCGTTTTGCTGTACACTGGAACTAACAAAGGGAGAGGAACCCACCATGTACACGCTCAACGCCGTCAAGCTCCGCAACCAGCTTCACAACATTCACCCCGGTCTGCGGGTGGAGCTGAAGAACGTGCGGATCAATGGAGTACTCCAGGGCTGCTCCGGCTTCGTCACGGACCCGCGTACGGGTAACGTGGTCTACGTGAGCACGGACCGGAACCACGGTACTGTGCACAACGCCCTCTATCGCACGGCGAAGGACACGCGCGACTTCACGGGCGGGCACAACAACTTCGCGGACTGGGATGACCTCGCGGAGAAGGTCGTCGCGCTGCTGAACACGGGCGGAAAGACTGCCCAGGAAATGGATGACGAGGAGGACGCGGTTTGGGAAGCCGCTCTCGCCTCCGGTCGCCTTCGGGTTGTGCGGGTGGGGTGACCCGGCCCTCCGGGGTTACGCGCAAGAGTATCGCCACTAAACGCGGGCAGAGAAAAGCCCCCTTTCGGGGGCTGTTTCTCACCAGAGGCCGAAGTGTTCAGCCTCCGCTTCCGCGATAGCGTCCGATTCATCAAATGACATCTGAAGCCGCCAGTGTTCGTGCCAGACGTACCCCGCATCGAACGCCGCTTCGTGATCTGCGAAAACCTCATCGAAAATAGGCGTATCCGCGTCTGCATCATCCAGAACGACTGCTACCAGCAAATCTTCGAGATAATCCATCTCAGTTCCTCTCTGTGCTGTTATAGCTATACTCTACAGCCTTACGCGCGCATTGTCAAGCCTGAAATTAATTTGGTTTAGGCCTTGCAATGTCGCCGGTATGGTGTAGACTGGCTTTAGACAGACAGGGGAGAGGAACCTAAAATGTCGAAGCTTCACACTCGGAACATCACCGCCGTCTTCCGTTCGGCGGATGCTGACCTCATCGCGGAAGGCATCGCATGGTACGCCGATGCTCGTCTGGTTGCTGATGCGCTCGCCGCGCGTCACAGCGTGCCGGTTCACGTGTCTGCCGGTGTCCTGGCGGCGCTCTCGCCGCTGAACTCCTGGGGGAACAACGTCAACCTCGCCGCTCGCATGCTCGCGTCTGGCGGCACTCTCTCGGAGGGATACCTCCACGCGAACCTCGCTAAGGCTCGCCGCATTATCGCGGAGGGTAACGTGTCGGCGCTCGGAGGGCTGAAGGTGAACAACTTCTACCTTTCCATCATTTCGGGCGGTGCGGAGGGCATCACGATTGATCGTCACGCCTATTGCCTCGCACACAACGATCGCTCGAAGACGAACAACGTGCCGAAGCTTTCGCCCGCGCGCTACGCGGAGATTGCCGAGCGCTATCGCCGTGCGTCGGTAATCCTCTCGCGTGAGTACGGGATGCCTCTCTCGCCCGCCGTAGTCCAGGCTGTTACGTGGGTCGTCTGGCGGCGTCGGTATTGGGGCGCGGGTGCGTTCGATCAGTACAACGCGGGTGACCTCGCATGATCGTCGTCTGGACTCGCCCCGGATGCGGGCCGTGTTTCGCCCTGAAGCGCGCGCTCTCGTCCAAAGGCATAGCGTTCATGGAACGTGACGCGGCAGACGCCGATCCCGTCACGCTCGCAGACTGGCGCGCCAAAGGCTTCCAGACTCCTGTCGTGGAGCACGCGGGCGGAACGTTCTCGGGATTCGTCCCCGCCAAAGTGCAAGCCCTGATCGACGCTAAGCGCTGAGAGGGGAGGAACGTAAGCATAGTGGCACTAAACTTTTTCGCATTTTGGTTTGCAATTTGGATGAGCGCGTGCTACACTAGGTATTACCAGAGAGGAACTGGTAGGCAGTACAGAAACTACACAGAGTTAGGGAACACAATGGACACCATCATTTTCTTCATTTCCCAGATCGTCCCCGGCGCAGAGTTCATGTGGAATGAGCCCGGGAACCTCACGTTCACGGTTCTTTCGGTTCACCCCGACCCTCAGGTTTGGGTTTGCGGTCGCCAGATGAGCCCCTACGCTTTCGTTCAGTGGAGCGATGACGATCAGCCGAGGGCTATGGCCCTCAGGGAAATCGAATCGGGAGTCCGGTCGGGACTGATCCTCCCTCCGGTATGAGAGAGCGGAGCTGCTAACGCGGCTCCGCTTTTTCGTTGCACGTTTAGTGCCGATATGCTTACGTGGTAGCCCTGGCGGACGCGCCGCCACAAACCCTTAGGGGGAGGGACGCGCTAACGCCCCTCCCCTGCATCACCACTTCGGGTCCACGACTACGCGCTTCCCCTGCCAGGCTGGTTGACGTACCTTAGCGTTGGCCGATGTTAAGTTAGGGTCCCAACCAGTCCGCATTGCGCGGTGCGGTAGCGCGACCAGCCGCGCTCCGGTTCCTCGGACGTGATCCCCTAGGGGGCGTATCCTTGACCTTTCCGGCTGATACTTACAGCTTAGCAGTACGCGCTCGCGGAGTCAACTACAGCTTTGGAGAAACTTTTTTGGGATTGAACTTGACAGGATAGGCAGAACCCCGTATAGTTATGAATGTCAGAGAGACACAAACCAACGAAAGGAACTCTCATGTCGCGTTTCACCCTCAACATCCAGGCCAACTCCGCCGCCGACCTCCAGAAGGCGCTCCGCTCCGCCGCCGCGAAGATCACGGCGGACGACCTCACGCCCGGTGCCGATGTCAAGGTCGGCAACGTCCGCATCCAGGTCGCCACCCCGCAGGTGCAGGACATCCGCCAGTTCGCGCTCGACAACGGCATCCCCGTCGGCAAGCGCGGGCGCTACTCCAAGGACCTCCAGGAGCGCTACGCCGCCCACCTGAAGGCCGAGCGTGCCGAGAAGCGCGCCGCCGCCGCCGCCCGGAAGGCCGAGCGGGAGGCGTCGAAGTCGGAGCTTGTCTCCGCCTGATCGACCCAAGAAAACCCCGGACTCCGGTCCGGGGTTTTCTTGCATTGTACGGGAGACTATGCTAGTCTAGAGACATGGAACAGAGCATGCACCAGTTTTACAAGGCGAACAGCCCCTACTACCGGGGAATCCTCGCGAGCGAGGGACGCTACCTCTCCGCCGATGTGGTGGAGTCGATCCTCCGGGATCACAGCATCCCGCTGGATGAGTACCTCGCGGACCATGTTGGACACGCGGGCGACGATGGGCTCCCCGAGAAGACAGAGGCTGTGCTCCTCGTGTCGTGGCTGGGGTACTGAGCATGGCTACGTGTGTAGTCACAGAGACCTCGCCAGGCTACGAGTTTTGCCATACGCACAAGATGCGCGCGGCATGGGGTCTGTGTGATGGACGCTATGAGGCATGGGCACCAGCTACCATTCCGGCAGGGACTCTCGTGCGTCTCCGGAATCCGAATTACGAGACTGTTGGGCAGACAGGAACCCTCGTGGGAGAGGGCCGCACAGGGGTTTACAGGGTGTGGACTATCGATATCGGCACTCAGCGGTACCGGAACGAGGGTTACATCGAAATCGCTTGACAGAATGACACGAGCCCTGTAGGCTTAGAGTATCAAGAGGGAGAGGAACCCATCATGGTCAAGGTCGCAGAGGGAATCTACACGGACGCGGCACCCGCCGCCCTCGTGGGCGTTGTGTTCCCGCCCAAGGGGTTCTCCTCGTGGGAGGAGTACGAGGAGTCGTTCTACCCGTACTGGAACGAGTGCGAGGGTAAGTGGGAGTACTAGGCCCACTGCCCCTCGGGGCGGCACGCAAGAAAATGCCCACTAAACAGAAGAGCCGCGATCCGAGTCGCGGATCGCGGCCTTCTTGGCAGTAGCGCGGGTGCGCTGCCGGTTGGGTCGGTTGTCATGGGGAGAAGCTGCCGAGCTGCGGCGCTTCTCCTGCATGGCCCTATACAGGTCCTCGTTGCGGTGTGTCATGAGACTAGTCTAGCACATTCCCCCGACATTGCAAGGCTAAAAAACTTTCTAGAATGGACTTGCACTCTCGCTTTGACTAGGGTAAGCTGTAAGTATCAGCCACCCAGTAGAGAGGACCCGGACATGCTGAACACCATTCCCTCCCCCGAGGTTATCGCGGACGCGTTTCGCACGCTTGACCTCGCGGATGTGAGCGCGGGCATCGAATGGTACGCTGAGGCGTACAGCATCGCTGAGTCGCTGTCGGTTGTCTACGGCTGCACGACTGAGCAGGCTGCGGGCGTCATCGCCGCGCTGAGCCCTCAGCAGGGCTGGTCGCAGAACGTCAAGAGCGCTGAGCGTTTCCTGGCAGATAACAGCATTCGCGTGCACACTGAGTCCAACATGGGCAAGTGCCGACGCATCCTCGCCGCTGAGACGCGTGAGGCGATCCTCGCGATCCTGCACGCCGACAAGACTCAGAACTTCTTCCTGGGTATCGCCACTCAGGGTGCCGAGGGCGTGTGCATCGACCGCCACGCTATCGACATCGCCCTCGGCGTGCGCCACACTGAGAAGAGCCGTCCGTCCCTGGGTAAGCGGCTGTACGCGGCTGCTGCGCAGGCCTACCGGGATGCCGCCGACATGCTGAGTGCTGAGGGCGCGGTTATCTCTCCTGCTGAGCTTCAGGCGGTTACGTGGGCCGCTCATGTCGAGCGCTGGTCCGGTGTCAAGATGAGCGAGCCTCAGCCTCTCGTCTGGGCGTAAGGCAGGGAAAGGCCTAGGGTTGACACCCTAGGCTTTTTGCTGTAAGCTAATGTCAAAGGCAAGGGAGGCCGAAATGGATATCACTCACGAGGATTGGTGCGACTGCGGGCGATCCGGCGCAGAATGCGCAGACGCCCGAGCTGAGGAGGCCCGTAAGGGCTGACTCGCCCCCGAAAGGGGTACACGCAAGAGTCTGCCCACTAAACGTGGACGCATTCTAGGTTTGACAAATGTCCCACCCATGGTGTAGACTGTAATCACAACACAAGAGAGGGAAGAAATGCACAACCTGGAATCCGTTCTGGACGCACTTTTCGAATCGGACTGGTGGACTTCGACCTCGTGGTCAACCCACCGGACTACGGACGGAGACGCAATCGTCTTCACTGAGACTGATGTCTACTACGTGACCCCGATGGGAGCTATCAGCCGCTCCAGCAAGGGCGAACCGGAGCGAGTCATCCTCACCTGAGATAAAGCCAGGCCTTGACAGCCTGGCTTTTCTCATGTAGTATTGCCTTATGGCAACAGAGATGGACTTCGGAGCCCTGGATCGCTACATCACAGGGAACTACGGCGAGGATCAATTCGACTTCGACTGCCCCGGCTGTGAAGACGAGGACAACGCGGAACACCGCGCGCCCTGCGAGCTTGCAGAAGATGCCAGGGACTTCGACTCCATGCCGGGAGGAGCGGATTACGAAGATGACTTCCCCCTCGCGTGGGAGTACGACGACTATGGTTACGAGCCGGAGTACGACTAAGGGGTGCGCCCCCGGGCGCTCCCCGTTTAGTGCCGGTCCTCTTGCGTGAGCAGGATACTTCACATGAGGCCTAAGGGGAACTATCCTGCACATTCCAGTCTTGCAAATGTCGGCGGTTAGGTGTAAGCTGTAGTTACAAAGGAAGGGAGAAGAGAAATGCTCTTCATCACAGTTCAGCCGGATGGGTCGATCAGCGAGGCGGATGTCGCCGTGGGATCGTCGTACGAGGCTCTGCGCGCGGGTGTCCAGGGCTGGATCGAGCCGATGGACTACGCCGAGGGCCTGACGCACTACCACAACGAGGAATTCCTGCTGACGGACGGTGCCCCGTTCGACCAGATCAACTTCACGGTCGCCAAGCTGTCCGGTGCGCTGGTCTACGGTCCGGTCGTCTTCACGGGCGGCATCGATGACGAGGGCGAGACGCGGGGCCTGTCCGAGCCCATGGCCCAGCTTGTGCGGGAAATGGCGGAGAGCGTGCGCGACTCCCTCCCCGACCTCCTCGCCCTCGGAGCGAGCGTGACGAAGCCGGAGCCGAGCTTCACGATCACCGCCTGGTGAGACACGCCGAGAAGAGCCACAGCTTGCGCTGTGGCTCTTCCTCTGTTAGGCTGTAGGTATCGCGGAGGACATGGAATCTCCTAGCTGCCCCGCGTCGGCCCTGCCGGGTTTCCCTTCCTCTCTGTTCCTCCCGGCAGGGCCATTCTTTTTATTAGAATTCTCTAATGTCCCCCAAATAGGGGACATCGAATGGAGATTTGTGCTAGACTGGTGAATATGGACCTAGCCATAATCCTCGGCCTCGCTGCCTTCCTGATTCTCGGAGTCATGGTAGCGCTGCTGTGGCTGTCCAGTCGTAAGGAGATAAACGATCCTGTGACACAGGAGATTATCGTTAGAGCGCAGACAGGGCCTATAATAGTTAATGCTGCTGTGGAAATCACAACGCAAGAGGACAAGGACTAAACATGCGCAAGATTTGGAACACACTGCGAGAGGTTGAATGGTTCGCCGTACTCGCTATGCTTCTACTGGCAACTGCTACCCTGCTAGCTGTGCTAATCGCCACTCTCGTCATTACGCCCCTGCTGTGGGTGCTCGCCGTTGTATTCGGATTCGCCGCTGTAGTGTGCGCGATCTTCAGCTATCGGACTTGACAATTTGCTAAATCCGGGGTAAGGTGTTCCTATGGGAACAGCTACAGAACCTCAGGTCCGGTACCTCACCGACCTCCTCAACAAGCGTGAGGTAAACCCCACGCACGAGGCACTTCTTCGGAGCGCGCTCGCCGCAGGCTCGCTCGGGAAGGCCGATGCCTCGCACTACATCGACATCCTCCGCAACGCACCTGTGAAGCGACAGCAGAGCGCCTGGGCCGAGGCCGAGGCTGCGCTCGCTGACGTGGAAGTTTCGTTCTACGCGCTGCCTGCCGGTCTCGTTTCGGCTCAGCACATCGACCTGTACGGGAATGACTTCCTGTTCCTGCGCGTGCGGAACATGTCAGGCGGACGCAAGCGCCTGTCGCGCGTGTCTGGTGCACCCGGTAGCCCCAGCTACCGCGCACTGCCTCCCCAGACTGTGGTCTCGCTCGCCGCCCTCATGCGCGGGCGTCACGTCGAGTACGCGCAGAACTGGCACAAGCACTCTGGCCGATGCGGGAAGTGCAACGCCGTGCTTACGGACAAGGAGTCGCGCGAGCGAGGTCTCGGCCCCGACTGCGCAAAGATGTTCGGAGTCTGACAAGAGGGCCGGGAAACCGGCCCTCTTTTCTCTGCCCGTTTAGTGCCTGCACTCTTGCGTGATGTTTTCTCTCGGCTCAGAATTATTCTCAGAGAAGAAAATAACGCATTGACATCTCATAGTCTCTCGGGTATACTAATTGCAGGCACAGAGAGTGCCACGACATTAGGAGAAACAATGAAGGCACTGAAGGTCCTCGGCACGCTCGCGCTCGCGGTTGCGCTCACCCTCGGCGGATCGTTCGCGGCGAGCGCCAAGAGCAAGCCCATCGATTCGGCTCCGTCTCTCGTACAGACCGTGTACCTCGTGCAGGTCTCGTATGTCTACGGAGGCCCCGACGACATCACGAACACGTTCAGCATCACGAACACCACGAACCTCACGCAGTACGTCCCGTACAACTACGCGGAGCATGCCGGAGACGTGACTCTCGCCCCGGATGAGCAGGGGACTGTGGTCGTCCCTCCCCACTCGTCTGTGTCTGTCGAGTTCCCTCGTGTCTCGCTCGCCGCGCTCCAGGTGTTCCCCGGTACAAAGTATCGGCTGACAGCAGTCGCGCCGTAACCTCTCACGCTGAGCCCCTGTCGAGAAATCGGCAGGGGTTTTTGCTTGCATTCTGCTAGACACTATGCTACACTGTAGTCATGAGCAAGGGACAGTACTTCAGCACAGACCCCGACATCCAATTCGATATCGAGGACAGCTACTGGGACTTGTACCTGAACACCGACCACTAAGGGAGAAATCATGCAGACCATCGAAGCAACCATCGAGCGAGTCGTCAAGCGCGGGCGGAACACCGTCAACGGGAACCCGCGTCTGGTCGTGGAGGTCCTGACCTCCGCTGACGGCCCCTCACGTCGAGAGATGCGCGTGCGTGACAACTCTGGACTTTCCCTCCTCATCGCGGGCGGCGAGTACGTGGGCGACCGGACCCCTCGCACGTTCGAGGTTTCGAGAGGCTCGCTGGTTCGAGTCATCGAGTGAGTTGCATTCCTCTCTGAGGTATGCTATGCTGTAAGCACAACAACACAGAGGGGATCACCCAGATGATCTACATGACGAAGGAAATCGCAGAGGACCTCGGCATTCTGGACTCCAACCACCCGATTACGGCGAACGTCGTGATTCTGTCGGACGAGGACTACCAGAAGCACATGCGAGACCTCATCAGCTAAGCAAAGGCCCCTAAATGGGGCCTTTTGCTTTGGTGTAGAATAGGGGACATGAGCGATGACAAGACAACCCCTGAGACTTCAGTGTCGCCCTCCAACGAGGAGCCGAAGCAGACTAGCGCTAAGTCTGCGGGAGCCAAACCCGCCAAGCGTAAGATAGCGCATAACGCTGTGGTTAGCGGGGGCGACACTGATCCTATCGTGTACAGCAAGGCGCGTAAGCCGAGCCCTACAGGTAACCGTAAGAGCCTCACCGTGCTGCACGTACAGCGTGCGCTAGCGGACCTAGGCTACGCCGACGCGCAGAGCGCTCCAGGTGGACGCTGGGAGGCTCTTACAGAGCGAGCCGTGACACTGTGGCAGGCCGACCGTGGGGACACTGTGACGGGCGTCCTGACGCGCGAGCAGTTCGCGGACCTGTTCGAGGGTGACCCTAACGTGGACGTGACTATCGACACAGCATTCGACCACGAGGTTTAGTGTCGGCACTCTTGCGTGTATCATCGCTGTAGCTGGTGGCCCGTCTGAGTTGACACTGACGACCTGGGTGTGCTAGTATAGAGCTTGGCAGGGTGAGAGCAACGTGAGACTCTCCATGAATAGCCCTGGGCCAATTATATTAGCTTGACCAACATGCCTCCGGAACACTCCGGGGGCATGTTGCATTACGCTGTGACGTGTGGTAGAGTAGTACTCATGAGGGAGTCGCCCCATAAGGACTCTCGAACCTCAGCCAACAGGATGCTGAGTCTCCCACCTAAAGGGTGATAGGGTGGGAGATACAGGGGCAAGAGCCTATGCCACCTACCGGAGAGGTTCCGGGTCGCCCCTGCCAACAACTTCACATACTCACGCGGGACGCTCAATCCCCCGCGTGTTCGCCCCGGCTGTCAGCGCCCTTCCTCTCTGTTCCCATAGTTGACAGCCGGGGCATTCTCTTGTACACTAAAGCCATGGGAACGATGATTAGGAAGTTCATCCAGGTTCGTAGGGCACGCCGTGCACGTCACGCCTACATTGTGTCCATCCTCGCGGCATGCGAGGCTCACGCGGTATTTGACTGGGAGCACCGAGCCTGATAGGCTTAGTGCAACGGGAGAGAGGAACCCCAATGTTCGTTTTCATTCTGGCCGTGGCGGTCGTCTTCGGTACGATCATGGGCGCGCGTGAGTACGTGATGCTGTCTGAGGGTACCGGCACTGCCCAGGACGCCCGGAAGATCGGTCTTTCTGTGGGTGCGCTTGTGTCCGCGTCATCCCTCGTCATCATGCTGATCCTGTGGGGCATGGCGTCATTCCTCTGGAATTTTCTCACGGCGTAAGGGTTGCATTCCTCTCGACAGTATGCTATGCTGATAGCATCACAAGGGAGAGGAACCCAAAATGTCGAACCTCATCGAAGTCCCCAGCTACTCGCCTTACGACTGCGGGACGATCACTCAGAGCCACCTGATCAACGCCGACCAGGACTGAGCCAAAGGGAGTCGGGTTACCGGCTCCCTTTTTTGTGCGTGCTGTAGAACGCAAGAGTTACGCCGCTAAAATCTTCGCGCGAAAAGGGGAGGAGCCTCTCGGCCCCTCCCCGTCCCTTACACGTTCTGCGCGATGTAGGCCTCGGCGTCCGTGACCACGCTAGGCCAGTTCCACATCTGGTCGCCCGCGTCCACGATTGCACGCGCCCAGTGAAGCGTCTCGTCCGTGCCCGTGAACGTCTCCTCGTCCGCGAACGAGTTGTAGAAGCCCTTGACCAGGCCTTCCGGGGTGTTCCACGTGGTGATCATTTCGGGGTTCCTCTCCCTCGGTTGATACTGCAAGTCTAGCAGGTCGTTCTCGAAGGCGCAACTACATTTTGGTATTTGTTTTTTGACGATAGTGTGGTAAGCTGTAGGCATGGAGCGAGACAACTGCGAACGTAAGGCGATCATCGTCGTGATGAAGCCTGTCGAGGTTCTGGTGCCCGAGGAGTGGACAGACGAGGAAATCACCGCTCACCTGGAAGAGCAGAACACGGGCGTGTGGGAGTCCTGGAGCTACGTAGACTCATGGCGCTGAACGAAGAGGTTAGGTCCACCCTCGCCCGTCACGGTCTCAGTGCCGAGGACATTACGCGCGTGGAGGCGTTCGAGGCTATGGTCAAGCCCCGGAAGCGTGAAAAAGTCGAGCAGAATCCTCTTGACTTCGGAGACTGGGAGGCGTAGTCTTTAGGTATGGACACACTCTGTGGGGAATGCAACCCCGAGACTGGCGAGGACATCATTGGTGACGAGACTCACTGCGGCGTGTGCGGGAGGCGCGTCTGGGAGTAAGGGAGTCGGCTGTGGGCCAGGGGCGCTGAGTAGCGCTCCTGGTACAAGCCATGCCGCACGCAAGAGGACTGGCACTAAATCCTGCCTAGGGTCAGCCGAAAAAGGGTAGGGATTCCAGTCTATCGTACTATCGCCCAGATTGCAATAGGTTCATTCCAGAAAAGTTTTTTGGGATTTGAGCTTGCAATCCCTTGCAGGTAGGGGTATAGTGGGTATTACCAACAAGGGAGAGAGGAACCCCAAATGGAACTTCGCAAGTACCTGGACGAGCAGATCGCGGCACGTCCGACCGAGGCCACGCTGATTCGCAAGATCGTGCGAGCGCTGAAGAAGGCTGGAACGCCCATCGTCAAGGGCTATGACCGCGAAGAGTGGGTGACGTTCGAGAAGGAGTCGGACGTGCTCGACTTCGCGTTCAACCTGGACGAGTTCTTCCTGTACACGGAAGACGGAGCCATGGTCTGGGTCATCATGGGCCAGGGAGCTGAGGGCCTGACGGACTACAGCGTCTCGCTCGAAGAGGCGTTCGAGGCCTACGGTCTGAACGACTGGATCGACCGAAACATGGACTGAGCCGAGAGGCCCCAGCCCCGAAAGGGGTTGGGGCTTTTCCGTTTAGTGCCGGTCCTCTTACGTGACTTGCGCGCTCGCGGCATGTGTGGTATCGTTGTATCCGTGCGGGACAGGCACACGGAAGTACAACAACACAATGACCGATATTCGGAAAACGGGTCACGTCCTACCTCCTACGGTAGCCGTGACCATGGATGCCGTCAGCGATGACCTGGAGACGCGAAACCTCTACGTTGCGGCACTACGGCAGGCTGGGTGGACTCTACAGTCCATCTCGACTGCGGCAGGTATTACGCGAGAGCGTGTGCGGCAGATTACCCAGAGCGCGCCTCAGAACGCGGCTGAGGGCCTGCCGTCTAGCTTTACCGTGCCCACTCCTCCCCGTAAGCCTAAGCGTGAGCCTAAGGTCTACGTAGAGCCTGATCCGGCTAAGCTCGCGCGCCTGCTAGAGCTACAGCCGCTCGCCCAGCAGAACCGGCACAACTCAGACGAGTTCCGGCTTGCGGCTGAGCAGTATACGGCTCTTGTCTGGGAAGTGCACAATGAGGACGACGTTACCCTATACCGTCTAGCCAAGCGGCTAGGTGTGACACATGGAGCCCTGCGGTTCCGTCTGGCGCGCTATGGGTACAAGCTCCCTGAGTCGGGCGTGAGTAAGGTGTATACGCGCATCGACCCAGCACATCGTGTAGCACTAGGCTAGACAACGCGCTCGCGTTAGTGTACAATAAGAGCATTACAGAGGCCCTGGTGGCGGGATGAGGAAAGGCCCGCCACTGGGGCTTCGCCCATTCCCCTGAAGGGGGGGGTCTAGAGGGGGGTTATAAGGGGGTCTAGAGGGGGGGGTCTATAGGCCCCTCTATAGCAGGCCCTAGGAGGCTCACCCAGAGGCTAGCCTATAGGCCTAGGCCTACACACCTAGGTTATAGCTTAGGCCTAGACACATGAGTACATGACTTATCAAGTCAACTCAATAAGTTCATCACTCATCACTCATGAGCTAGCTAGTTAGTCATGACACATGAGCACACACATGAGCTAAGCCTAGCATGTCACCAAGAATATGTGAATACAAAATTCAAAAAAGTTTTTTGAATCAAAGTCTTGCAATCTCGACTGAAACCATGCTACACTCATTACATGAGCCGGGGGGATGCCCCGGCACCCAGTCCGCATGGGCCTCCCACAGAAGGGAGGGTGCGGGGCCGCCGCAGGTAGCCGAGAGAGGAGGAGCTGGCGGGTGGGGGCTACGGCCCCCGTCCGCATCTTTCAAAACACGAAACGTTTCAAAATTCGGTTCCCAGATAAGGACTTACCTCTCACCGGTCAAACGAAAAATAAAGTCTAAGGTACATACTTTTCGTTCAGGACAGCTCCTCAGAGAGCCAGCAGCAGCATTGGTCTGTTACCACAGGTAGCGGAATAGGCCGAGCACTCGGCAGGTACAGCACAGGGCAGCACGGGTCATGAACCTGCGCTGCCCTAAGTCGTGCCTCGATACGAGCCACTCGTGTTTCTAGATCAGTCATGCGGAAGCCCCCAAGGCAGCATAAGGCCGTCACCCTCACGGCGCGGCACCAGGTGAATATGGACGTGAGGCACGGTTTGTGTCGAAGCGTGCCCGAAGGAAGTGATGAGATTGAACGCTGAGTAATCTGTACGCTCGTTAACGAACCGTGACGCAGCCTCGAACGCGCCCCCAACCTCCCGGGCGGCATGATCCTGCCAGTGCTCAACGTGCCTCATCGGGACGAATAGCATATGCCCCGGCGTCACCGGGTCAAGCGGTTCGAACCAGACGACATCGACTTCAGAGTCGCGGCCCATGTAATCGATATCCGAAATTCGGTAGCAAAAGGGACATTTCATATTATTCATTCTCTTCGCTCAGTACAGCCGAGATGACATCAGCTACAGTCTTCGACTTGGATACCGATTCCCGATAGCTGGCAGGTTGTTCAGCCCACGGACGTGCGCCGACTCGGAGAGCGACCATATCTCGATGGAGAATTTCAGCTACACGTTCTTCCCGACTACTCATGTACGATCTTCATCTACGTTGTAGTACGGGTTGACGATATGCAGCACTGTCTCGCCAGGGATGATCGGACCGTTCTCGCTGATCGCTTTCTGAACATCTTCGAGCGCTCGTTGGTACGCCACGGCCCGTTCCCCGTCCAGCCACTCATCGAAGTCTGCGAGCACCGCCTCATCAGGAATGGGAGCCTCACCGAGAACTTCGGAGATTGCGTCCGCGATTGCGTGGAATCCGAGGAGAACCGTCTCACGGATTGCTTCAGTTGTTGGTGCCATAGCGCTTTTCCAGCCAATCTTTGTAGGTGACACCCTCCGCATAGAGGGAGTCGAATTGCGGTGAGGTAGGACCGTCGAATTTGTCTTCAGCCCATTGATCTGCGAGCGCTTCCGCTCCAAGAAAATACGCATCGGTTTGTACTTCAGCGAACCAGCGGTCAAACTCTTCAAAGCTCCACGTTGGCTTCTCTTCGTCGGTGTCAACTTGACCATCGGACCAAGCGCGCCATGCGAATCTGATGTCTTCCGTGCTAGGCGTGTATAGCTCAGGCTCCGGGGGCACTGGCGGGACTAGTCGCTCTGCGCGATAAGCCACATACTCGTTCCACTCATCGTCAGGCCACTCGTCCGGGTGTCCAGAAAACTTCTCACGCTCCATAGGGATTCTCCGGTGCTGGGGGTGTTTGGTCGCCTTCTCCCGCTTGGTGCCACGCTTCGATTTCAAGCACGCGCTGGCCTCCGGCGATGCGCCCCGCCTCCCACGCCTCTGCTAGAGCCTTCTGACGGCTCTGTTCCGTACGGCGCAGCCAGACTGGCTCAGCTTCATTGATGATCTGCACAGCACGCATGTACCAGCCGTGCTTACGCTCGTGGGACAGATTGTCCCAGTAGTTTTCCGAGGCAGCGCCGATGTAGAGATTGGCGCTGTCCATGTGCCAGAGCATCTCAGCGATGGTGTACATGGTTGTGACTTCTAGGCTACCATCCACTGCTGGCCTCCGTAGTCCATGTAGCGATGAGCGAGTGCACACTGGCGTAGTTCCAGTCGCCTTCCTGCGTGCTGACGGTTACCTGGGCATCTCCAGGGAGCGACCGCAGCCAGGAAGCTAGATCATCGGCGCTGGCGGATGATCCTAGGGGGTACGTTTGCTGGTGGCTTATCTTAGGCATACATACACACTATCAGCTCAGTACAGTCTTGTCAACGTGGTACCCGAAGACCACCTTCAATAGGCTTGAATCGGTCCTCGAAGGAGCGCTTAGTCCAGGGAGGGGTACGTCCTGCTCGGTCACCGTAGTGGGTAGGAGCTAGGGACGGAGAAGTTCGCACCGTGACGATACCATACGTCTTCTGGTGCTCGCTGGCTTTCTTGAACGGGTCAATGTGTACACCATCAAGCGCGATAAACCGAGGGCGCTCATACCCCTCAGACTCGCCAACACCGTTCACCCACCACGTACCGTCAGCGAACATCGTCACTTTGGCCCCATGCCACCACGCCCTATCGATAGGGTATGGAACACTTACCCGACGATAACGTCTTTTGTTGTACGCCATTAGCTGATCATATCTCTCATCGCCTGCGCGGTTAGCATAGCGTGCACTGCGTCATCCAGCGCCCGATGAGCGTTCTGGTTCACTACGTGAGGCACGGCGCGGTCCGCTGCATCCCACATCTGAATGTTGGACGAGATATCCATGATCCGGTGGTGCATCTGGAACGGCAGTACCTTGGATTCGAACAGGTCATACCATCCGTGGGCCTTCAGGAAGTCACGGTCGAACGAAATCGAGTACCCCGCCAGCTTGACATCCTCCGTCTGCGCACCGTGGTCCACGGCATCCTGAATGAACTCATCGAGGATTTGGTACATCGGCAGCGACAGGTCCGTGCTGAGCGCGTCGTACAGGCCACTCGTCTTATGCATATTGGTCAGAAAGTCACTGTTGTCGATCTGCGAGAAAACCAGCTCAGGGTTCGGCTGAAATACGAGGAACGTCTTCGGTTCCGAGATAGGCTCGAATCGATAGTCAGTAAGGACCCATGCCACTTCCAGAACGTAGTTCTCATTCGGGACAAGGCCCGTAGTCTCTATGTCAAGAAATGCGTACATCAGTAATATTCCTTCTCATCCTCGGTGCGATACGGGTTATCGTTGTGGGGATTGAATTCGTCATCCCAGCTATCTTCATGCCCATAACGTCCTGCTCTGGATGCGCCTTCATCGAACGCGTCACGAAGCTTGATGCGCAGCCACTCGGAGTCCAGCACCAGCTTTGCTGCTTCCTCATCGGTGCGCAGGACGAAGCCGATGCCGTTGTCACCCATTAGCTTCGCCTCACCAGTGAGTGCCAGGTCGGTCAGTGCCTTCAGGTCCTTTTTACGCGTCATTTCTCAGTCTCCGAATCTCGTTAATCAGTGCAAGGATAACGTCCTTGTGCGTAAGTAGAGGCCCTCCGGCATAGTACGTTATGCGAAGACCACCATCGGTGTAGCTTTCCTGGATTTCGTTAGCAGGATCGTATCCGGACCAGAACTCCAGGAGCTGGTAGAGGGAGAACTCTCCAGAACCGATAGGGTCGCCGTTCTCGTCCTGACCAACGAAGTGGTAGTCTAGCGACTCCTCCAGGAGGTCCAGGGCGCTGTCGTCCACGGGAACCGTAAGCTTAGAACCGTCTTCCGACAAAGCCCGCATCCTTTCCGCAGCGCTTGCACATAGTCACGTACTGTAGAGACTTCTTGTTGTGGTCCCATTCGGAGTGTAGCAGCTTAGCGTAGCGGGCGCAACTAGAGCACCTTACAGCCTTCTTACCGTTCCAACCCCTCGGTCTAGGCTGGATAACGGATACACCATTTACGCTGATAGGGATTGTCATCGTCCATGAGGCGGTGTTAGTGCTAGTAGCCCAGGTACTCGCAGTGCTAGCGGTGCTGAGCGTTACCGTGTAGCTGCCTGTCTGGTACTGAAACGGAAGTGCCACGGCCATTAGCTTGATCCAATATCCGGGACCAGCAGCTCGCCACGCTTAGACTGTATGTGTGCTAGTGCCTCGTCCTTAGAGTCGAAGTACGAGCGGAAAGCCCACTCATCGTCCCATACCGGGCAAGGACAATACTTGATGCCGCCAGGATCATCCCCGACTTGCACGAAGATGGTGCGAATAAACCAGCGGTCCGCAAGCTCGGTAGCTTCCTGGATCGACTTGTGCGTGTACTCAGCAATCTCCTTGATTCGCTCTTCACGGTACTGCCTAGCCCACCGGTCAAGACCCGGTTCAGGGTTGCCGACAGTAATCAGGCTGGAGTCAGACTTACTTTTTCGACTGAAGGGCCACATCCTCTGCCAGCTTTCTATTCTCGTTGATGTTTCGTAGGGTTTTTGCCAGGTCATCAGGCTTTCGCCAGGTAACCGTGCCGTCGTCGTGAAGAATGACCAGCACGTCCAGCCAACGCTCCGCACGCGCCTGTGTGCCGGGGCACTTGAAGTATGGTGCACCTGTGTAGGTAGGCCAGGATGTGTATCCAGCCCGAGGACCCTCACCCTGCTTATACTCGGTGCCGTGGATATGGTACGGGTGCTCCTTCGTTGAGCCACAGTGACCAGCAGGCGCGTCTCGCTTCAGGTCCTCATCCGGGTCCCAGCGGTCAAACCAATCGTAATTGCTCATACGTCATCCCCCATAATTTCACGAATCGCATGGTAAAGAGAGGGCCACTTGACGTACAGAAGTCGCTTTTGCTGTCGATGGTAGGCAGGGTTAATGCCTTCATCGAACCAGGCTTCCCGTAGACGCTCTAGATCAGGCGTCGAATTGGTATCCATCAAGGAACTCTCCCGTCTCACGGTCGTCAAGCCGCATGTAGAACCAGTCGCCCACCAGAATATACTCCGGCTGGCGTTTCAGCTCGACCGATGCACCGCCATACGGCCCTCCGATGAGGTCTACACGCATCAGTCTGTCTCAGACGATCCTAGGACCTTACGAACGGCATCGTCTACGAGAACCAGAGCTTCATCCATCGTCATCGGGTCCGAGTATGCAATAAGCGCCCAGATTTCCTGCGCCTTCTCAACGTCACCGTTAGTGATCGCCAGCAGCCCGAGGGCTCCGGCCTTGCCTCCGAGGTTGTACCCCATCGTTCTACCGCCTTTCATGGGTAGGTTACCACGATTACGCTTCCGGCGCAACCTCTTCCCAGGTCACCGTATCCCAGGACCCAGATGCCAGAATCAGGCTTACACCATCATTCTCGTCCGAGCACACGAGCGTACCGCCGTAGCCTACCGACACGATAGGGTAGCGGGCAAGAGTCTGGTAATCCTTCAGAACCTTGTATACCACGTCAGACCTCCGTAGGTGTGAACGCTGCCACTACAGCGTCATAGTTTACTGACGAACGGGTAATGCGGATGTGCCGCGCACCGTGAATCTCTTCAGCAGCCGCGAGGTCTTCCAGCCACCCGTCTTCGTTCTCGGAGCGGGTCTCACTATCCCACGCCGACACCAGATACGGCGCATCCGGGTGATCAGGCGAAATAGCCCAGATCATGTACACATCCATTTTATTCTCCTTCGGGAAAAGCTTGTTCGTTGTCGTCCCGGTGCTTAGAATAGTCGGAGACACCTGCGGTACCCACGGCGGCGTAGGTGAACCCGGCACGTACGGGTTGTAGGGCATAGGCCAGGGGTAGTCCCCGATCTGCGGACCAATGGGATTGTCATTTACCATCTTCGTCTCCTAGATCGATGTGCGTCATCCGGTAGGGGGTTTCATGTTCGACTATTTCTACGTCAATGTCCATGAAGGCTCGTGCCAGACGGAGCGGCCCCACCTGTGAGGCGATCACCAGAGAATTCGCGTCTCCCTGGTTCCGTTGGGCGTACATCGTTCCGTCCTGGGCGACAGCGTACCAAGTGTACCCGTCTTCGTCGGCGTTGTGCATCAGTCGGGCCACTCAAAACGCCACGTGGTCCCGCAGTCCGGGCACTCGTAGTCGTCACAGCATCCTTCGGCGCAGCCACCATCCCGCACAGCGTTCGGGTGAGTATAGAAGCCACGGGGGAGCGGACGCTCAGTCACAGTTCTACAGTCGATTCGTTCAGGCATATCCAGATAGTACCTCATAACGTTCAAAAACTCAACTCAGTACGGACTGATACAATGGAAGTACTATGCCTCCTGCTGATTTTTCGTACGAACCTGATACATCTCAGATGTCTATCATGGAACAGATTGCCATGCTCCCTCCGGAGCAACAGGAAGAGGCTCTTGAAGGTTTTGACCCGGAGCAGCTTCGTTGGGACTGGTCCATGTGGAGCCGTCCTGCCCAGGTACCCCCAAAGGATGACTCGTGGGACGTAGGCCTCGCGCTCGCGGGACGTGGTTTTGGTAAGACGAGAATGGCGGCTGAGTGGATTCGTGAGAAAGCTAAGGACGAATCCCAGGGTCCTCTCCGATTCCTGCTCGTAGCGCGTACCGCTGCGGACGTTCGAGAAGTTATCGTGGAAGGTGAGGCGCTTGCCCTCGACACTCCCGTAGCCAGTCCCACCAGCCCAACAGGATTCATCCCGATTGGCAAGCTGAAGAAGGGCGATGTCGTTGTCGGCGGTGACGGCAAGCCTGCTAAGGTGCTAAACGCCTTCCCGGTTCTTTATGATCGACCCGTTTATGCAGTCAAGGTTGCTGGCGAAGATGCACCGATCCTCGCAGACGCCAACCATAAGTGGGCTGTCCGCCGTCGGGCGGGGCACTGGGGCACCGGACGACTGAACAAAGACCTCCTCGTGATGACGACCGAGGAAATCTACAACGACCTTGACCGACGATACTACATCGAACCGGTAGAAATCGCGGGAGAAGAGGGGATCGACCTCCGGTACACACCGTATAAC
>Ga0157369_10000608_pt1 | contig 46531 bp, 41 predicted proteins | sample C25metaG_FD_113461 | JGI IMG/M metagenome (GOLD analysis project Ga0157369, IMG submission 113461) | Corn rhizosphere microbial communities from Kellogg Biological Station, Michigan, USA - C2-5 metaG | ecosystem: Host-associated > Plants > Roots > Rhizosphere > Soil | place: USA: Michigan... | reverse complement strand
GGCCTCCACGACATCGATGTCGCTTACCGATAATCCGGCGCGCTGCAACGCGAGCCGACTGGCCGGCACCGGGCCGATGCCCATATGCAGCGGATCGACGCCGGCATGGGCATACGAAACGAGACGCGCCATCGGCTTGGCGCCGCGCTGCTGGGCCGCCTCGCGCGACATGAGTAGCACTGCCGCGGCCGCGTCGTTGATGCCCGACGCATTGCCGGCGGTGACCGTGCCGTTCTCGCGATCGAAGACAGGCTTCAGTTGGGAAAAATCCTCGATCGTCGCACCCAGGCGCAGGTGTTCGTCGGTATTGAACACCAGGTCCTTGCCTTTGACGCGGCGCGTAATTGGCACGATCTGGCGTTCGAAGCGGCCTTCGGCGATCGCACGTTCGGCGCGTTGATGCGATTCGAGCGCAAGCGCATCCTGATCCGCCCGTGTGATGCCGAATTTGCGCGCGACGTTCTCCGCCGTGATGCCCATCGGCACGCCATGAAACGGATCGTTCAGCGCGCCGAGCATCATATCGATCATGCGAACGTCGCCCATCCGTGCGCCGAAACGGACATCGGTGGTGATATACGGCGCGCGGCTCATGTTTTCCGCGCCACCGCCGATTGCGACTTCGGCATCCCCGAGCAAAATCGTCTGCGCCGCCGAGACGATCGCCTGCAAGCCGGAGCCGCACAAGCGATTGACGTTGAACGCCGGTGTCGTATCGGGAATGCCTGCGTTGACGGCCGCGACCCGCGAAAGATAAAAGTCCTTCGGCTCCGTCGGAATCACATTGCCGAATACGACATGGTCGACCTGTGCAGCCTCGACATGAGCGCGCGCCAAGACTTCGCGGACGACGATGGTCGCGAGCTCCGTCGGGGCGAGATCCTTGAGGCTTCCGCCAAATTTGCCGATGGCGGTACGCACGCCGCCTACTACGACGACTTCCTTATTCATACGTTCTCCTAACGATTGGGTCTTGGGCGGCTCGCGCACCGTTCCTACTTAGAACTGCTCCGCGCTCAACGCGAGCGCGCCTTCGCCGTCCTTCGCGTTGACGATCGACGTTTCCAGGGCGACCGCGTGCGGCAGCACATGCTCCGCGAAAAATTGCGCCGTTGCGATCTTCGCGTCGTAGAACGAGGGATCCTCTGCGTGCTTCTCCTGCGCAACCAGCGCCGCGCGCGCCATTTGCCACCCCGCCAGCACGATGCCGGCGAGCTTCAGATAGGGAACGCTGCCCGCAAACACCGCATTCGGATCGCTGCGCCCTTGCTTGACGATGAACTCGACGACGTTGCCCAACGCACGCCGCCCGGCCTCCAGCTGAATCGCGATCGAGCGGTATGCTCGGCCGTCGCACGATTTCAAGGCGTCGATCGTTTTGTCGATGTCGCGCAGCAGCGCTTGCGCCACCGCGCCGTTGTCGCGCAACGTCTTGCGCCCGATCAGATCGTTCGCTTGAATCGCCGTCGTGCCTTCATAGATCGGCAGAATGCGAGCATCGCGGTAGTACTGCGCCGCGCCCGTTTCTTCGATGAAGCCCATCCCGCCATGCACCTGCACGCCCAGGCTCGTCACGTCCAGCGACATCTCGGTGCTCCAGCCCTTCACGATCGGCACCAAATATTCGTAGATCGCTTGATGGTCGGCGCGCACTTTCTCATCGGCATGGCGATGCGCGATGTCGCTATGCGCCGCGGCCACATAGGCGAGCGCTCGGGCGCTTTCGGTCAACGCGCGCATCGTGACGAGCATGCGTCGCACGTCAGGGTGATGAATGATCGTCACGGCTTGCTTGGCCGAGCCGTCGACAGGGCGGCTCTGCACACGCTCCTTCGCGTAGGCCACCGCCTTCTGATAAGCGCGATCGGCCACCGCGATGCCTTGCACCCCCACCGCAAAACGCGCCGCGTTCATCATGATGAACATGTATTCGAGGCCGCGATTCTCTTCGCCGATCAAATAACCCTCGGCCCCGCCGTGATCGCCGAATTGCAAGACGGCCGTGGGGCTCGCCTTGATACCCAGCTTGTGTTCGATCGATACGCAATGGACGTCGTTGCGCTGGCCCAGCGTGCCGTCTTCGTTGATCAAGAACTTCGGCACGATGAACAACGAAATGCCCTTCACACCCTCCGGCGCATTCGGCGTGCGCGCCAGCACGAGATGGACGATGTTCTCGGCCATGTCATGCTCGCCCCACGTGATAAAAATCTTCGTGCCGAAGAGGCGATACGCGCCATCCCCTTGCGGCTCGGCGCGCGTGCGCACGAGCGCTAGATCCGAGCCCGCTTGCGGTTCCGTCAGATTCATCGTGCCGGTCCATTCGCCGGAGATCAGCTTGGGTACATAGCGCTGTTTCTGCACGTCGCTGCCGGCCGTCAGCAGCGCTTCGATCGCGCCGTCGGTCAGCAACGGGCACAGCGCAAACGAGAGATTCGACGCGTTGAGCATTTCGATGCAAGGCGTGGCGATCAGCTTCGGCAAGCCCTGCCCGTCGTATTCGGCCGGATGCTGCACGCCTTGCCAGCCGCCCTCGACGAATTGACGAAACGCCTCCTTAAAGCCCGGCGTGGCCGTGACCGCCCCATCCTTCCAGCTGCTCGGATTGCGATCGCCTTCGACATTGAGCGGCGCCAGCACTTCCCCGCACAGCTTGGCCGATTCTTCGAGCACGGCCTGGGCGGTGTCGACGCCGGCCTCCTCGAAACCGGGCAGCTCGGCAATGGTGGCCAGATCGGCCAATTCTTCCAAGACGAACAACATGTCCTTGATTGGGGCGGCGTAGCTCATGACGGACTGTCCAAGTGAAGGGTGGATTCGTGCGAGGCGGCTCGGATGACATAGATGGCCATACGGCGCCACTTTGTCCAGATCGTAGCGAGAAACCGCCCCCGCAGGCTGACTAAACCGGCCCACCTACTGACAAATCTGGCCACTGCATCGCCATTCTCCCGCCGCGATGCGGCGAGCGCAATCGCGCCTCAAGCGCGGCGCCGATAGGTGCCGGGGGTACTCCCCGTCCAATGGCGAAAAGCACGATGAAACGCGCTCGGATCGTCGAAACCGATATCGCCGGCGATCTTCGCAAGCGTCTCATCGGTTTCCGTGAGCCGCTGAATCGCAATGTCTCGCCGCAACTCGTCTTTCAGCGCTTGAAAGCTCGTGTCCTCGCCGGCCAAACGGCGGCATAGCGTGCGCACCGAGCAGTGCAGGCTGGCCGCGGCTTGCTCGATCGTCGGCAGATCGGGCAACTGCGCCGCGAGATATTGACGAACGCGATGGCTCACTAATTGTTCGCTAAACGAACCGAAGATCCAATCGCCAGGCGCCCGCGCGAGGAACTTTCCCAGATTCCGTTTGCTTTGACGGATGGGCAAATCGAGGTAGGCGGCGCTAAAGCGGATGAGCGAGCCCGCGCAATCGAACGCCACGGGGCCCGAGAAAAAGTAACGATGGTCGAGCGCATGCGGCGGACGCGGGCACGCTAAATCGACCTGCAACAGCGGAATGTTCTGACCGATGAGCCAAGACCCGACGCCATGCGCGAGCTTGAGCATGAGTTCGTGCCCGAGCGGCCCGATGCGATGAAACGCCGCATTCGGATGCAGCGCCAACTGCGCGACGGGCCCCACGCGCCGCGATTCGATACGGAAATCGTCGAGCACGATATGAAAGAACTGAGAGAAACGATGCAGCGCCGTCTCAAGGTTGCGGGCATCGAGCAGGCTCAAGCACAGGAACTTCAACGTTCCGCTCCGCAGCGGGCGGCTGAAGAAGCCAGGCATTTCATCGTCGAGCGCGATGGCGAGCGCCTGGTACAGCGTCGAGAATTGCTCCTCCGTGACACGCGCTCCCGGCTCGCTCAACAGCGCTTGCGCCACCCCTGCCTCGTCGAGATAACGGCGGATCGTTTCCGGGCGCGCGTCGGCGCCGGCGAGGAACGCCTTGACGAGCGAGATCGGAACGGTGGCGCTGGGCGGTTCGGGCACGGCGTATAGCGAGACCGCGCCCGAATCGCCGATGACGGATCGATGCATAGACGACTCCAATGCGAGCGTCAGCAGTATAGAGACGAGCGCACTGGGATACTAGCGGAGGGCCTCCATCGACCACGCATCAACAACGAACCGATCGGCTCAAGACGGCGATTGGCAGAGATTGCCGGTGCGCGACCGGCGCACGAAGCCGAGCGATTCGTACATTTTCATGGCGTGATGCGCCTCGTCGGCGACGATCACCAGGCGGTCGCGCGCACCGGCCGTACGTTTAACCACCTCCGTCAACAACGTTCGGCACACGCGCTTATTGCGTTGATCTTCGCGCGTAACGATCGATTGGAAGCGCCCGATACTGCCGAAGAAAAACAAGCCGAGGCTGCCGACGAGTTCATCGTCGATAAAAGCGCCCCACCAATTGCCGAATTGCTTGTCGATCAGACGGCGATATGCGGCGCGCTGAAATTCGACACATCGGCGCGACACTTCGCTCGACGGATCGGGCATTTCCGAAAGCGAAATGCGCGCCCAATCGTCCCAATCGCGATCGGTCTCGAACAGCCTGACTTGCACCGCGTCGTTCGTCGACGTAGGCGGCATGGTGTTGCGTTCGGCCACGAGCACGCTATGGACCGACGCCGTATAGCCGTGCGCGACGTAGGCATCGAGATCGATCGTATCGAACGTTTTCTCAGGCCACGAGAAACTGCGATGCGAGATGGCGGGCGGCATGCCCACGCGTTGCGCGAAATCTTCCTCCAATTGTTGACGCTGTTCTTGCGAAGGCCGACGCTCGAGCACCAGCGTATTACCCGAGAAATAATCGGGCGCTTCCGGCGTGCGCATGACGATGTAACGATCGTCGTGCGTCACGCTACCGACTTCGGCATGAAGCAAGAGATCCGACACTAACCCTAGGTTTTGTTCTATTTTTTTGAGCATGTGAGCATTGATCGTTTGGGACGGATCTAGCAATCCTCGCCATCCGTCCCGGGACGCATCCACATGGCGCACGCTGTCGCGCGGCCTGACCGTCCGCCTTCCGCGAGAGGAAGGCGAAGGGTAAGCAATGATAGCCGTTCATGGCCGTGCGCGCGCTCTAATGTTGCGTAGTAGTTGTAAGCGCAACCAATATTTCATGCGCGGCGCGCACGCGTTCGTCGATCGGAAAGTTCTTGTTGGCGAGGATGACGATGCCCATTTTCCGCTGCGGGATGAACGCCACGTAGGCGCCGAAACCGTTCGTCGAACCGGTCTTGTTGATCCATACGTCTTGGCGCGGCGCCTGCGGCGGCGAGAGGCGCGATACGGGCGTCGGATTGAGAATGACGGCGGCCGAGTTGCCTTGCAGCAGCGTGTCTAGCGTCACGGGATAGGCGTATTGTTCCCATACCAAGTCTTGCGTCATCGCGCCCGCGCGAAAGTAGCCTGTGTGCGTTTGCAGAATCGCCTGCTGCAGCTTGTCGTCGAGCGCGACTTGCGTCATGTTCGCTTGAATAAAGCGCAGCATGTCGGCCGCGGTCGACTTCACGCCATAGGTGGGCGAAGACAACATCCCCGGCGACATGCGAGTGGGCGCGCCTTGCTTCGTATAGCCTTGCGCGTAATCGGGCTTCCGTGCATTAGGGACGTTGATGTACGTGCTGCTCATGCCCAATTCGGGGAACAGTCGCTGCTGCATTAACGACTCGAAACTGCCGCCCATGCTCTTCGCTGTGATCTCGCCAAGCACGCCGATGCCGAGATTCGAATAGGTGCGGCACGTGCCGGGCTCACACGTGGGGCGCCAGGCTTTTAGATAGGCTGTGAGGTCCTTGTCGTTCTTGATTTGGTCTGGCACCTGCAACGGCACGCCGCCGGGCGTATGCGTGCCGAGGTTGACGAGTTCCACGCCGCCGAACGGCGTGCCGCGCAATGCGGGCAAGTATTTGCCGGTTGGGTCCGAGAGCGAAAGATCGCCATGGAGTTCGGCATAGGCTGTCAGCGTCGCCGTGAGCGTTTTGCTGACGGAGCCCAGTTCGAACAACGTATGGTCGGTGACGGGCTGACCGGTTTCAACCGACGCCACGCCGTAGTTGAACACGAGCGGTTTGCCTTGCGCGATGATGCCGACGGCCATGCCGTGAATGCCGTCCTTTTGCATGAGCGGCGCGATGACGGCATCGATGGTTTTCTTGATGGTGTCGCGGTCGGTGTCGGCCGCGTGGGCGGTGGCGATGGTCGCGCACGTGGCGAGCGCGGCCGTTGCGATGAAGCGGATGACGCTACCCTTCATGGGTCCGATTCTCCTTGGGAATGCGAGTGCTCGGCCGATGGCCGATCGCTGGCTTGAATGGCGCTCGAGACGAGCGACTCAACAGATTGATTTGTAGATGTCGATGGATCGGCCGCGCGGTCGAATCGCGTCGCCGGCTCATCGATGCGGGAATATCCGCTGATCACACGTTTCTGACAAACGACGATTAGTTGAGGGCGGGTAAAGAAAAACTAGGTGTTGGCTGGGCCGTCCGGCGACGGGCACGGTTGCGTCGCAGGTGGCAATGATATACGATATCGATATCATTCAAGGAGTGCAAAAATGAGCCGAATCCTAGTCGACCTGCCCGACACGCAACTCGCGCAGCTTATGGCCGTAGTAGAAGCCGAGCATCGTTCTCGTGCTGCGATCATCCGGGACGCGATCGATGCTTACCTCACGTTACACAAGCGAATCATGGGCGACGACGTCTTTGGCGTGTGGAAGCGCAAAAAAGTCGACGGCCTCGAATACCAACAGGAGCTCCGTTCGGAATGGTAAGCGCGCTATTTGATACGAACATTCTGATCGACTACCTTTCAGGCGTCGCCGCGGCTAAGAAGGAAATCGCCCGCTATGAGCGTCGAGTCATAAGCACCATCACATGGATGGAAGTTCTTGTAGGCACGACGGCAGACGACGAGGCTGCGATTCGCGCTTGGCTGTCTACTTTTGACGTCATCCCACTAGACAGTGCGGTCGCGAACCGAGCGGTCGAAATTCGAAAGCGGAGACGAATTCGTTTGCCGGACGCCATCGTATGGGCGTCGGCAGACGTCAACTCGTTATTGCTCGTATCGAGAAACACGAAAGACTTCCCCGCTGATGAACCGGGCGTGCGCGTGCCGTACAAGATATAAGTTCGCGTGGTGCCCACTAAAACTGCTTAACAAAATCCACAAAAGCCCGCAGCGGCGCGGGCACGTGCCGATGCCCGGGGTAATAGAGAAACGGGCCGGGAAAAGGCAGCCACCACGGTTCGAGAATCGGCTCCAGCGCGCCGCTATCGAAATGCGGGCGCAGCAACTCCTCGAACAGATGAACCACCCCGCCGCCTTTCAGCGCGATGCGGATAGCAAGATCAAGCCCGATCACAGGCTTGACCAGTAGCGGCCCCGGTGGATCGAGCTGAACCACTTCATCCCCGCGCTGAAAATGCCACATCGCCATCGCGCCACTCGAAAACTGCCCTCGCAAGCAAGCGTGCGTGAGTAGTTCGCGCGGATGCTCGGGCCGTCCGTGCGCGTCGAGGTAGCCAGGCGCAGCCGCGGTGGCGAAGCGCTGCACGCGTGGGCCGATCGGAATGGCGATCATGTCCTGCTCCAGCCGTTCGTCGTAGCGAATGCCGGCGTCGCACCCAATCGCGAGCGTATCGACGAAACCGTCTTCGACCATCACTTCCACGCGGATGCCCGGATAGGCCTGCATGAACGAAGTGAGAATGTCGGGCAGGAACACCCATGCCGCACTGGCCGGCACATTGAGCCGCAGCGTCCCGGACGGCTTATCGCGGAAGACGTTCAACACGTCGAGGGCCGCTTCCATCTCGCCAAATAACGGCGTAAGCCGTTCCAGCAAGCGCTTCCCCGCTTCGGTGGGGGTGACGCTGCGCGTCGTGCGGTTGAGCAAACGCAGGTCGAGCTTCTGCTCCAACCGGCGCACGGCGATGCTCAAGCTCGATGCGGAGACGCCGCTGGCGCGGGCCGCATCACGAAAGCCGCCCGCGCGGGCGACGGAAGCAAAGGCTGCAAGGTCGTTGAAATCCATAGTGATCGTTCAAAAATTTGAACAGCCCGTGCAACTTAAATCGGATTATCAAACAACGCAACGGTCGCGATACTAGCGTCGTCATTCATTTTCTTCTTTGCGAGAGGTGTTGCGATGTTCAATTCCACTATCGACGAGACTTTCATGCTGGGCGATCGCCGCGTGCGGCGTATGGGATATGGCGCCATGCAACTGGCCGGCCCCGGCGTATTCGGGCCGCCCAAGAATCGCGCCGAGGCGGTCGCCGTGCTGCGGGAAGCGCTGGCGCTAGGAATCGATCACATCGATACGAGCGACTTTTATGGGCCGCACGTGACGAACGAAATCATCCGCGAAGCCCTGCATCCCTACCCGGAATCGCTTGTCATCGTCACGAAAGTCGGCGCGGTTCGAGGGCAGGACGCTTCATGGCTACCTGCGCAGGAGCCCGCCGATCTACGACGGGCGGTAGAGGACAATCTGCGAAATCTGAAACTCGATGCGCTCGATGTCGTCAATCTGCGCGTGATGGGCAATCCCCATGCACCGTCGGAAGGATCGATCGAGCGGCAAGTCACGGCGCTGGCCCAATTGCAGAAAGAGGGCCTCGTTCGGCATATCGGGCTCAGTAATGTGACCGCTGCGCAGGTGGAGGAAGCACAGCGCATCGTGAAGATCGTGTGCGTGCAAAACCACTACAACATCGTTCATCGAGAAGACGACGGGCTAATCGATGCCCTCGCCTCACAGGGCATTGCGTATGTCCCGTTCTTTCCGCTCGGCGGGTTTTCCCCGATCCGCTCGGCCGCGTTGGCGGACATCGCCGAATCGATCGGCGCGACGCCCATGCAAGCGGCGCTCGCTTGGCTGCTGCGTCGCTCGCCCAATATCTTGGTGATACCGGGGACGTCCTCGGTGGCGCATTTGCGGGAGAACGTCGGGGCTGAGCGACTAGCGCTCTCGGACGCCGTGTACGCGAGGCTCGATGCGATCGCCGGCATCGAGGGTTGATTGCAGGATGGTCAGCGTGTGAACGATGCTGCGCCGGCGGGCCGCCGCATACTTCGGCTACCCGCCGGCAACCTCAGCCATGAGCGCAAGCCACGATAACGGTTACGTCTTCAATTGATAATACGCAGGCGCCGCTGGCCCCGTGAATTCATGATGAAGCGAATGCATTCGCCCCATGACCACAAAAACAGACTCACACTTGTCGATACCCGGCAAATTGCGCTTCACTTGGTCAGCGATATCTCGCTCTCGATCGTCAAACACTAGTCGTCTAGAAGGCTCGTCCAGCACTCCATTGACCAAGCGAACCTCGCCGAATTGTCGACGCTTGGTTTCATATGCATCGCTACATGAAACATATAAGCGCGGCCGCGTACCCTCCTGATTTCGATTCGCGACGACATAGGTAAAAGCACCACCGACCGACATAAACAGATCCGCCTCGGCGCCGCCCAGGCTGGCAAGGCTTCTCTCGAATTTTCCGAAATCCCCGTTGCTTTCCTTTAAGGCGCGAGCGACTCGATCCAAGCGATCTCGCATCGTGGTTAGCTGCGTACCGCTTAAGACGGGTGTTGCGGAAGTTGCTCGGCCCGCATTACCGCTTATGATCGATTCGCAGTACCAGCAAACTTCAGCCGTCGCCCCTTCGCCAAATACGTGTTTCGCTTGCTTTCTCTGCAACTCCTGATATACATCGAATTGCGACCGCAAAACCTCCCTCTTCTGACTCGCATTCATCGTTACACCGGCCATGGCATGAGTCTGCCCGATAAACGCGATCTGCCCGCTAACAGCATGTCCCTTGTTCTGCTTCGTATATTTCGAATCGCACATCAGTCCGGCAGTCCCGACCTTCCGCAGAGCAGGGGAAGCCAACTGAACCTTCGTACCTTCCAAAGCAGATAGCGCGTAAAGCGCCGACGCCTTGCCTGACCCCGCGCGTAACTCATCGAGCTCGGCAAGCACAGTTGATGATTGATCCGGCACTGAAATACTACGTGTCCTAACACTACCTTGTGATACTTCCATTCGGTCAACCCCACTCACGATTTTCTGGTTCAATTGGCCGGAATGCTACCGCCAGCTTGGACGATCAACAGAACGTGATGCGAATTTGCGATTTTCACACCGAAGAAGAGGTCAATTGAATCGAGATTCATAATCGGAGAATCAAACGGCGCCGAGCTCGCCATCGAGGTGGCGACGCCCTATTCTTACAATGCGTATCTGCGTAAAGTCGTCAATGGCGACCGGCTACGGCTACAGGCGCCGCTTGCGCAACTCGCTCAGCGACGCACGCTGCTGACCTTGCTCGTCGAAGTTCTCCGGCGATAGCCATGCCATGAACGCTTGCTTATGCACGGGCCATTCTTTGTCGAGGATCGAGAACCATGCCGTGTCGCGGTTGCGGCCCCGGTAGACCACGACCTGCCGAAAGATCCCTTCGAACGTGAAACCTAAGCGCTCCGCGGCCGCCCGCGAGGGCGCGTTCAAGCTGTCGCATTTCCATTCGTAGCGGCGATAGCCGAGTTCGTCAAATACGTAAGCCATCAGTAGGAACTGCGCTTCCGTCGAGATCGGCGTGCGCTTGAGCAGCGGGGAGAAGGTGACGAACCCCACTTCGATCGCACCGCTGTTGGGCTCCATGCGCATGAGCGCCAATGTGCCTACCGCCTTGCCCGTCTTCTTATCAATGACTGCGTAATGCCTTGGATCGGCGCTGCGCTCCGCCGCTTCGGCATGGCGCCGGTACGCGTCAATTTCCTTGAAGGGACCCACGCTCAGATACGTCCAGTCGCGATCGTCGGCCGCCGCGCGGTAGGCCTCGTAAAGTTCATTGGCATGGCGCTCCGCGCTCAAACGCTCGAGCCGGCAAAACGTCCCTTCGAAGGTTTCCTTGGTCGGCAAAGGCCGCGGCGTCCAGCCTGGTACAGGGGCGCCGATCGGCTGACCGTATTCGTTGGTAAGTGTGGACATGGCTTTTCCCGATTTGCGTGTGGTGAGGAAAACTTTAAAATCCTCGTGGCTCACTTGAAAGTGCCACGAATCGGCAATTCCATGGTGCCACGCCGTTCCGCCATCCGGCGGCCGCCGATAACCGCCCCCTCCTTCGCGCGCTTATGTCCGTCGTCGACGATCCCGCCGGCCCTGTGCTGAACCTTATGATGGAAACCCCGCTCGTCCGGGATCGAAGCGGCGCGTCATTGCAGAAGCAATTGCACGAGCGCATTCGCGGTGCGATCTTGGATACGCGCTTGCCGCCCGGCTGCCGTCTTCCCGGCTCGCGCTCGCTTGCGATCGCGCTGGGGATCTCGCGCAATAGCGTGACGGCCGTTTACGAATTGCTCGGCGCCGAAGGGTTTATCGAGTTGAGCCGCCAAGGCACGCGCGTGGCGAAACTCGAGCAACAAAATACCGGACGACGTACCGCTCGGCGCGCGGCGGCGACGCAAGTGTCCAATCGAGCGGCGCTCGTGCGCGAGGCCGTGTTCAATGCGGGCGATACCCTTGCGCTGAGGCCGGGCGTGCCCGCGCTCGCACGCTTTCCGTTGAGCGCTTGGAAGAACTGCCTCGATCGGGCGATTCGACAAGCGAGCGTCAGCGCGCTCGGCTATGGCAATCCTCAGGGAGAGCTTGCGCTTCGCACCGCGATCATGCGGCATCTCGCCGTCGCCCGAGGCGTGCGCTGTGAGCCGGAACAGATGGTCATCACCGAAGGCGCGCAGGAAGCGCTATCGCTCTGCGTAAGGCTCCTGACGAATCCCGGCGATGATGTCTGGGTCGAAGATCCCGGCTATCGCGGCGCGCAAACGGCGTTCGTTTGCGGCGATTTGAACGTCATGCCAATTCGTGTCGACGATGACGGCCTTTGCGTTCCAGAGCAAGCATGGCAGACGCATACGCCGCGGCTCGTCTATACGACGCCTTCGCATCAATATCCGACCGGCGCGGTGTTGACGGTGGCGCGCCGGCTGGACCTGATCGCCAAAGCGCAGGCCCACGGCGCGTGGATCATCGAAGACGACTACGACAGCGAGTACCGTCATTCGGGAGAACTCATTGGCGCGATGCAAGGCCTCGTGCCGCATTCGCCGGTGCTTTACATCGGGACGTTCAGCAAGACGTTGTTTCCCTCGCTACGGATAGGATTTGTCGTGCTGCCCGAAGCGTTGATCGGCAAAGCCGCGGCGCTCCTTCGAGAAACGTTGCGCGGCGGCCACCGTTATGAACAGTTGGCGTTGGCCGAGTTCATCGAGAGCGGCCAGTTCGGCCGGCACTTGGGGCGCATGCGTCGGCTATATCGCGGGCGGCAAGATGCGTTGCGTCAGGCGTTGACCGAGCATTTGGATACGCCGCATGTCATTAGCGGGGGCGATAGCGGCATGCATTTGACGGTCAGGCTGCCGGGCGACTGCTCCGACGTGCGCATTGCTCAGGCGGCGCGCCAATACGATATGGCGCCGATGCCGTTGTCGCGGTTCGCGCTGAACCCTCAGCCTGGGGACAGCGGCCTGGTGCTGGGGTATGGCAATACGTCGGAATCGTTGTTCGTTCCGCTGATCCGACAGTTGGCGCGGTTGGTTCGCGCCGAGCGCAGAGATGCCAAGCCGTGAGCGCTTTGAGATCGCATCGGGGACGTTCTTAGGACTGCGTACAATACGCGCTTACCGTTCCCAACCGCAGGACCCCATTCCATGGCAATGAAGAAAACCGACCTTGAAAAAAACAAGGCATTGAAACTCACGCAATCGATGAAGCAGGCGCATGCTGACCGCTTCGGCAAGGGCGCCGGCGAGACGCCGGTCAATCGGCGCGAGCAACGCAAGCTCGATCAAGCGAAGGGGCTTGTGCCGTTCGCCTGCAAGCTCGACGGCGAACTCGTCGCTACCTTGAAGGAACGCGCGGCCGATCACCCCGAAGGGATCAACGGCTTGGTCGATGAGCTGCTGCGGCGCGGGCTGGCCTAAAGCTAATCAGGCGCAAAGCCACCTTCGATTCAGGCCCATCAAAACGCTAATCGGGCTGGTGGCGTAGCGCCGTCGCTCATCCGCGGGGCGGCATTGCAACGACAACGATCAGCGGCTCGCTCACTTCGCGCAAGCCCGCTCGATTTGCGCCAATGCGTTCGCATCCGGCGGATTTTGAAAAAAAGCTTCCAGCATCGCGTGCTCATCGCTCGCCGTCTTGCGCACGCACGCGGCATGGGCGGTCGGCACGTGTGTCGCGTCATAGAGTGCCGCGCCTATCACCAATAACGCAAGCGCCGCCACCCATATCGCGACAACGCGAATCTTCGCCTCGCTCCCCTTCCCCCTCCCGCTCCTCCTCTTTGCCGCGTCCCCGTTCTGCGTCCTACCTATCGCTGAGTGTTCCATCGCCACGCCCCCTGGCCTGAGTGAAGGAGAAGTCCCGCTCATCTTGCGTGGCGACATAGAATAGGAAAAGTTGAATTTACTGTCGATATAGTTCAGTTTTTGTGAATGAGGCCCCGATGCGACACATCAGCCTGGACCGCTTGCGTACCTTAGTGGCGATCGCCGATTGCGGCTCTTTCGCCGAGGCGGCTCGCCTGCTGCATCTCGCGCCGCCCACGGTGAGTCTTCACATCGCCGATCTAGAGAGCCGAATCGGCGCCACGCTTTTATTGCGTCAGCGCGGCGGCGTGGCGCCTTCCGCTGCCGGCGAGACGCTGATCGCGCATGCGCGCAGGCTGCTCGCCGGCGCCGAGCAAGCCGTGGAAGACGTCCGGCGGCAAGCGCAAGGGCTCGAGGGGCGCGTGCGTCTAGGCGCATCGACGAATGTGATCGCCCATCATCTTCCGAAAGCGCTCGCCCGGCTTGGCGAACAGCACCCCGGCATCGATGTGCGGATTTCGGTGCTGACTTCGCAAGAGGCGTTGACGCAACTGGCCGAAGGCGCGCTTGATGTGGGCCTCGTTGCGCTGCCGCAATCGCAGATGAAGAACGTGTCGATCGAGCCCTGGCGCAAGGACCCTGTGATGGCGTTCATGCCAGCCGATTGGGCCTGCCCGCGCCAGGTCACGCCGGAATGGATAGCTGCTCGGCCGCTCATCCTCAACGATTCGAATACGCGGCTTTCGCGCATCGCCTCGGATTGGTTCGCCGCTGGCGGTCAGTATCCGACGCCGCGCATCAAGCTCAATTACACCGAGGCCATCAAGCGGCTCGTCGCAGCGGGCTATGGAGCGACCCTCCTGCCGCAGGAGAACGCGGCCGAGCCGGAAGACGCTCGCATTGTCGTGCGCCCGCTGCGGCCCGCGCTGTCGCGCGAATTGGGCTTGGCGTTTCGCACGGCAAATGCGGATCGCCCGACCGAGTATGTACTCGACCTTCTCCGCGCGCTGAGGCCGAGCAACCCGAGGTCGCCTAGATTCGCTCGATGAGCGATGCGCGGCTTGTGACCCCGGTGAACGTCGCAGATAAGAACCAATGCGCTGAAAGCTTGCGGGACGGGGGGCGCCGCGTTAGACTCCGTGTCGTCTTTTGGGGAGTAGCCTTCTTTCCGTCTAGGGAGAGAGAGCGCGTCAACATACCCGGCGTAGAGCCGTGGCGCACTCGGCCGGTTCGGTTTGGCGAGACCATAGGCGCACCGCTTGCTCCTGGTCGGGCGGCGAGCCGTGCGCCATGGTTCGTCTTCGTCCGGCCACGAGGTGCTCATGCTTCTTCCTATCTTTTCCGACTGTCCTCCTATTACTGCGCGCTTGCCCTACTGCCGAGGCGCAGCATGACGCCGATGTTTATCGAACTTGCGCTCATGCTCGTAGTCATTCTTGTCGCGGCGGAACTATTCACCAATGCGCTCGAGCATCTCGGCCAACGTCTCAAGATATCGGAAGGGGTGACGGGTTCGCTTTTCGCCGCGATCGGCACCGCCTTGCCCGAAACGATGGTGCCATTACTCGCGCTCGCGGGCGGTACCTCGAGCAAGAGTGTGAATGAAGAAATCGGCGTGGGCGCGATTCTGGGCGCCCCGCTGATGCTCGCGACGCTTACCACCTTCCTGATGACGCTCGCGGTCATTCGCGCACGCGGATTGGCCGGCGCCATTTCACCCGAGCGGACCGGATTCGTTCGCGATTTGAACTATTTTCTGGTCGCGTTTGCGCTGGCGACAATTGCGATGTTTGTGCCGCATCAAATTTGGTACGTCCGCGCAATGTTTAGCGTCGTGCTGGTCGGCGTCTACGTCGTCTACATCGTGATGACTTTTCGTGCATCGGAAAAGCTCGTTCAAGGCGGACACGGAACGGAAGCCCCCGTTGCCATGTTCCTGTCCCGAACCGGCCTGCCAACCAATCTTGGCACCATTTTCCTCCAACTGGCGATTGGTCTGGCTCTCCTTGTCGGTGGCGCAAAAGGGTTTATTCATGGGGTTGAAGGCGTCTCGCATGTGCTTGGCGTATCTGCCCTCCTGCTGTCACTGATCGTCATTCCGATTGCGACCGAGCTCCCCGAGAAAGTAAATAGCGTTCTGTGGATTCGACGGGGTAAAGATACGCTTGCGTTCGGCAACATCACGGGCGCCATGGTCTTTCAAGGCACATTGCTGCCAGCTATCGGCATCATGCTGACGCCTTGGGAGCCGCGCGTAGAAGTGTTCACGGGAGTCGTCGTTACTCTGCTTGCCGCCGCGTGGCTGCGCGCTCAGGCAAGGACGCGCGGTGTCGCAATTTGGGCGCTGCTGCTGAATGGTGCGGGCTACCTAACCTATCTGGTCCTCACACTGTTGCGGTAGCGGTGTAAGCGTTGACCTTATGCCGCGCTGAACCAATGCTGCGTTGTCGTGCCCTTCCTGTTTCCGCGATGCGTTCACTTGGACTGGGGCATAGACCTTGTGCGATATGCTCCGGCCGTCCGTGTCCGCGGTATTGCGGCCATTCCTACGGCCGGTTTGGTCGCTCGCTGAAGGACAGGTCATGGCCGAGCAATACCCTGTAAATGAAGCAGCCGTAGCGGTCCTCCGCATATTGATCCATGCCCGACACGCGATGGGCATGGAACTATGATTCCGGACCAACGAGAATATCAATGGCCGCCTGACCTGCGATCTCCGCTACGAGGTACGCCCAGCGCTCGGAGAACGGACCATGCCGAACAGGAACGACCGCCCCGTCGATGCTGGTGCGGCCGACATTATGGCCCTTTATCGTGAACGTCACACTGTACATATCCTGCGCAACCTCGGTCAGCGCCACATGGATTTCGAAACCCCGATAGGTAATCAACCGATTCATGTCTGCTCCTGGCTGACGTACCCGGTGCGTGGCACGGATCGTACGAATATCCGAGCACAATGCGCTTATACGCCTGCAATTTAATCGCGTTTCAGATTGTATGCCGGCAGATCCTGAATGTGGCGCGGAAGCGGCGGCGGCACTGGCAGACGTACCATCGGGCTCGTTCACTTTCTCGATGGGTATGAAACTTGCGCCAACATTTTCACATTCTGCCATTGCGGACGAGATGCGCAACGACAGCCATCACGGCAGCTGTCCTTCAGATGCCAGGTAACCGCGAGGCCCACCTTTGCCATGAAATCCTTGGTCGGCACGACACGCTGGACGACGCGCACCGCACATCGTGGAGCGACGCATACAAACTGCCGGCTGCTCGTCGTAGATGACTATCGTCCGGGTGCAGAGGCACTCACCGCAGCACTGTCACAGGCAGGCTATGACGCACGGTGCGTTCTGGGCGGCCCCGCGGCGCTGCTGGCAGTCGCCGCACAAATGCCGGACATCGTTGTACTGGACATCAACATGCCTGGCATGGATGGCTATGCGGTGGCACGAATTCTTCGCCTCGACGTTACAGCCGAACACCTGATAATTGTCGCATTTACTGCCCAGGACGAGCCCGCTGTTCGCGCCAACGGTATGGCCGCGGGCTTCGACGCGTACTGCCAGAAGGGGGGAGCACCTGGGCCGCTTCTTAGGTTGATTGAACAGATTAAATGACGGGCAGGAATTTCCGAGATTAACCCGGCAAAGGAATTGCCAGGCCGATTTCCGCCGTTCGATCCCCATTCGATCGACGTCCGGTATTGGCCGGTCCGCGGTCGTCCAGGAATGCGGACATGCGGCGTTAGCCTAGCTGTCGTCCCCGAGATGCCGCTGCGGACTGACTAGCTCGACACGTCCGATGCATGAGACGCTCCGTTGGGAGTCAGAGGCCAGCCAGTAACCAGAGCTGGTGTTCGCTTTCGGTGCCGCGAACCAGTGCATAAGCCCGCATCTCGGCCCGCTCGAGAGGTTCAATGAACTCCGTGCCGGAAAAGTCGTTCCATGCATCGTTCGAGATCGAAGTGGGCGCACCGCGCGTTCTCGCGAACATGTGCAGCAGACGGCTGGCGTCGCGGCGCAACACACGGCGGTCAGCGTTCAGCACATACGGCTCGCAGCCCGCACGCAGCACAAGATAATGCGGAATCAAGTCGAGATGGATTTGCACAGCCAATACCGGTCTGGAGGAATCCCGCGTTCGGCTCATCGCTTCGCAGTGCGGTCTGCCGCTTGCCGTCGCGGGTCGCTTCTTCAAACGGCCGCAAAACAGGCGAGCATCGGCAGATCCGGTCGACTGCTTTACTAAGCTCGTAGCGCTTTTACATGTCGACGATAGAAGCTCCGCTCACCTTCCCGTCGATGATGTCTTTTCCCTGCTGCCGGGCGGCACGCCTCGCCACGCCTAAATCGGAGAATGCATGAGGCTGGTTCAGCCGGAAAACGCGACTTGCGGGGGAGCTTGCTATCGAGGCCGGGCGACATATCCGTACCGCAATGTCATACCCTTCGGCGTAACGGGAATGTCCGTCAAAGCGATTGAACCTGCGAGGAAAAACAAGAGGGTGAAGTTCGTACCCCTTGTAGAGAAGAAACGCGGGTGTCGACATGTTGGTCACTCCACAGGGGGAGGCCCACTATACTCCGGAACAGGCAATGCAGGGCAACGCAGATTTTTTCGAATTGCATTGCCCGAACGTGCCGGGGGCGCGTGAGGTCGACCGCGGAGTTCGCAAAGCGACGCATGTCCCCGCTGTTATCCGTCACGCGTTCAGTAGGGCCATGATCTGGCCAGCCTCGCGATCCGAATCGCAGATCGCCATGCCATCCTTGCGCAGCAGTGCGCGGACCGATATGAACATCAAGTACGCATCCGCATTGACCTCGTGGCGACCGTCTCGGATGACGCCTTCGAGCTCGGCGCGAGCCCCTGACGGTAGAAACCGGTCGACAAGGCCGGAACCGTCGCGTTGAATCCACCTCAACAAATTCGCCCTATTCATATGAGACCTCCGATGATGTTTGCGTGTCCCGACCAGGACTTGCGTCGACGAGCCCGGGTGTGGAGCGAGGCGCGATGTGGATAGACCAATGGGTAAACCTCTAGCCCGCGGTAGAGACGAAAACCGGTTGTCATGAAAATACCTTTGAGGCCGCGTCAACTTGCGACCAATCGGGAAAGGCGTGTGAGCGACTGAGTTCAGTCTTCACTTGCTCGGCCGCGTTGTTCGGCCGGTGATGAGAGTGGGCGGCCCTATCCCGTTCGGGAAAGGCGACTGTGGAGGCGCAGAGAAGGGCTGTGGGCCAATCAACGTTTTCATGCTACGCCGATTGCCCTACTTGTACAGCGAATGTTTTTGCCCCAGCTGGAGGCGTCCGGGCATGAACCGCCCACACGGGCGTGAGAAAACGTGGCGGTGTGCGAAGGTTGCAGGCCTTCTAGTCGATCACGGATCAACCGTCCGCGTTTCGTAAGCATCACACCCCTCGCCATGCGGCCCGGCGCGCCAATCGCTCAGTAATGGAGCGTTACCAATCTCGCATGCCGCTTTCACATGTATCGCGGGTGCGCCCCTACACTGGGTCCGTCTTCCACAGAAACGAGCGCTGGCAACGCGCAAGGAGTAGACCAAATGAATAAAAAGCTCGTCGCAGCAGTCGTCGGCGTCGGTATCGCGGCGCTCGCCATGTCCAAGGCCGCCTCGGCGCATGTCGATCTCGCCGTCGGCATCGGCATCCCGGCCGCCCCGGTTTACGTGGCGCCCGAGCCTGTGTACGTAGCGCCGCCTCAAGTGGCCTATGCCCCGGGGCCCGTGGCCTATTGGCGAGGCGACGACGGCTGGCGCGAACGCGAGTGGCGCCGTCGCGAGTGGCGCGAACACGAATGGCGAGAACACGAGTGGCGCGAGCATCACGGCTGGGGCCGCGGCGATTAAGCCGGCAGCCCTAGACGTGAACGACGGAACGGCGTCGCGCGTTAAGACGTAGCCGGACTTTCGAGCCAATGCACGCTAAATAGCCGCGCTTCGTCCGTCCACACCGGCCCCGGCCGGAAACCGGCCGCCACAGCCAGCTTGCGAAAGCCTTCTATCGTGAACTTGTGAGAGTTCTCGGTATGAAGGCTTTCTCCTTCTTCGAAGTGGAAAGTTTGCCCCGCCACGCGCACCGTCTGCGCACATCGGCTAATCAGATGCATTTCGATCCGCTGTTTGCGCGGGTCGTAAAAGGCGTAATGCGCGAACTCACTCAAGTCGAAATCGGCCGATAACTCGGCATTCGCTCGGCGCAGCAAATTCAAATTGAATGCGGCCGTCACGCCCTGCGCATCGTTGTACGCCCGATGCAGCGTTTGCGGATCTTTAACGAGATCGACGCCCACGAGCAACCCGCCGCCTTCGAGCAAGCGCGCCGCCAAGCGCAAGAACGCCATGGCCTCGTGCTCGTCGAAGTTGCCGATGGTCGAACCGGGGAAAAAGCCGACGCGACGCCCTGTCGACGCATCGAGCCCGCCCAGTTGATCCTCATGCATGTAATCGGCTGCCACCGGCCGAATCTGGAGCCAAGGGTATTCGGTGTGCAGCCGGCTCGCGGCGTCTTCCAAATGCGCCGCGGAGATGTCGATCGGAAAATATCGCCTCGGCAAGGCGCGCGCATCGAACGATTTCAACAGGATGCGGATCTTCTCGAGCGAACCGGCGCCGAATTCGATGATGTCCGCATGGGGGCCGACGATCTCGGCGATCTCTCGCCCCCGCCGTTCGAGGATGCTCCGCTCGGTGCGCGTCGGATAGTATTCGGGCAGTTCGCAAATCCGATCGAATAGCGCGGAGCCTTCGGCGTCGTAGAGGTATTTCGGCGCGATCCTGCGTGGCGTCTGCGAAAGGCCCGCGATCAAATCGCGGCAGAACGCGTTGTCGGATAGGCCGGCTCGCGCGCCCCGAGGGGGCGCCGCGCCGACGAGGGCGGATGCGTCAGTTGTCTCGTACAAGGCGGACTCCCGTAAATTGCCAGCGCGCCGCCGGCGGGAAAAAGTTGCGATAGGTGTGGCGCGTGTGCCCCGGCGGCGTCGCGATGCTCCCGCCGCGCAGCACTTGCTGCCCCACCATGAACTTGCCGTTGTATTCGGCCGCGACGCCAGGCAGCGGACGAAAACCCGGATACGGGTCGTACGACGAGCGCGTCCATTGCCAGACGTACCCCGTCATTTGCTCGATGCCCGGCGCGTCGAACGCCGCCTCCCATTCGAATTCAGTCGGCAGCCTTGCGCCCGCCCACTCCGCGTAAGCCGCGGCTTCATAAAAGCTCAGATTCGATACCGGTGCGTCGGGATCGAGCGCATGCAATCCGGACAAGCCGAAAACGCGCCAATTGCCCGGCTCGGCATCGTCGGCGCGCACCCAGTAGATCGGCGCCGTCCATCCTTCGCGCTGCACGGCGGCCCAGCCGTCGGATAGCCAGAATTCCGGGCGCGCGTAACCGCCGTCGGCGATGAACGCCGCATATTCGCCGCAGGTCACGAGCCGGTTCGCGATCTCGTACGCGCGCAGCAGATATTCGTGGCGCGGCCCTTCGTTGTCGAAACAAAACCCGTTGCCTTTATGGCCGATGCTGACCACGCGGCCCGGTTGCCGCAGCCATTCGAGCGGCTGCGAGTGCAGCGGCCGTGGCGCCGCTTCGCCGGCTCGCGGCCGGTACGCGGGCAGCAGCGGATTGCATGAGAACGCGTGCAGGATGTCGGTGAGCATCAGCTCTTGATGCTGCTGTTCGTGATGCAAACCGAGCGTGATCAACGGCTCGACGACGGCCAGCTTCTGCCCATCGGCCGAATCGAGCAGCGCCAAGACAGCTTCGTCGACATGCCGCCGATAAGCCTGGACCTCCTGCAACGACGGCCTCGTCAATAAGCCGCGCTGCGGCCGCGCATGGCGAGGGCCCAATGCTTCGTAGTACGAATTGAAAAGATAGGCGTAACGCTCGTCGAACGGCCGATACGCGCTCGCGTGCGGCTTGAGCACCACGGTTTCGAAAAACCAGCTCGTGTGGGCGAGGTGCCATTTCGTGGGGCTGGCGTCGGGCATCGATTGGACACCCTGATCTTCTGCGGAAAGCGGTTCGGCCAGCGCGAGGCTGTAGCGCCGAACCTCGTCGTAAGCTCGCTGCAATCCTGATACGACGACGCTCATCGGATCGCTCCTGTCCAAGGGTGGAAGCGGGCCAGCCAATTTTCGGCGGCCATTATTGTGTGGGCTCGCGGCATCGCGCGAGCGTTCTACTTTAAGGGGTTTTCGATGACGCTGCTCTGACGCGCTCAGCCCGGCGCCGATGCGCCGGCGGCAGCGCCGCGGCAGATGGCCATTCGGCCGGTACGCCTAGTCGTTCCTTTAGTCGCCTGGCATCGAATGGCGCCTCCACTTTCTGGTCGTTGTCGAAGTAACAAAAGACATCGCGCGCGGCGCGCTCGCGCGGCCTGCTCGCTAGACGCTGCGCATCGGGCGGTTCGTGGCCCTGCGACCACGCCTGAATACGTTCGGCCCATCGATCGAGCGCAGGTTCCGAATACGCTCCGCTATACAGTGTTTCCGTGCCGTGCAAACGCATATAAACGAAATCGGCTGTCACATCTTCGAAATACGGCCACCCGGCTACCGAATCGGAGACCACGAGCGAGGCATGGTGGCGACGCAATAGCTGCGGAAATTGGGCGACGCAAAAGCTGGGATGCCGCACTTCCACCGCGTGGCGCAGCTTGCCGCGCCGGGTCGAGTCGACCCAGGGGGCTTTGACGCGCCCGTCGTGCTTACGCGCCAGGGCAACGGCCTCCTCGATCGTTTGAGGCAGCAAAGCCAGGAATCGTTCGAGCCGCTCGGCGTCGAAAGCGAAATTCGGCGGGAACTGCCAGAGGAATGGGCCGAGCTTTTCTTCGAGCGCGAGCACGCCCGAGGCGAAGAAATTGGCCAAGGCCGGTAAAGCGCTCTCATCGCGAAACCGAAGCATATGGGTCAGATAGCGCGGGCCTTTGACGCTGAATACGAAGCCCTCGGGCGTGGCTTCATACCAGGATCGATAGCTGCCGATCGTCTGCAGCGAGTAATGCGAGCCGTTGATCTCGATCGTATCGACGGCTCGCGACGCATAGGCGAGCTCGCGCGCTTGCGCGAGGCCCTTCGGATAGAACACGCCGCGCCAGCCCGCATAGCGCCAGCCGGATATCCCGATGTGAATCGTCATCGTCCCGGTATGGTTTGCAACGAAACTGCTTCGCAGCAAATACCGTTCCAGAGCACGGCGCGGCGTTAAACAGGCCAGGCTGCCCGCTTGCCCCTTTGGCCTGCCTTGCTTCTTACTGCACGGTGCGCGTCACGCCTCGGCCTCGCGGATCGGCGACGGCTTCCGGCACGGCGCCGTCGACCTTGATGACCTGGATGTCGCCGTTGAAGTTTTGCCCTTTCAGTACGTAACCTTTCGCTTCGAGCGCCTGAGCCAGATCGCCTTCGATCGGCTTATACGGCTCCCAGAAGATCGTGTTCGGCGGCAACAGCTGATGATGGAAGCGCATGGCCGCCACCGCGTCGGGCAAGGGCATATGGAAGTCGTAGACATTCGTGACGACCTGGAAGATCGACGTGAAGATGCGCGATCCACCCGGCGTGCCGATGACCATCGCCACCTTGCCGTCCTTCGTCAGCACCGTCGGCGTCATCGACGACAGCGGCCGCTTTTTCGGCTCGATCGCGTTCGCATCGCTGCCCACCACGCCGAACATGTTCGCTACGCCAGGCTTCGCCGAAAAATCGTCCATCTCGTCGTTCAAGAGGATGCCCGTGCCGTCCACCACCTCGCCCGAGCCGAAATAGCCGTTCAGCGTGTAAGTATTGGATACGGCATTGCACCATTTATCGACGATCGAGAAATGCGTCGTCTCCGCCTTTTCCGGCATCGATGTGCCCAAACCCGGCTGCACCGATTTCGTATCGGAGGGCTTTTGCGGATCGACTTCGGCGGCGCGCTTGGCGATATAGGCGTCGTCGGTCAGTTGCGCGATCGGCACCTTATAGAAATCGGGATCGCCCAAGTATTGCGCGCGATCGGCGAACACGCGCTTTTCGATTTCGGCAACGAGGTGGATGTACTGCGGCGAATTGAGCTTGACGTCGTTGAAATCGTCCTTCAAGTCGGCCTTCATCTTCAACAACTGCACGAGGCCAATGCCGCCCGAACTCGGAGGCGGCGCCGTGATGATGTGGTAGCCGTTCCAGTTCGCCTCGATGGGCTGCCGCCAAACGGCTTTGTATTCGTGCAAATCTTCCTTGGTGATGAGGCCGCCGCGCGCCTTCATCGCCGCGGCGATCAGATCCGCCGTCTTGCCTTCGTAGAAACCCTTCGCGCCTTGGCTCGCGATGCGCGTTAAGGTGGCGGCCAATTCGGGCTGCTTGAATGTTTCGCCGGACTTCAGTTGGCCGAAATATTGGCCGAAGTTGGTTTTATCGCCGTAGTCCTTGGCGGCTGCATCGCGCCGCTGCTGCAATTGCTCGCTCACTTCGAAGCCGTCGCGCGCGTAGTGGATCGCCGGCGCGAGGACTTGTTTCCAACTCAGCTTGCCGAAGCGCTTTTGCACCTCCCACATACCTTCGACCGTTCCCGGTACGCCGACCGCGCGCATACCGACGAGACTCATGCCTTTGACGACGTTGCCGTCCTTATCGAGGTACATGTCCTTGGTGGCGGCAATCGGCGCGCGCTCGCGATAATCCATGAAGTAGGGCTTACCGTTGACATAAAGCGTCATGAACCCGCCGCCGCCGATGTTGCCGGCTTCCGGGTAGGTGACGGCGAGCGTGAAGGCGACGGCCACGGCGGCGTCGACGGCGTTGCCGCCTTCTTTGAAAATCCGCTCGGCCGCATCGGCGCTGAACTCGTCGGCCACGGCCATCGCCGAGGCCGATAGGACGGGCTTCGAGACGGTTTTAGTCGGACTCGTACTTGTCTTCGCCCATGCCGGCGTGGCCGGCGCAAAGCCAAGCGAGACCGTTGTCGCGACCAACCATCCGGCCATACGGGCCGACATTCCGATTCGACGCTTCGTATTCATTTTCGATTTCTCCGTGGTCGAGTAGAGGCGCTGTGCGCGTATACGTTAGCTGTCGGTGGCTCCGAATGCCTCAGCACTTACGCTGATGCGGCGCGGCTTGGCGGCCCTCGAATGCGCTTCTTCGCCGCTTATAGCACGCGCAAATTCGTTTCGAAACCGGGCATTCGCGTAGGATTCCGGCTGCTGCTTCTTGCGCCGCGATCACGGCCTGGCTAAACAACCAGGCCATAATTGCGGTTTGACGGAAAGGCCTTGGGCCTAGCTTTCTTTCAATTCGATCGGGAGTGTTGATACATGCACCTGCGTGCAGTCGCCCCTCGCCAGGGGGTACGGTGGTTCGCCGAGGGTTGGGCGCTGTTTCAGAAGCGACCGGGCATGTGGGTCGCGCTCGGCCTCATCGATCTGCTCGTCACCGTCCTTCTCTATGCGCTGCCCTATGCCAGCGATCTCACGGCTGTCTTTACCGTCCTATGGACGGGCGGCATGGTATTCGCCGCCGATCATTGCCGCACGACCGGTTCGGTCGGTCTCGCCGATGTCGTGCGCGGCATCCGCACGAACTTCGAAGCGCTGTTCACGGCGGCCGTCTTCGGCTTGCTGATCGCCATCGTCTGCGATCTAACCGGCGATCGCGCGTCGAGCGCGCTGCGCTTGATGGCGTTCGGCGGCGCGACGGGCGATTTGCGTACCGCACTCGCGCTCATCGCGGGCGTCCTCTATGTGACGGCGGTCGTTATCGGCGCCATGACGCTTTGGATCGCGCCGGCGCTGATCGTGCTCAACGGCGCCTCAGCGCCCGATGCGCTCAAAGCAAGCTTCACGGCGACCTGGCGTAATGCGTCGGCCTCGTTGGTCTACGGGCTCATCGCGGTCGGATTGCTGATCGCGTGCGTGCTCACGCTCGGCGTCGCCACCCTCGTCGTCGCGCCGCTGATTTACCTATCGACCTATGCGGCCAGCCTCGACATGTTTCCGCGTGGCGGGTTTTTAGGTTAGGCGACATGCACGCTTCCACAAGCGCCGACGCGCTCGCGACCTTCCATCCCGCCGTGGCGGCGTGGTTCGAATCCGCGTTCACGGCGCCGACAGACGCGCAGACGCGCGCGTGGCCGCACATCCGCAGCGGCGTCTCGACGCTCGTGGCCGCCCCCACGGGATCGGGCAAAACACTTACGGCGTTTCTGTGGGCGCTCGACGAACTCGTGCGCGACGGGCTGGCCCACGATGGCGTCCTGCCCGACGAAACACTTGTCCTTTACGTCTCGCCGCTTAAAGCCCTGTCCAACGATATCCATACCAACCTCGAGCGGCCGCTTGCCGGTATCGGCGAAGCCCTGGAGGCACGCGGCCTGCCGCGCGTCGAAATCCGCACCGCCGTGCGCACCGGCGATACGACCGCGCAAGCGCGCAACGCGCTTAAAAAGCGGCCGGCGCATATCCTCGTCACGACGCCCGAATCGCTCTACGTGCTACTGTCTTCCGATTCCGGGCGTCGCATCCTCAGGACAATCCGCACGGTCATCGTCGACGAAATCCATGCGATGGTGGGCAGCAAGCGCGGCGCGCATCTCGCGCTCTCGCTCGAGCGGCTCGATACGCTCTGTCAAAGGCGTTTGCCGCGCATTGGGCTCTCCGCCACGCAAAAACCGATCGAAGCGGTGGCGCGGTTTTTGGTGGGCGTAAGCGAAGAGGCGCGCTGTGCGATCGTCGATGTGGGTCATCACCGCGAACGCGATCTCGCGCTCGAATTGCCGCCCGTGCCGTTGGAAGCGGTCATGCCGAACGAGGTGTGGGAGCGGGTCTACGATCGGCTGGCCGAACTCGCGAGCGCGCATGCGACGACGCTGATTTTCGTCAATACGCGGCGGATGGCCGAGCGCGCCGCGCGTCATCTGACCGAGCGGCTCGGCAAACAAGCCGTCGCGGCCCACCACGGCAGCATGGCGAAAGAGCATCGGCTCGACGCCGAGCAGCGGTTGAAACGCGGCGCGCTGCGCGTGCTGATCGCCACCGCCTCGCTCGAACTCGGCATCGACATCGGCGATGTCGAACTCGTCTGTCAACTCGGCTCGCCGCGTGCGATCGCGCCGTTTCTGCAGCGCGTCGGGCGCTCGGGGCATCAAGTGGGCGGCATGCCGAAGGGGCGGCTCTTTCCGACTTCGCGCGACGATCTCGTCGAATGCGCGGCGCTGATCGATTGCGTGCGGCGCGGCGAGCTCGACGCGTTGACGATGCCGCACGCGCCGCTCGACGTGCTGGCGCAGCAGATCGTCGCCGAAGTGGCGTGCGAGGAATGGAGCGAAAATGCGCTGTTTCACTGCTTCACGCGCGCCGCGCCCTATGCCGATCTAAAGCGCGAGCAATACGACGCCGTCCTGCGCATGCTCGCCGAAGGCTATACGAGCCGCCATGGCCCGCGGGGCGCATACATTCATCGCGATGTCGTGACCGGTACGCTGCGTGGGCGGCGCGGCGGCAAAATGACGGCCGTCACCTCGGGCGGGACGATTCCCGACAACGCCGACTACGCGGTCCTGCTCGAACCACAGGGGTTGAATATCGGCACCGTCAACGAGGACTTCGCGGTCGAGAGCCTCGCCGGCGACATTTTTCAGCTCGGCAACACGTCGTACAAGATTCTGCGCGTCGAGGCGGGCCGCGTACGGGTGGTCGACGCTCAGGGCCAAGCACCGAATATTCCCTTCTGGCTCGGTGAAGCGCCGGGCCGCAGCGACGAATTGTCGGCCGCCGTGTCGCGGCTCAGAGCGCGCGTGGACGAATTGATCGGCAGTGCTAAGCAAACGAAGCGAACCTCGGGCGCGGGTGAGGACGTACAGGCATACGCACGCGTCATCCACGCGCTAATGGAAGAACTGGCCATAGACGAGCCAGCCGCTCGTCAAATTGTGGAATACCTCTCGCGCGCGCGTGCCGCGTTAACGGTGCTGCCCACGCAGCGCACGCTCGTGATGGAGCGATTCTTCGACGAATCGGGCGGCACGCAGCTCGTCATTCATTCGCTGTTCGGCAGCCGCATCAATCGCGCGTGGGGCCTCGCGTTGCGAAAGCGGTTTTGTCGAACGTTCAATTTCGAACTGCAAGCGGCCGCCACCGAGGATGCGATCGTGCTCTCGCTGACGGGCAGTCACAGCTTCGCACTCGAAGAGGTATGGCGCTTTTTACATTCGAATAGCGCCGAGCATGTACTGATTCAAGCGCTGCTCGATGCGCCGCTTTTCAACGTGCGCTGGCGCTGGAACGCGACGACTTCGCTGGCGCTGCCGCGCTTCACGGGCGGACGCAAGACGCCGCCGCAGCTGCAGCGCATGAAGAGCGAAGATTTGCTCGCCGCCGTGTTCCCCGATCAAGTCGCCTGCCTCGAAAACATCGCCGGCGAGCGCGAGTTGCCGCCGCATCCGCTCGTCGATCAAACCATCGACGATTGCCTGCACGAAGCGATGGATTGCGACGGCTGGCTCGCGTTGCTGCGCCGGATCGAGCGCGGGGATATTCAACTCGTGACGCGCGAGCTGTCCGCGCCCTCGCCGCTCGCGGCGGAAATCCTGAACGCACGGCCCTACGCGTTTCTCGACGACGCACCGCTCGAGGAACGCCGCACACAAGCGGTCTTGTCGCGGCGTTGGAGCGATCCGGAGGACGCGTCCGATCTTGGCGCGCTCGATGCCGACGCAATCGCAGCCGTGCGCGAGGAGGCCTGGCCGCAAGCGCGCAGCGCGGACGAGATGCATGAGGCGCTAACGGGGCTCGCTTGCATCAACGAAAAGGAGGCGCAAGCACACGAGGATTGGCTGACCTGGCTCGATGCGCTTGCACGCTCTGGACGCGCGACGCGCATGCAGATCGCGCAAGAGGAGGCGCTATGGCTGCCGATCGAGCGTCTGGTTTGCTTGCGGGCGATCTACCCCGATGCCACGTACGCCCCGACGCTTACCCCGCCGAAGGGCTTCGATGATGTCTGGAGCAGCGAAGCCGCGCTGGTGGACGTCTTGCGCGCACGGCTATCGGGCCTGGGGCCGCAGCCGGTATCGGCGCTAGCGCGAGCGTTGGCGCTGCCGGCTTCGAGCGTCGCCGCCGCGCTCGTCAAGCTCGAAAGCGAAGGCTATGTCATGCGGGGGCGCTTCACGCCGGGCGCAGCCCAGGACGAATGGTGCGAACGGCATTTGCTGGCGCGCATTCACCGCTACACGATCCGGCGCCTGCGGCGCGAGATCGAGCCGGTGGAACGCGCCGATTTTGTGCGTTTCTTGATCGAATGGCAGCGCCTCGCATCTGCGGCGCGTGGGATGGGACGTGACGCACTCGCGGCTACGTTGGCGCAGTTGGAAGGATTCGAAGCGGCGGCGGCGGCCTGGGAGGAGGAAATTCTGCCGGCGCGGCTGCGCGATTTCACAGGCAGCGCGCTCGATGAGCTTTGCCGCGCGGGCAAATTCGTCTGGGCTCGCTTGGCCGCCGAAGGGCGCGGTGCAGGCGGGCCGGTACGGACGACGCCGATCGTTTTATTGCCCCGCCCCACCCTGCCGATTTGGCATGCGATGGCCGATGCTCGCGCCGGGCAAGGCTCCGATTCGAATGGGCTTTCGCCGCGCGCAGCGCTGCTGTTCGAGGCGCTGTCGCGGCACGGCGCGATGTTCTTCGACGAGCTCGTGAGCGAAGCGCGCGCACTGCCGCTCGAAGTCGAAGCGGCGCTCGGCGAGCTCGTGGCGGGCGGGTACGTCAATGCCGACGGCTTCGCCGGCTTGCGGGCGCTGATCGCGCCGGCTACCGCGCGCCATCGCGGGCCGCGAGCGACGACGCGGCGCGGCGCCCATCGCGGCGCATGGATCGGCGGCATGCAGGACGCCGGCCGCTGGGCGTTGTTGCGGCGCAGCTTCGCCGATGCCCCGCCGCCCGACGCTATCGAGCACGTCGCTATGTCTTTGCTGCGCCGCTACGGCGTCGTCTTTTGGCAATTGCTCGAGCGCGAGCCCGCTTGGCTGCCGCGTTGGCGCGATCTGCTGCGCGTCTTTCATCGCCTGGAAGCGCGAGGATTGGTGCGCGGGGGCCGCTTCGTCAATGGCCTGTCGGGCGAGCAGTTCGCACTACCTGAAGCGCTCCCGCTGCTGCGCGAGGTCCGCAAGCGGACGCCGGACGGCCAATACGTCTGCATTTGCGCCGCCGATCCGCTTAATATCGTCGGCACGATCCTGCCCGGCGAAAAAGTGCCCGCGCTCATGGGCAACCGCCTCGCCTTCCGAGACGGCGCATGCGTCGCCACGTTGATCAGCGGGAAATTCGAATTCGCGTCCGATTTAACGCCCGCCGATCGCGAAGCCGCCCGGCTTTGCCTCGCGCATCGAGGTTGAACCGGCTGGGGGCCGGTTCACACGGGCCGCATGCGGTACGCCGCAAGCCGGACAAAGGGCGGCCCGAAATGCCCGGCAACCAGCCTGACGCGTCGCCGTATCTTCAGAGGTTTCCGCTCGCATCCCCGTTTTCTCGGGGGAAACACGTAACACGTATCAACTTTTCCGGCGACGCGCCGATATCAGCGGTATAGCCCGAGCGCCCTCGGTGAACGCGGTTCGCAAGAGGTGCAACCGGTGCGCGCGGGCGCAACCCGAGAGGAAATTTTGATGGCCGCTGATCATCACGCGATCGACGAACGCACCAATCTGACGAGCACGAACAAGTTCGAGCTCTTGCTGTTCCGGCTGGGCGCCGCCCCCGGCAACGACGACTCGCACGAGTTGTACGGCATCAACGTCTTCAAGGTACGCGAGATCATGACGATGCCGGCGATCACCCCGATCGCCGGTGCGTCCGATCACATGATCGGGGCGGTCGATATTCGCGGCCAGATCATTCCCGTCATCGATCTACCGAAGCTGATGGGCTGCAACCCCACGCGCGGCCTCAATATTCTGCTCGTCACCGAATTCGCGCGTTCGACGCAGGCGTTCGCCGTCGAAGAGGTCGACGATATCGTTCGCCTCGAATGGAATCAGGTGCTCTCGGCCGAAGCGTCGGCCGGCGGCAGCTCGGTCACGAGTATCGCCCGCATCGACGGCAATACCGGCGATTCGCGCCTGGCCCAGGTGGTCGATGTCGAGCAGGTGCTACGCGACGTGTTCCCGGCGCAGCATCCGAGCGTCGAAGCAGCCGATGTCGGCACCTCCGTGAAGATCGCCGGCGGCGCGAAAATCCTAGCCGCCGACGATTCGGGGTTCGCGCGCAAGCTCATCGAGCAAAGCCTCGCGGCGCTTGGGGCGGAGTACATCATCACCAAGACGGGGCAGGAAGCCTGGGATACGCTCTCGCGTATCGCGGCGCAAGCGCAGAAGGAAGGCGTGCGCACGCGCGATAAGGTCGCGCTCGTATTGACCGATCTGGAAATGCCGGAGATGGACGGGTTCATGCTCACACGCCAGATCAAGGCCGACGATCGCATGCGCGATATCCCCGTCATCATCCATTCGTCGCTGACCGGCACCGCCAACGAAGCGCACGTCAAAAACGCCGGCGCCACCGGCTATGTCGCGAAGTTCGCGGCCGGCGATCTCGCCGAGGCCATCCGCCAAGCGCTCGTCGCTTAACGCACGCGGCATCGGCCGATCACGCGGGCCTGTTCGCTCAAAGGAGCGGCAGGCCCGCGTCGCGTTTGACTTCCCGCAGCGACAGCACCGATTCGACCGAGGTGACGCCCGGCAGCGCGCGCAGCACGTCGCGCACGAAGGCGCCGTAATCTTCGAGATCGCGCGCCACGACATGAATGAGGTAATCGGCGCTACCCGACACGTTGTGGCAGGTCACGATGCGCGGTATCGCCTGAATCTCCCGCTCGAATTCATCCGCGAGACGGCGATCATGCACGCCGAACCGGACGAGCGCGAACGCCGTGACACCGATCTCGAGCGCCGATTTCGACAGCACCGCTCGGTAGCCTTCGATATAGCCGTCCGCTTCGAGCCGTTTGAGGCGCCGCGCGCATGGCGTCTCCGTCAAGCCCACGGCTTCGGCAAGACTGGCGTTCGTCATGCGGCCGTCCGCCTGCACCGCCATCAGGATGGATCGATCGGTCTTGTCCAAAGTCATGCGTCGCCGCCCCTGCTGTCCCCGTTACGAAGTTGCGATGGTAGCGCATGGCGATAGGCATCGCGTTTGCTCTGGCGTTCCGTCATGCAAACGTCCCGCTCCCGTTCCCCCTCACGCGCCTCGTCCGCCTCGTGCTTTGTCGTCTCGCCGCATCTTGACGACGCCGTCTTCAGTTGCGGCATGTTGCTCGCAAGCCGGCCGGGCGCCGTCGTCTGCACGGTGTTTTGCGGCGCGCCGGAACCGCCGCTGCAAACGTCCTGGGATACGAGCGGCGGGCATCGCGATTCCAGCGAGGCGATGAGGGCGCGGATCGCAGAAGACGACCGCGCCCTATCGATCGTCGGCGCACGCGCGATTCGGCTGCCATTTTTCGATAGTCAATATGGGGCGACACCCACCGTGGACGAGGTGGCGCGCGCAGTGGGCGACGCGTGGCGCAGCAGCGGCGCGGCGATGTTAGTGGCGCCGCTCGGCCTTCATCACTCCGATCACATTTTAGTGAGCGATGCCTGTCGCTTGCTGATTCGTCGGGAAGGGTTGGCGCAGGCGCTGGTGTACGAAGATGCCATATATCGGACACGTCCGGGGGCAGCCCGGTTTCGATGCGAGGCGTTGGCAGCGCAGGGGTGGCGGTTCGAACCCTTCGACCCGCACGACCCGCTCCGCTCGCTGCACTCGGCCGACGCGTTGGAAGACCAGGGACGAACGCAGCGCCATCCGGCCGCCGCGAACGCGAAGTGGCGCGCCGTGCATGCCTATCGAAGCCAACTGCGCGCGTTCGCCGATCCTCATCCGCACGATCTCAGCGAGCCCGAGCGGTATAAGCGCCTGATTCCGAATCGGGCTGCCGGCCGGGTGCGATCGATTCGACGCTAACGGCCGCCGCTTCCGCTTCGCGCACCTGCCGCCGCATGTCCAACACCATCGCATCGACGACGCGCCGGCGCGGCAACGCCCACGCCGTATCGGCCACGAGCCTGGCGATGTCGCGCATCAACGCGCCCTCTTTTACGCATACCGTCAGCGCCCGACACGACGCGGCAACGGCCTCGCGCAGCGGCAACCGCAGCCACGCGACGAGCGCGGCATTACGCGCGAGCATGCGCCGGCGCAGGGGCGCATCGCGCGCCGGGGACGGATGATGAGCGACTGTCAGGCCCTCGCAATAAACAATGGCGTATCCGCGATCGAGGATATCGAGCGAGACGAGCGCTTCCTCTCCGCCGATAAATAGGCGCGGCTCGTAGCCGCCCACTTCGCGAAACACGGCGGTACGAAACACGCATGCGCCCGCCATGTAGCCGACGAGCGCCGGCCCCGGCAGTCCGTCGCTGGGCAAGGGGCTCGCATTCATGCACAGGCAGGTCGGATCGATGCGTTGTTCGTCGCCCACGACGACACGCCCGGACAGCACCGCCACGCGCGGCGACGCGTCGAGCACGCGCACGGCGTGCGCAAGCGAACCCGGCGCCCAGTGCGTGTCGTCGTCGCTGAAGGCGACGTAATCGGTCGCCGCCGCCGCCACGCCGAGATTGCGGCCCGCCGCGCCGAGGTTGCGGCCGCACGCGATCACCTGCACGTCGGCGAAGCGCGCCCGCAATGCGCCGGCCGTGCCGTCTTGCGAACCGTTATCGACGACGATGACATCGGGCTGCTCGGGCAAGGCCAGCAGCCGCTCGACCGTTTTGGTCACCTCGTACGCGCGGTTATGCGTGAGCACCACCACGGAAATGCGTGCGTTCATGCGTGGATGTCCCCTTCGAAATAAGGCCGCTCCCCAAGCGCGCGGAAGCGAACCGTTGGCGGCCAGGACGGCAGCAAGATTGGCTCCCATCGTTCCCTCATCGAACGCCAGCGCATGCCCCGCATGGCTCGGCGTCGCATCGATTAATTACATCGGCCCTGTAACGGCGGCATGAAAGCGCGCGATGGCCCAGTAAAGATCACAGGAGCGCTTGATCGACGTTGCAACGCTTCTGCAGCTTTGACCGATTGAAAGAGACGATGGGCACACGGTGTGCTCGATCGAGAACGCGCGCTTTGCCAACGCCCTGATTCGGCCGATCGAGCAGGCGCCCTAGGCGGTCTCTCAATACAAAGGACACCTCATGAAAATCGCACTCGTCAGTGAACACGCGTCGCCCCTCGCGGTCGCGGGCGGCGTCGACAGCGGCGGACAGAACATCTACGTCGCTCATGTCGCGCGGCAACTGCACCGCGCCGGACATCAGGTCGACGTGTTCACGCGGCGCGATCGGGCGCTGCTGCCGGCCGTGTCGGAGATGGACGGCGTGCGCGTCATTCATGTTCCCGCCGGGCCGCCCACCCAGATGCCCAAGGAGCAACTGTTGCCCTTCATGCCGGAATTCGCCGATTTCCTGGTGGGGTTTTGCCGGCGCGAGCGCGTCCCGTACGACGTCATTCATGCGAACTTCTTCATGTCGGGGCTCGCCTGCCTCAAGGTGAAAACGCTGCTCGGGATTCCGCTCGTCACGACGTTTCATGCGCTCGGCAAGGTGCGGCGGCTGCATCAAGGGGCCGATGACGGCTTTCCCGATGCGCGCTTCGAGATCGAGGACGAACTCGTTCGCGTCTCCGACGCCGTTATCGCCGAGTGCCCGCAAGACGCCGCCGATCTGCGCGAACACTATGGATCCGATCCGGCGCGCGTGGAGATCGTCCCGTGCGGGTTCGACACGGCCGAATTCAGCCCGGTCGATCGGGCCAGCGCCCGCGCGGCGCTCGGCTGGCCCGAGCACCGCTTCTCCGTGCTGCAGCTCGGACGGCTCGTCCCCCGCAAAGGCATCGACAACGTGGTGCGCGCGCTCGCGCGCCTGCGCGAGCAAACGGAGATCGACGCACACCTGTATATCGTGGGCGGCAACGCAGATCTGCCGAACGAAATCGCCACGCCGGAAATCGCTCGGCTGCGCGGCATCGCGACGGGCTGCGGCGTGGCCGAGCATGTCACGTTCGTCGGGCGGCGCGGCCGAGCGCAGCTGCGCGAGTTCTATGGCGCGGCCGACGTGTTTGTGACGACGCCTTGGTATGAGCCGTTCGGCATCACGCCGATCGAGGCGATGGCCTGCGCGCGTCCCGTGATCGGCGCCGACGTGGGCGGGGTTCGTTATACCGTGGTCGACGGCAAGACAGGGTTCTTGGTGCCGCCGCGCGATCCCGATGCGCTAGCCGAGCGGTTAACGCGCCTCGCTCGCCATCCCGCGCTCGGCGAGCGCATGGGCCAAGCCGGCTTCGAACGCGTCAATACGAGCTTTACGTGGACGCGCGTCGCCCGGCTGCTGGAAGATGTCTATCAGCGCGTGGCGCGCGCGCCGGCCGACGAAGTTTGCCTCGCGCAGGAGCGCACCCCGCGCACGCGAAGTGTCGGCGAGGCGCGCGCCGCCGTTGGGCGCGTCTGATGCCGGCGCAGCCGCTTGCCGCTGTGGGCAGCCGAGCAATGACGAACGCCGCGGTGCTGTTCGACAAGGACGGGACGCTGCTCGAAGACGTCCCCTATAACGTCGATCCCGCGCTCATGCGATTCGCGCCTGGCGCGCGCGAGGCGCTGACGCTGCTGGCCGCGCACGGCCTGCGCTTGTTCGTCGTCAGCAATCAAAGCGGCGTGGCGTTGGGCCGTTTCGGCTATGAAGCGCTCGACGAGATGGAAGCGCATTTGCGGCGCATGTTCGAGGCGTGCGGCGTCACGCTGGCGGGCGCTTACTGGTGCCCGCACCATCCCGAAGGGATCGTCGCCCGCTACGCCTATCGATGCGCGTGCCGCAAGCCCGCGCCGGGCATGTTGCTGCAAGCGGCACGCGAGCATGGGATCGATTTGTCGGCCAGTTGGTTCGTCGGCGACATTCTCGACGACATCGAAGCCGGCGCCCGAGCCGGATGCCGGACCGTGCTGATCGACAACGGCAACGAAACCGAGTGGGTAAGCGGCCCGCAACGCGTTCCGACGCTGCGGGAACCCGACCTGCTGCGCGCGGCGCTGGCGATCGTGCGCGAGCATGGCGCCTCGCACGCGCCCGCCTGCGAAGCTAAGGCGTACCGAACCGGCGCGAACAACGCGGCCTTATCCCACACCACGACGGCGAACCGAGCATGAGCGCCCTTCCGTTTACGATCCTGCCCGTGCTGCCGCAGGCCACTGAGCGAGAAAGCGCCTTCTGCGCGTGGGGCGCGGACGTGAAACGCATTCTCTGCGTCCGCCTCGATCGGCTCGGCGACATCCTCATGACGACGCCGGCCATCCATGCGTTGCGTAACTCCGCGCCCGGGCGGCACATTACGCTGCTGACATCGAGCGTCGGCGCCATGGCCGCCCCGTATTTGCGCGACGTGGACGAGGTCATCGCCTACGACGCGCCGTGGCACGGCATGACGCCGTCGGCGTCCGCTCAGGCCGATCTTGCGATGCAACGCCGCCTCGAAAGCGGCCGCTTCGATGCGGCCGTGATCTTCACGGTCTACAGCCAAAGCGCGCTGCCCGCCGCGATGCTCTGCTACTTGGCGGGCATCCCACGGCGCCTCGCTCACTGTCGGGAAAATCCTTACGGACTCCTAACGGATTGGGTGTGCGAGATCGAACCGCACGGCGGCGTACGCCATGAGGTGGAGCGTCAGCTCGCGCTCGTCGCCAAAATCGGCGCCACCTGCACCGATACGCGGATGCGCTTCGAGGTAGACACACGCGGCCGGGACGCGCTGGCCGCCCGCCTGGCCGCGCGTGGGATCGCGCCCAGCGGGCCATGGTTCGTCATCCATCCTGGCGCAAGCGCCCCTTCGCGACGCTATCCGCCCGAACGCTTCGGCGAAGTGGCGGCCAGCTTGGCCCGATCGAGCACATGGCCCATCCTTCTAACGGGAAGCGCCGAAGAAGCGCCGCTGATCCGCGAGGTCATCGCCAACGCCGGGCCGGCTGCGCGGGCGCGCCTGCACGATCTATCAGGAATCCTAAGCATCGACGAATTCGCCGCTCTCATCGAAAGCGCCACGGTGCTCATCACCAATAACAGCGGGCCGGTCCATCTCGCCTCCGCGCTCGCCACGCCTGTCGTCGATTTGTATGCGCTCACGAATCCGCAGCACACGCCGTGGCAGACCGAACAGCGCGTGCTGTTTCACGATGTCGAGTGCCGCTGGTGCTACCGCGGCGTGTGCCCGCAAGGCCATCACCGCTGCCTCGTCGGCGTCCCGGCCGAGGAGGTGGCGGCCGCCGCGCTCGAACTAGCGGCGATTCGCGCCATGCCCTCGCCGCGGCATGCCGATGCGGATCGGGCATCGGCGAGCGCTCCGATCACCTTCTGACCGTCGCCGGAAAACCGTCATGTATACACTCGGAATCAACGCCGTTTACCACGACAGCGCGGCCGCGCTGACCCACGATGGCATCGTGATCGCCGCCGCGGAGGACGAACGCTTCACGCACGTCAAGCACGCCAAGCGGCCAGTGCCGTTTTCGACATGGCAGATGCCGTTCGATGCGATCGACTACTGCCTGAAACAGGCGGGAATCACGCTGGCCGATATCGATCACGTCGCCTATTCGTACGATCCCGCGCTGTTGCCAACGATGCCGGGACCGGCGCGCGGCGGTGCGACCATCACGTTGCCGCTCGAGCCGGGCTTGCAACGCACGGCGAACCCGAACGAATCGCCGTGGGACCCGCTGTTCGTCAGCTACATCGTCAACGCGCGCGCCCAGCTAATCGACGGCGCCCCGCATCACCTCGCCAAGCGCTTTCGGGCGCCGGAGGGCGGGCATCGCTTCGCTTGGCATTACGTCGAGCATCATCTCGCGCATGAAGCCAGCGCCTTTCTAGCCGCGCCGCTCGGCGATACCGCTGTCTTGACGATGGACGGCCGCGGCGAAGGGGTCACGACAAGCTTGGGGCAATTCGTCGATGGTCAATACAAGCGCATCAAGCAGGTCGAACTGCCCCATTCGCTAGGCCTGCTCTATGAGGCTGTGACAAGTTGGCTCGGCTTTCTACACTCATCCGACGAGTACAAGGTCATGGCGCTGGCCGCCTTCGGCCGTCCTGCCTATGTCGACGTATTCCGCGAAATCGTCCGTTATCGCGGCAACGGCAGCTACACGGTCGAGGAACCCAACCTGATCGAACGTTTCGGCCCGGCGCGCGAGCGAGGCGGCCCGCTCGAGCAACGTCATTACGACATCGCCAGTTCGCTGCAAACGGTGCTCGAAGAAACGGTGCTTGAACTCGCGCGTTGGTTGCACGAACGCACGCAATTGCCGAGGCTGTGCATGGCCGGCGGCGTCGCGCTCAATTGCGTGATGAACTCGCGTATCCGCGATGAAGGCCCGTTCGATGAAGTGTGGGTGCAACCGGCCGCGGGCGACGCCGGCACCGCGCTCGGCGCCGCACTTTGGATCGACTGGCGCGAACGCAGCCTAACGGGCGATAAGCAACGCCGGTGGGCGATGGATCATGCCTACTGGGGGCCGTCCTACCCCGACGCGGAGATCGAGGCGTTTCTGCGCTGGTCCAAGGTACCGTTCAAGCGGCTCGATGATGTAGCCGGCGAAACCGCCGAGCTGCTGGCAAAGGGCAACGTGATCGGCTGGTATCAGGGCCGCACCGAATTCGGCCCGCGCGCGCTGGGATCGCGATCGATCCTGGCATCGCCGATCGATCCCGGTATGCAGGCCAAGCTCAACGAAATCAAAGATCGCGAAGATTTTCGGCCGGTGGCGCCGGTGGTGATGGAAGAGTACGTCGATCAATGGTTCGTCGATGGACGCATCGCACCGTTCATGCTGTTCATCTTCGACGTACGCCCTGAAGTGGCCGACCGCATTCCCGCGGTGCGTCATGTCGACGGCACCGCGCGCGTGCAGACCGTGAATCGCTCGCAGCATCCGCTCTATTACGATCTGCTCGCCGCCTTCCACGCACGCACGGGCGTCCCGATTCTGGTCAACACGTCGTTCAACACGCGCGGCGAACCGATGGTCAACTCGCCGCGCGATGCGCTCGAATCGTTCTGGACCTCGCCGCTCGATGCGCTCGTCATCGGCCCGTTCCTGATCACGAAGGGAGGCGCCGCGGCGTGAGCACCCCCGATGCGATCCAAGCGCAAACGCGGCTAGATCAGCCGTCCGCGCCGAGCGAAGCGGCCGCCTTGCGGCCCGAGGTATCCGTCGTCGTGCCGACTTGGCGCCGCCCTGCCTTGCTCGAACGCTGCCTCGAAGCGCTCGTGCGGCAAACGCTCTGGCCCGAGCGCTATGAAATCGTGGTGTGCGACGATGGCCCCGACGACGCCACCCGTGCGCTCGTCGAACGACTCGCCGACGCGCACCGCACGCGCGGGCTCTGTATCGACTATTTGCCGATCACGGCCACCCAAGGGCCGGCCGGTGCGCGCAACGCGGGATGGCGGCACGCGCGCGGCAAAACGATCGCTTTCACCGACGACGATACGATCCCCGATCCCCATTGGCTCGAAGCCGGGTTGGAAGCGTTAGCCGGCGGCGCCTGTGCAGCGGCCGGAACGATCGTCGTGCCCCTGCCCGAGCAACCGACGGACTACGAAGCCGACGCCAGCGGGCTCGAGCGGGCCGAGTTCGCCACGGCGAACGCCTTCGTCGAACGCGCCGCGCTCGTCGCCGTCAATGGGTTCGACGAGCGTTTCACCGCGGCTTGGCGCGAGGATTCGGATTTGCAGTTCTCGCTCCTGAGCGCCGGGGGGCAGGTGGTCAAAGCCGCGCGCGCGATCGTCGTTCATCCGGTGCGCCCGGCGCGATGGGGCGTCAGCCTCGCGCAGCAACGCAAAAGCGCCTTCGAAGCGCTGCTCTATCGCAAGCACCCGACGCTCTACCGCAGCCGCATCGCCGGCACGCCGCCGCTCGCCTATTACGCCACCGTCTCGGCGGCGCTGATCGGCCTCGCCGGCATCTTGGGCAGGATCCCGGCGCTGGCTGGCATCGGCCTGATTGCCTGGCTCGCGCTGACGTTCCGCTTTTTTCTGCTTCGCATGCGAGGAAGAAGCCGGACTTTGACGCATATCGGCGAAATGGCCGCCACCTCGGCGTTGATTCCGTTCCTTTCGATTTACTGGCGGCTGCGCGGCGCCATTCGCTACCGGACATGGTTCCTTTGATGCGCTTCTCTCCCGCTTCCCCCGATTTCGCACCCCCGCGGCGTGTAGCGATTTTTCGTGCGCTGATGCTCGGCGATATGTTGTGCTCGGTGCCAGCGCTGCGCGCCATGCGTCAAGCGTGGCCCGACGCCTATATCACGTTGATCGGCCTGCCGTGGGCCACGCGGTTTGTCGAGCGCTACTCGTCGCTGATCGACGAGCTCATCGTCTTTCCCGGCGCGCCCGGCTTCCCCGAGCAGGAAGAAACCGAGGCGGGTTTGCCGAAGTTCTTCGCGGCGATGAAGGAACGGCGCTTCGATCTCGCGGTGCAAATGCACGGCAGCGGCGGCCCGGCCAACGAGATCGTCAAGCGTTTCGGCGCCGCCGCCTGCGCCGGTTTTCATCAACCGCACGAGGGACCTAAGCCGGGCTTTATCGCATGGCCCGACGAATTGTCCGAACCACATCGGTACCTGGCGCTCGTGCGAGCGCTCGGGATCGAGGCGCACGACGATACGCTTTGGTTTCCGTTGACGGCGCACGATCGTTGCGAATACGCGGCGTTGGAAACGCGCCATGGCATCGAGCCAGAGCGGTTGATCGTGCTGCATCCCGGCGCGCAGTTGCCGTCGAGACGCTGGCCTGCGGCCCGTTTTGCCGAGGTGGCCGATACGCTCTCTTCGCACGGCTGGCAGATCGCCATCACGGGCACGGCGAACGAGGCCGCGATCACGGCCGCCGTGCTCGGCACGATGGCGGCCCCCGCGCTTCATCTGACGGGCTCGACGACGCTCGGCGGGCTCGCCGCGCTCGTCGCCCGCGCGCGGCTCGTCGTATGCAACGATACGGGCATCTCGCACGTCGCCGCCGCGATGCGAACGCCGAGCACAGTCATCGCTTCGGGCAGCGACACACGCCGCTGGGCGCCGCTCGATCGCGCGCGACATCGCGTGTTGGCCGACTATCCCTCCTGCCGGCCGTGCGCGTATCGCGATTGCCCTTACGGCCACACGTGCGCGCTCAATGTGAGCGTCGCGCATGTCGTCGAAGCGGCGCTCGATCAACTCGCCCATCGTGCGCGCGCTCACCCGGCCGACGCCGGCGTCTTGCACGCCCGCAGCCCGCATTGCGCCAAGGAGCCTCGCCATGTCACGTAAACGACCGCTACGCGTGCTGACCTGGCACGTACACGGCAACTATCTCTACTACCTCACGCAAACGCCACATGAGTTTTGGCTGGTGACGCGGCCGGGCAATCCGCCGGGGCACGCGGGCCGCACCGGCGTATTGCCGTGGGGGGACAACGTCCATGAAGTGGATGCCGCGGTCGTCTCCCGGCGCGAGTTCGATGTGGTGCTCTATCAGCATCGAGAGCATTGGGAGCGCGATCGTTTGACCGTGCTATCGGAAGCGCAACGCAAGCTGCCGACGATCTACCTCGAACACGATCCGCCGCAAAATAATCCGTTTTCCGAGCGTCATTGGGTGGGCGATCCGTCCGTGCTGCTCGTTCACGTCACGCATTTCAATCGCTTGATGTGGGATTGCGACAAGGTGCCCACGCGCGTGATCGAGCACGGGGTGATCGTGCCCGAGGGTGTGCGCTATACCGGCGAGCTCGATAAGGGCATCGTCGTCATCAACAATCTGGCCTCGCGCGGCCGGCGCTTGGGCTCGGATATTTATGCCTCGGTGGCGGGGCGCGTGCCGCTCGAACTGGTGGGCATGGATGCGCAATCGGCCGGCGGCAAGGGCGAGATCGGCAATCTCGATCTGGCCGCGTTCACGGCGCGCTATCGATTCTTTTTCAACCCGATCCGCTGGACGAGCCTCGGGCTCGCAATCATCGAAGCGATGATGATCGGCATGCCGATCGTCGGCGTGGCCAGCACGGAACTGACCACCGTCATCGTCAACGACGAGAACGGCTACATCGCGACCGATGTCGATACGCTCGTCGAGCGGATGCGTGCGCTGTTGGCCGATCCGGCGCTCGCTCGCCAGCTCGGCGAAGGCGCGCGTCGCACGGCGCAGGAGCGGTTCGGCATTGCGCGCTTCGTGCGCGATTGGGACCACCTGCTGCGCGAGGTCGCACTGTAATCATCAGCAAGGGAGTATCCGACGATGAAAGAACTCGATCGAAAGCGAATCCTCGTGACAGGCGGCGCCGGCTTTCTCGGCTCGCATCTTTGCGAAAAACTCGTCGAGGCCGGGCACGACGTGCTCTGCGTCGACAACTTCTTCACCGGCACGCGCGAGAACGTCGCGCATCTCCTCAGCCGCAGCAACTTCGAATTGATGCGGCACGACGTGACGTTTCCGCTGTATGTCGAGGTCGACGAAATCTACAACCTCGCCTGCCCCGCTTCGCCCGTGCATTACCAATACGATCCCGTGCGCACCACCAAGACCAGCGTGCATGGCGCGATCAATATGCTGGGGCTGGCCAAACGTGTGCGCGCGAAGATATTCCAAGCGTCGACGAGCGAAGTGTATGGCGATGCACGCGTTCATCCGCAGAAAGAAGACTACTGGGGGCACGTCAATCCGATCGGCCCTCGCTCGTGCTACGACGAGGGCAAGCGTTGCGCCGAAACGCTATTTGTCGATTACCGGCGTCAGTATGGGCTCGAAGTACGGATCGCACGAATCTTCAACACGTACGGCCCGCGCATGCATCCGGCCGATGGGCGTGTCGTCTCGAACTTCATGGTGCAAGCGCTTTCAGGGGAACCGTTGACCGTGTATGGCGACGGTACGCAAACGCGCTCGCTCTGCTATGTCGACGACATGATCGACGCGTTCATTCGCTTGATGAATGCGCCCGACGGATCGTGCGATCCCGTCAATCTCGGCAATCCCCACGAAATTACGATGCTCGAATTGGCGGAGCAGGTGCGTCGCGCCACCCGGTCGGATAGCGAGATCGTGTTTCGGCCTCTGCCCATCGACGATCCGTGGCATCGCCAGCCCGATATTTCCGCTGCGCGGGCCTTGCTCGATTGGACGCCGAGTACGTCGCTCGAAGAAGGACTGGCGGCCACCGCCGAGCACTTTCGTACACGGCTCTCCGATTCGACGATGCGCGGCGAAAGAAGCGGCCGTGCGGTTCATCCCTCATTGACGCAGACAAGTACAAGGGGCCGCTGATCGCGCGGCTACGCGTGGACGGCCAAACGCCGGATCTCGCCGGCCAGCGCATCGATCGGCACGGGCTTTACGAAGTGCGCGCCGAAGCCCGCGCGCGCCGTTCTTTCTCGGATCGCCGGGTCATTGTGGCCGGTCAACGCAATGGCCGGCGGCGAGGCGCCGTCAATCTGGCGCGCCATCTCGCGAATGCGCGTAAGGACTTCGCAGCCATCTTCGTCGCCGAGCGAGATGTCGCATACCAGTATCTCGGGCCAACTCGAGCGCGGGCTTTCTTTGAGGCGCCGTAACGCGTCGTCGCCTGACGCCGCCAATTCGACTAGCGCCCCGTTCGCGACAAGCGCGGCTTCAAGCGCGTCGCGCGCCTCTTCGTCGTCATCGATCGCGAGCACGTTGATGCCATCGAGCCGCGCCGTACCCGGCACGATGGGCGCGGCCACTCCGTCGGCCCCCACGACAGGCACGAGCGGAAGCGAGGCCACGTACGCGACGTGCCCGTCGATCGGCCGCGGCGAGAACGTGCCGCCCGCGATCCCGAGCACGCGCTCCACTTCGGCGGCCTGCTCGGCCGTCAGCGGCGCGGGCTCGGTAGCCGCACCGAGTACGGCGAACCAGGCCGCATTGCCCTCGCGTTGCGCGCGCAATTCCACGCGCGCACCGGCTGCGGCATGGGCGATTTCGTTGGCGCACAGCATGGCGACCACGCGCTGAATCTGTTCGGTCTCTCCCGTCACGGGGAGTTCGGGATCGATCACGCGCAGGCCGAAGTCGACGCCCTTCGCCGTCGCTTCGGTCACGACACGGGCGGCGATTTCAGTAGCAAGATCGCCCGCGTGCATCGGTTTCGCCGCCAATTTGCGCTGCGTATGTTCGAGCTCGCCCTGCTCGCGTTGCAGCGCCCACATCCGGGCATAGACGCCGCCGGGGCGCGCGATCAGCTCATCGTGGCGCCCCTGTTCGACGATGCGCCCGTGCTCCATGACGAGGATCCGATCCGCATCGACGACGGTGGATAAACGATGCGCGATCACGACCGAGGTTCGCCCTTCGGCCAGCCTTTTAAATTCGTTTTGAATCGCGCGCTCGGATCGCGTGTCGAGCGCCGATGTCGCTTCGTCGAACACGATGATCGGCGGATCCTTCAGAAACGCGCGCGCAATCGCGATGCGTTGCCGCTCGCCGCCCGAGAGCCGCAGCCCGCGCTCGCCGACGCGCGTGTCGTAGTGATCGGGAAGACGTTCGATGAATTCGTCGAGCTGGGCCGCGCGCGCGGCGCGCACGATATCGGCCCGAGTCGCCTTCTCTCGGCCATAGCCGATGTTGTAGGCAATCGTGTCGTTAAAGAGGACCGTATCCTGCGGCACGATGCCGATCGCCTCGCGTAATGAACGCCGCGTGACATATCGAATATCTTGCCCGTCGATCGTGACCTTGCCGCGTGTCGGCGCATAGAGGCGAAACAACAGCCGCATTAACGTCGATTTGCCCGAGCCGCTGCCGCCCACCACCGCGAGCGTGCCGCCAGGCTTCGCTTTGAAATCCACATCGTGCAAAATCTGCCGCGCCGGATCGTAGCCGAAATCGATATGCTCATAAGCAATTTCGCCGTTCGTCACGATCAGCGGCTTCGCGCCTGGCTCATCGCGATCCTCATCCGCCGCTTCATCGCCGCTCTCCAGACTATCGCCCGCCAACACCGTGAACATCCGCTCGACGTTGACAAGCGCATCGTTCGTCTCGCGAAACACGAAGCCGAGCGTATTGAGCGGCATACACACCTGGACGATGTACGCATTGACGAGGACGAGATCGCCCAGCGTCATCCTTCCTGCCACGACATACTGCACGGCAAGCAACATCATCACGGCGATGCCGATACACACCACCGCGCTTTGCCCAAGATGCAGGGCGGTCAGCGCACGCTGATTCGCCAGACGAGCGACGATCCATCGGCTCAAGACGCTCCGATAACGCGCGGTTTCGAGCTCCTCGGCCGCGAAATATTTCACGGTGTCGTAATTGAGCATGCTATCGACGAGCCGGCTATCGGACGCCGCTTCGAGATCATTGACTTCCCTTTGCACCCGCATGCGTCGACGCGTGAAGATGACCGTATAGGCGGCGTAGCTGACGAGCGTGGCGGCGATGATCCAACTGAACGTCACCGTGAAATTGCTGGCGATGATGCCGATCACGGTGCCGATTTCGATGAAAGCCGGCAGGATCGTGAACAAGCCGACGCCGAGCAAGTAACCGATACCGTCGGTGCCCTTTTGCACGTCGCGCACGATCGAACCGGTTTCGCGCTGCGAATGATAGCGCGCGCCGAGCCGATGCAAGCGTGCGAACGTGCGCTCGGCGAGGCCGGCCACCGTGTGCTGGGTGACGGTGCTGAATACGACGTCGCGGGCCTCGCCGAGCGCATCGCCGATAAAGCGCAGCAGCGCATAGGCGAGCACGAGGAAGACGGGGAACAATGCCAGTGCGGTACGGTGCCCGAGATCGTCGATGATCGCGCGCAGCACGAGGGGCACGGATACGCCGGCGAGCTTGGCGATCACCATCAGCGCCGCTGCGCCGAACGTCTGCGTGCGGTAGCGCCACATCGCCTGCCAGATGTCCACGGCGATACGTCTTTTTATCTTTGCACGGACACGGGGCTGCCGTGACTTCACGCTCCACTCCTCCTTTCGGCTAAGCGCGACATGAGACGCAATGGGCGTTCCCGCCCCTTGTTCGGGCTCCGATCGCCGTCCGAGGCATGCCCTTTGCGGCATCAAGGGCGTGCGTGAGAAGTTGAAATTGGACGCGCATCAAGTCAACCCTTAATGGAGGACCACAATGAAGACTTCGACGAAGACGCTGCTAGTTTCTGCGATCGCGATGGCCTGTGCAGGAGGGGTCTATGCCCAAGGCGCCGGCGGATCGGCGGGCGCCGGGGGCGGGGGCGGAGCCGGCGGCGGTATGCGCGGCGGCAACGCGCCAAGCGGCAATACGCTGGAGCAGCCGAGCATCCAGCCGGGCACGAGCGGGAACACCACCAGCACGTACGAGCGGAACAAGACCATGCGCAGCCACCGCAATTCGGGCGGCTACGGCAGCCCCGGCACGACGGGATCGAACTCGGGCCGCTCGACGGTATCGCCCGGGATGGATCAGCAAAACCCATCGGGCGCGACCGGCACGACCGGCGACTATTCCGCGCCGCAGGACCAGACCTATCACGGGCGCCAGCAATAACCCGGCGATTAGCACGTAAAACGTAAGATCGCGTCGGCGATGGTTAGCATCGGTTAGCCCAACCGGCTAGTCATCGCGACGCTGACGCGGGCGGCGGCCGGGCAACACGCGTCGGCCGCCAGTCAATTCGAGGAACAGCACGGGTGTAGGGATTCTCTCCGGCAAGGGCTCTGGCCGCTCCTATTCGCCCCCCGGCAACCCCGTCGATGCGACGGTGCGCGCGAGTTGCCGCTTCGCCGCCTCGTACACGCATTCGGGCGTGAAGCCGAACTTGTTCTGCAAATCGCGCATCGGCGCCGACGCGCCGAACGTGTGCATCACGATCTTCTCGCCATTTCGCCCCGCATATCGATCCCAGCCAAGCGTCGCCCCTTGTTCGACGGCGACGCGTGCGCCAATCTCGGGCGGTAGCACGGCGTCCTTGTATGCCTCGTCCTGCAATTCGAAGATATCCCACGACGGCATCGACACGACGCGCGCGGCGATGCCCTCTTGCGTGAGGCGTT
>Ga0157369_10000607_pt1 | contig 46574 bp, 33 predicted proteins | sample C25metaG_FD_113461 | JGI IMG/M metagenome (GOLD analysis project Ga0157369, IMG submission 113461) | Corn rhizosphere microbial communities from Kellogg Biological Station, Michigan, USA - C2-5 metaG | ecosystem: Host-associated > Plants > Roots > Rhizosphere > Soil | place: USA: Michigan... | reverse complement strand
ACGTCCGACGCCGTACACCGCAAAAAGACGCAAATAATCTGTCAGGTACCAACTGATCATCGGAGTGAAGCGTTTGAACTTGCCTCCGGAGACCCGTTCGCTGTCAAGATCGATGTCGGAGAAACGCGCGACCAACTCCACGGCGCCATAACCTCCAGAGAACAGGGGCCTCTTGGGGATGACCTCTCTGAAGGCTCCCTGGATGGTGTTGTAAGCACGTGCCTCTCCTGTGACACACCAAGCCGCGACGAAGTCGCCGCCGTGAATCGTCGGACTCCCGACGGAGGGAGCGGTGGTGCCGACCCACCAGTATTCGCTGCCCAGCAGCAGCGGGCCTTTGCGGTAGTAGGCCTCATAACCCGCCATCTTGGTGTTGGTGGCGGCGAACTTACCTGTGTCCACAAAGTAAGGAGCCGGGAAGGCCTCGGGTCGGGAGCGGAATTGGATCTGGCCTTGTTCCGGACTGCCGTTCCTCAGATTCACTCCCAGATGCAGCACTTCACGCTTCTCGTCAGAATGTATCGGGAGCCACACGAAGCGCAGAACGGTTTGATTGTGATACGTCGAGAAATTTTGGACGTGCGAGAGCCAGTCGTTGTAATAACCAAAGTTCCATAGGAAGCCGTGCTTGGGCGTATAGCCAAGCCACTTGAAACCGTCGGCGAGGATTGGGATAGTTGCATCGCTCATGGTGGAGCGCTCCATAGTCCATCCGTCATAGCCGACCATCACCTTGTTGAGCGAGAAGCCTTCCTTGGAGCGGCCGATAAAGATGTTGCCCCACAGCTTCGGCACCGCAATCATCAGTCCGGTCTGGCGTATGAGCCAGGCGTGCGACGGGCCGTCGTACATGATGCCGAAGTTATAAGTAACTTTGCGCGAGAGGCTCGGAAAGCTGCCTCCGGCTAGGAAGCGGAAGTCGCGAAGTCTTTGGGCCGGGAGCATGGCGATCTGCTCTTTGCTCGCGTCGTCCTGGGCGTAGCTTGCGGTCTCAACTAGGAACCCCAAGCCCGCCCTGAATATGACGTGCGGCCCGCGGTATTCGTTCCATTTGGCCATGCCGCGGCGCGGTTGCTCCATACCGTCGTCCATCTCACCTGCATCAACTGTCGAATAGAGCGTGGATGTAGGGGGCGTCGTGCTTGCAGGCGTGGTCGTTGACTGTTGTGAATTCGGATTGGTGGTGGAGGGTTGTTGCGGCTGTTGGCTTTCGTCCGGTGCTGCCGTGGTCGCAGGGCTGTCCTGTCCGCAGCAGGTTTGCCACGCGGGCAAGACAGCAAGGGTGACCAGCGACAGCAACATCGACCTGAAGATGGCCGTCATGATTGCCCCGGGGTCAGTAGGTCATATATAGCTGTTGGATATCCGATGGTGAACGTTGCTTCAGCAGCGCCAGGGAAAGAAGAATCCGAGATTTCTGCGGATTAAGTTCATCGGAAGCGATGAAACCCAACTCATCGTCGTTCAACTCAACGTTGCGTCCCACCAGGCCAGTTGCGACACGACTGCTGCGAACCACGACCACGCCCTGCTTCACCGCTCTCGCACACGCATCGACCGCCGCCTTGTTCATGTTTCCGTTGCCCACGCCTGCGATCACGATGCCCTTCGCGCCACTCTTCACGCTGTCATCGATCGGGTCTGGTGACATGTCTGCATCGGCATAAATGATGTCCACGCGAGGAAGTTTTGTGACCCCGGTGACATCGAATTCGCTCTGAGAGGTGTGCTTCCAGGGAGGCGTGTTGTAGAAGTCGGCCTTGCCGTAGGCGACGACCCCAACGAGTCCACGGAGGGGCGACATGAAGGTCTGAACGTCGGTCGTGCTGGTTTTCGTCAACGAATGTGCGGCATGGATATGATCGTTCATGACGACAAGCACGCCACGACCCTGCGCGCGAGGATCAGCCGCAACTGCGACTCCGTTGTAGAGGTTCAGCGGGCCGTCGGCGCTGACGGCGGTGGATGGTCTCATGGAGCCGACCAGGACGACAGGCTTGTCCGTCTTAGCAGTTAAGTTGAGGAAGTATGCGCTCTCCTCCAGAGTATCGGTGCCATGGGTGATCACGATGCCATCGGCTGCGCCGCTCGAGGTCAGCTCGTTAATCCGCTTGGCGAGCTTCAGCATGATGTCGAACGACATATCCTGCGAGCCTACATTCGCGATTTGCTCACCCTTGAGGTTGGCGAGGTCCTTAATGCCGGGAACAGCGTTGATCATTGTGTCGATGCCCACCTGCCCTGATGTGTATCCGGCTTGCGTGCCGGTGGCTGCAGCGCCTGCGATGGTGCCACCGGTTGCGAGAATCACGATGTTCTTCTTCGCCTGACCAAGACCACTCTGGAAAGGAACGAGAATTAGAAAGACAAGGAATAAAGCACACCGTCTATAAACTTGCTTCATGACCGCTCCTTTCGAAACCGCACAGCGTCTTCCATCGTGGTTGCCAAGCAGTGCTGCTACTTGTATTTCGATGAGTCGAAATTGGTTAACTTGGCCGGATCGAGCAGCTGCTTAATCTGATCTTCGGTGAGGACGTTCTTCTCACGAATTATCTCGATAATTCCCTTACCGCTTGAATACGCTTCGTTCGCGAGTTCGGTGGCCTTCTCATAGCCAACAATTGGATTGAGCGCGGTGACGATGCCGACGGTGGTTTCCATGTAATGCTGCAACTGCTTCTCGTCGACGACGATGCCATCGACACACCTAGTGCGCATCAGCTTCGATGTGTTGTAGAGGAGGGTCTGAGATTCCATCATCGCAACGCCCTCGACCGGCTCATAGGCATTCAACTGAAGCTGTCCACTGTGAGCGGCTAACGTTACCACGAAGTCGTTTCCCATCACTCGGAAGGTGACAAGGTTCATGACTTCCGGAACTACGGGGTTGACCTTGCCAGGCATGATGGATGAGCCGGGTTGTATCGCCGGCAGATCGATCTCGTTGAGGCCAGCACGAGGACCCGATGCCAACAGAATCAGGTCGGATGAAAGCTTCGAGAGTTTGATTGCCACGCTCTTCAACGCAGAGGAGTAGTTGACAAAACCTTGTTGATCCCAGGTTGCAGCGATCATGTCAGGGGCAGGAACGATGGGTTTCTTGAGCAGCTTCGAGAGATGCTCGGCAAACTTCTCTGGATAACCTTTCGGCACATTGATGCCTGTACCGATCGCGGTTGCTCCCATGTTCTCGACGTAAAGGGACTTCTCGGAATCCTTGAGAAACTGAATCTCGCTCTCAAGTGATGATGCAAAGGCGTAAAACTCCTGGCTGACTGTCATGGGAACCGCATCCTGCAATTCTGTGCGTCCCATCTTCGTGACCATGAGGTATTGCTTGCCTTTCGCGCGGAAAGAATTGGCAAGCATTTGCAGTTCCTCAACAAGCTTGTCGTTACGGAGAATCAAGGCCACTTTGATCGCCGTCGGGTACGAGTCATTCGTCGACTGCGACATGTTCAAGTCGTCATGCGGCTCGAGATACTGATACTCGCCTTTTTTGTGTCCAGCCAGTTCGAGCCCAACGTTCGCGAGCACCTCGTTGGCGTTCATGTTGGTCGAGGTGCCCGCACCGCCCTGATACCAGTCCACCTGGAACTGGTCGTGGTACTTTCCGGCGAGAACCGCATTGCACGCCTTCTCAATAGCGTCCAGCCTGTCCTTTTTCATTGCGCCCACGTCATAGTTGGCCTGGGCGGCCGCGAGCTTTACGTAAGCCCAGGCTTCTACAAAGCCCGGATAGTGATTGATCGCGATTCCCGAGAGTTGAAAGTTCTCAAGCGCTCTCATTGTTTGCACGCCGTAGTAAGCGTCTGCAGGAACCTGCTTTTCTCCGAGGAGATCTTTCTCGGTTCGGGTCTGAGTTGATGACTGTGCCATAAGCGAGCCTTTGGCGAACACAACAAGAGCTGCCATGATGGTGACGCACCGCAGATTTCTTGAAGGGGATACTTGCATGGAACTCTCCCGGTTGACCTCCCTCGTTCGCCACACGGGTGTCGAGAGCGTGATTTTCCGGCCAAATGAACAAACCACAAGATGCAAGGATGCTTTGCCCCGGCCGAAGCTATCGGTGGCCTTTTGTAAGTCAACGCTGGAGGAAAGTTAGAATCTGCCAAATCGGGCGTCCACTGGCACTTCTATCAGCTACCCTTCTGGATCGAAGTGCGATTCAACTCTTGTGCATTAACACAACGATGATGGATCCCCACAGGGCATAGAGGATCGCGCCCATTGCATAACACACGCCGTAACCCAGAGCGGGCACGCGACTCTCAGCCTTCTCCTGGAGCGCGGCAAGGCCGGCGGAAAACGTGCAGCTTCCTGCACATATGCCGAGGAGAATTCCGGGATGCAGCTTGAAGACGTAGCGTCCGAAAAGGATCGTCACGAAGTACGGCACCGCGCAAACGATGACTCCGCTGATAACGAGCGAAAGGCCTGTCGAGTGAAGTCCGTGGATGAAACTCGGGCCTGCGTTGATTCCGATGGTAGCGATGAACACGGTGAGTCCTAAAGAATCGAGCAGAGCAATCGCGGCCTCGGGCACACTGCCAAAGCCAAGACGAACGGACCGAAACCAACCCAGGCAAAGAGAGAGCAGAAGCACTCCTACGGGAAGTCCAAGCGCAACGTGGATTCTTCCAATGTGGGCCGCCGGCAAGCCGAGGAGTGCACCGACACCGATCGCCAGGCAAGCCGCGACGAGGTCGGTTTCATTCGACATTCGTTCAACGTGCCCCAGCCGGGACGCGATGCGGTCGAGATGTCTTTTTGACCCGATGATGGTCAACACATCGCCCGGCTCCAAGACAACTCCGGGACCGAGCGGAAGTTCCTGTCCTGCGCGTAGTACCTTGCGAACATAGACTCCTCTTGTTGCGACCTCGCCTCCAAGAGCTTCAATGATCTCGGAGAGCGTCTTGTGGACAAGGTCCTTGCGCTTCAGGATGTGGTCGAATTGTGTTGCGGGAACGTCTAGGAGGTTTTGGTCTTCGATCTCATCCGAGCGCAGTGGGTTGTTCGAACCCCCGAGGACTCCAGGGCGGCCAGAAAGCACGACGACGTCTCCGCCGTGCAGGCGCAGGTCCGGGTCGGTGTCTACCAATCCTCCTTTGGTCCTGGCTCTCTCGACGAATACACGCTCCGGAGAGAAGGACTCCTCCCATTCGGCTACGGTTTTGTGTTGGCCGTTGTCCGGAATCCTGTAAGCGCGCATCACGAATTGCTTGAAGGCAGATACGACTCCTGCCTCATGGCTCTTCATTCCCAACTCCTCTTCGAGCTTCTGGCACTCGGCGCGAAGATCGACGCGCATTATCCGGGGTCCTAGCTGGACGAGAATGAAAATTCCGGTGAACGCAGCAACCAAATAGGTGACTGCATATCCCACCGTCACATTTGCCGCGAGTGTGCTACGCAGATCGTCCAGTAGTGTGAGCCTCCCAATCGCGGCCAATCCGGTTCCCATTGCCTCGGATGACTGAAGGCTTCCCGAGAACAACCCCGTTGCCGTTCCAGTATCGAAGTTGAGAACTCGCGCAATCACATACGTTGTACAGACCCCGACGACGGAAAACACGATAGTGAGAACGATGGGAACGACTGACTTCCTGCCGAGGTTTCCGAAGAACTGTGGGCCTGTCTTGTACCCAATGGAAAACAAGAAAAGTATGAAAAAGATGCGGCCGACGATAGTGGGCATCGTGACACCCAATTGACCCACGACAATGCCCATAAGAAGGCAGCCGACGACAGCGCCCAATTTGAAGCTCTTAATTCTGAGACGGCCCAGCCAATGGCCCGCCGCCAGCGTAAGGAAGAGGGCCACCTCCGGATTTGCCCCCAATGCTTGCCTGATCCAGTCCATTGTCGCCAACTCCGTCTACGTTAAAAACAGTCGAGTTTTTACGTAATGGCCGTGCCGGCTTGATTTTCTACGCAGACACCCGGTCAGCGACAACTGCACAAATCACCAGTCCATGCGAGCGAACGCAAGGATCGGCATTCCCGGGCGCTACCGCGGAGGTAGACCTATTGGGCGAAATGTTGAGATTCACTAGTAGAAATTGAGACGGGCGGAGAACTCCATCTGGCGTATGTCCCGCGGTGGCGGCGTAGTCGAAGCTACAGGCGTGAACGAGAACGTGCTGTCGAGCTTTGGTTTGGTGACAGTTACCGTAGCGTTGGGAACCGCAGCAAATGACGGGTCCATAGTCGTTCGGAGATCGTGCCGAGCGTTGGGTCGAGCATAGAAAAGGTTACTGATAACAGCTCAAATGCAAAGTACGCTCGCAGTGATCGACGGGGTCCGCGAAGAAGACTTCAAGCGATTGAATGCGTGGAGACGTGTCATACGCTCACTTCCAAAAACGTAACAAGGTAGAACAGATGTGGGAATGTCAGAGGCTTTTCGACTGGCTATTTCTCGTGTCGTTCAATGCGTCGCGACATTACGAGAGGCAAATGTGAGCGTCAACGCTGAAGTTGTTTTCAGGTGCCACGCGAGGCATAGAATTGCCGGTTAGTCACGCGCCAGTCGTTCAGATATCCTGCAATGTGGAACACCGTTTCTATCGGTGTTCTTTGGTTGCGCAGCTCGTATGCAGTCGAAAGACGTAGGCGGTCGCCGCAGGAAGTCCGGTTGGTGGAGCAGTTGGCAACGTAAGGTGCAGTCCGTGATCCGTTTGTTCGAAGGGAACCCGGTTCGGGTATCCGAAGAGATCGATAGCACAAACCGGCGCGTTGAGATAGGGATTTCCCTTGTAGAGCGTATGCATCGTGAGCGATCCCGATAGGGGCCAACCAAGCGCGACCGCATAGACATAGCGGTGATCCAGTGAGGCGGTAAATCGGATGTCCTCGGGAGTAAAGGACTGAATATCCTTGTTCTTTTCCATTGAGTTTTTCGGCGCTTTTGTCGGTCCCTCGCCGAAGAGAGCAAATGGGCGCGTGCGATAGATTGCCTCCCCGTTCACATGAAGCCAGTCACCGATCTGCAGCAGAATCTGCTGCGCCTGCTCAGGGATTGTTCCGTCAGATTTTGGGCCGACGTTGAGGAGCAGATTGCCATTCTTTGATACTGTGTCGACCAGTTGCTGGATGAGTGAGCTCGCGGTGCGATACTCATCGTTTTCTATGTAGCCCCAGGAGTGGATTGAGATCGAGGTGTCGGTTTGCCAAGGAACGAGCCGTAGCGTGTCGAGTTTTCCGCGTTCGATGTCGAGAGTTGCGGTATTGGGAGGCATCGCCTCCTCTTTGTACGTTAGAACCGGCTGTCGGCCCCGTTCAGAGGAATGGTTGTAGTAGTAACTGGCGAACTGCTGGAGATACGGTTTGAATGCAGGCTGGCCGATCCACCAATCGAAATACATAAAGTCGGGTGAGTAGCGATCGACGAGCTCCGTGGACTGGGCGAGCCAGGTGTCGAGAAACTTCTTGTCCGGGGGAAGCCAGGTCTCGAGATGTGAGCCGTCGGGTTCCTTGTATGGATCTACGGTGACGCCAGGTTGTTGCGGAAGCGACATGGGCTCAGCTGGGCCGTAGAGCAGGTTGGTCAGTGAAGTACGATTTTGCACGTCGGAGGGTGTTGCGTTGCCGACACCGTACCACCACCAGTGCTCAGCGGTGTGAGAGGAGACTCCGAAGTGAAGGCCCCGGGCACGAGTGGCGCGCTCGAGCTCTCCAACTACATCGCGATGAGGGCCCATCTCGGCGGCGTTGTAGGGGGTCATTGACGACGCGTACATGGCGAAGCCGTCGCAGTGTTCAGCGACAGGCACGATGTAACGGGCACCGGCCCTGACGAAGAGGTCGAGCCATGCGTCGGGATTGAAGTGCTCCGCATGGAAGAGGGGGATGAAGTCCTTGTAGCCGAATTTTTCCAGTGAGCCATAGGTGGCGATTTGATGCTTGTAGGCGGCGTTGCCGGGGATGTACATGTTGCGCGAGTACCACTCGTTTCCGAATGCCGGAACTGAATAGACACCCCAGTGGAGAAAGATGCCGAACTTGGCGTCACGAAACCAATCGGGTGTCCGATAGGCGGCCAGCGATTCCCATGAGGCGTGGAACGGCGCCCGGTGATGGTTTTCTGCTGATTCTGCGCGGACTTTTTCGACCTGTCGAGCGATCCGAGCTGCGTAGTCGGGTTCTTGCGGCGTCTGCGAGCGGATCGATGCTGCGAAGCAGGCAATTAGCAGAAGCGCGAGGGTCTTCACCGCGACACGATAGCAGAGAGCAGGGTAGTTTGTAGGTACGATGCGAGTTCTTAGCAGGACTGTTTTGGTGTGCGGGATATTACTGTTCGCGATGTCGTCTTCTGCGATGGGATCAAGAGGGCGGAGCGATGCTACGTTTGCGTGGACGGCCAAGTGGATTGCAGCCCCCTGGAGTACAGAACGCGACGGTGCGGAGGCCGATGGCAGCAGGCCGATGCCGATTTTCCGGCGTGAGTTTGAGTTGAAAGCAAAGCCAGCGAAAGCGGAACTTCGCATCGTTGGGCTGGGTCAATGGCAGGCTAGTCTGGGCAACGCGAGCGGCGTCCGATCTGTAGAACCTCCAGGCTTGCACGGAGCATGGACTGATTATCGTAAGACAGTGGCGTACGACACAATCGATGTCACAAGGATGATTGATAGCGGGAGAAATGTACTTGCGGTGGTGCTGGGAAACGGGATGTATAACGTCCAACGTACCGAATTGCCGGGAGTGCCTCCGCGCGGCCAACGCTATACGAAATTTGTTGGAAGCTTTGGCGCACCAAAACTGATTGCCCAATTGGATGTGCGGTATGCCGATGGCTCCAGCGAGACTATCGCAACGGACCGGAGGTGGAAGGTGGAGCGCGGGCCGGTCGTGTTCGATTCCACCTATGGTGGCGAGGATTACGATGCGCGCCGTGAGCCGAACGGTTGGCGGATGCCGAGGTTCGATGATGCACCGTGGGACCCAGCGCAGGTTGTGGATGGCCCGGGAGGAGCACTGGTTCCAGCGATGGCACCCGCAGTGGGCCAGCATGAGACATATGCTCCAGTGAAGCGGACCGATCTCGGCAGTGGTCGAGTAGTCTATGACCTTGGACAGAACCTTGCGGGCATCGTGCGCCTGAGTGTTCGAGGTTCTGCGGGCGCGATCGCGCGAGTGGTTCCGGGAGAGTTGCTGAATCCAGACGGCACAGTAACTCAGGCGACGTTTCATGGGCCGATGTGGTGGAGCTACACGCTTCGCGGCGATGAGGCAGGAGAGACATGGAAACCGCTATTCGGATACGGCGGTTTCCGGTATGTGCAGGTGGAGTGGACTCCGGGGCCTGGCATGGCGGCTGCGAAATCACCCCCGACGCCACGAGGGGAGTTGTTGACGTTGGTAGGAATTGTTCAACATTCAAATGCACCTGTGGCAGGTCATTTTGCGAGTTCAAACGAGATGCTGAACAAGATTCATGCATTGATTGTTGCGGCGATTCACAACAATGAAGTGAGTCTGTTGACCGATTGCCCCGAGCGTGAAAAGTTAGGTTGGCTGGAGCAGACCCATCTGCAGGCCTCCGGTTTGATGTTCAATAACGACCTGCAGAGCTTGTTTCGGGCACAAGATCGAAACATGATGGACGCGCAGAAACCGGACGGCATTGTGCCAACGATTGCGCCACAGTACACGCACTTCGGGCCGAAGAATGCGGTCTTTGATGACTCACCGGAGTGGGGATCGGCCAGTGTGCTGGAGCCATGGTGGGCGTATCGCTTCTATGGCAACAAGGCAGAACTTGAGCACGACTATCCGATGATGCAGCGGTATGTTACCGCGCTGGAAAACAAAGCGGTGGATGGGATCGTCGCATATGGTTTGGGAGATTGGTATGACATCGGTCCCGGTGCACCTGGTTTTGAAAAGAACACGACGCTAGGAGTGACCGCGACCCTGATGCTGTACGAAGATGCCGCAGCTATGGCACACATCGCGAAATTGCTAGGACACGCCGAAGATGCGGCGAGATATGAAGCGTTGGCGAAGAAGACTGCGGAAGCGTTCAATCGGCGTTTCTGGGACGCTGGGCACGGATGGTACGACCGCGGCAGCCAGACCGCTAACGCGATGCCGCTGGCGCTGAACATTGTTCCGGCTGAGCGGCGCGCGCAAGTGCTGGCGCACATCGTCGCGGACATTCATTCGCACAATGATCACGTGACGGCAGGCGAGGTTGGTTATCCTTACCTGCTGCGAGCGCTGGCTGACGGCGGAAGAGATGATGCGATTCTTGCGATGATGTTGCGCAAGGATCCCCCGAGCTATGGTTCGCAGTTGGCGGCGGGAGCAACTTCGCTGACGGAGGCCTGGGATGCGAATCCACACAGCAGTCAGGATCACCTCATGCTGGGAGGTGCTGAAGAGTGGTTCTATCGGCGACTCGGAGGGATGGACATCGACCTTTCGCGGAATGTGGCTGCGGAACGGTTGATTATGCGGCCGATTGCTGTCGCGGGAATTGATTGGGTGCGTTGCGGATTTGAGTCCAAACTGGGCAAGGTAGAGAGCGACTGGGAGCGTGAAGGAAATGTGGTTCGGTACACGGTGACGGTACCAGTTGCCTCTACCGTGGTTCTGCCGGAGGGTGCGAAATCAGAAAAGGGGTCGCATGCGCTGCGATCAAGCGAAGGCCAAGTTGTCTTTCGAGTTGAACCGGGCAAATGGAAGTTTACGCAGCAGACAAAATGAGTCACCAGGGTCGGGAGCGTGCAACGGCTATGCCGCGGACCTCATTTGGGTACTTGCCCGAGACAGCACAATAAAAGTGGTACAGCGCCCCGTCGTGGTAGATCAACGATGGTTTGTGGGCGAAGGTCTCATCGATGGAGCCGGGGGGGCCGACGTCGATCAAGACTTCGGGTACCTTCGTGAAATGGTATGGATCCTTGCCCAGAGCGAGGAGTTCGCGGGCGCGGCCGGGCCGAGTATAAGTGAATCCGAAGTAAAACATTGCGTACTGGTTGCCGTAGGTCATGACGTAAGGGTTCGAAGCGAAACGTGCGTCGGGACTGTCGTGAGGACCGTTCGTGAGAATAGGGTTGGCACTGTAACGTGTCCAGTGCGTCAGGTTGCGTGATGTGGCGACGCCCGTTTGCTCGCGCCAACCCCCGCCTTGCTCTTTGGGAAATGTGTCGGTCTTGGCGTTGTAGTAGAGATAGAAAGTGCCATCATGACCCAGCAAGAGATCTGGTCGGTAGAGGCCGCCGTGTTCCCACGGCGCTCCGCCTTCCGGCCGCAGGATAGGTTCAGTTAGTTCCCAGTGTAGGAGATCGGTCGAGGTAGCGAGTCCGATTACCGCGGCTCCAGCTTCGTAGCCGGCGTTTGGATAGGCATTCCACGCCGCGAGGTAACGTCCTTTGTATTTGAGTGCTATGCCCGAGCCATGTAGGGATTTGTCGCGAAGGATGCTGCTGATAGCGAGGTTGTATTTCGTCCATTGAGATTGTGGGTCGCGCGGACCAACCAGCGCGACGCGGCGCCAGTGAACGAGATCATTCGATTCTGCAAGACCGGTTTGATAACCGGTTCCATCGAAACCGATGTAGAGCATGTAGAAGCGATCGTGCGCGCGAAAGACGATTGGGTCATCGACAGATGTGGAATCGAAGTCGCCAGCATGGCCGGTGCCGCGGAGGAGAAGGTCGGAGTATTTGTACGGCGTGCGATAGGGCGCGATCGGATCTGATTCCGCGATGACGCGCGGCGGGGCAAGTGCGCACGAAGCGGCTAGCGCGGACAAGAGAAATTCTCTGCGTGTCGATTTCATGGCTGCTCCTCTGGCACGAGGAGTGCGACACCCTGCGATGGCATCATAACGGTTGTTCCCGTTGGAGAAAGTACGGCAACCGGTGAGTCTTCCGGTTCCGGTTGCAGCAGATTCTTGTATCGAGTGGAAAGTGTCACGGTCGCCGGTTTGTCGGAGTGATTGATGACGATGAGAACGCTTCGATGCCCGTCGGGGCTTACCCGTTTGCAGAGCTCTATGCCGTTCTGTGGAGGAGCATTCTGCGTTTTGATGCCCGAACTGTTGGCGGCGTGTCGAAGAATTGCGTCGAGTGTCGCAGCATCGGGGAGAGTGCCAAGAAACGAGATGGAGCCTCGTCCGGCGGAGCGCGTGACCATGGCCGGTCGATGATCGAGCCACCCATGCGGGTCGAGGTACTCGAGATTCACCGAAGAGTCGGGGGTTTCAAGTGAGAGGTCCTCTGCCCAGGTGTCCGCTGTTGTGTCGTGGGGTAATAGAAGGGATCCTGTTGGAGAAATCAAAGGTACCTTCTGGTCGAGCGCGTAGTACTGCTCTACCTTGGCGCCGAGTGACGAGACTAGAAAGCCGGGCTGGGGCTGTGTGTTGAGTGAGTTGAATTGGTCCTTCATTCCGGAACGTGGACCGAGAAGAAGATGGCCTCCAGCCTTAACCCAGGCGACGAGTTTCGCTCCGAGCGTGTCATCGATGACGTTGAGAGAGGGAGCGACGAGAATCTTGTAACTATCAAGCGGGGCTCGCGTAGGGTCGATGATGTCGATGGCATCACCATTCGACGCCGCGATGTTCTCCAACGGCTTGTAGAAGCGCAGAAGAGCTTGCTGCTGATCGTAAGCGCGCGTGTGCGGTTGAAAGTCAATTGCCCAACGCGAATCGTAGGTGTGAAGGATCGCTATATTTGCGCGGGGTGAGGTGTCACTGAGGGCGGAGCGCACCTCATTGAATTCAGCACCTAGCTGCTGAATCTCAGCATAGATTGGGTTGGGTTTGCCGTCGGGACCGACGATTGCGCCGTGATACTGCTCCTGCCCATTGAGGGCGGAACGCCACTGCCAGTAAAGAATCGCATCAGCGCCGTGTCCGACATCTTGCCACGCGAGAGCTCGCGTCTCGCCCGGAGCTAACGTGTTGTTGATGGGCGCCCAGTTGACCGAGCCCGGCTGCGTCTCCATGACCCAAAAGGTTTGGCGACGCCAGCCGCGAACAAAGTCGTTGAGCATGGCGTTTTTTGGCGTGTCAAGATGACCTTGACCGATATAGTCATCCCAACTCGCCAGATCGAGATCTGCCGTGATGGCGTAATGATCCCAGTTATCGGACCAGGCAAGACCGCCGATGTTCGTTGTGATGAATTGGGAGGCAGAGATGAGTGGCCGAAGAACGTTGATCTGATTTCTCTGAAAACTGCGCCATGTGGCTGTGACGAAATGTTTGTGCTCGAGAAGAAGGCCTGGATTACCACCGCGGGTGGGGAATGATATTTGAGACCAGTCGGAATAGGTCTGTGACCAGTAGGCTGTTGTCCAGTGTTGGTTGAGGTTCGCGAGCGTCTTGTACTTGTCACGCAAGTACTGTTGGAACTGAGCGCGCGTGGCGGTATCAAAGCTTTCATCGGTGTATTCGTTGCCTATTTGCCACCCGATGACGTTGGGATTGTGGCCGTAACGCAGCGCCATTTGACGGACAGTCTCCGCACAGAAACGCCGATAAAGAGGGCTAGCGTAGTTGAATTGGCGGCGGTTTCCATGTTGCGCACGAATGCCGCTTTCATCGACGCGCAGGGTCTCGGGGTATTTCGAAGTAAGCCACACAGGAGGAGCATCCGTGGGAGTTCCGAGGACGACTGCGATGTGATGGCTGGCGGCAAGCGCGATGGCATGATCGAGCCAACCGAAATCGTAATGGCCTTCGGAGGGCTCCATCGTAGACCAAGCGAATTCGCCGACCCGCACGACGCTGAAATGAGCCTGTTCCATCAGCGTGAGATCTGCATTCCATTGCGACTCGGGCCATTGCTCGGGGTACCACGCAGCACCGAGTAGTGGAGCGTTCGGTGTTTGGTAATTGAGTTTTTGCGCGCGGGAAAGGCAACCAATTGACGTGGCAGCTGTTACCGCAATGACGAGGAAGGACGCTAATCGTCGCAAATAGGATGGAAAGGTGAGGGGCAATGCGACTCCCATGTTTAGAGGCTGACGCAATCAGCATAGAACCCGATAGATGATAGCGTCACAGACAAGTCCTGTAGGTTCCGCCATGCGGTTCCTTTCTGAAGGCTATCCCGTTAGGCTTTACTTCTGAATGAAGCCGCGATAGAAGGGCAAGTTGGGACGTGCATCCTGCTCTTGCAGGGCATGTAAAAAACACGGCCGTTACCTGATTGAGAGGGTTGGATGGCACAGACGCTCGCACTTATACATACAAGCCCAACCCTGACGCCTGTGTTTCGCGCGCTGTGCGCAGCGGAGATGTCAGACGTCGAAGTCTTCCACATGGTGGATGAGAGCCTGATTCAGGACACTATTCGGGCAGGGCGTCTGCGGGGGATTACTATTCGGCGGCTGCTCGATCAGATTGCATCAGCTGAGGCAGCTGGTGCGGACGCAGTCATGGTGACCTGCTCTTCGATAGGGCCCGGAGTTTCTCTTGCTCAGTCACTTTTTGAGTTGCCCGTGATCCGTATCGACGAGGCGATGGCAGAGAAGGCAGTGCGAATGGGACGACGCATTGGCGTTGCGGCAACGCTAAGAACTACGCTGGAACCAACGATCGAGCTGCTGAAGACAAAAGCTTCGCAGTATGGATGTATGGTCGAGATCGTGGAGTCGTTGTCCGAGGGCGCGTTCGAAGCTCTGCTAGCGGGAGATGTTTTGACACATGATCGAATTCTTGCCGAGAAACTCATCCGCGACCTGTATGACGTCGACGTTATCGTGCTGGCGCAGGCCTCTATGGCACGGGTTGTCAACGAAATGCCGGCCGAAACACTGAAGGTGCCAGTGCTGAGCTCGCCGGAGCTGGCAGTGCGGCGCGCAAAGGATATTCTTCGAGGTATTCGAGAGACCGAGCTGGCAGGAGTTCCGCGTTGAGGAGACGGACAGGCGTTTTAATTCTGCTGTGCGGTCTGAGCGCCATCACATTTTTAGACCGCCTCGCGATTGCGGTAACTGCGCCAGGAATCCGCAATGATTTGCGGCTTGGCCCTGACGAATGGGGATGGATCCTCAGCGTCTACGTGCTCGCGAATGCGCTTTTCGAGATTCCCTCAGGAGCGCGCGGAGATCGACGAGGACAACGATCCGAGCTAACCCGCATTGTCTCGTGGTGGTCTGGCTTCACGATTGCAACCGGATGGTGCCGTAGCTTCTTGCAGATGGTGGGCGCACGGTTTCTCTTCGGGTTAGGAACCGCAGGTGCATATCCTAACGCGTCCGGCGTTATCGCGAAATGGTTCCCCTTTGAGGAACATGCACGGGCCCAGGGATTCGTATGGGCCGCCGGCCGCTTGGGAGCAGCGATGGCGCCTCTCCTATTGGTGCCGCTGGAGCGTGCGTGTGGTTGGCGCGCGGTGTTCTGGTTGATGGGTATTGTTGGGCTTGTGTGGGCGATCACGTGGTGGTTGTGGTTTCGCTCAAAAGCTGAGGACATGGCCGGAACTGCGGCACAGATCACAGTGCGGAGCGAAATTCCGTGGCGACGACTAATAGCTTCGCCGCAACTCTGGCTGATCATGTCAGCCTACTTTAGTTATGCATGGGGCAGCTGGTTCTTCTTCGGATGGTTTACAACGTGGATGGTTCGTGGGGAGGGATTCACGGTTGAACAAATGGGGATCTTTGCGTCATTTCCATTCATCATGGCGATGTTCGGTAATCTGCTTGGAGGAGCTTTTAGCCGGAGTCTTGTTTTGAAGATGGGAGACGTAAGCGCCTATAGGTGGGTCACTGCTACTTGTCTTCTTATTGGAGCCGCACTCCTGTTAGCGATGAGTGAGGTTCGAGGACACATGGCTATTGTCGTCCTTGCGACCCTGTCGTTTGGCGTTATGGATCTGATGCTGTCTTCGGCATGGGCGATGTGTATGAGACTGGGTGGAAGTTATGGTGGAACAGCAACCGGGATGATGAATACTGCGGGTAATTTGGGCGGCTGGGTCTGCGCCCTGGTTTTTGGGTACATAGTGAAGGCCACGGACAACTACAACCTGCCGCTTCAGATGATTGCGGTGATGGTAGTCGTGGCCGCTCTGCTCTTTGCTCGAGTCGACTGTAGCCAGGGCGTGCGGGAGGAGTCATTCGTTTCAGGTAGCGCGTGAACTAGCCGGCTTTACCCCCTTTGCAGCCGCGAAGAAGTCTTCAGTCCCCACCTGACCCCCCTTCAGAACAAGTTCGAAAGGCCGTGTCTGGCAATCATGGAAATGAACCTGACACAAAGGGGCTCCTGTTTGCAAGCTTGCCTTCCAGGTGAGCGCAAGGATTCCAAGCTGCTGTACAGCATGTGAGCTGGTGTCCCCACCACATAAAACCACGCGACTGATAGATGTAGTGGCCAGGAGTCTGCACAGCGTGAGGCCTAGAGTAGTGCCGAGCGCTTCGCCGGCAAACTCGGATGGCGAGCTGAAGAGAGACGTATACAACACGGCGTCCTCGCCACGATCGAGAATCGTTGTCAGTCGATGAATGAGGCTGTCCCGATACCTTTCCCCGCGAAAACGGTCGAGAAGCTTGGTGGGATCCGCATGAATAGTGTGGAATCCATTTCGGGAAGCCCAATCGATCTGACGGGATGTCGCGACAGAGCAGGAGCCACTTATTACAAGAAGGGGTGAGACTGAATCGAAGGTGGGTGAAAAGATCTGCGTTTGAAGGATGCCTTGTTTCCGCCACGTAGAGATGAGGCCTGCGGTGAGGCCTGAACTAGCTGCACAGAACAATGGCTGCTCAAGAGCCGAGCGCCAGAGTTGGTCCGTAGTATTTACCAGCGAATGTGAGTCAATCGTGTCGAAAAGGACGGCGCGGACGCCAACACTAAGCTCGCGTTCCAGAGCTTCTGCCGTACTGGCGTTTGTGTGGAGCTCTGCGTGGGAGATGTGACCGATCGACAAAGTGGTCTGTTTCTGAAGATGCCGGCGGAGGTCAGGTTCGCGCATGGGAGTGACCGGATGGCGGCTCATTGGATGCCGGTCGATGCGATGAATCGTCCCATCTGGCGCGGACGCGAACAGGCGGCCCTCAAACACGAAGCGTCGAAGATGCGGAGAGCCGACCACAATAGGGACGAAACGTGGATGCAAGACCTCGATGCCCAGCTCGATGGCGCGTCCGATGCTCCCGTGCTTGGGTGAAGAATCGAAGGTGGAACAGACCTTGTAGTGGATGATGGGTGCATGAAAACTGCGCAATGATGCGAAGAGCGACGGAAGGTAGCGCGACATCCACGCCGGTGGACGTGAGCGGCTGTCGCCTGCAATGCCGAAGGCCTGGAGACCTGGGAAGCTGTCGAGCTGCGGTGCTGTTGGTGGAGCAAGAAATAGTGTCGATTGCACACCATTCGCGGCGAGCTGCTCGAGCACGTCGGTCGATCCCGTAAAGTCGTCGCCATAGAAGGTGTAGAGAGGCAGCACCGATCAACCTCACTGTCCGAACTGTTGCAGAGCGGAGGAAAGTTCGGGATGCGTGGCGGCATACGTCGCAAGCGGGATGTTGAGCGTCGCCGCTTCCCATGCTTGCTGAAGACTGCGAACGCCCGCAGCTGGACCCAGGATGTGCCCCATGATGCCGCCACCCGCCGCGTAGATGAGATCGGTGGAACGAAGGGCGTTGAAGGTGTCGGGAGCCTGCAGCGCAGACTGCCCGGATGAAAAGACCGGCATTACCTCGCAGCCACGATAGGGCGCAGGAAACATTGGTTGCAGGCAAGCGCGCGCCGATGCGATTACAGAATCATCGGCTTCACAGAACTTGTTTCGTAGCCCGTTGACGTGGGTGTGGTCGATTCCGGCCAGGCGCCACAGTTTCTGAAAGGCAACGAAGCTCATGCCGAGTAGGGGGGAGCGACCGAGCATGCCCCAGCCATTGCGGTGCCCGTGCACGATCAATTGTGAGTGAGCACGCAGTGCTTTCATCGCAGGAAGACCGATGGAATTCATGCTCACCATGAGGCATGTCCCACCGGATTCGACGAGATGATCATGGCGCCGAAACATTTCATCGAGATCACCGGTGAGATTGGCTGCATACATAACGAGACGCCCCGTGCGATCGGCGATGTCATGCAAGACACGCAGCACTGCAGTGGTTCGTTCTTTGAAGGAACAACATGGACCGTCGGACTGCAACTCATCGTCCTTGATGAAGTCGATACCTGCTTCTGCGAGGACACGCACTTGCGACGCTGTTTCCTCAGGGCTCATGCCGATGCTTGGTTTGATAATGGTGCCAATGAGCGGTCGTTGATAGACCCCCGTGACCTTCCGAGTGCCGGTCACTCCAAACTGGGGCCCTTGATACGCAGTAAGGAACGCTGCGGGAAGTGTGAGGTCAAGCAGACGAAGCCCAGAGAAGGCTTTGAGCTCGGACAGGTTGCCGGCGACTGTGGCTAGAAGATTCGGTAACGAAGGTCCAATGTTATGCAACGGCCATGAAAGGGTTACTTCCGCCGTATGTCGATTGCCGTCCCAGTTCTTCGGGATTCCCGATCCAGGGAGGCCAGGCGAAAGCGACAGGTCGCCTTCTCTGATTGCCTCGACTCTCGCAGCGAAACGCTCGCGCAACTCATCAGTCTCACCTGGAACCCGCAGAAAAGTGCCGGTCGATTGCTCGCCCGCCATCGTGGCTGCTGCCTGTTCTAAAGGAAATGCTGTCTCGATGAAGTAGCGAGCGTAAATTCGATCCGGATTCGGGCTAGGTAAATCCATTGGGCGACGTCGTATCAGATTCTTGATCAGGCCTTGGTGAAGTAGGAGGTGTAGGTCTCGTTAATAATGGAGCGCAAAGGAACAAATACTGTTTGCCGGCCGTCATTGTTTTGAACGTACAATTCAGGGCCGATCTGTTTGAGGCTCGATGGCAGCAGGCGTTGGCCATTTGCACGCCCATTCGAAGCTCCGATGGCGACATACTGCACTGGCCCACGCATGAGTGCGACTGTATTGGGATTGAGATCGTCAATCGCTTCCATGCGAAAGTCTTGAGGAAGAGTCAGGTCAATGCGGTCTCCACTTTGCCAGGTTCTGTTTACGGATTCGAATGAGCCGCTGCTCGCGGTAAGGGCAACAGGTCTTCCGTTGATACGCATCGAGGCCGGTCGCGATAACCAGCTGGGCAGACGGAGATAGAGCGTAAAGCGTGTGGGAGTGTTGAGCGAGAGCCTTAGAGAGACTGTTTCGCCACCGGGAAAGGCAGTTTCCTGTTCGAGCTGGATTGATGTGGACCCTCGCCAGAACTGCAAGCGGCAGGGTGTATAGAGAACGACGTAGAGACCGTCATCGGAGGTGAGACCAATATTCAGGGGGTAGTCTGCAACTGTTTGAACCAATGTTCCAGAGCAGCAAGGCCACTTGCTTGGGTAGAAGACCTTTCTCGCTGTGTCTGAATAGGTCGAGTAATACGGATAGTCTCCGTCGGAGTCCGGCATGCGAACCGCAAGGATTGTGTTGAAGAGTACGCGTTCGAGATTGTCAGCGTATTTGGTCGATTCAGGTGTTGAAGTGCAGAGCAGATAGCGAGCCAGTTTCGTAGCAGCATACGAGCCACACGGGGTTTCGAAATGATCGGCCGTTGTCGAAAGTGAATGGAAGAGCTCGCCTCGGTGCGGGGTAATGAAAGTTTCGTTGGGCCCCCAACCGCCGGACGCAAACTGTTGCGTCGTGGTCAGGATCCGAAAGGCGTTCGTCATCGCGCTCTTGTACTTGGGGTCACCGAGCCTCAGATAAGCCTGTCCGGCCGAAGAAAGTGCAATCACATGAGAATATGCGTGCTGCCCTGGGAAGGGGTCTGTCCCTTTTGCCAAAGGGTCAAAGAGGGCCTGATCGAGCAGATAACGAACTGCGAGCTCCCTGAAACGTGTATTGCCAGTTAGCTCTGCGGCAAGGAAAAGATTCTCTGGCATGACGTAGGGTTCGTCATAGGGCGGATCCTTTTTGCCGATTCGGTCGTGGACCGTTGGAGGTAGAAGAGGTTCGGCACCTTGTAGGACACGCTGGAGGACCTCGGGGGCGGATGAATCACCTGCTAGCGTGGCTGCATCAATGAGGCCGATAAAGTGTTTGTCCAGTGTGTAGCAGGTCCACTGGTTCGTCTTCGGCCGCAGGATGCTTTCATTTTTTGACCCCAGCGTCTCCGCGAATCCCGCAACGAGATCGCGGACCTTGTCTATGCAGGTTCGGTCTCCAGTCGAAGCGCCAATGCGTGCGAGGCCGGAGATGTATTGGCCGAGAGAATGGCCGGGAACAAACCCTTGCAAGTCATACCAACCGCCCATGTCTTCACCTGGGGCGGGAAGTCCTGCGCGTTGGCGGTAGACCTTCAACAGGCGGTCGTTCGACAGCGAGAAGTAGTGCGCATGGATCGCGTTGTAATGCTCTGCAAAGGGACCACCTGTAATCTGCACAGCGGAATATGGCAGCGTGCGAAGCGGTTCACGAGGATTAGCTTTTGAAGCTTGGTCCGGCGCACGACACACTGCACCGGCCGCAGTAAATGCGGTGTTCTTCATGAATTCGCGACGCGTTATCGGCACCGTAATGCTCCAGGGATAGTCAAAATGCGCTGAAGAGCATCCATGCGAGACAAGGTTAGTGTATCTGGATCGAGTTAGACAGTCGGACGATGCGATTCAAGCTTTCGTTACGGGATTGCTAAACGAGATCGATATAGACCTCGACTGGTGGCAACTATCTAATTCCAGAAGGCGGAATGAACACGAAGCGGTTTTTGCGTGAGCGCTAAAGTTGCGCACGCGATTGGTCTGCTGCGCGAAGAAGATCGCTGATCGGATTTGGACCATCAATCGCGGCAGTCACAAGCCGATTGATGATCGCAACGATCTGCGGCCAGTCTTCGCGTCGAGAAGTAGCTCTCCTGATTCTGTTCCGAATGGAACTGCGAGAACCTTGACCGCGAGTACCTCTCCATAGGAGATCTGTTGCGTACTCACGGGACTCGAGGCTGCAACCACACCGCGTCCGCGAACGGCTTCGATTGAAAGCACGTTCCGTTGAGGAAGACTGGCCGAACGGGAACGCGCCAAATAGATTGTTCCGTTTTGCGGAATAGATGACAGAGTAAAGTGAGCCCGAAGGTAGTAAAGCGGCTCAGTCTGACGGTCGACAGCGGTCCATGGAAACCCGTTCCGGTCGGACTTTAATGTGGTGCCATCAATCGATGTCCAGATGTACTCCCCCTTCGGCATCGGGCGGATCGCTCGTCCGTTCAATGTAACGCCTTGACTAGGATCTAGCGTCATCGGAAAGGCTTGGGCGCTACTTTGCACAGTATTAGATGGTATGGCTACCAGTACCCCCAAAATGAAAAGGAGCATAGAAGTGATCGCTGGGGCTTCTTGAGAATCAGTTGAAGGGCGGTAGAGATTGCCATCGACAGGATCCCAGCGCGACCGGGGTTTTCATTCCACTTGAAAAACCATTTCGCAATTGGTGCAATGTTCCGCGTATTGGAATAATGGAATCGATGAGGCTTTGAACAATGGCGAAGACACTGAAACTGGCCGCGAATGATGATGTCGAAGCTGGAAGCACAGCGCGCCACCGGCGCGGCGATCGGAATGAGTCGCAAACGGTGTTGCGGGCCTGTGAGGTCCTCAAAGCGTTCCAGTATCGTGGCGAAGAACTCTGCCTGGCCGATGTCACTGAACGCACAGGATTACCGAAGACGACGGCTTTTCGGTTGCTGCGCACGTTGATTCATGGGGGACTTCTCGAGCGAGCCGGTTCGGGTGTGTATCGGAATTCGTTTCGGCCGCTCTCGGCACGCCCATATCGCATAGGTTTTGCTACGCAGGGTGATACGCCTTTTGCTCAGGAGGTTCAGAAGAGCATTGAGTTGGCCTCCGCACGCGAGAATCTGCAATTGATCAAAGTGGATAATCGGTACTCGGCGAGGGAGGCATTGCGCAACGCTGACCTGCTAATAAAGGAGCAGGTCGACCTGGTACTCGAATTCCAAACCTATGAGCGCGTAGCGCCCGTGGTGGCTGCTAAATTTCTTGAGGCGAATACACCGGTCATTGCAATCGAAGTGCCGCATCCGGGTGCGACCTACTTTGGCGCCAACAATTACAAGGCTGGATTGATCGCGGGTCGCGCTCTCGGACGCTGGACGCGAGAGCACTGGAAGTACAAGCTTGATCAGGTGTTGTTGATTGAGTTGCCGATTGCGGGATCTCTTGTTGAACTTCGAATCACAGGCTTCGCGGATGGGTTGCGTGCTGAGTTGCCAGAAGTTGGTAACTTGCCCGCGATCCATCTCAACGGACGGGGCGACTTTGAGCAGGTGTTGGAGACGATGCGCCAATTCTTAAGACGCGCTCGCCCTAAGCGGACACTTATCGGAACAGTAAACGATGTTTGCGCGCTGGCAGCTCTGCGAGCATTTGAGGAAGTCGGGGCTACGGACAAGATCGCCATCGCAAGTCAGAACTGCCTCCCTGAGGTACGCACGGAACTGCGACGGCCCGGTACTCCGCTAATCGGCACCGTAGCATACTTTCCGGAGTTGTACGGGGAAGAGATCATTCCGCTGGCACTGGGTATCTTAGCGAAGAAGACTCTCGCCCCGGCGGTTTTCGTAAAGCATCAGCTGGTGACTCCCCGGAACGTTGATTTGATCTATCCACTAGACGAGCGGGTTGCGGGTGCCCGTGCACTTGGGCAGCCATTGCGGACGGTAGCTTAGACCTATAGCGGCAGTGGCTCACCGCCGCATTCGCTCGATCACTGCCCCCTCAACTATCGCCATCGCTTCGTAAGCAGAATTGACACTGACCGTAAGAGAGATTGCCGAACCCTCGACATACGATTGGAACGCACGATGCTCCGAAGAAGGTGTCGGGAAACCATTCCGGCCTGTCTTATGCACAGATTTGTTTCACTTTGTTATGCGATTACATTATGTGCGGTCGGCGCGTTAAGCCTTCGGTATCATAAGAGTGAAGACTGAGCCTCGGCCGGGCTGACTAGTGACTCCAATCGATCCCCCGTGAGCCTCGACGATTGCGCGACTGATCGCAAGACCCATGCCAGTGCCGGAAGTTCCAAGGGCCTGCGACCGTCCACGATAGAAACGTTCAAAAATAAGAGCTTGTTCTGACGGTTCGATGCCAGCACCTTGGTCCGCGATCGACACGAGTACCGTGTCGTTCTTTTCTTCAGCGGATATTGTGATAGGCGAGCCCGGCTTGGAGTACTTCGCCGCATTCTCCAGTAGATTGGAAATCACCTTTTCCAGCATTGCATCATCAGCTCTTACGCACAGGTTCACCGGGACATTGACAAGCAACTCGTGCTGTTCATCGACCCAGGAATAGGACTTGCGTGCCGCCTCGATAATAGACCAAATGCGCACTGGCCCGAAGTGCATCTGGACCTGTTGAGCATCTAGCTGCGCCATCTCGACAGCTTCCGATACCAGCCGATTGAGTCTGTCACTCTCCTCGTCTATGATGGTAAGTAGCTCGTGGCCTTCTACAGGTTTCATGTGGCCATCCAACAAAGCGGTAGCCGCACCCTTTATAGACGTAAGCGGAGTCCGAAGCTCGTGCGTAATTGAGTCAATGATGAGCGTACGAAGGCGTTCGCTTTCTCTTGCGGCTTCATTCCTTGCAATGCTTTCGACTGCCTGGGATCGGTCGATCGAGATGGAGATCAGACCTCCGATGGCTTCCGCCGTCACTTGGGACAGAATTGCACCGCGTAGAATGAGCAGACCCTTCGGTCGGACGCCGGTATGAATCGGGATCTGTAACTCGTCTCCCTCCTCTGCAACGCCGGTTAATGAAATTGCGAGCTGGCGAAGGTGAGGAAGCTCAATCTCCGAAACTCGCTTAGAGCCAGCCTGGTACAGTCTATCCCCGTCCAGGAGATAGAAGAGAGTCGATGTCGCTCCAGTGATGCTCGCGACAGCAGCCGGAATAGAGGTGACAAGGCTGGAGACACTTTCGGTTTCCAGAAGCTCACGGCTAAGACGGAAGAGAGCTTCCACCTCACGCTGTCGGGCTCGCGCATCACTTGCCTCATCGCGTGCCCGTTCTGACAGCCGACTTGCAACGATCGCCGTGACAAGAAAGGCCAATAATGCAAGCCAGTTCTGCGGATCTGCGATGGTGAAAGTGCTTATCGGCGGAAGGAAGTAGAAGTTATACAACGCCGTGGCTGCTACCGAAATCACCACGGCATATCGCAGGCCCCACTCGGCAGCCAGCAGCAGGATAAGCAACAACAGCGTAAGTGCCACGGTTGTCGGATTCACATGAAGCCAACGGTGATAGACGAGTACAATTCCGGCCAGAGCAATAAACGCCAGTGACCACCTGGTCACCGCGATTGTGCGGCGTGAGTTCATGGGGAGCATTGTACGGCGTGCTGGAAACAAAAAAATCACCGGAAGACTGGTTGCAAAGCAGCGAAACCGTGAAGAAAAGCGGGCGATTCAAGGTCTTTCTCGGGTACGCACCCGGAGTAGGAAAGACCTTCAGTATGCTTAGCGAAGGCATACGCCGCCGTAGTCGTGGCGAGGATGTCGTCATCGGGATTGTCGAGACACACGGTCGCAACGGGACGGCCGAACTTGCAGCGAAGCTGGAGCAGGTCCCTCGGCAGGAGATTAACTACAAGGGGACGATGTTTACCGAGATGGATGTCGACGCCATCCTGACACGCATGCCGCAGGTGGCTTTGATCGACGAACTGGCCCACACGAACATTGAGGGAAGCCGGTTTCATAAGCGCTATGAAGACGTGCTCTATCTGCTCGAACATAAGATCGACGTGCTAAGCACGGTCAATATTCAGCATGTGGAGAGCCTTGCACCCCGGGTGCAGTCCCTCACTGGCATTGCGGTCCGAGAACAACTTCCGGATTGGGTTCTCGACCGTGCAGACGAGATAGTCATCAGTGACCTAACGCCCGAAGCGCTTGTCACACGAATGCGGCGCGGCGACATCTATCCACTGGAGCGCGTGGAGCGCTCTCTCTCCAACTTCTTTCGACTCGGGAACCTGATCGCCTTGCGGGAAATGGCTCTGCAACGCGTCACTCGAGCGGTGGACCGCAATCTGGACGACTATGTCAGGCGTAAGAAGCTTGGTGCGCATTGGACCGTCGCTGAAAAAATCGCAGTTTGCATCAGTGCGAGTCCTCAGGCGCGGGACCTCATCGCGCGCGGTGCTCGACTGGCTGAGGCTTTGGGTGCAGAGCTTTACGTGCTCCACGTTACAAGCAATCGTGATGAAGTGCCTGAGCGAAAACGCATTTTGGATTCTAGTCTTCAGTTTGCTAGAAATCTCGGAGCACATGTCGTTCCACTCTCAGGAGGAGATACTGCGCACGTGACTGCAACGTTTATACGGGAGAATCGAATAACGCAGGCGATCGTCGGGCGGTCGGCCGTGCATGGACTGCGTAGCTATCTGTACTACCTAGCGATCCAAAAGTTCATGTCCGAAGCGCCGCATGTTGACTTGCATATTGTTACTCAGGAGAGACATTGAAACGCATTCTCGTTGTCGATGATGAGCGTCAGATTACGCGTATGCTTCGCGCATCTTTGCAAAGCAGTGGATACGAGGTGTTGACAGCTAGCAATGGCGTCGAAGGCCTGGAGAAATTTGAATCCGGCCGCCCAGATATGATCATCACAGATTTGGCGATGCCTGAGATGAATGGTCTGGAACTTACTCAGGCTGTGCGTCAACTCGACCGAACCCCAATCATCGTGCTCAGTGTTCGTGATACCGATGTGATGAAGGTAAAGGCACTTGACGAAGGTGCTGATGACTATCTGACAAAACCTTTTAGTATGCCGGAGCTTCTTGCACGAATTCGCGCCCAATTCCGCCGGATTGCGACCGAGCAACCCGAACAGGCACGGTTTGAAATAGGTGATTTTGTGATCGATGCGGACGCGCATACGGTTTCGGTGCGCCAACAGGCTCTCCATCTCACTCCAAAAGAGTTCGATCTGTTGCTATTGTTTGCTCGCTCACCGGGCCGCGTGCTTACCCACAAGGTCTTGTTACGAGCAATTTGGGGGCCTGCTGGCGACGATCAGCCCGAATACCTGCGCGTCTTGATCGCCGGATTGAGAAAGAAAATTGAGCGCGGCGAGCGGCAGAAGTACATCCAGAGCGAGCCGTGGGTCGGCTATCGATTTCAGCCGACCGGGACTGGAGAACTTACAACTTCTTAACGTTTCCTCTACGGACTTTCTATCGGATTGAGCCTTGTAATTTAAGAGGCTCATTATGTTCCGTATACATATGTCTGTAGGTTGTTTTGCAGTGCTCGATTGCCTCTTCATTACTCCAAGTGCATTCGCACAAATAGATCTTCCAGAGGGAAGCCAACCGAGCGTGCAGCAGTTACAGCAAGAAATTAACGAGTTGCGGGAAGAGATCCGTGAACTGAAATCAGAACGGGCAATGCCATGCCGGGGTAACTCACCGCGCGAGCGATTCCAGTTCAAACTTCCTGACGGAGCAGTTCCGCAGCCGGTTATGGAATACCATCTCGCAAGGCCCCCAACAGCTCCTGCACTTGCGCAATCCGCCTCCATCGATAGAGCGTTTCGCAGGCCGGCGTCGACACCTGATCTAAGGCGCGACGGGCGCAACGTACCACCACAACAATTCTTGTAAAACTCTAGCCGATTCAAAGGTGACGCCATGGCCGATGTAGCCTCTACGATTTCGTTGTTCCTGATGTTCTTCTTGGCTGCCCTTTACGTTCACAGTTGTGACCGGTTGAAAGGGGTACGCTGATGTTTCTTAACATCCTGTTGCTGCTCCTTTCAGCAGCATTACTGGTTTACCTCGTCTTTGCACTCCTTCGTCCGGAGAAGTTCTGATGTCCTTGAATGGGTGGTTACAGATCTTCTGCTTTATCGCGGTCATTCTGCTGCTCGCCAATCCGGTTGGTCGATACATGGCAGCGGTCTTTGAACACCGAAAAACGTTTCTGGATCGTGTCCTATTGCCATGCGAACGCTTACTCTACCGACTCACCGGAGTCGACCCGGAACAGGAGATGCGCTGGACGGAGTATGCAACTTGCATGCTGGTGTTCAGCGCGGCGACTTTGGTTCTAACTTATTTGCTCGAGCGGGTACAGCAGTTCTTGCCGCTAAATCCTCAGCATTTCTCCGGAGTCGAGCCGGCTCTTGCGCTCAATACAGCAATCTCCTTCACTACGAATACGAACTGGCAGTCCTATATGCCGGAAATGACCATGAGTTATCTGACCCAGATGCTTGGGTTGGCCACACACAATTTCTGGTCGGCAGCTGTTGGCATGGCTTTGGCTGTGGCTTTTATCCGCGGCATTTCGCGACGTGAGGCCAAAACACTCGGAAACTTCTGGGCTGATCTGACACGCGCAACTCTTTGGGTGCTTCTGCCTCTTTCAATTGTTCTCTCCGTGGCATTGGTATCGCAGGGTGTTATTCAGAACTTCCGGCCATATGACACAGTCCACCTTATCCAACCGCAGAAGGTTATGGGAACGGACGGCAAACTAACGGCTGTTACAACACAAACGATTGCTCAGGGTCCGGTAGCCTCGCAAGAGGCAATCAAAATGATTGGAACAAATGGGGGCGGCTTCTTTAATGCGAATAGTGCGCATCCGTTTGAAAACCCCACACCACTCTCCAATTTTCTTGAGATGGTTGCGATCTTCATCATTCCGGCGGGTTTCGCAATCACGTTGGGCAAGATGACACGGAGTCCCAGACATGGTTGGGCCGTATTGTCGGCGATGGTAGTGCTGTGGTTTGCAGGAACCGTAGCGTGCTATTGGGCAGAATCGCAACCGAATCCTCTGTTTCACGGAGTAGATCAGCACGTCTCAGCGACACAGGCGGGTGGCAACATGGAGGGGAAAGAAGTCAGATTCGGCATTGCCAACTCTGCTCTCTTCGCCACAGTAACGACCGACGCCAGCTGCGGAGCAGTAAATTCAATGCACGACAGCTTTATGCCGCTCGGCGGCATGGTCCCAATGGTCAACATACTCCTCGGCGAAATTGTCTTTGGTGGTGTTGGTGCAGGTCTTTACGGGATGCTCGTATTTGTTGTGTTGTCGGTATTTATCGCGGGACTGATGGTTGGCCGCACTCCCGAGTACCTCGGTAAGAAAATCGAATCCTATGACGTGCAGATGTCGATGCTATATCTTCTGATATTTCCACTCATCATTCTGGGATTTACTGCCCTCTCTGTTGTAATGCCGAATATTGGTCTGGGTAGTTTGACGAATCATGGACCTCACGGCCTAAGTGAGATCTTTTATGCATATACATCCGGTACCGGAAACAACGGATCAGCCTTTGCCGGCCTGAATGCAAATACGCATTGGTACAACTACTCGATTGGTATTGCCATGTTCTTCGGGCGCTTTATGATGGCGATCCCAATGTTGGCGATTGCAGGAAATCTTGCCGGCAAGAAAATTGCGCCTGAATCCGCGGGAACTTTTCCAGTGACAACACCCCTTTTCACCATCCTGCTTATGAGCGTGATCCTGATTGTGGGTGCCCTGACATTCTTCCCTGTGCTGTCCCTGGGCCCAATTCTTGAACATCTTTTACTTCGAAGCGGCGTTTCATTCTGAAGAATGAGAGGAGATTTCATGTCGACACACGCTCAGCCCCGTTCATTATTCGATGGGAAGATCGTCCGTCGTGCCTTATTCGACTCAGTTGCAAAGCTTAACCCGCGGGTTATGATGGGGAACCCGGTGATGTTCGTCGTCGAAATCGGCAGCACCCTCACATCGGTTCTCTTCATTCTCGATCTCGCTACTCATCAAGGTCATACGAGCTTCAATTGTCAGATCACACTCTGGCTTTGGTTCACCGTGTTGTTTGCCAATTTCGCGGAGGCAATGGCGGAAGGACGTGGCAAGGCACAGGCCGATGCACTTCGCCAGGCAAAGTCCGAAACGACTGCCTACCGCATCATAAAATCCGGAATACAGGAGGTGCCAAGTTCGCAGTTGCGTGTTGGAGATGTTGTTCGCGTTTCTGCCAATCAGATGATTCCGGGCGACGGCGAGGTGATTGAAGGGGTTGCAGCAGTCGACGAATCTGCAATTACGGGGGAATCCGCACCCGTAATTCGCGAGGCGGGCGGAGACCGCTCTGCCGTAACTGGAGGGACGCGGGTTCTCTCCGACACCATCACAATCCAAATCACCTCCAATCCCGGAGAGACATTCCTTGATCGCATGATCGCCTTGGTTGAGGGCGCCGAGCGCCAAAAAACTCCGAACGAAATTGCACTCAACATTCTGTTGGCTGGGCTCACGATTATCTTTTTGCTCGCCGTAGTCACGCTGCAACCCTTCGCGGTATACTCTCACGCGCCTCAAACGGTCTTTGTTCTGATCTCACTCCTTGTCTGCCTGATTCCTACAACCATTGGTGGCCTGTTGTCGGCAATTGGAATCGCAGGAATGGACCGGCTCGTGCAGCACAATGTGCTTGCAACGTCCGGGCGCGCCGTGGAAGCCGCTGGCGATGTGAACACGCTGTTGCTCGACAAGACCGGAACGATCACGCTTGGAAATCGCCAAGCGTCGGAATTTGTGCCTGCTCAAGGAGTCGACGAGAGAGCTTTCGCCGATGCAGCACAGCTATCATCTCTGGCGGATGAGACACCAGAGGGCCGCTCCATCGTCGTCCTCGCGAAGGAAAAATATAACCTTCGCACCCGTAAGTTGGCGCAGTCTAATGCTGAGTTCATACCATTTTCGGCTGTTACGCGTATGAGCGGGGTCGAAGTGGATGGCCGCAGTATTCGCAAGGGCGCGGTTGATGCAATCACGAAGTATCTTGCCGAGCATGGGTCGCAAATGCCGAATGAGGTACGTGAAGCCGTTGGCAAGATAGCTACTGGCGGTGGTACCCCGCTGGTAGTCGCCGAAAACGGTCGTGCATTGGGCGTCATTCATCTGAAAGATGTCGTCAAAGGTGGTATGCGGGAGCGCTTTGACCATCTACGTGCGATGGGTATTCGAACGATCATGATCACAGGCGATAACCCCTTAACAGCGGCTGCGATTGCTCGTGAGGCGGGGGTCGACGACTTTCTTGCCGAGGCGAAACCCAAGGATAAGATGGACCTCATTAAGCGCGAGCAGGGAAATGGCAAACTTGTCGCAATGACGGGCGATGGAACTAACGATGCTCCGGCGCTGGCACAGGCCGATGTTGGATTAGCTATGAATTCGGGGACGCAAGCGGCGAAGGAAGCTGGAAACATGGTTGATCTGGATTCTAACCCTACAAAGCTGATTGAAGTTGTAGCTATTGGGAAGCAACTGTTGATGACACGCGGAGCACTCACAACTTTCTCAATTGCAAATGATGTTGCCAAATACTTCGCCATCATTCCCGCAATGTTTGCTGGCGTATTTCCGGTACTCAATGCTCTTAACGTTATGCGCCTTCATAATGGACAGTCCGCGGTGTTGTCCGCCGTAATCTTCAACGCAATAATCATCATTGCGCTTATCCCACTCGCATTGCGCGGTGTAGCTTACAAACCAATGTCTGCAGCGGCCATGTTGCGTCGGAACCTGATCGTATTTGGGCTTGGAGGAATTGTTGTTCCATTTATTGGGATCAAGCTGATCGACGTACTAATCACTGCACTCCACCTGGCATAGGAGCTAAACAAGATGAAAAAGCAACTCATAACTGCCTGCCTGTATACAGTCATTACTGCTTTTGTGCTTGGTGTCCTCTATCCGTTATTAATAGCGGGTGTTTCGCGTGTCGCATTTCGTGATAAAGCGAATGGCGAATTGATAAGAGAGAATGGTGCCATTGTTGGCTCGCGCCTTATTGGACAGTTATTTACTGGTCCTCGCTTGTTTCACAGCCGCCCTTCTGCTGCAGGGACTGGTTATGATGCATCGGCGTCTTCGGGATCGAATCTCGCACAAACAAGCAAGGCGCTGTCTGATCGGGTAATGGCAAGCATCGCGGCCGAGGGGGCAGGGACAAGTGTCCCAGTTGATCTGGTGACAGCTTCGGGATCTGGCCTCGACCCGGACATAACTCCAGCGGCTGCGCTTTATCAGGTTTCGCGCGTTGCTCGTGAACGAAACCTATCAGAAGACTCAGTTCGTGAGTTGGTGCTCGAGCACGTTACGCCGAGGCAATTGGGTCTGCTTGGTGAGCCACGAGTGAATGTGTTGGAGTTGAATCTAGCTTTAGAAGATTTACATACCTCGCACTAATGAAAATCATGCGAGCGAACGTCGAGGCCTCTGTCCCAAAGGGCTGCGAGATGCATCGCCTTAACATGAATAACTCCTTCGTGGCTCTGCAACAGACCTTCGACCCAAATGAACTTACTGCGCATCACAATCGAACGGTGTCGTTCATAAATGTCTGGGGTAACAATTACATTTGCGATGCCTGTCTCATCTTCCATGGATATAAAAATATAACCCATTGCCGTTCCCGGCCTTTGCCTCGCGATAATACAGCCGGCTGTCCGAACGTACGTTCCATTGCTGGCATTCCAAAGCTCCTTTGCAGATAGGGCCCCTCTTCGTCGTAGTTGCTCTCTGCAATATGCCATAGGATGACTTCCAATCGTCAACCCTGTTCCAGCATAATCTTCTGTCATGCGTTTGGTAGTTGTCATCATTATTAACGGTGCAGACGTAGAAGCCTCGCTTAAAAGCTCCTTACTATAACTCAACAGGGGCCCTTCTGACCTTCCTGCACGCTGCACTTGCCACAGCGCATCACGGCGATGGTAACTTCCCTGGAGTTCGTTGAGTGCGCCAATCCGTGCAAGTGTTATAAGTTCGTCGCGATTGAGGGATGTCACACGCGAAGTCAGATCTTCTATCGATTGATAGATCCCATGGCTGCGCCGGGATATGGCAATAGCTTCTGCCGTTTGCTTTCTAAGACCCTTAACATATCGCATTCCCAGCCGCACAGATAGTGTTCTATTTGCTTCGTGTTCGACGGTACAGACCCATTCGGATTCATGAACATCAATCGGCTTTACGCAAAGTCCGTGCCTTTGCGCATCCTTAACGAGGACAGCCGGCATATAGAAACCCATTGGTTGATTATTCAAAATCGCGCATGTAAATGCGGCCAGGTATTTGACCTTGCAATAAGCTGAGGCATATGCAAGCAGTGCAAAACTCGCTGCGTGTGACTCCGGAAAACCGTACAGTGCAAACGATGCGATGTTCTGGACAATCGTCTCTTGGGTTGCCGAATCGATCCCGTTCGCCGTCATACCTGCCCGCAGTCTGTCTTCGAGATTGTTCATCCGGTCCATCGAACGCCGCATTCCCACCGCACGACGGAGTTCTTCCGCCTCCGCTCCTGTGAAGCCAGCGACAGTCATTGCCATTCGCAGCAGTTGCTCTTGAAAGAGAGGCACGCCCAGAGTGCGCTTTAGAACAGGTTCAAGAGAGGGATGCGGATATGTTACCTCTTCTTTATTCTGCCGTCGTCGCATATAGGGATGCATCATTTTACCCACGATTGGTCCTGGCCGAATGATTGCCACCTGGACAACCATGTCGTAGAAACTCTTGGGGCTATTACGCGGAAGTGATGCCATCTGCGCCCGGCTTTCGACTTGAAACATCCCAACAGTATCAGCACGCTGAAGTGTTCTATAGACATCGTCATCTTCCGGTAAGTTGGCTATGTCAATGTCGTCTCCATAGTGTTTTGGAATCAGTTCTACACAATCCTCGAGAACGGCCATCATTCCAAGACCAAGCAGGTCAACCTTGATAATCCCCAGATCAGCACAATCCTCTTTATCCCACTGAACAACTGTGCGTCCTGGCATAGACGCTCGTTCCAATGGAACAACGGTGTCCAGAGCATTCTGACAGATAACCACTCCCCCCGAGTGCTGCCCGAGATGGCGCGGTAAGTCTTGGATGCGCATACATAAATCGAGATACTTCGCTATACGTGGATGTGTTAGGTCAAAGCCGGCATCTCTAAACGAATGTGCCATTGTGTCAGTCGGCCCACGCCACTCGAAGTTATTGACAAGCCCCGAAAGCTTTTGCAACGATGCCTGATCGAAGCCAAGCGATTTTCCAATCTCTCTGGCAGCTGATCTTCCGCGATAGGTAATGACATTTGCACACATTGCCGCGCCTAGCTCTCCATAGCGGAGGTAGACATACTGAATTGCCTGCTCACGCTTCTCTTCAGAAGGAAGGTCTAGATCAATGTCTGGCCATTCACCCCTATTCTCACTAAGAAAGCGTTCGAACAGTAGATTCATTCTGATAGGGTCGACGGCTGTTATCCCCAGTGCATAGCAAACAATCGAGTTGGCAGCACTCCCGCGGCCCTGAATTAATATGTTTCTTTCTTTACAGAATTGAACAATGTCCCAGACGATAAGAAAGTAACCAGCAAAGCCCAGCCGTTCGATAAGAGCAAGCTCGCTTTCGACTTGCTTCGTTATCTGTTCCATGAACCTAGAAGTGTTTCTCGCTCCATAGCGTCGACCTACTCCCTCTATGACGCGCTTGCGAAGAAAGCTATCCATAGAATCATTGCTAGGTACTGGATAGCGTGGAAACTCGTAGCCAAGATCAGTCAGTTCGAACGTGAGGCGGTCCGAAAGCTCAACCGTGTTCCCAATTGCTCCTCTGATGTCGCGAAAAAGGTCCACCATTTCCTGTGCTGGACGTATATGCCGCTGATTGTTCATCGACAGAAGCCTGCCAGCACGATCAAGTTCGATCTGATTGCGAATCGCGGTGAAAAGATCAAAAATTTCGCTGTCGTATGCCGTCGCGTAGCGTACACCATTAGTAGCAACAATCGGTAATTGTAGTGTTTGGGCGATTCGCAGAGCAGCCTGATTGCGCCATTCCTCTTCGCGCTCATTGTGACGCTGCAATTCTACATAAACATTATTGTGGCCAAAAATATGAACCAGACGTTCTACAGTGTTCCGCCCCGCTTTTTCACCACCACTACACAATGCAGATGCGAGTGGTCCTTCATCGCCTCCGGTTAGGCAGACAAGCCCTGTTGAGTGCTGCTCAAGGTCATCAAGCAAAGCCGCTCCATCGTCTTTTATGTGCTCCCTCATCTTGAAGCGAGTTATCAGTTGACAGAGGTTCTGATAGCCCTGCCGGGATTCACAGAGCAAGGGAATGCGCACCGGTTCAGCACGATGCCGGAATGGCAACCATGCAGGCGGAGTAAGCCGTTGTCCTAACCCTGAAATTGAAACTTCTGCACCAACATGAGCGTGAAGACCATTTAGTTTCGCACTTTTGTGAAAGCGGGCGGATCCGTAGACTCCATTCCGATCCAGCAGAGCCATAGCCTGCATTTCCAATTCAAATGCGCGCTCGACAAGACGCTCGGGTTGAGAAGCGCCTTCAAGAAAACTGAAGGCACTCGAAGCATGTAATTCAACATACCGATCAGTCATAAAGTGCTATCACCTGCCACTCGTTTCGTAGAAGGTTGTGAGCTATGCAGCAACAAAGCATGGAGTCGTTGGGTGCTCTCGCAATCACGTCCCACTGCTCCATATCCCAGAACATCTCGTTCCACCATTCCCCCCTCGCCATCCATGGTCCATATGCGCTCTCCACAGCAAACCGCTGTTCGCGAAAGGTGAATTCGTCAGGTCGAGTCTGGTCTAGATGAACGGAGGTTACCTCTGGAGGTCGAAGTCGGCGTGCAGCTGTTCGCTCTTTTTGTAAAACGGCAGACGTATCAAAACCGGATGGTGCTCTGAAAGGTTCTACTCGAAAACTCTCAGGTGTACGAGAGTCCTGCAAAGCGACGTGACCAACGTTGTCCTCACCTAACAGGGCTTGTAGTTGAGCGAGGGTTACATCTAGTCTCGCAGCCTCCGGCAGTGGAGGAGAAAAAATGCCGAGCTGAATTGTGCTCGTATTCCCAGGTTCAGCCTGTAATGCAACTGTAACAACGGCCCTGGGTGGTGGATGGGACTGTAAATCAAGATGCAGGATCCTAATCCAGAACTGTTTGTCATTTCCAGGTTGAGCCGCCCGGATCCGTCGCGTATATGTTTCTCCGCCATCCAGCTCGAGAACTACTGTGACCGCAGATATAGCGACGAGACGGGCTTTCACTCGTAAAATAAGTTGATCCAGCATCGCTGCAACGCCAAACATCAACGAGTCCAGTGAGTCGAATGGAAATTCCAACTCCTGCCGCTCTTCGAGTCTGAACGGGGAGTCGACAGGTTGAAACAGATGCGGCCACTCCCCGCGCGCAAGTTGCTGAAGTCGCCTTCCGTCCTGACCAATGCGCGCGATCAGTTCCTTCTCCGGCAACGCTGCAAGCATGCCCAACGTATGAATTCCCCACAAGGCAAAGATTTCTGCATGTTCGTCTGTCAGTCCCAATACATCAAGCGGTAACGGAGATAAAAATGCCGCCTCTTCTCCTGAATTAACTACAACCCGTGAGTGCCCGGAAGAAGATTTCGCAAGACACACTGCTGTATGAAAGTTGTGGCTGACCCTTACCTGACCAGACAATCCAAGAGATTGAATATGTTGCAGCAACCGGCGAGTTAATGCCTCCGGTGAGCCAAACAGAGATTCGGTGCCGGCAATGTCGATTGCACAGAGAAAGTAAGTATCGCCACTGCAATCTTCAATCCGTGGCGAATATGTCCCGGCACATTCCAATAGCATTTGTTTTGCCGTCGACTCTGTCTTGAGCGAACGTGAAAACACCTTTACCTGCGGAAATCCACCTACATCTACGCGACCCATGCCACGCTGAATTCCGAGTAGTTTGCCTTTTGTATTTAGCGAGCACACTTCCTCGAAAGGTGCCTCACCAGCCATCACAACGCAGGCACGTTCTTTTAACTCGGGCCGCAGACGCAACAGCGCCTGTGCTGAAAACTCACGCACATAGACACACGCATATAACTCAGCGGGACGTTTCAACGCTTGCCTGCCCATGTAGTGCGGCTCTGCCAGGTCGCTCCATCTTCTTGTTGAGGCGGTTTACGAATAGGAATCACGTTACTTGCGGCTGGCGGATATCGTTGTCGCATAACTTCGACACGCGGTTGAATCCCAGAGAACACGGTCGATTCGTCACAGATCGGTTTGGCAACCTGCAATCGCAAAACTAATTCCGCACTACTCTTTGTGCACGCATACTGGGTAAGCAGCAACATGCTTGATTGCGTTCTCTCGGCAGCCGCACGATAGCGATACCAGGTCGCTAATGGCACACGCGAGACGAACTCGGGCGCCAGGCTCCCCATATCCAGCACGATCGCGCTGAAGCCTCCTGCTTGAAGCAAAAGGTCAGCGCTTCGTAACGCTTGCTCCATCCGCAGCCACGGTTTCGACGGAGCGTAAGAATGATGCGCCCGCTTCTGTGTCCGTACTGTAGGCGGTTCAAACGTCTCCTGGCTGGAACGCACACGAGGCTGAGACTCCGCGCATCTCGGAGCTGTTACCTGAGGCTGCAAGAATTCCTCAACTGCACTGGATAGACCTTTGACCTCATGACGTGGATGGCGACCAAACCCGCCGCCGTGTAGCCCCTTTTTCACTGCCGGGGCTACGAGATATTTCTCCGGAAGCTCAAACTGATAACCCGCAGATCGCGCGGTCTGGGATGTCACGCCGCACCTCAGCCAAAGCAGCCGTCGAAGATCGATCCCTGCTGCCGCCGCAGAAGGAGGGTCGAATGCATTCGACACGTCAATCCACGCACAGACCCGTTCCTCGCGCGTCATCCGTGCCAGAAATGAAAGAGCAATCGAGGTTCGGCCCGAACACTCTGGGCCAACAAGTTCAGTGATAGCTCCCTGCGGAAGGCCACCTTTCAGCAATTGATCCAGGGCTTCAATCCCTGTCGCATGCAATGCGCTCCGGATCTTCGGAGCAGGTGTCAAAGCGGACGGAATTTTCTTCTCTAGAGCGGATTCAATCTGGCGGCGGACAATAGCGGCGGAGGACATAATCTTCGCCATATATTCGCCTTAGAGGTGAAGGAATGCAAATGGTGTTTGCACTATCCTGGGTGCTGCTTATTAGCCAAATAATTGAAAGGTTTATGGCTTTGCTTCAGTCAATTTTCTTTGAAGAGGATCTTTCACCAGGCCCGTGACCACCGCGAACCCTTCGAATCATCTCGCACTCTCGAGTCATCCCCGGCGTTTCGCTCCAGGAACCGGCCAAAGAGCCAGATCAGATCCGATAGTCGATTCAGATAAGCCAGCACCTCCGGTTGCACCTCTTCGCCGCTCTCTCCCAGGCGGACGACACACCTCTCTGCTCGTCGGCAAACCGTCCGCGCCACCTCAAACGCCGACGAAGGTACCTGCGCGCCTGGCAGCGACCAGTCGGAAAGGATCCCCTCAATTGACTCAATGCCGTGAACCTGCTCCGTCAAATTATCGACATCGGCCGAACTCAACACCGCCGCACCTTTTCGATTCTCTGCCGGCGTGGCGAGCGATGCCCCCACACTGAACAGCGTCTTCTGAATGCGCTCCGTGGCCTCGCAAATCGACTTATCTGGACAGAGACTGCGGGCTAGTCCCAAGGCAGCATTCAGTTCATCCACCGTTCCGTAGGCCTCCACCCGGGCATCACCCTTGGAAACTCGCGAGCCTCCGATAAGGCCTGTCTCCCCCATATCCCCACGTTTTGTCGCGATGCTCATCAACCTCTCCCGGCTCGTGACCTCAATGGTACTGTGTCACCCGCGGATCAAGACTGACCGTCTTAATAAGAGCGTATCCTTGTTATCAGGAGCAGTTGCTTGCCCACACAGTCGCGAAATACACGTCAGAAGTCAGCAATTCGAGAGGCATTTCAGCAGGCCGACCGCCCCCTTTCGCCTGAAGAGGTACTGAACGCGGCGCAGACTGAGGTCGAAGGTCTGAGTATCGCCACCGTATATCGCAATATCGGTGCGCTGATGGAGAGCGATTGGCTTACAGCGGTCTCCATGCCTGGCGAAACGCTCCGGTATGAGGTCGCCGGTAAGGCTCATCATCATCACTTCCGCTGTAATGGTTGTGGCAAAGTTTTTGAGCTCCAGGGATGCGAGCTCAGTGCCCAGCCCAGGCTTCCACGTGGGTTCCGTGTCACCGGCCATGAGTTCTTTCTCTTTGGTCAGTGCGCGGAATGCGGCTGATACGAAGCCAGTCGTGTAGCGACAAAGATAAGCAACGCGCCACCAGCCACTGCCATGGCCAGCGGAATGCGAGGCGTGCTGTCCGCGCGCAGTTGCGGCAGAAGCTCATCGGCGATCATATGTAGAAAGAATCCCGCAGTAATGGCCAGCAATGCTGCCGAGCCACTTGTGGACAGGGGCAGCCATGCCGTCAACAGACCCCCGGCAAGCGGTGCCAGACAATCAGCGGCCAGCAGCAGATAGTCGAAGCGCTCCGGTTTGTGGCCGCGTGTGCTCAACAGAATCGTATTGACGCCGTCACCGATATCGTGAGCGGCGATGCCAGCGGCAACGATATACCCCGCAGGACGCGATGCAGCATACGACAGCCCAATTGCCATGCCGTCGCGGAAGCTGTGGGCGATCAGCAGGCCGCTTCCGAGGCGACCCCACGCACGTGGGGAACTGCGCAGGCTCAGGCGCGCGCTCCACGTATCGAAAAGGTTCTGCAGCAACAGAAAGGTGAGGAACGAGAGCAGCACGAGCGCAAACATTGTGCCCACTCCTCGTCCTGCCAGCCTCTGTAGAGTCACTGCTTCCGGCAGCAGATCAAGCAGGGATGCGCCCAGCAGAAGACCCGTGCTCAGCGCGATCAGCATCCCCAGCGACGATCGCAGACGCAACGCAAGTAACCCTCCCAGGAGGGTTGAAAGCACTGGCACGATGAGAAGGGAAATGGGCAAAGAAAGTCTCTGGCTAATGATACTAGACTCTCAATAGAGGCGTCGAGCCGGGGACCAACAAAATTGGAGCGATCGTCCGGATTGCATCTTTAGCTTTCTGAAATCTAATACATCGCAAACAGTTGCGACGGCTCTGTAGCGAGGAGGACGCACCACAGGGAAGCGCAGTGCAATTAGCTGCGTAATCTGATTTCGCCCGAATAATCGCTTCTAAGCTGCGTGCGCTGCGAAACCCGGCTGCACATCCCTGTGCGTCGGTACCGCCGGACGGCTGGCAAGCAGCGCCCTGTACAGCGCCTCATAGCCGTCGGTCATGCGCTGGGCCGTCATCTCGCTTGCTCTCGCGAATGACCGTCGTTGTGCTTGCGCAAGGAGCTCTTCATCGCGATTCAACTGGTGCAGCAGCGTCGACAGGGATCGCGGTCCGTCAAAGTACAGCGCATCGTCGCCCCACACCTCGCGTAGTGAAGGAATGTCGTTGGCGACTACAGCGCAGCCGCAGAGCGCTGCCTCGAGCGGCGCAATCCCGAAGGGCTCATAAATCGAAGTGGCAATATAAATGCTGCTGCGTGCAAGCAACGCCATCAGGGAAGACTCCGGAAGCGCACCGAGCAAAACGGAGCGTCCTATCTGTCGCGGCGCAACCGAACTCCCGCACTGCCTCTCGCCGACAACGTAAATCCGAATCGGTGAGTGCACGGTCCGCAGCATCTCAATATTCTTCGCCTCATCCCACAGGCGGCCCACGGTGACAGCCTGCAACGTACGCATGCGACTTTCCGGCCGGCCGACGCTTCTTCCATGGTGAATTACATAAGAAGGGGGAAGGTCGTTGTAATGACGAGCAAGTTGCAGCGCCATCCACCGCGTCGGTGAAGCAATGGCGTCACACGATTGAAGCCCTTGCGTTACCAGCGACTGATACTGCCTGAGCCATCGGGACCTTACAAGTCCCCGCGGACGGCACACGGCAGCCCAGCTCAGTACGTCGACGTGAGCTGTGACAAGCTTTGGTATATCGACCGAAAGCGCTCCGAAGCAGAGCTGATTCGAGTGCAGCAGGTCAGGCCGGAACTGCCGGGCGACATGAAGCAGGACGCCTGCGCCCTGTGTATGAACAAACTCGTTCTTCTCCATCCATTCCAGCGGAACATTCGAAGCTGTGAACTGAAAGGAAGTCCCGTGAGTCAGGCTCTGCGCTGCACACCATGCCTGTTGTTCATGTGAAGGCTGGCATCCCAGGCTCACCAGTGCAACCGCGTGTCCTCGCTGCAATAACTCTGTGGTCAGCTCTTTTGTAAACGTCCAGACGCCGCCAATCGTGTCAGTCGTCAGCAGGATCCGCATGCAACCTCTCTTTCGCCGAAATCAGATGACATTAAGTTGAGAAACTGCACACCAGTTCAACGTTCTTTAAAAACGAACGTCTCTGCTCCACTTCAAACATGCGTGGAGTTCCTGGGTAGAGAGTTGATTCGGTTGCGGGGAACGATTGCTGACCCAAAGGGTGCTACCTCGCCTTCGACATGGACGAATGCAAACCGAAAAGAGGCAGCGTCAGATCAGCGGGGATCATCCTCGAGGCTTATCGGAACGCAGTAGCCTGCAGTCCCTCGCGGAGGTATCTCTATTTCCACAGAAGCGCAATTCGTTGATAAGGTTGCCTCAAATCTCCTGAATCGAAGAGACGTCTGGTACCCTAGCTTGCCATGGTTGATGCAGGCGCAGTTATCGCGCATCTTGAAGAGCTTCGTTCCCTTACTGCAGACGAGCATGGAGCCCAACGCATTGCATGGTCTCCCATGTGGCTGCGCGCACGCTCCTGGTTCGAGCAGAAGCTAGTCGGCATTCCGGTCGAGCATCACTATGATGCCGCCGGGAACCATTGGATTACTCTCCCCGGCGCGTCAGAGCAAGCGCTCGTGCTCGGTAGCCACCTGGATTCCGTTCCCAACGGCGGCTGGCTCGACGGCTGCCTCGGCGTCCTGGCCAGTCTTGAGGTCCTCAAGCATCTCGCTCGCGAGCATAACGGACGCCCGCCCTGCACCATCAAGCTGGTCGATTGGGCCGACGAAGAGGGCGCGCGCTTTGGCCGCAGTCTCTTCGGCTCCTCCGCCTTCGCCGGTACACAGACCATCGACGCCGACCGCGCTCGCACCGATCGCGACGGAACGACTCTCGAAGCTGCACTCGCAGCCTGCGGAGTCGCAATCGACCGCGTTGGCAATGCGGCCGCTGAGCGAAGGAATCTCGCCGCTTATCTCGAACTCCACATCGAGCAGGGTCCCATACTCGAGCGCCTCGGCAAACCACTCGCCGTCGTGCAGGGCACGAAGGGTGTCGAGCGCTGGGCCATCACCTTCCACGGGCAGGAGGCGCACTCCGGCTCGACGCCGATGGAGGTTCGCCGCGACGCGCTCGCAGCCTGCGCGAAGCTCGCACTCGAAATTCGCCCCATCGCACGCAAGCATGAGAACTCGGTTGCAACAATGGGCAGCGTCAAAACATTCCCGGGCATCGTTACCTCGGTTGTCGGCCGCTGCGAGGCAACGCTCGATATGCGCGACCTCAACGGTGACGTGCTTGCCAGCATGTTGCGCGAAGCCCGTGCCGCCAGTGAGCGTTTCGCCGCTGAGGAACGTTGCACCGTCGACTGGTCGAAGATCTGGTCCATTGAACCGATTCCGTTTCACCCGGAGCTCATCGCGCTCTGCGACAAGGCGATCCTCGAAACCGTAGGTGTCAGCGAGCAACTTCCATCCGGCCCCCTGCACGACGCCGCAGAGGTTGCGCGACTCGGCATTCCCACCGTGATGATGTTCGTCCAATCGCTTGATGGATTGAGTCACAACCGGGCTGAGGACACCAGTCGCGAGCACCTCCAGCAGGCGGTCATCGCCATGAACCGCCTCGCCGAACTCACCATCGACTGGATCCTGCGTCACTAAAGGGTTACGGGCAGGATTCACCATATGAACACAAATGGTGCATAATCGTGACTTCCAATCCGCCGGGGTGGAAGACTCGTGTACCGACAGCCATAGCGCCGAGTCGGTACCTCCTTCCCAATAGCCCGCGGGAAGAGGAGTGCACGACCTTCTGATGAGTGAGCCGTTTAAGTTCTTCGAACAGTCTCCACATTCTCCGGAGATTGCTGCGCGCTTTCCCGATCTGCATCCGCCCTTCGACCAGACGGCAGCCGTCGCTGAAGCGAATCGCTGCCTCTACTGCTTCGATGCGCCGTGCACCACCGCCTGTCCCACGCACATCGATGTCCCACGCTTCATTAAGAAGATCGCCACCGACAATGTCGAGGGCTCCGCAAAGACCATCCTCGATTCCAACATCCTTGGTGAGAGTTGCGCGCGTGCCTGTCCTGTGAATGTTCTCTGCGAAGGCGCCTGCGTTATGCACCGCTATAACAAGCAGCCCATCGCCATCGGCCGCCTGCAGCGTTTCGCGATGGAGTCCATCGCCTACCACGAATATCCGCTGCCATTCAGACCTGCTCCGGACACCGGCAAGTCCGTCGCGCTGATCGGTGCAGGTCCTGCATCCCTTGCGTGTGCTTCCGAACTCCGTCGCCGCGGCATCCGCGCCGTCGTCTACGATTCAAACACGCTCCCCGGCGGCCTCAACACCTACGGCGTAGCCGAATACAAGCTCACCCTTTCCGCCAGCCTCCGCGAAGTCGATCGCGTTGCTCACCTCGGCGTCGAGTTCCACATGAAGACCACCGTCGACGCCGACATGCTCGATCGTCTCGAATCTGAGCACGACGCTATCTTCCTTGGTGTCGGCCTCGGTGCAATCCATCGTCTCGGCCTTGACCGCGAGGAAATGGGAGGCGTCACCAACGCACTGACCTTAATCGCCGATTACAAACGCGGCGCAACCACAGGCATGTCTGGTCGCGTGGTGGTCATCGGTGCAGGGAACACCGCCATCGACGCTGCCAACGCCTCCGTTCGTCTCGGCGCCGACGAAGTCACAATGGTTTATCGCCGCGGTCCACATCAGATGTCCGCGTTCGACTTCGAATATGAACATGCAAAGCAAGAGGGCGTGCGCTTCCTCTGGCACGTGCAGCCCGTCGGCCTCAAGGGCAACGGCAAAGTCGAAGCGGTGCGACTCGAGCGCCTCGAAAGCAGAACCGACGGCTCCCTCGTCGCAGTGCCCAACTCCGCCTTTGAACTCTCCGCCGAGCATGTCGTACTCGCCATCGGTCAGTCCACACACACCGAGCTGCTAGGCGGCGGTGAAGCGAAACCCGAAAAGGTGAAGCTCGAGCGCGGCCGCATCCTCATCGATCGCGCGACCGGCCAGACCACCAATCCCAGGTACTTCGCAGGTGGTGATTGCACGAACGGCGGCCGCGAGGTTGTTGATGCTGTTGCTGATGGCAAGCGTGCCGGCACCGCAATGGCCGCATGGCTCTTGGGTGCCGCGGACGGAGGACAAAATGCCTAGCACTACGCTCGAAACCACCTTCGCCGGCATCAAGTGCCTCAATCCCTTCTGGCTCGCCTCCGCTCCACCCACCAACTGCGGCGAGCAGGTCATGCGCGCCTTCGACGCAGGCTGGGGCGGCGCCGTCTGGAAGACCATCGGCGAACCCATCACCAATGTCTCCTCGCGCTACTCCTCCATCGACTACAACGGCCAAAAGATGATGGGCCTTAACAACATCGAGCTCATCAGCGATCGTCCTATCGAAGTCAACCTCCGCGAGATCGAAGAAGTAAAACGCCGCTATCCGAAGCACGTCGTCATCGCCTCGCTCATGGTCGAATCCAAACGCGATGTCTGGCATGACATCGTCAAGCGCGCCGAAGGCGCTGGCGCCGACGGCCTTGAGCTCAACTTCGGCTGCCCGCACGGCATGAGCGAGCGCGGCATGGGCTCTGCCGTCGGCCAGGTCCCTGAATACTGCCAGCAAATCTCCTCCTGGGTAAAAGAGGTTGCGCGCACTCCCGTCATCGTCAAGCTCACGCCCAACATCTCTGACATCCGCATGCCCGCACGCGCCGCCAAACGGGCCGGAGCCGACGCACTCTCTGCCATCAACACAATCAACTCCATCACCGGCATTGACCTCAACACCTTCGAGCCGCGTCCCAACGTCGACGGCAAATCCTCGCACGGCGGCTACTGCGGCCCCGCGGTCAAGCCCATCGCGCTGAACATGGTCCAGCAGGTCATGTCCGACCCCGAAGCCGCGCTCCCGATGAGCGCCATCGGTGGCATCGGCACTTGGGCTGACGCAGCCGAGTTCATCCTTCTCGGCGCCGGCACCGTACAGGTCTGCACCGCAGCCATGCACTACGGCTATCGCATCGTCGAAGACATGGCCGACGGCCTCCTCACCTGGATGCGTCGCAAAGGCTTCCACACCATTGACGACTTCCGCGGCCGCTCGCTCCCCAACGTCACCGACTGGAAGCACCTCAACCTCAACTACAAGATCGTCGCGCGCATTCACGAGGAGAAGTGCATCGGCTGCCAACTCTGCTATACCGCCTGCTGGGACGGCGCGCATCAGTGCATTCACCTCGATCGCACTCTTCCGGAGCCGGACACAAAGCGCACACCGCAGGGCATCGCCGTTGAAGCGCCGAAGCGTATCACCACAACACCGATCGCCAAGCTCGATCTCAACGGCCCCGGCGCTGAAGGACGCTATCTCACTCCACTCTCGCGCATCCCGCGCGTCGACGAGCACGAATGCGTCGGCTGCAATCTCTGCTCACTCGTCTGCCCTGTGCCCAATTGCATCACGATGGAGCGCGTCGACAACGGCCTGCCGCCGCAAAGCTGGGACGAACGCGTCGCACTCGGGATTGTGCCTGAAGCTGCCGAACACGGCGCGCTGCCGAATCCAAACGCGTGATGAGGTGACATAGCTGAAATGGGAACGTTGATCAAGAACGGAACTGTCGTCAACGCAACAGGCTCGCAGCGCGCTGACGTCCTCATCCAAGGCGAGAAGATCGCGCAAGTCGCCGCGAATATTTCGAACGACAGTCACCAGATTGTCGATGCAACGAATCTCCTCGTCATGCCTGGCGGCATCGACGTCCACACGCACCTCGACATGCCCTTCGGCGGCACAACCTCCGCAGACGACTACACCACCGGTACGCAAGCTGCGGCCGTCGGCGGCACAACCACCGTCATCGACTTCTCGCTGCAAAATCAGAAGAGCACTCTTCAGGACGCGCTCGAAACCTGGCTCAAGAAATCCGACAACAAGGCCTGCGTCGATTTCAGCCTCCACATGGCCGTCACTAATCTTCACGGCAAAAACGGTGAAGAGACACTCCACGAGATGGAAGAGATGGTGAAGTTCGGCATCTCCAGCTTCAAGCTCTTCATGGCCTACCCGAACGTGCTCATGATTAACGATGAGCTTATGTTCCGCGTCATGCAGAAGGCCGCGAAACTGAACGGCCTCTGCTTGATTCATGCCGAGAATGGCAGCGCCATCGACGTCGTCGTCGCGCAGATGATTGCCGAAGGCAAGACCGCACCACACTTCCACGCACTGTCCCGCTCGCCGAAAGCAGAAGCCGAAGCTACGCATCGCTCGATCGCACTCGCGGACATGGCAGGAGCCGCCGTCTACATCGTGCATCTCTCCAACGAGTACGCGCTCGACGATCTTAAGTTCATGCAGAAGCGCGGCGCTCGCGCCCTCGCCGAAACCTGCACGCAATATCTCGTCCTCTCCGTCGAAGACCAGATGCCCGGCAGAAGCTGGGACGAAGCAAAGTTCGTCTTCACGCCACCGCTGCGCGAAAAACGTCATCAAGCCCCACTCTGGAACGCGCTCAACGACGGTTCGCTCGCGGTTGTCTCCACGGATCACTGTCCCTTCCGTTTCAAAGACCAGAAGGAACTCGGCCGCAACGACTTCACCAAGATTCCCAACGGAGGTCCCGGTATCGAGAACCGCTTGCAGGTCCTGTGGCACTTCGGCGTCAATCAAGGCCGCATCACGCCGGAGAAGTTCGTCGAGCTTTCCTGCACGAATCCCGCAAAGATCTTCGGCATGGACAAGCAGAAGGGAAGCATCGCCCCCGGCCTTGATGCCGACATCATGCTATGGGACCCGAACGCGAACTACACCATCACCGCGGCGACGCAGTGCATGGCTACCGACTACAACATGTTCGAAGGCTGGACCGTGAAGGGTAACGCCGCAAAAGTTTTCTCACGCGGCGAACTCGTCGTCGATAATACGACTCAACCCGGTAAATTCCTCGGCAAGACGGGTCGCGGACGCTTCATCAAACGCGAAGCGAACGCTGGAGGACTTGCTTGATCTCAACGCCTGCAGGCGCGCTGGATCCCGGAACCCCTCAGAAGGAACTCGCACGCGATCTCGCGCCTGACCAGCGCCTTTACAACAGCGACCTCGCACCCACCGAACCGATCCGCCGCACCTGGTCGACCTACAACTACATCGCTCTCTGGTTCTCGATGTCGATGGAGGTAACGACCTACATGCTCGCCGCGTCGCTCATCGCCGGCGGCATGAACTGGAAGCAGGCCATCTTCACTATCCTGCTTGGCAACCTTATTGTCCTCGTCCCGATGCTGCTGAACGCTCACGCCGGAACAAAGTACGGGATACCATTTCCGGT
>Ga0157369_10000606_pt1 | contig 46690 bp, 36 predicted proteins | sample C25metaG_FD_113461 | JGI IMG/M metagenome (GOLD analysis project Ga0157369, IMG submission 113461) | Corn rhizosphere microbial communities from Kellogg Biological Station, Michigan, USA - C2-5 metaG | ecosystem: Host-associated > Plants > Roots > Rhizosphere > Soil | place: USA: Michigan... | reverse complement strand
GCGGATTCCAACTCGTTCCGATCTCGTACTTCGGCGGCTTCATCCCCTTCCACACGCTGTCCGAATTCCTGAGAATGAAGTCCCTGTAGCTCGCGCTCGGCGCAATCCGATGTAACGCCGCCAGATTGCGCACAAAGATGCCTTTGAACTGAGTGCCGTCCGCCCCGCACTCGGGCTCGCATGATTCGCGCAAAATGCCTTGCTTGTCGATCAACGCCGGATTCACCAGCGTTGCCGCCGCAATTGCATTCGCCTGATCCAGCATCGTTCCATCGTGCGTCTCGCCATAAAGTTCAGACAGCCCGCCTAGGACAACACCTTGGTTGTAGCTCCATGTAGTCTTCTGATTGTTCGCGCACTTCGCGTCGAGGCCGTCATTTATCTGATGGCCCGCATTGACCATGCCTGTATTCGCGAACCACTTCCACTCACGTTTCGCCCAGTTGAGATACCGCTCCTTCGTCTTCCCGTCGTTGTTTCGCGCCGCCAGATGAGCCGCAACAGAAAGGAACAACTCATTCGCAATCGCGTTCTTGTACGTCCGCTCCTTGCTCCACCAGATCCCGCCCGCACAGGTCTCGTCCCAACTCGTAGTCATATCCGCAAAAATCGATTCAGCCATCTTCAGATACTGCTGTTCATGCGTGATGTCATAAACATCAACCCACGCCAGCGCCCACCAGCCTTCGTCATCGTAGTAGTTGTTCAGAAACCCAGGGCTGGTTCGTTGAGCCGCCGAAAACGTGATTGGAAAGACACTCGCGAACTGACGATCATCCGTCACTCTCGTGTAGTCAGCAAGAGTGGTGATCGCATTTGCTGAGTTCCACCACCCCGTGGTTCGATAGAGGCCTGTCTTCGGCTCGAACCATGATTGCAGCGTGGTAATCCCAAGAGTTGACTTTTCCTTGAGGGAAGTAACTTTCTGAGGTGAACCATCAGCATCCTGAGCCCAAACGAAAGCACAGAAGAAAACGAAAACAAAAACAAGCGCCGCGCCTGCGAAAAACCGCCTCAGCCCCGGCACTCCCATCTACTTCTTCGCCCGCTTGTAGAACGGCAATGGCACCTGCTTCGCCCGTACCCGATTTCCTCTCACGTCGACCAGCAAATCGGCTCCGCTCGCCGCCGCCGTGCTGGTCACAAGAGCCATTGCAATATTGGTCTTAAGGAACGGCGCCGGCGACCCAGACGTGATCTGCCCGATCGGCTCGCTTTCCAGCGAAAACACCTGATACCCGTCCCGTCCAATTCCGCGCTCCACCATCTCCAGGCCGATGATCTTCCGCCTCGGTCCGCCTTCCGCCTGAACCTTCCCGAGCGCCTCGCGACCGATAAACTCCCCTTTGTCCATCTTCAGCCAACGCTCCAGCCCCGCCTCCAGCACATTGATCTCCTCCGAAATCTCATGCCCATACAGGCTCATCCCGGCCTCCAGCCGCAGCGTGTTCCGCGCTCCCAGCCCACACGGCCTGATTCCATACGATGCACCGGCGTCCATCAGCGCATTCCAAACCTTCACCGTCGTCGCTTCATCACTCGGGATGTACACTTCGAAGCCGTCTTCGCCGCTATAACCCGTTCTCGCAATCAGCACGTTGTTTACGCCTGCAACCTGCCCCCAGGTGAACCAATAGTTCTTGATCGCGCTCAGATCAGTCTTCGTCAATTTCTCTAGCGTCTCCTGCGCACGCGGTCCCTGCACCGCAAGCTGTGAGTAGTAGCTTGAGTAGTCCGCGAGATGAATGCCCGGAAACCCTCCAACCTGCTGCCTGATCCATGCGTAATCCTTGTCCTTGGTCCCCGCATTCACCACCAAGAGATAGTCATTCTCGCTGAGCCGATGTACAAGAATGTCGTCTACAAACGCTCCATCCGGCGTGAGCAGGGCTGAATAGTGCGCCTGCCCATCCTTCAGTCGTGAAGCATCGTTCATTGTGATCCGCTGCACCGCAGCCAATGCACCCGGCCCGCGAAACTGGATCTCTCCCATATGGCTAACGTCAAACAGCCCCACCGCAGTTCGCACCGCCACATGCTCCGCAATCAATCCTCCGCCCGGGCACGGGTACTCCACCGGCATATCCCATCCGCCAAAGTCCACCATCTTCGCTTTCAACGCACGATGGGTTGCATTCAATGCAGTCTTCTTCAACGCGGGCGCCACAGGTGCTGATGGAGTGCTCATTCTATGTACCTCTTCTCCGGAGTCTGCTATACCTTGTCAACGATAGGGATCTCACCGAGGCACGGTCAAACCGACCACCAGATCCGTTCAAGGAAGATCAAAACGTGACCTGGCGCATTATCATTCCGTGGTCGTTGGTTGTCTTCCGGCTGATTCTCGGGCCGGTTATCGTGCTCGCCTCATCTCGCGAGCCCGGCCCTGAACTATGGCTCGGAATCCTGTTCCTTTCTGGACCCATTTCAGACATCTACGATGGCGTCCTCGCTCGACGTTTCGGCACGGCTACTGCCGCTCTTCGCATCTCCGACACCATCGTAGATATCGTCTTCTATCTCTTCGTTCTGATTGCGGTGCTCATCATTAACACACCCGCAATTCATCATCGTCTTTGGCTTGTCGGATCCGTAATGGCCCTCGAAGCCGCGCGCCTTCTCCTCGACCTCATCAAATTCGGCCGCATCGCGAGCTATCACGCCTATTCCGCAAAACTTTTCGGGTTATTCCTGATGCTGGCCGTAGGGTCGCTATTCAGCTTCAAACGTGACACTTGGCTCCTTACCGCCGCTCTCATCTTCGGCATCCTCTCAGAGTTGGAAGGCCTCGCGTTCTCCATTCTCCTGCCCGAATGGGTACACGACGTCAAGACCCTCTCCTGCGCGCTCGAGCTTCGGCGAAAACTCCTCGAATCTCGCCTGCCCCACGTTCACGCGGGTTAGAATCCAACTCGCGCATCAGGAAATGCCATTGAACCCCTTCCGCGGTATTCTCATGATCGTCGCTGCCGCCATCGCCTTTTGGCGCGGTTGGCAGATCCACACCGGCCGTTACGCGTGGATGGCGTACGGACTCGCAGTTCTCGCTCTTGCCTTGGCCGCCTGGCACTTCTTCAACCCGAACCGGCCTCGGCTCTGAATGCCCGAAGCGGGCCTGAAAACCTCTAGGTACATAGCCGGCATCTAACAAGAGCCCTGTCGAAATGAAGAACACAGCCGATCTACCTTTATCGACGGAATTCCGCCCCGTCATCGCTGCCGGGCCTTCCGAGGTCTGGCGCTCGACTAGGCGTTGGTTCATCCCTTACGTCGTCATCGCACTCGCCTCCATTTTCTACCTGCCGCACCTCGTGCCCTCAGCACCATCCGCGTCCGATTCCTATCTGTTCGGCTACAACAACCGGATCGGCATCATTCTCCTATTGTTTTTCGTGGCGCTCGGTGTGGTGCTCACCCGCGGTTTCAATCTGCAGCCACAAAAGACATGCGGACCCTCCCCGCTCCCCCGCTGGATGCTGCTTGTATCACTTCTATTAGTCGCGCTTGGATGCGCCGCCATGTACCTGCTTGCCGGCCGCTATCACGGCTTTGGAGAGTCTTACTACCTCATCGATCGCATCGCGCTTCTGGATCAGGGTCGCTCGCCCTATCTCGATTTCGAATTCGTCTACGGCCCCGCTCAGCTCTATGGCCCGCTCTTCCTTCACCGTCTCCTGCCCCTCAACGTCGCCGATGCTTACTATCTCTTCTGGACCCTCAGCTATCTTCTCGGGGCTTACCTGCTTTTCAAATGCATCGACGAGATCCGCTTCCCCACCCCCGCTAAGTCTGCGATTTTCGTTATGCTGTATGCCGCAGGCCTCTTCGCAACCATCCGCATGGGGACGAACTACACCTTCCTGCGCTACGCACTTCCTCTCTATTTCGTCGTCAAACTAAACTCGCATTTCCGCGACCCGCGCACAATGCGAGTCGCGATAGACGTGCTCTTGTGCAGTCTCTTCTGTGCGCTCCTCGTTCTCTCCTCGCCCGAAACTGCCGTCGCATTCGCCTTCGCCAGCGGCTGCGTCGCGCTCTTCTGCCGTCCTATCGCGCTCTCCAGAAGAGTGCTCGTCTCAGCGCTGCTCGTCATCGCATACGGTGCAATCTTCGCAATCGCGCACAAGCTCCACGTTCTCGACGCCATGCTTGCCGATGGTGGTGGCGCCATCAACTTCCCCATCGTTCCGGGCGTGACGAACCTCGTCTACTTCGTCGCGATCTTCGTCACAGCCTGCTGGCTATATCGCACCTTCATGAACCGTGCAATGGACGATCCCACCCTCGGCCTGCTCTTCTTCTCAATCCCAATGATCGCAGCCGCACTCGGGCGTTGCGATCCCAGTCACGTCTTTTGGAACGGACTCGCTACTTTCCTTGCAAGCCTGCTTTATATGTCGCTTTTCAGAAGAGTCTGGCCTGTCTACGCGCTGGCATATCTGCTCTTCGTCTTTCTCGCTCCTAACCTGTCGGAGTTCTATCTCTTCGTTCCCCAGCTTCGCTCAGCTCGCTTTTTTGACAAGCACCCCGAGGTCCGCCCTCCCGAGGCAAAGATCCAGGCCTTCTTGGACATGTGGCCCGGCAACTACGTCGCTCCATTCGGCTTCCGCCCCGATGGTTTCGGCACATATCAATCGCCGCGTATCGAATACGGTCGCTTCGAAGATGTCATCAATGTCAGCATGCCGCATTCAATTCACCAAAAGGTCGGGGAGATGACTGTGAACCCCGACCGTGCGCTCATCCTCCCCGCCCGGCCCGAAGGTTACTGCCTGCCTAACCCTACGGCCGAGAAGCACTATCTGCAGGTACTTCTCCTGTCCCCCTACATCGGTAAAGTCACTCATACCGACTCCCCACGCGAAGAAGTTTGCCGCTACATCACCGACCACTATCAGACCGTCGTTGAACCATCGCCGGAGACCTGGTGGTACGGCATTTGGGCCCCCTCGAGTCCGCTCTCTCAAGCACTCATTAAGTGAACGCCGGCTTTCGTGGCGCTCTTCCCCAACAATGCCGTCTCGCTTCAAAACTGAAACTCGCGACTGGTAGCTGAACACTCGTTTTTCCGAGCACTGAAGCGAGTGTCACAAATCCGGCTCCCGCTCTCTCGTGCGAACCCTATGATTTCTTAGCGATTGCTTTTGGAACTCTCTTGTCCAGGGGGTCCCTGTCCTCACAAATCACGCCGGCACTCGGCATTTAAGTTTGCTGCGTTGAATGCAGCTCAACAATTCAGAGTTGATTCAGATCCTGTCCACGGCTCTGCCTCGGAATTGACCCCTATTCTCGTCTCCGCGCACGCCAGAACGAGCTCACCCCGAGATACAGGAACACCACCATCACCACCGCGCACGCCAGAAACGTCCTGTGATCCGGCCCATCGTGCCAGCTCGCCCGCGTCCTCCACAGCACCGGTGCAAACGCCACCACCGGCAGCAGAAAAAACACGCTCACTACCTCAAGCAATATCTTGCTGCCCACTCTCTTGAATGGCTTGAAAAATCCCGAAACTCCGCGTCCCACATTCCGCGTCGCCTCGCCTGCTGCCCGGCCCCGCCCTTGCGCGCTTGGCGCGGCATTTTGCTGCGCGCGAGCCGTGCCTTGCGCGTCCTCGCCCATAATGGCCTGTCCCGCCATCCGGCCTGCAACGCGCAGCCCAATCCCAAGTACCCGTCCAATCGTCTGAGGTCTCACTCCGATTATGATGGTAGCAGCGGCGGACATCTCTCCGCCTCCACGCATCCAAAGCAAGATGCCAGTTGCCGGAGGGCCGCTCGCCAAGTAAGGTAGTTAAATCACTTGCCGCCCCTGCGCCATTCCCCGCGCTGGTAGCTGCCGGAGGAAATTTGTGACATCTCGTCTGCGCGAACTGATCCAACAACTCGGTGAAGCGATCCATGAGTCAGTTATCGAAAGCGAGCAGATCGCTGGTGTTGTACAGGATATCCGCAAGCACGGATTCGATGTCCTCCTCATGCTCGAGGCTACCATCGGTCTTAACGAGGTTAAAGAAGGCGAGAACACTGACTCCACCGAGGTCAACGAAGACGGCACCAAGTTCACCAAGAACGACGTGAACTTCCTACGCTCTCTCCGCATTTCCATCGAAGGCGAAGACGCCGACCTGACCGACCAGAGCGACGAATCCCAAGCCAGCTAAGCTGTCTTCGGCTAATCAGCTCGAGATCCTCGCGTTCGATCCCGAAACCATCTGCTTCGCTGGGACTCTAACCGAGTACCATGTACTCGGCGTCGCGATGAAAAGACTCCTCCTCCTCATCCTTCTGATCCCGCTGTGCCTTTCACTCCGGCTCGGCGCACAGCAGTCTTCATCCGCACCAGACCCCGACGGCCCCAACCTCATCGACCGCCCTCACGCCCAGGATTGGATCACCGACATCGACCGCGGCTGGCTGACCCACGAAGGCGACGAATCGTCGTGGTCCAACCCATCCCTCGACGACTCACAATGGGAACTCGTCCGTCTCGACGACCTCGGTGCCGCGCAGCCCGGCTGGCGCTGGTTCCGACGCCACATCAAGCTAAATGAAAATCACCCCGAGCTCGGCCTTATTATCCAGGGCGGCATTGGCACATACTCGCTCTACATCAACGGCGCACCCGTTCCCGGCCCTGAAATCCTCTCCGGTCTTCAGGTAAACCGTCCCGTCGAACGGGTCTACACCATACGCGAGGGCCCCACCGACATCATCATCGCCCTCCGCACGCGCATCCCCACAGGCTACGCTGCCTGGCGCTTCCCCCAGTTCATGTCCGTCTACCTCGGCACCCCCGATGCGATCGAAACCCAGCGCCAGTCGATGTACCACGACCGCACCTCCTACGCCGTTCCCGCGCTTGTCATCAATGCGCTGATCGCCTTCGCCGGACTCGCCCTCTTCGCGCTCTACTCCCGCCAGCGCGGTCACACAGAATACTTCTGGCTCGGACTTTACTTTCTTCTCGTCGGCACCATTGATGTCATCTACTATCTCCAGCACTCAGGCTTCGTGCCTCTCGTATGGAATGTCGGCCTCGCAGATCCCGTCCTCTACGCGGCCATCATCACCCAAACCCGTTTCACCTTCGCCTTCGGAGGACATCGGCTCGGTCGTCTCTGGAATACCTACCAGAATCTGCTAATCATCCCCGCCGCCATTCCGTGGCTCGTCTGGTTCGGCAAAATCCAGTCGCAGACCTACATGCTCATCGAGCCGCTGATCATCCTGCCCGTCGCTATCCTTCTGCCCATCCTGCTTTTCATCTGGTACCGCCGCGGAAATCGCGAGGCCGGCTGGCTCGTTCTGCCCAGTCTTCTTCCACCCATAACCTTGGCCCTCTACGACCTCGGAAGCGCATCGATCTACCTCGGCTGGAGCCGCTTTCAGTTCCTCGTCGACACCATCACCATCGGACCCATCGAACTCGAACCCAACGATCTCGGCAACCTCCTCTTCTTCCTGAGCAGCCTCATCGTTATCTTCTTCCGCTTTTCACGCGTTTCTCACGATCAGGCGCGGTCAGTCGCCGAGCTCGCCGCCGCCCGGGAGATTCAGCAGCAACTCATCCCCGACTCCCTTCCTTCCCTTCAAGGACTGCACATCGAGGCCGCCTACCTCCCCGCCGAAGAGGTCGCTGGAGACTTCTATCAGGTGATCGAACAGGCCGGGAACTCCGCGCTCATCATCGTTGGCGACGTCAGCGGCAAAGGTCTCAAAGCTGCAATGACAGGAACTCTCGCGATTGGAGCCCTGCGCACTCTCGCGGTTGAGAATCTCTCCCCCGCTGAACTCCTCCGCCGCCTCAATCTTCAGATCTGCGAAGCAAAGAATGGTGGGTTCATCACGTGCTGCTGTGCACGCATCGACTCGCAGGGAACCGTGACGCTCGCGAACGCCGGCCACCTCTCGCCCTACTCGGGCGGAGTCGAAATCGAAGTCCCCTCAGGCCTGCCCCTTGGCCTTGTCTCAGAAGTTGATTACGCTGAGATCCGCTTCGAGCTTCCGCCCGGCCGCGCACTCACCCTACTCTCCGATGGCGTCGTCGAAGCATCCGACACCTCCGGCCAACTCTATGGCTTCGAACGCACACTCGCCATTAGCTCACAATCCGCCGCCGACATCGCCGCCGCCGCAAAAGCCTTCGGCCAGTCAGACGACATCACTGTGCTCACCATCTCCCGCGTCCCCGTCCCAACTCCCGCCCTAGCCCTGACCTGACACCGCCATCAATCACGAGTTCTATGCGTCAGGCGCAGCTCGTCGACAGCAGCTTCGAATAACGCGCCCTCACTTATTGCATGGGGAAGTAGAACTGAAAGCTGAGAGCTGATGGCTCACAGCCAATCAGCTGCAGGCTACCGGCTACAAGCTACTGGCATCTGGCGACTGGCAACTACGAACTGAGGACTGTGAACTAGGAACTGTCTTCCTAGCTCCGCCAATGCAACTCCACTACCCCATCCATCGGGTGCTTCCCGGTCCCGTCCAGCCGCGCCTGCTTCAACGCGAAATACCATTTCGCCGGCTTGTCCGCATCATCGATTAACATCAGGCTCGGATTGTGCTTCAACCCCTGCGCCTGCTGGATCATCGTCTCCTGATCCTGCCGCACAAACTTCGCGCCAAAGAACTTCGCAATCGGTGTCAAAAGCGGAACCCAATAAAAAACATTCCATGCCGCGATCACATCGATTCTGCACGTCGAAGCCGTCACCGGAGTCACCGTCGTCAACGACGAAAACCACTTGTCCCCCGCGCGAATGATCTCGGTCCTCCGGTTTGGCAGAACAAAATCGATAGTCGTCTCCACCGGCTGACCATACACGCCCAGAAGTTTGTAGGGCGCCGAATTGGCGCTCGGCGCATGCGCGCTCATTCTGAAGCCCTCCGGAATCGGCTCAAACTTCTTCGTCTTCTCTCGTATGCTCGTCCGCGAACGCCACCACCACGCCTGGTGAACAAACGGTCCATGCGCCGGGTCCATCAGCCCGATAATTCCGTGATCCACGTTGCAAGGAAGATCCGCCGTCAAAAAAGCGGTCCTGTACCGTGGCCCAAACTTCGCCAGTTCCGGCACCGGCCGCAATTCCGCGGCTTGCGACTTCTTCCCACTGCCCAGCCCCGGCACATACACCCACGCATGGCCATCCCGCTCCTCGCACGGATAAGCACTCGCAAAAATCTTCGTGGCATCCAGATGATCGTGACTCGAGAGCGAAGGAATCAGCTCGCAACGCCCGCTGCACGGCTCAAACTCCCACCCGTGATACCGACACGTCACGCGATTCCCATCGAACCATCCATAACTCAGTGGAATTCCCCGATGTGGGCAACTGTCGCGCATGGCAAACACTCGCCCATCGTTCCGCCTGCCGACTACCAGCGGAATCCCCAGCAGCATCGCCGTCACAAGCTTGCCTGTACGCAGCTGATCCGTTCGCAGCGCCGGATACCAGTCGTCATAGATCAGCGCAGCGCTCGGCCCCTGAATCGGAACCCCCGCCTCAGTTGTGGTAGTGAGCGGCATTTCGCTCAAAGCATAGCAGCCACAGTACTGCCCCCAGAAACTTCAGAGAGGACTCCATCGCCGCCCCGGAGAGACTGACAACCGGCAACCGACAGATGAAGAGTGGCCCTCAATACGGCGGCGGCAGCCCGGTCCGCTGTTACTCAAACAGAACTGGCAGGCCAAGCTTAGCGATGATGGAACGATATCGCGGATCGGTGTGCACGAAGTCGAATGCTGGATCAGATTGAATCCAGAGCAAATCCGGACATCGCACACGGTAACTGAGTTCCAGATATTCCAGCGCCTTCTCGCGGTTGCCGAGCTCCGCATAACACTTCGCAATCTCAAGCGGCGCCACCCAGCCGTTTTCTGATCTTTTGAGCAGGTCCTCAAGCCGCCACCGCACCACCGCCTTGTAGCCGCCACGCTCGAACGCACGGTGAACTGCACCGGCAGATCTCGTGTCACCGATTCGCTCGTAATTGCGCTCTAAGGCCTCTGAAGCCTCCTTGCCCATCCCTTTGCACCTGTAGCTGTCCGCCAGAATGAAGTAAACATCAGGCGCGTAGTCGATCCGTGCACGCGCATCCGCAATCGCTTCGTCGCATCGTCTGGCCCAGCCGTAAACCTCCGCCATTCCCCACGGACGCGCAAACGGATCCAGCAGTGTCGCCTGCTTCTGATCTCTGATAGCCTCGTCGAATCGTCCGAGTGAAGACAGAGCCCGCGCCCGGGTATGCCATGCTTGTGCGTACTTCGGATCGATCTCGATAGCCCTCGATAGCTCCTGCAGGCTGCGAACGGGGTCATAATGCACAAACAGGATCGCGGCTCCGTACGCTCCATGAGCTTCCGCAAGCTGATCATCGAGAGCAACCGCCTTGCGCGCGCTGCTCTCTTGCAGTGGCTCTGCCTCCAGAGGGTTCATGGAAGTATCCGCCGCCACCCCGTAATACTCCGCCAGCCCTACCCAGCCGAGTGCATAATCCGGCTGCAGCTCGACCGCTTCTCTGAAGGCCTTGCCCGCGTCTTCGTTTTGACCTCTGAACCAAAGGAAATTACCTCGAAGATATGCATCGTGAGCCGCGGGATTCACACGGCGAGAGTTGGCCACGCGAACAGTGGCGCTTCGCAGTTCCTTCGCAATGTCATGCGCAGCTTCCTCAGCCATGCCGACGGTTGCGCTTATGTCTCGGTCATAGCTTTCGGCCCAAATGTGCTTGTCTGTATCGCTGCGAATCAACTGCAGCGTCATATGAACCTTATCGCCCGATCTCGATATCGATCCCTCCAGGATTCCATCCACCTTCAAAGTCCGCGCTATCTCAGGAAGCGCCGGACGCTTCGCTTTGTATGGCATCACTGATGTCCGCGAGGTGATCTGGAGTGTTGAGTTTTTGGCAAGCTCGGTAATAAGCTCATCCGTCATTCCGTCCGAGAAATACTCTTGCGCGCCTTCTCGTGAAAGATTGTCCAGGGGCAACACTGCGATTGACCTGATCGCGGTTTGTCGATCTCGCAGCATTAACCTCTCGACCAGTGGATGCTGACCCGCGACAAAAAGAATCAGTCCCGCAGCGAGTGCGCCCGACGAGCCGATAAAGATCCACCGGATTCTTCCTGGAGTCTTCGCGGTTGTTCGTTCGACTACCTCAATTCCCTTTCGTCCAAAAACATCTGCTTCTCCCCCGTCTTCGGTAACAGGGTAGATCGATGATGTTCCCGTGACCGCCACGGCCGCCACAAACCGGTACCCCATTCCCGTCACGGTCTGGATAAATCTCGGCTCCTCCGCATCATCTCGCAACAGATGCCGCAGCTTCCGAACCGCTGTATTGATCCCATGCTCCGTATCGACGAACACCTCGCTCGACCAAAGCCGCTCCGCGATCTCAGCCCGCGTCACCAGCTGTCCCTGCCGCGACGCAAGCAGTATCAGCAGTTCGAGCGGCTTCCGTTCCACACGCACCGCCCGCCCATTGAGCTGAAGCTCAAATCTTTGGCAGTCCAGCCGGAAATCCCCGAATTGGTACACGAAGCCGGTCACATCTCTCTCGCTGAGTTCTCAGACTAAGCTCTCTTTTTTCGCTCCAGACTTGCCTTCAAACGGATTTGGCATTACCAGCGCGCTTCTGGACGTCCCTTCGGTTTGCGTCGTTACTCTCAATGTCGATTACCTGCGAAGAGTGACGGTCTCAAGAGTGTCTTTCGTGCCTTGAATCCGCTGCAATCTTCCAGGCGCAGAATTCTGGATGGAAATCCGTTCGCTGCGGGTACTTGCCCTGAGAATACGAAACAGTGTGTCAGGAAAAGCTACGATTTGAAAGACCTTACTGCTTCACCTAAACTTCACCTCCATCTTCACCTCCTCTTCATTGCCTCCTTCGCTCGCCTCGCGCTTAGCTTCGGGGGCAGCCGGTGATTTGCCCGGCCGAGGAGGAAATAAATGAGGTCAAAAAATTGGAGGTCGGCACCGGCTTTTGTCGCCCTGGTGCTCGCCATTGCATCCGTCCCCGCCGCCTTCGCCCAATGCGGCATGCCCACTAGGCTCATCAAACCATCTGCATTTCATCCGGCTGTTCATGGCGCTGTCCCTCGCGCAAGCACCCTTAACAACGATCTTGGGGTCGGCCAGTCAATCGTTGGCATGTGGCACGTGCTGTTCACAGCGCAAACCATGAACGGCAGCCCCATCCCGGACACCGTCATCGACAACGCCCTCTCCGTCTGGCACAACGATCACACCGAGATCATGAATTCTGTTCGTCCTCCCCAGGACGGCAACTTCTGCCTGGGCGTCTGGCAGCAAACGGGCAAGTCGAGCTTCTATCTCAACCACTTCGCCTGGTATGGCAATCAATTCCCCAACGACACGAACAATGGCATCGGAGATCCGGTCGGCCCTACGCACTTCACTGAAACCGTCACCGTAGCCCCGGATGGAAACCACTTCACCGGCACCTTCACCCTGACCGCCTACGACACGCAGGGCCATGTCACAATCAGCTTCACCGGAGCGCTCTCCGGTACCCGCATTACCACCACAACCACCACGGAAGAGTTGTTCTAGCCCTAGTAGATTACCCAGGTCTCGATCCGGGACCTGGGGAATCTCCTTCTTCCTGCCAAATCACTCCTTCTGTCAGCCCGAACTGGCAAGGGCCGCGCTATGTGTTTACGCAACCTGCATCCGCCTCGCTTCTCTCCGCTCCATCTCGCCAGCTCCCGGGTAGCACTTGTGAAATAGCCAGAACAGTGCCGCCAGGATTGGAAACACCAACAGACTCGCCTCTGTTCCTCGCGGCCCTCCCGTCAGCCACACTGGGCCGTGAAACACCACATTCAGCAGATGCCCGGGAACCGCCATACCCCCATTCCCGGTATTCGGCTCGGCGAACACTGCCATGTCCACATAATCCGACGCAGCATGGAAACCAACCGCAAACCACAGGCTCCCCGTTCGTCGCAGCGTAAAGCACCAGAACAGACCATAGAGTGAGACCGAAAGCGGATCAATCCATCCCTCGTTCTGCTTGAAAAGGAGATGCACGAGCCCGAACAGGCTCGACAGCACCACCGCCGCCGGCCAGAATCCTATCGCCTCGCCCAGCGTTCTCTGAGCACAGCCGCGAAAAGTGAACTCCTCTGCCAACCCAACCAGCAAAAAAGCAAGCCCCCACGTCGCGGCTGACCTCACGAATCCTGTTCCATGCAAAGCAAACCCCTGAAAGGAACACGCGCCCGCAATCCAGATTGGAATTACGATCACAACGGACGGAACTGCACCCCAAAGCACACCCCTGAAGAAGAGCCGAGCCCAGCCGGGTCGTAAGCCGAGTCCATACTCCGACAGCCGCTGCCTTCCAATCCGGGCCACGATCCACGAGAACAAAGTTATCAATCCAAAATCCAAAGCCTCATTCAGCGACAGCGCGCCAGCCGTCATATCCCGGTCAGGAAAGTGCAGCTTCGCAAGTATCGGGTCCAGCACCGACCCGCACGCCCAGTACAGAGTCACCAGCAGCGCGAACCGCCAAGCGGGACGTGCCCGCCCGTCGCGGACGAACACCGCTCGAACGCGATCCAGCAATTCACTCATGCCAGTTCCGTTTCTCCGCCAAGATCGGTACGACTGCCGCAGACTCTAGCCCCGCGACTTGCCACTGTCAACGAACTGCATAGCCCCTTTTGATCATGCTGTTCGAAAGCGAACAGAATCGAGATCGTTTGGACAAAATGTTGGCCGCCATCACAAGCGGAGCCATCGGGTATCTCTAACGATCTACTCAGGTTCTTGCCAATGGTGCTTTGGCGCACAGCATGCTTTCATAGCTTACAAATACTCTCATTCCCCAAGAGCAAAGTTCCTCGAGGAGGCGTCCATGTCCGGACTGCTTCAGGATGTTCGCTTTGCCTTGCGGCAACTACGCAAGAGCCCGGGATTCACTCTCACCGCAGTGCTCATGCTGGCGCTCGCCATCTGCGCGAACAGCACCGTCTTCAGCTGGATCGACGGCACCATGCTCCACCCCATACCAAAGGCCAGCAATACAAACGAACTGGTGAGCGTCATGCGCGGTCAGTGGAGCACGTCCCCATCCCCGCCCTTCTCCTACCTCGATTACCGCGACCTCCGCGAGCGCAATCACTCTTTCGCCGGGATGCTTGCCTATCACCACGACTGGCTCACCCTGACAGGCAACGGAACCCCCGAACGCATCTACGTCGCCAACGTCTCCGCAAACTTCTTCGACGTCCTCGGCATCAAGCCCGCCCTTGGCCGATTCTTCCTTCCCGTTGAAGAAGCCCGGGAAGGCGGCGCCCGCTTCGTGGTGCTCAGTTATTCGCTATGGAAAAACAAGTACGGCGGAGATGCCGCAATCGTGGGCAAGCCCATCGAACTCGCGCGTCAATCCTGCACTATCATCGGCGTCGCGCCGGAGGGATTCATCAATGCCATGCCCGGAGTACGGCACGATGCATGGCTCCCCATCGACCCGATGGGCGCTGACAGGTACCGCATGACGCACCGCAGCGCCTCTTACCTGAACGTACTCGGGCGCCTCAGACCAGGCGTGAGCCGCCAGCAGGCCACCCAGGATCTTGAAACCGTCATGCGTCAGATCGTCGCCTCCTATCCCGACGACCACATCGGCGCAAACAACATTACCCTCGATCCCATGTGGCGTTCGCCCTTCGGCGCCAATGTCTACCTCGCCAAATCACTTCCCATTCTCCTCGCCATTGCGGGCTTCGTCCTTTTGCTCACGTGCGTCAACGTGGCAACTCTGGCTCTGGTCCGCTTCGTCGCCCGCAGAAGAGAAATCGCCATCCGCGAATCGCTCGGCGCCAGCCGGCTTCAGCTCATGCGGCAAATGGTTTTGGAAGGGTTGATCGTCTCCCTCGCTGGCGATGTAGTTGCCCTTGCTCTGACATCCTGGACCGCCAAAAGGTTCGCCGACTTTATCCCACCTAATGCCAATCCGATTGAGCTGAATGGAATCGTCGATCATAACGTCATCTTCATCGTCGTAGCGCTCTCCTTGCTCGCGACCGTAATCTGCGGCGCATTCCCCGCATTGCGATCCTCGCGCGTCGAAGCCGCCGAAGTGCTGAAGGAAGAGACAACCAGCATCTCCGGTGGACATCATCGCCGTCTGCTCAGCGGCCTTGTAGTCACGCAGATCGCCCTTTCCCTTGCCCTGCTCGTTTCTTCCGCGTTGTTCTTCCGTACGCTCCGAAATATGAGCGCAGCCGACCCAGGCTTCCGGCAGGATCACATCCTCACAGCTTCGGTCGGCCTCGGCATAGCCGGCTACTCAGACAAGGAAGCAGACCTGATCGAGCACAAGATTCTCGACGGCGTCTCGGCTCTGCCTGGCGTCAAAGTTGCAGCCCTGAGCAACTGGCTGCCTCTCTCCTTCAACGGCAGAAGCGCGGACGTCTATCCGGAAGGATACGTACCTCAGATGCATGAATCACACGAAGTCAGGCGGGCCGATGTTACATCAGGATTCTTCTCTTTGATGGGCATCCAAATCGTCGCCGGCCGAGATTTCACGCCGGATGACAAGCGCACCACACTCCCGGTCGTTATTGTCGATCAGACTTTGGCCAACCGATACTGGCCCGGCGAGAACCCGCTGGGACGCCGCGTGAAAGTCTGGGGTCGCGCTTATACAGTCATTGGCGTGGCAAAGAACTCCAAGCATCAGTTCGTCAACGAATTTCCTGAAGGAATGATTTATCGCAATCTATTCCAGCATTCAGACGATCCCACGGTGATGGTCCAGACCACTGGCGATCCGAACGCGATTGCCCCGGCACTCGAAGAGGCTATCCGCCAGGTTGATCGTCATCTCGTGGTCTTTGACGTCCGTTCATTGCGCGAGACCACCAGGGCATCCACCATATTTCCGGTGCTGGCGAGCACCTTTGCCGGCATCTTTGCCGTCATTGCTCTCGTACTCGCAGCAACAGGCATCTACGGCGTTATTTCTTATCGCACCCAGCTCAGAACTCACGAGATTGGAGTTCGCGTTGCCTTGGGCGCCTCACGCGCAGACGTGATGCGTCTCGTGCTCATGCAAGGCATCCAGCTGACGATCATAGGCCTTGCCCTCGGGTTGGCGTTGACCTTCGGCCTCACCCGATTCATCGGCAGCATGCTATACGGTGTCAGCCCCACCGATTCCCGCACTGTTCTGGTAGTTGTGGGACTCCTCGCCGCAATCGCGATCCTCGCCTGCTATCTGCCTGCCCATCGCGCTACTCGGATCAACCCCGTCTCCGCCATCCGCGAACAATAATACGAAGGCCCGGAAGCCGCAGGCTCCCGGGCCGCTTGAACCTCGTGTCTATCTACATGCCGTTTCCCCGGCTCGCCGGCGGTACGATTCCATTCATCCGCAGATACACAACCATCTGTCCATAATGATCCATCATATGCGCCAATCCGAATGAGGCCATGCCGCCGCGCGTCCCATGTTCCGTGGTCACAAACGCGTTCTCAGCAGTGATGCCGCTGACATACGTATGCGCTTGCGCGAGCGAGTCCTTCAGCGCCTGGATGATCTCGGCTTTCGAAGTCATCTTCTCCATTGCATCGTGTTTCGCCTTCAAATCGGCTTCCGACATGTTGCCGCCGAAAAAGTAGTAGTTGGCATCAGCCACATGCTTCACCTGCGCGCCGAAACTGCGCACGCCCTTGAAGTCGCCCGCCGTCGTAGGCGGCGAAAAGTCGAACTTGTCTTCCGGCATCGCCTCGGCCGCATCAACGAATTCCTTCTCCATCATGGTGAGAAGCTTTCCATAGGTTTCCGACGGCGCAACCGCTGTTCCCACTGGAGGCTTTGCTGGCTTGGCCGCTGCGGAATCTTGTGCAAAAGCAAATGCGGGCACAGCCGCAACTGCGCAACACAGCAACAGCCCTGTAGCTATACGTGAGGGGATTTGCATCGATCTCTCCTTTCACGACCACTTCGCTCTGCACTGCACATAACGAACGCTGGGCCGCGTAAAGGCAATCTAGCAGACGCCCATCCCGCCCCGATAGCAGCATTCCGTGAATCTGTCACAAATTGCCGCGAAAGTTCTGAAGCGGCCTGATTGCATTTCAAGCTGGCGATTGTAACCTCTGTTTTCCTTGTGACTCTCGATCGAAACTCTTCGCTATCTCTGCACCAAGGGATGCAGCTTTCCCTTCCGGACCTCGAACCGCTCGCCCCGCCACACCACCGCGTTCGACACAAATCCGCCGATCCAGAATCCCGTCGAGATCAAGTCGCGCATTGGCAGCAGCCATAGCGAGGGCAGCACCTGGTGATCGCCAAGCACTTCAGCCCCCACAGTCATCGCCAGCGAAATCCGCAGAAAGAAACTAAGCGCCAGCAGCCACAAGCTCATAAGGCTCACTCCGCTTGCCATCACATTCAAAAGAGCCAACGACAAGCCCTGCGTAAAGATCAGACCCGCATATCCCCCCGGCCGCGCATCGCGCACGGTCCTCAACCAACGCAACTGATGGTCGCAGAACCCCCCCCAGTCATATGGCGGCACGCTAGTCTCCACCACGTCGGCACTCAACGCTATCCGGTACCCCGCCTTGTGGATCCGCTCACCGAGCTCGTAATCATCAGCAAGCTGATCCACGATCGCCTCAAATCCGCCGATTTTCCCGAGCGCCTCCCGACTCACCGCCAGCGTCGAGCCCAGACCATAGCGCAGCTCGCCTTCCAGCATCCGTGCCACCAGCACGCTCGGCATAAAATCTGTCGCTATCGTCAGCGTCTCGAGCAATGACCAAGGAGTTCCGTGTGCACGTCCGCGATATAACGCCGTCACTAGGCCGACTGGCTTCGGCTTCTGGTCAGACGAACTCTCCTCCGCTGGTGCGAATTGGGCCATCACCCGCGTCAGATAGTGTGGGCTCACCGTAATATCTGAATCGTTCACCAGCAGAAACTCGTGCCGTGCCTGGGGCGCCATCTGCGCCAGGGTGCTCACCTTTCCATTCGATCCCAGCCGCTTCGGGCACTCTATTAATCGAATCGAGTGTTCAGGAAGCTCCATCTGAAGTTCCCGAACTGCAGCCCTTGCCGGATCCTCCAGCGATGAAATACCAAAGAGCAGTTCATGCTCACCCGCATAGTCCTGCCTACAGTGGCTCCGGAACGCATCCAGCATCCTCGGATCCAGCCCCTTCAACGACTTCAAGATCGAAACCCCAGGCGCGTAGCTTCCCACTGCTCTCCGCCGCGAAGTCAGAAACAACCGCGCCGCCACAATCGCCGCAATGAAATACCCCATCCCCGCCACAGTAAGCACCGTGGTCAGCAGTTCAAGCCCCATCGCAAATGCATGTGAATGCACGTAGCTAGTTTAAGCGAGTGCGGCTATTTATTACTGGCACGGATCCTTCACGGGCTTTATGCGAGACACCGATCACGCAAACGCCCATCTTAATCAAGTTAGAAGTGCTGAGTCTTTACAGCTCGAGTTCACAAGTACCTGGATCGTGGCGCTGCTTTTCATCCCTGTTCCTAATTTCTAATCCCTGGCTCTACGCTACTCGTAGCGCAGAGACTCAATTGGATCCAAATTAGCTGCCTTCCACGCCGGATAGATTCCGAACAACAACCCGATCGCACACGAGACAGCGATGGCAAGCAGGATCCACATCGTCGATAGCGCCGCGTGCAGAAACGTCACCGCATAGTGCAAAATCAGCGTAAATAGCGCTCCCGCACCTATTCCCAGCAGCCCACCCACCGCGCACAGCGTGATCGCCTCCATCGTGAATTGCAACAGGATGTTCTTCTTCGTCGCGCCCACCGCCTTACGAATCCCGATCTCACGTGTTCGCTCCGTCACGCTCACCAGCATGATGTTCATAACGCCCACGCCGCCCACCATCAGTCCCACGCTAGACACGGACACCATAAATAGAAACAGCCCACCCGTAAGCTGATTCCACAAGCGCGTCAGTGAATCCGGCCCGAAGATTGCAAAATTGTCCGGCTGCTCCAACCGCACGGATCTCCTCCGTCGCAACAATTCCCGTATCTCATCGATCACAAGGGCTTTGTTCGCCTGACTGTCATATTTCACCGTGATCCAGAAATCCTTGATCTCCGGATGAAGCTTGCGGAAAGTGCCGAGCGGAAAATACGCAGCATTATCCTGCGTGTTTCGCCCGCTCCCAAATGGCTGTGGGCTCTTGTCCAGCACTCCGATCACCGTGAACACGCTCCCCCCGCATTCCACGTCTTCACCGATCGGCGACCCATCGGGAAACAGATCCTCTGCTGAATCATGCCCCAGCACTACAACATCGGCTCTCCGCTCTTCCTCGCTCTCTGTGAACAGCCTGCCCTCCAGCAGCTCAAAATCCTGAGTTACCTTAACCGCCGACGTCTCTCCGTAAAGGATCGTGTTGTTAATTTTGTGCTTCCCATGCTTCAGCGAAACATTCCCTATCCCAAGCTGAAAATTCTGATACGTCAGCGCCGGATCCACCGCCACCACATGCGGCAAACTCCGCATTGCAATCCCGTCCTCATACGTGAGCTGCTTGCGATTCAGCTCTTCCGTCGTCGGTCTCTTTCCGAACGGCTCAAAACGGAAGACCCACAGATCATTCGTGCCAAGCGCACTTACAAACTTGCCGATGTTCGAATTCAGCCCGTTGATCGCCGACGAAATTAGAATCACGGTCGAGATCCCGATTGAGATTCCCAGAATCGTCAGTCCCGACCGCAGCTTGTTCCGCCGCAGCGTGTCCAGCGCCAGCCTCACCGGCTCTCCATAGTTCGAGATGTTCATGGCTACTGCTCCGCTCTCAGAGCTGCAATCGGATCAAGCTGCGCTGCCTTGTGTGCCGGATACACCCCAAAGAAAATCCCTACAGTCGCTGCTACTACCAGCCCAACTACCACCGACCAAATCTTCACAGCCGACGGAAATGCAATCAGCATCGTGATCACTTTCGCCACCGAGATTCCGGCAACAATGCCAAAGAGCCCTCCTACCACCGAGATCGTCGCCGATTCAACTAGAAACTGGATCATGATGTCGCGGCGGTTGGCGCCTACAGCTTTCCTCAGTCCAATCTCCGGTGTCCGCTCCGTCACCGAGACCAGCATGATATTCATGATCACGATCCCGCCAACGACAAGCGAAATTCCCGCAACAGCGGCCACCACGGCACCGAAGTTGTTAAGGATTTTGCCAAGCATATTCTGAAACGTCGCACTTGTATCGATGCTGAAGGTGTCAGCCGCGCCCGGCGCCAGATGTCGCCTGGCACGCATAATCGTCCTCAATTGGTCCGAAACAATGTCAATCAGTTCTCCGCCGCCTCCCGCATCCACATAGATGTCGATACTGGCGTGTGACCCATACGATTGCTGAAATGCGTTCAGCGGAATAGCCACCCAGTTGTCCATGCTCATTCCCAGCATCTTGCCCTGGGCTTCCCCCACGCCGATGACTGTGTACGATGCTCCATCAACACGAATCTCTTTCCCTATCGGGTCGCCGGGACCGAGCATGTTATTCACAATGTCCGCGCCCACCATCGCCACGCGTGTGCTATGGCTGTCTTCTAGTTCGGTGAATGCCCGGCCATAATCCAGATCCAGATTCGATAGTCCCGGCATCGTCCACGTCCAGCCCCGAATATCCGTGTCCGTCGTCGAATTCCGACCGTACACGACTTTTCCCAACTTGTCGCGACGCGCCCCAACCGTTACACACGAACGACACTCGGAAACAATCGCGTGAAAGTCATCCATCGTGATGTCACGCCGCTTCTGGAAATCCAGGAACTCTTCGATCGTGATAAAAGTCTGCGGCATCTTGCTGATCGTGATTACGCTGGCGCCATATTGGTTCAGCTTCGACGTAACGAATTGCTTGGCGCCATTCGTCAACGTCACCACCATGATCACTGAAGCAACACCGATCACCACGCCAAGCAGCGTCAGAACGCTGCGCAGCTTATTCGCCCACAAAGATTGCAGTGCTAATTTAGAGGCTTCGACGAGAACCATGTGCAGGCCCTCCGCCCATCTCTCAGGGCGTCATGTTCGGGAGCGCGCCTCCTAAGCTCCAGCTGATTTCATAGGGGAAAACCTACTGATCCATGTGCCCGCTTCTTATTCCCTTTCTGTTGTTCCTGGTTCTCTTATCCCGTGCTCCCCGCTCACTCATATCGCAGCGCTTCAATCGGATCCAGGTTCGCCGCCTTCCACGCGGGATAAATCCCAAACACCAGCCCGATAACGCACGACACCGTGAATCCGGTCAGCACCCATATGGTCGACATGGCCGCCGGCAACCCGATCGGCAGAAAATAGATAATCCAAGTCAACACCGCGCCCACCATGATCCCAAACACTCCGCCCATCGCCGTCAACGTCACGGCTTCTACGGTGAACTGCATCAGCAATGCACGCTTCGTTGCGCCGATCGCCTTCCGGACCCCGATCTCTCGCGTCCGCTCCGTCACGCTGACCAGCATGATGTTCATCACTCCAACGCCGCCCACCATGAGACCCACACTCGACACCGCAATCATGAACAGCACAAGCCCGCCTGTCAGTTGGTTCCACAGCTTCGAGAGCGAATCCGGCCCGAATATCTCGAAATCATCTGGCTTTTCCAGCTTCACCTTGCGACGGATCCGCAGCGTCTCCCGGATCTCTTCTTCTACGAGGGATTTATTGCGCTGATCGTCATACTTAACGCTGATGTACATGTCCTTGATCTCGGGATAAAGGTTGTGGAACGTTCCCAACGGGAAATACAACCCGTTATCCGCAGGATTCTTCCCCGACCCGAACGGCTGCTTCCGCTTGTCCACCACGCCAATCACTGTGTACAGGCCGGGACCAACGTTGACCTCCTTCCCAATCGGGTCATCGCTCGAGAAGAGTTCATCCGCTGTGTCATGCCCCATCACGCACACGTGCGCATGCCGTTGATCCTCCTCCTCGGTCCAGAACCGGCCGGCTGTCATCGTCAAGTTGTAGATCCATTCAGTCTGCGCGGTAGAACCGGCAAGGAACGCTCCAGAAATCTTGTGGCCCTTATACTTCAGGTCCACATCGCCTACATGGAATTGCTCGTTCACGTGCCGGTAGCTGCCATCCGTCGCTATCACGTGCGGCAGCGTGCGCAATGCAAGCACGTCATCCAGCGTCAGCTTCTTGCGGGTAAGCATCTCTGTGGTCGGCCGAACGCCGATCAAGGGCATATGAAAGACCCAGAACACGTTGGACCCCATCGAGGTCACCCAGTCGTTCACTCGATTATTTAGCCCGGTAATGACAGAAGAGATGGTGATGACAGTAGTGACGCCGATGACTATCCCGAGAATCGTAAGCCCCGAGCGGAGCTTGTTCGTCCTCAGAGTATCCAGGGCCATCCTGATGGATTCGCGTGTCTGTCCCTGCGCCATCCCGTGCCATCTTCCCTAGGCAGTCTGGCAAACATTATGCGCTAGTCGCCGGTCCTCGACTTGCGTCACCAGTCACAAGGGCGTCTCCGGGGACAAAGCGAACTCGATCAAAACACTCTTCCCCTGGTTCGCTAATCCCTGTCCCCTGATCCTGTTAGCTGCCTTACTCGTACCTCAACGCCTCGATCGGATCCAGGTTCGCGGCCTTCCAGGCCGGATAAATCCCAAACACCAGCCCGATCCCGCAAGACACTGTGAATCCAGTCATCACCCACATCGTCGACATCGTTGCCGGTAGCCCAATCGGCAGGAAGTAAATGATCCAGGTCAGCACCGCCCCGACCAGGATCCCGATCACTCCTCCGACCGCGCACAGCGTCACCGCTTCCGTCGTGAACTGAACCAGAAGCGTTCGCTTCGTTGCTCCGATCGCCTTTCTCACTCCGATCTCACGCGTACGCTCCGTTACACTCACCAGCATGATGTTCATCACGCCCACGCCGCCCACCATCAGGCCCACACTAGAAACAGCGATCATGAACAGCACCAGCCCGCCCGTAAGCTGATTCCACAGCTTCGACAGCGAATCCGGCCCGAAGATCTCAAAGTTGTCCGGCTGGTCCACTTTCACTTTCCGGTGAATGCGCAGCAGTTCGCGAATCTCCTCTTCCACCAGGGCCTTGTTCTTCGGATCGTCATACTTCACACTCACCCACATGTCCTTGTCTTCTGGATGCAGGTTGTGAAACGTCCCCAGCGGAAAATACGCCATATTGTCTTGCGGGTTTTTCCCGCCGCCAAACGGTTGCTTCTGCTTGTCCAAGACTCCAATCACCGTGTACAGCCCGGACTCGACAGCCACTTCCTTGCCAATTGCGTTCTGGTCGCCGAACAGTTCCTCCCACGTGTCGTGTCCCAGCACCACCACATGCTCGGCCCGCTTATCTTCTTCGTCCGTCCATAAACGCCCTTGAAGAATCGTGAAATTTGCAACCAGGCCAACCTGCGCCGTTGACCCCTGCAGGATCGTCCCTGCGATCTTTTTCCCGTTGTACCGCACAGAAACATCGCCCACTCGGAACTGTGACTTCACGTGCTGATAACCGCCATCCGCCGCTACCACATGAGGAAGCTGCCGTAGCGCCACCACGTCATCGAAATTTAGCTTCTTGCGTGCCAGCATCTCTGTCGTCGGCCGCACGCCGATCACAGGCATGTGGAACACCCAGAAGACATTGCTGCCCAGCGAACTCACGAAGTCTTGCACCCTGTTGTTCAGCCCGCTGATCACCGACGAAATCGTTATCACCGTAGTCACGCCGATCACGATTCCCAGAATCGTCAGCCCAGACCGCAGCTTGTTCGTGCGAATCGTCTCCAACGCCATCTTTACCGACTCGCCCGCCTGTTGTCCCCGCATAAGAACAGCTCCTAGCTACTAGCTTCTAGCCATCAGCGTTTCTCCTCTTTGCCAGAGTGGAAAGCTGCCAAAAAACCGAGTCGTCGTTGCAAAGACTGCTAGCAGCTTGAGAGCTAGCAGCTGCTTCCTACATTTCCGCCCGCAGAGCCACCACGGGATCCAGTCTTGCCGCCTTGCTCGCCGGATACACCCCAAAGAAAATTCCCACTCCACTTGCCAGGAAAAGCCCCAGAAATACTGCCCAGAGCGGCACCGCCGTCGGGAAGCCCACAAACACCGTGATCAGCTTCCCAACCAGCACGCCCATCAGGATTCCGAACACACCGCCTATCCCCGCCAGCGAAGCGCTCTCAATCAGAAACTGCATCAGCACATCCCGCTGCTTCGCTCCAAGCGCCTTGCGCACGCCAATCTCCCTCGTCCGCTCGGTCACGCTCACCAACATGATGTTCATGATCACCACGCCGCCCACAACCAGCGCGATTGACCCCAGGCCAAGCACTACCCACGCAAACACGCCCAGCAACTGGTTAGCAATATCCAGAAATGTATCGTTCGTCTGAATCTCGAAATCGTCCGGCTGTCCGGGAGCCAGGTGCCGCCGCGTGCGCATGATCACGCGAGCCTGGTCCTCCGCCAGTGTCATTACCTGCGCTCCACCGGAAGCGCGTGCGTAGATGTTTACTGAGTCGTTGTAACCATAGATCTGTTGATAGACGCTGATCGGAATCGCGACCCAGTTGTCCTGCGACTGCCCCAGTGTCTTGCCCTGACGGTCACCCACGCCAATGATCGTGAACGGTATTCCGTCCACCCTGATCTCTTTCCCAATCGGGTCGCCATCCCCAATCAGGTTGTCCACAATGTCATACCCCACGATGCAATTGTGAAAAGCGTGCTCCTCGTCAGCTGGGGTGAACCCGCGCCCTAAAGCAATATCGATGTTATTCAGCGACATCATCGAGGAAGTGAGTCCGCGCACGCCTGTGTTGTTGCTCGAGTGCCCGTTGTACACCACATTAGTTGACTTGTTCAGGCTCGCTCCCACTTCGTCGCAGTCGGTGCACCCGTCCTTGATCGCCTCGTAATCCTCCATTCGAAGAATCTTGCGCTTTTGGAAGCTGAAATACTGCTCCGCCGAGAGAATCACGCTGGACATCCGGTTCACCGTGAACACATCGGCGCCATAACCAGAGAGTTTCGTTGAGATATACCGCTTCGCCCCTTGTACCAGGGTGAGCACCATGATTACCGAGGCCACACCCATCACAACCCCAATCAGCGTCAGGACAGACCGCATCTTGTTGCCCCACAAGGATTGGAACGCCAGCCTGAAAGCCTCGAGAATGCTCATGAACCCACTTTCCCTGTTTGAAGCCGTGTTGCTTCGGTCCTCTGACCGCGCGCCCTTGCTCGAAGAGAGAAGGGACCCGCCTCAGCTCACACTGCCGGCTAAAGGATTTCTGGAATAACCCGTTATTTGAGAGACGGCCGAACCCGACCTCCGGCCTCACAAACCGTTCAGGCCGATCATATCTCTCTCACCAATCGGTACGCACATTGCCCAAGCTGGGTTCCGCTACCCTGTTGCGGACGGGTCTTTAGCCGCCATAATCCGGCGACCGACGGGCTAGCCAGCGGCACAAGGGGCGAACTGATCTAGCCACTGATTCCTATTCCCTGCTTCTACACCGGCCCCCTGCTCGTATTCCGAGCCTCCGTCACATTATCTGGCTCGTCGGTGAACTGCTTCCCTGCACGGTACGCAAACTTCTTGTCCTGGCCATCCACCCGGCGGATGCAGTCCTGCGCGCCGTCATCCCACTTAACCCTGGCCTCACCATTCACATACGACCATCTGCCACGAACTTGGCGCAGCGACCGCCACGCGGTCCCATCCTCATTCAAAGTGATCGTGAACCTGCTGCCGGCTCCGTCTCCAACTTCCCACTTCCCTAGAAAATGCCCCCTCGGAGGCGCTCCCGGCGGTATCGGACCCGTATCCGCAACCGGCGCTCCACCGGAAAACTCGATCCGCGCAATATCTGCCATGCTGAAGCTCTGCCGATGCCCATCCTTGAACACAATCACGATCTGCCCCGAGCCGTTCCGTCCACCGCGATTCTGGGCCGTTCCAAAACTCACCGATGCGGCCACCAGCACACCCGCTGCCAAACCAAGGACAAACTTGCGCATCGCCTTCCCTTTCTAAGCGGCTCTACGAGGAGTACCCCGACCCGCGACCCCATTATCTACGGGAAACACGGTCCGGCAGTTCCTGCCATCACACGAGATTCAGAGGAATTGCGAACCGGGCATTATGGAAAGACCGAGAACATCGACTTCAGGTCCGTCGCCGAACCGGCGTACCGAATCAGCGGATAAACTCCGAAGATCTCCTGAATGGTTCGAAGAGTTGAGCTATGCGTGTAGTACGTCGTGTTCGAGTAATGATTTCCCTTCGCATATGGCGATAGCACAATCATCGGAATCGGCCCATCACCCGACGCCGCCTCGTCCCAGGTGATAAATAGAACCCCACCGCTCCGGTATGCCGTCGAGTTCAGGATCAGCGGCACCGTCTTCTTAAGCCATGCATCCCCGTGCGCGATTGCGCTCCCCCCGCAGGTGTCGTGCATGTCATCGCACAGATTGGGGGTGATGAAGTTGTACCGGGCCACCTTATTCGCCGAGAGATCATATGCAAATTGAGTAAATGGTCGAATATGCGAGATGCAGTTCGCCGATGAACTCGATCGGTTGTTTGTCTGGTCGCTGAAGTAAACGAAAGGATCATGCTTCACTGCATAAAGCTGGTTCCCGTTTGAATCCTTTGATCCTTGATTCGTCAGGGGGCAGTTCGTTCCGCTGATGTTCTCGTCATACGACCGCCACGAAATCCCGGCGTTCTCCAATAGTTTCACCAGGTGATTGTGTGTCGTCAGATTGTGTTCGGACGGTGGCCCATCGTCCTTTACTCCAAAGCTCGCTCCCCCTTCCAGCCATAGATAGTTCGGCAGGCTCGGATGAATCCCCGGCGGATTTTTATAGTTGTTCGCATAAGAAGCCATCGGGAGCAGCGTGTAATTGATGTATGGAGCCGCAGAATTCCCTTTGATGTTCCCGCTCTTCGCGCCCGTCCAGTTGTGATTCTCCATCACAATTAGGAACACGGTCTTGATATGGTGCAGAGTCGTCGCCGCATCTGGCTCCGGCTGTATCACCTCTGGTTGCTGCGCTGGACTCGTGATCGTGAATGCTACCACCATTGCGGCAATAAGATAGCCGCAAACAATTCGGCTGGCTCGGTTCATCCCTGCTCCTATTGGACCTCTCGATCCTGTTTCTGTGGAGAATTGGCCCGATCTTGCCGTGACTTGTAGATTTGCCTGCAAACTTGGATGACCTCTAGCGGGCCCGGGTGACCTCGGATTCACCGTTGACTTCCAGACCCGTGCGGCATCCAATTCGGTGATGGAACCCGCAAAGCAGCGAATCTTGGTGATCGGTGCCGGTATGGCCGGCCTTACTGCTGCGCGGCGCCTCTCCGAAGCCGGTCGCCAGGTACTAGTTCTCGAGGCTCGGGACCGAGTCGGCGGCAGAATCCGTACCCTCCGCGAAGGAGACCAGATCCTGGAACTCGGAGCCGAATTCATCCACGGTCATCCGCCGGAGCTGTGGGAACTCATCCACGAAGCAGAACTTAGCACCTACGCCATCGACGGCATCGACTACTGCCACAAAGATCGCAAGCTCAGAAAGTGCGACGAGCAAAGTGGAATCTTCAAATTCCTTAATCAGCTCGAGAAATGGAAGGGCCCCGACATCGCCTTCTCCGATTACCCTCCCCTTGAAAAGCTCTCGCCTGAGAAGAGAGAGGAGATCATCGCCTACGTCCAAAGCTTCAATGCCGCAGACTACCGTCACATCGGCGTCCACTCGCTTGCCGTCCAGCAGCATGCTGAACAAGAAATCCACGGCCAAGAGGTTTTCCGCATCCACGAAGGCTACGATCGCCTTCCTCAGTTCCTCGCCCGAAGAGCCCGTGAAGCAGGTGCCCGCATTGAGCTCTCTCGTCCCGTCGAAAGGATTGAATGGCGACGCGGCCGAGTGGAGGTTTTCGCCCGGGATGGCGGAGAGCTCCTCGAGCTCACCGCCGCCAAAGCCATAATCGCAGTTCCGTTAGGCGTACTTCACCAGTTCGGGCTCGTCTTCGATCCAGTGCCCCACGCCCTCATCGCAGCTCACCAGCTCACCATGGGCCCTGTCCGCCGATTTACGCTACTCTTCCGCGAGCGCTGGTGGGCCGACCACGACGCTCTGAAACTCGCAAAACTCAGCTTCCTCTTCGCCCACGAAGCCATGCCGCCCGTCTGGTGGACTGCCCACCCATGGGAGACACGCACCCTCACCGGCTGGATCGGCGGCCCTCGTTCATCCAACTTCGATCAATGCACCCGCGAGCAGATCGGCGACCTCGCCTGCCAGGAACTCGCCCGCATCTTTTCTCTCCCCGCCGACTACCTGCGCGCGCAGCTGGTCTGTTGCGCCACTCACGACTGGCAGACCGACCCATTCGCCTACGGCGCGTACAGCTACATTCCCGCCCGCGGACTCGATGCCGTTCTCGAACTCGCCACTCCCGTCGAAAACACCCTCTACTTCGCCGGCGAACACACTGACGTTACCGGCCATTGGGGCACCGTTCACGCCGCCATACGCTCCGGCGAACGCGCCGCAAAGCAGGCGCTCGCCCCGGCACGCGCCCAGCTCCACGAAATGACCGCCCGCCCCGCATGAAACAAACACTGCACAGATCCAGGAACTCAGAGAAGCCAATGTCTCCGCCAAATCCGCAAGTTAACTCACGCAAAAACACGCCGGCGCGTACACCCCAAGATGTGCGCGCCGCATCCCCTGGTTCCCCTGTTCTTCGTTACTTCAACACCCTCTCTCCCCTCGTCTCATCCGGCTCGTCAATCCGAAATGCCTTCTGTGCATCCGATGGACGGTTCACCTTCGATGCCCTTCCATGCCGCAGCATCCGCCTGTGAGCCTCGCCCCACGTCGGCATTTCCTCGCCAACTTGTGTCCAATGCGCCACTGATGCTTCATCGCACCAGTTCATCAGCTTGCGCATTGCAGCGCCATGGGGACCCTCCACCATGAACGCCTTCATCGCCGCCTCCGACTTCCAGCAAGTGCAGGTCCAGAACGCATTGCGCCGATCACGAAACACCTTCGCAGCCAGACACCCCTCCGCCTGCGCTGCCTGCTTCCCAATCCGAAGCGCCGAGAAGATAAACCCCGGCATGAACCGCCACGACCGCACCCGCAACCTCGTCACCGAAATAACAGGCATCTTTCCCTCTGTCCCCTGGTGCCTTTGTTCCCTCTGCCCCTGTCCCCTCGTACCGTGCTTCTAACGTCCCGAGCTGCCAAACCCTTTCCCCAGCCGTGCCGACTCCTCAAGCATATCCACCTCTTCCACTATCCCTGTCAGCACCGGCACCGGAACCATCTGCGCGATCTTCTCTCCCGTCTTCAACTCAATCGGCTCCATTCCAAGGTTCGTCATCACAATCTGCACCTCGCCCCGATACCCCGCGTCGATGACGCCCGCCGTCGTCGCAATTCCGCGGGAAGCCATCGACGAACGATCCCGCACTAACAGTCCCAGCGCCTTTCCCGTCTCCGGATGACGTGCCTCCACCGAGATCCCTGTTCGCACCCGCACCGTCTTTCGAGGTTCCAGCACAACACCTTCCAGTGCAAAAACATCGTAGCCGAGGTCTTCGCCCGGATGCGCAACAACCGGCAACTTCGCCCCATTCTCCAGCAATCTCACGCGTAACATGTGTTCATACTAACGGCCATCTCGCCGACTCCAGAACTACCCGTTCAACCCGAATCGTTCACTGATCAACGTTTTTCGAAGCCGGGTTCCCCCATGTTTCCCAGGTTGGTACTGGTAACTGGCAACTGAAAACTGCTAACCTTTCTTCTACACGAGGCGCCGCTGTCCGAAACTGCCTAATCCGTCCTCTCACTCCTCGCCTCACCTGAGCGCCCGGTGAGGTGTGCGCCCCGCTCCAACCTCGAGAGGATTCTCCCGTGCAATTACATAACATCGGCTGGAATGGCTTCTTCGCCATTCAGCAATGCCCCGGCACACCCGCCCGCGTAGCCTCCGCATCGCGAGACCGTTTCACAGTCTGGACCGAAGCCGGCGAGTTCCAAGCCGTCGTCAGCGGACATCTCCGTCGTAGCGACCTCATGTGGCCCGCCGTCGGCGATTGGGTGGCACTGCGCTCCGGCGCCGCCGTCATAGACCACGTTTTCGAACGCAAAACTCTCCTGTCACGCAAACAACCGGGCAAATCGATCCAGGAGCAGGTCCTCGCCGCCAACGTCGACGTCTTGTTCATCGTCAGCGGCCTCGATCGCGACTTCAACGAGCGTCGCATTGAACGCTACCTGGTCATCGCCCAACATAGCGGCGCCCGCCCTATCATCCTCCTAAACAAAGCCGACCTCGCACCCACACTCAACCTCGATCTTTACCAGATCCTCGATCGCCTCACCCACGGAACCAGCGTGGCCGTCCTTCCCATCAGCGCCGCCACCGGTCACGGAATAGAACAACTCAACCACCTCCTCGCGCAAGGCGAGACAGCCGCCCTGATCGGCTCCTCTGGCGTAGGAAAGTCCACTCTCGTCAATCGCCTCCTTTGCCGCTCTCTCCAGAACACAGGTGAAGTCCGCCGGGACGACGATCGCGGCCGCCACATCACCACAAGCCGATCCATGTTCATCACCCCTGCCGGCTGGCTACTCATCGACATGCCCGGTCTGCGCGAAGTTCAGCTGTGGACCTCGCCAGACCAGCTCGATGTCAGCTTCGAAGAAATACAGAGAATCGCCCGAAATTGCCGCTTCCGCAACTGTCGCCACTCCGGCGAACCCGGCTGCGCCATCGCCCAATCCGCAATCGACCCCGGACGCCTCGACAACTACCGCAAGCTCCAGCGCGAGCTCGACTACCTCGACCGCAAACTCGACAAACGCCTCATGAGCGAAACCAAAGCACGCTGGAAGGTGATCCACAAAGCCATGCGCCACCATCCGAAAAATCAAGGTTAAGAAAGAGATTGACGGTAAACTAGATATGGCAAGAGGACCGGGCGGTCGCTGCTGGGGTCAAGCGCGCAAGCGCCCCGTCTCCAGGGGAGGAAAGTCCGAACTCCACAGGGTAGTGTGCCGGATAACGTCCGGGATGCGGGCTTCAAAACCCGTAGACGGCCAGTGCCACAGAAAACATACCGCTTCGGGAACTCGTTCTTGAAGTAAGGGTGAAAAGGTGCGGTAAGAGCGCACCGCTCCGGCGGTAACGGCGGAGGCATGGTAAACCCCACACGGAGCAAGACCAAATAGGGAGGGAAACGTTCGCGGGTGGATCACGCAGCGTTGCGCATCGGCCCGATGCGTTCAGACGATCCACTGCTCTCGTCGAAACCTCCGGGTAGGTCGCTGAGGAGCGCCGGCGGTAACGCCGCGCCTAGAGGAATGACCGCACACGACAGAATTCGGCTTATAGGTTCTCTTGCCAAAATTTTCGAGCCGGTTCCAAACCACACAATTTTGGGCCGCTACTCCGCCCGCTTCCCCCTCCTCGTGCCCCCACGCACAGCCTCTGCCGCCTCCAGCTCCGCAATGCGCTCACGAAGAATCCGTTTCAAATCCGCAACACTTTGCGGATCATGCCCGATGTCGCTTTCGAACCTGCGCAATACCGCGCGCAGCGAATCGAGCAAATTGTGATTGGAATGTATCGCCAACTCTATTTACCTGCCCTGAAATTCGTAGTTTCTTGCACGGATTCGATCTTCGCAATTCTCTGCCGCAAAATCCGCCTGAGCTGAGTTTGGTCCGGCGTCTCCGGATTCTGCGAACACTCCATCTTGCGCAGCGTCTCGCGCAAAATCGCCAGCATGGGACGGCCCGGCTGAATACTCATGCCTGTCCGCCCCTGCGACCTTGCTGCGATTCCTTCGTTACCTGCAGTTCCACCACTTGCTGCCGCGGCAGATCCGCAACCCAAAGTTTCCGGATGAGCCAAATCTGCCCGTAGCGCTTCCTCATCGCCTTCAAAACCTTGGGGGGGGTGGCCTTCCAGAACAAAGACGCTGGTAAACACCTTCATCGCTGCAACCTCCTGGAAACGAATGAGCGCGCATGTGCCGCCGCCTCGCAGGCGCAACTTGCCTGTTCTTGCCACACCGCAAGCGGGACAAGCGGCCAAGCTTGGTCAGTTTCGTTTTTCGTGGCGTTCGGGGAAAAACGGAGGGAAACGGGTCAAACCCGGGCCCATACTTCGCTACTCTGTGATGCTCGCTCGGGATCGATCAGCAAGATGTGAGATAAATCACATTACTTCGAAACTTTCAGCGACCCTGGCAGTGAACGGTTTAGAGACTATCCCCGATCCAAGCCCGGAAGTCTTAATCCAATGAAATCCCCATCCGCTTCCCCAGAGTCCGGTCCCACTCCGTCAGACGGTTCTCGAAGGTGTTTTCGCCATCATGCTTCACAATCGCTGCCCTCACCGCGTACGCCCACATATCGAAATCGCGCATCTTCTCGCTGTTGTCTGGATCCGCCAGGGACATCTCGCCCAGGTTGTACACAGCGGCCACCAGCTCATCGATCACCGAATAATAGCCCCTCTTTGCGATCAGCCCTCCGACCATTGCACTGATCGCCTCCTGATGCTCGGCGTCGTTCGGCGCCCCGCGAAATTCAGTCCGTTCCATCCGAGTGGTCCTCGTGGCAGCGTTCTTCCTGCGTCACTCTACAGGGATCATCAAAGCCCCGCCTCACCATGTCAACTGATTCAAGAGTAATGAGTAGCCGTAACTGCATCCGCGTAACGATTCCGAAATTGTCAGAGCATAGATTGCGAAAACGTTTTTCCCGTCGTTATACTCGAAGCTCTCAGCTATGAAGGCGCATCGTCTCATCGTCAGAGCTCTGCTCCTGATCTCGCTGCTCTCCCCATTAGGCCTTCGGGCCTTCGGCAGCCGCATCAGTTCGCCTTCGTGCCAGGTACTCACCAATTCCGCAAGGCATCAGCACCAGCGGCAGATCGCAAGATCATCGGTCGATGTCGTACTCGCCGCACCCGCTCACCGCTCCCCGGCACAGCGCATCCACCGCTTGCGCGGCAAGAGAATCAACCTCGACAGATCTTTTGTTCTTCCTCCTGCATCCGCGCCCATTGCGAAGCCACCCTCTTCGATAATCACTCTCGAAGCGCGGACCCCCAACGGACCCAACCCAACGCGCGGCCCTCCCTTTCACCTCTCGCTCTAACGCGGCATTCCTTCACAACTCCGAGTCATAGACTCGCTCGAGCACATCGATTGTGTCTCCAGGCGCACTCGTCACCTTACTCACCCCATTGCAGTCTTTTCGAGGCCCCCGGATTTAGTTTGGGTTCCCTTCGCTTTCTTGCCTGGAGGGAATCCAATGGACTAGCAACCACCCTCCATGGGAACTAGTCCGAACAGGGTTGGCACGCCCGGGGAAGGCGGGTCCAACCCATTACGTCAGCCGATCGAGTTCCGATCTTCTGACTCGATCGCTGCCGTCGCAGGCAGTGGTGCCCGCCCCGGTCGCCGCTGCCTGCATTTCCTCTCTTTCCAAACCTTCTTCTGAATCAACCTGCTCGCTGCTTGCATCCATTCTGCAAACCCGTCTTCCCCGACTTCGTTCCCAGGAGGCCCCATGAAAATAGCCGCCACCGTCGCCCGCTACTTGCTGGGTGTCATCTTCGTCTTCTTTGGCTCCAACATGCTCTTCCACTTCCTCCCAACCCCGCCTATCCCGCCCGGCCCCCTCGCAGACTTCACCAGAGCCTTCGCCGTTTCCCATTACGACTTCGCCATCGGCTTCTTCCAGGTCGTTCCAGGCATTCTCCTTCTCATAAATCGCTACGTCCCATTGGCGCTGACTGTGCTGGCAGGAATGATCATCAACATCGACCTCACCCACATCACCATGGCCCCATCAGGCCTACCCATGGCGGCCGTCGTCAGCCTTCTCTGGCTCCTCGTCTTTCTGCGTGTCCGGGCGAACTTCGCCGGCATCTTTGAGCCCGCTCCCCAGCGCTGATCCACGCCGAGTCCATACAATGAAGTAGCATGATCGAGTACCTCTACCTCGGCCGCGTTTCCTACGACGAAGCCCTCCGCATTCAGACAGAGGTCGCGGCCCTGCGCCTGGCCGGTCACATCGAGAACACCCTCCTCCTCCTCGAACACCCCCCTGTTCTCACCCTCGGCCGCAACGCCAGCCGCACCAACGTCCTCGCCTCCGATGAGCTCCTCTTGAGCCGCGGTGTCACCCTTCACGAAATCAACCGCGGCGGGGACGTCACCTACCACGGCCCCGGCCAGCTCGTCGGCTACCCCATCTTCGATCTCCGCAGCCTCCAAAACTCAAGGGGCGGCAGGCTTGGTCCAGTCGACTTCGTTCGCATGATGGAAGAAGCTCTCATCCGGCTCTGCGGAGTCTATGGCGTTCGCGCCGGTCGCATCGCAGGACTCACCGGCGTTTGGTGCGGCCTCCACGACACGCAGCCCGGTCCCGCTCGAGAACGTAAAATCGGCGCCATCGGCATTCACGTCTCCCGCGGAATCACCTCCCACGGATTTGCCTTCAATGTGACCACGGATCTCCGTGACTTCCAACTCATCAATCCGTGCGGCATCACTGACAAACCCGTCACCAGCCTCAACCTCGAAATCCCCGAAAGCGTGACTTTGCCCTCGCTCGAAAACATTGCCCATCAGGCCGCGAGCCAGTTCGGCCATGTCTTCTCGGAGCAGGTTCTCGCCGTCGAATCTCTCGACGTTCTCCGCGCTCACGCCGAAGCCAAAAAGAACTTCCCCGCCAACGACACCCCCCTCCAACTCCCCACTGAACTCCGCAACCTCCACCATGACCCTGACCACCCCACCCAGGCCTGATCTCTGCCGCTCGCGTCTCGTCCGACTGGAAACTGGCAACTGGAGCCTGGTAACTACCCCAGCAATTTATAATCCGGCAGGAGCCTGGCCCCTATCCCGCTTCGCGGAGTGAACGATTCATGCCAACCCCCGTCATCATGCCCCAGATGGGCGAGTCGATCGTTGAGGGCACCATCACCAAATGGCTCAAGCAAATTGGCGACCCGGTCGAAAAAGACGAGCCACTCTTCGAAATCTCCACTGACAAAGTCGACGCCGAAATCCCCGCACCTTCGTCTGGCATCCTCACCGAAATCAAGTTCCCCGAAGGCGCCACCGTCGGAATCAACACAGTAGTGGCCACCCTCTCCGAGAACGGCTTTACGGCAGCGCAGCCGTCCGCGCCAGCGGAGCCTCAATCGTTAGCGCCGCAAATGCCGCAGCCTGAGCAATCAGACGTGCCGCAGGTGCACACGACTGCCAAACCCGGCACAGGCGGCATCGAGATAGTGATGCCCCAGATGGGCGAGTCTATCTTCGAAGGCACCGTCACCAAATGGCTCAAGAGAGTCGGCGACGCGATCCAGCGAGACGAGCCTCTTTTCGAAATCTCGACCGACAAGGTCGATGCCGAGATTCCTTCTCCCGTCGATGGCACCCTCACTGAAATCCGGGCCCAGGAAGGTGAAACCGTCCAGATTAACGCAGTCGTCGCCATCATTGGCGGCAGCACCGCAATTCCTGCCAGCACCATCCTCTCGACTACTCCGCAGTCACAGCCAGCCCCATCGCAGGTGCTGGCACAGTCGCAGCCGGCCTCTGCACAAATAGCCCAACCGGCTCCGCAGGAAGACATCCGTTCCTCGCCCCTCGTCCGCCGTATCGCTCGCGAATACAAAATTGACTTGCGTTATGTCCCAGGCACCGGCTCAAACGGCCGGATCAACAAACAAGACATACTACGATTCATCAAGGAAGGTTCCACAACACAAGCGAAGGCGCCGCAGACACGCTCAGCCCCACCGCAGTTGCCCGAGCGCCCCGCGCCGAAAGATCTGACAGGGGACGTAGTCCCTCTTACCAAGATGCGCGCCATCATCGCCCAGCGCATGGTCGAGAGCAAGCGCATCGCCCCGCACGTCCACTCAGTCTACAAAGTCGACATGACTCGCATCGCGCGCCTTCGCGATCGCGAGCGCGCCGCCTTCGAGCAGCGCCATGGCGCCAAGCTCACTTACATGCCATTCATCGCCGCCGCTGCCATCGAAGCCCTGCGCCACCACCCCATCGTCAACGCATCTCTCGCCGACAACAGCATCCACTACCACGCCAACATCAATCTCGGCATCGCCGTCGCACTCGAGTGGGGACTCATCGTGCCCACCGTCCGCGAATCCGAGAAGCGCACCTTCTCCGACCTCGCCCGCACCATCGCCGACCTCGCCGGTCGCGCCCGCACCAAGAAGCTCTCCCCCGACGAAGTCGGTGGATCGACTTTCACCCTCACCAATCCTGGAATCTTCGGCGACGAATTCGGCCTTCCCATCATCAACCAGCCCGAGTCCGCAATCCTCGCCATCGGAGCGATCAAAAAAGAGCCCGTGGTCCTTACCGACGCCGAGGGCAACGACACCATCGCCATCCGCGCCATGCAGTACTACTGCCTCGGCTTTGATCACCGCCTGATCGACGGCGCCGACGCCGGCAAGTTCATGAGCGAATTCAAGCACCAGCTCGAATCCTGGAACCGTCCGCTAGATTAAATTGAAACTCAGCACCAGTTCGAACCGCTCCATAAGCCTCTTGTCCAATCCTGTTCCCTGATCTTTGTCACTTCGCCCACGCCAGTCCATCCGTCGAGCTACCCGTCGTTATCGTCCGAGTCACCTTCCAGCTCCCCAGATCGATCTCTGACACCGTCCCTGCCCCATGCATGCACGACACGTATGCCGTCTTCCCATCCGGCTGCACCAGCACCTCCTGCGGATAGTCACCAACTGAAACGCTCCTCGCCACCTGCATGGTCTTCACATCGATCACTGCAACCTTGTTCTGATCCGCCAGCGCTACCAGAAGCCACTTCCCATCCGGCGTCACGGTCGACCCATACCCGATCCCCTCCATCGAAATCCACTTCGCCACTTCATTCTTCGTCGTATCGATGGCCACCATTTGCGGCTTGGTCTGGTCAGCCGTGAACACCCACTTGTCATCCGGCGTCATCGAGATCCTCTGCGTGTTTTCCGAAATCTTAATAACCTTCAGCACCTTCCGGCCCGGCACATCAATCACCGAAATGGTCCCTGGCCCCACGTTCGCCGTGTACGCTCGCTTGCCGTCATGCGACAGCACCGCCATATGGCTCTGCTCCTGCCCCGTCGGCAGCGCACCCAGAACCTTCAGCGTCTTCGGATCGATGATTGTAATCGTCTTGTCGAGTTCCGTGGTCACGTAAAGCAGCCCGTCCCTCGGCCCGATCAGTGGACAGTGCGGCCGCACCCCATGATTGAACCGGATATCGCCCACCACCTTGCGCGAACCGATATCAATCGCCGCAATCGTGTCCCCATCCGATCCCGGTTTGCCAACCCCTGAGTTCCCATAAATCGGCACATACGCCGTCTTCCCATCCGACGACGCAATCACCTCGTGCCCGGTCGTGCCTCCTTCCGGCACGGTCGCCACCACCGACCCGCTTGCCGGATCGACAATTGCCAGGCTCTGGGTCGCCTTCACCGCAACCAGCAACCTCGATTGCGCGCTCACCACTCCCGCACACATCACCACTCCTGCCACAACAACTCTAGAAATCTTCAACAGGTGACCTCCACCAGACAGCACCGACTATATCGCACCAGCTCAGACATATCCGACGGAAATTGGTTCCTCGTCCTGGCTTTGCCGGGAAGGAAATCCATCACGACCTCGAAGAACAGCACCGACGCTACAGCAATCCGGTACCCTATCCTGATGCCAGTTCCCATCCGCGACGGCGATCTCATTCAGATCGTCGACGCCGCCCTAGCCGATGCCACGCGCCGCTCCGGACCGTGGCTCGCCTGTCGCCCGGGTTGTACCCAGTGCTGCCACGGCGCCTTCGCCATCAATGCTCTGGACGCCGCCCGCCTCCAGGTCGGCATGCAGGCACTCGAATCGTCCGAACCACAAACAGCTGAATCCGTCCGTCAGCGCGCTCAAAACTGGCTCAGCGAGTACGCCCCCGACTTCCCCGGCGACCCCAGCAGCGGCCTCCTCGGCACATCGGAATCCGACCAGGCCCGCTTCGAAGACTTCGCCAATGACGCGCCCTGCCCCGCCCTCAATCCCGAAACCGGCCTATGCGACATCTACGCGTTCCGTCCCATGACCTGCCGCGTCTTCGGTCCTCCCGTCCGCGTGGCCGAGCGCGACGGCCTGGCCTGCTGCGAACTCTGCTTCATCGGAGCAACAGATGACCAGATCGCTGCCTGCGAAATGCCCATCCCACACCAGCTCGAAGATCAGCTTGTCGCCGAAACCGGCGGCTCCGGCGAGACCATCGTCGCCTTCGCACTCCTGCGCTGAACGATGCAGATTGGCGCTCGCCACAAACACCCCCCAATCCCGCTTCACCAACGCGCTACAATGAAGCACCCCGGAGAGTCGCACCCAGGGAACCCCTGCTCTGGCCGCCGCACGAGGCCGCGAAGCCATGCCCGTCGCACATCTCACGCTCGAGCTCCGCATTGAGCACGCCAACTCCCTCAAAGATCGACGCCAAGTCGTCCGCTCGATGAAAGACCAGCTCCGGCAGAGCTTCAACATCTCTGTCGCCGAAATGGACGAGGCCGTAACCTGGCGCTCCGCCACCCTCGGCATTGTCGCCATCTCCAGCTCCCGCAGCTACCTCCACCAACTCATCGAAGAAGTTGAGCGCGCCGCCCGTCGCATGTCTAACGAACTAGGCGCAGAACTCGCCGATAGCTTTTGGGAATACCTCGAAAGCTGATCTCGCGAGTTGACCTTGATACACCAGTGAGGGCGTTCTCTTCTAATTCATGACCCCTGATCTCTAATCCCTGCTCCTGCTACTCCCACCGCAGCGCCGACACCGGATCCGTTTTCATTGCCGCCCGTGCCGGAATCAAGACCGCAACCATTGCCACCACCGCCAATGAGATTGGCACTCCTACAAACGTCACCGGATCGCGCGCCCCCACATGGAACAGCACACTCTGTAGAACCCGAGTCAATAGCAGCGCCGCGCAGATTCCAATCACTCCCCCAATCACGATCAGCTGCACACCCTCCTGCAGAATCAACCGAAGCACATCCCCACGATCCGCACCTACCGCGATCCGAATTCCCATCTCTCGCGTCCGCTGCCGCGCCATGAACGCCACCACACCGTACAGCCCGATCAGTGCCATTATCAGTCCCGTACATGCAAAAAAGCTGAGCAGCGCCGTCTCAAAACGCGGCCGATCCGCCATCCCCGCTACCCGTTCATTCATCGTCTCAATCTCCACCGGCACCGTTCCATCTATCTGCGCAATTTGCGACCGCACCCACGGCGCCAGCGCCTTCGGCGGCGTACTCGTCTTCAGAATCAGCACCGCGGATGGAGCCATCGTCCAGTCTGCTGGGTCACTCCGCCGCAAACGGTAGAACTCCGGCTGATCCATCGCCTCCAGACCCTCATTCTTCACATTCGCGGCAACACCCACGACCTCATGCCACGGATCGTTTGGCGTGGGCTTCACTCTCTTCCCGATCGGGTCCTCGTTCGGAAACAGCCGTGACGCCAGGCTCTCACTCAGAATCAGGTAATTCCCCTTCGACCTCCGCTCCTCCTCCGTCAATCCGCGCCCGCGCACGATTGGAATATCCAATACCTTGAAATACTCTGGCGTAACCAACCTCCAGGTCACCATGCCTCCTGTCTCGCCGGAAGGGGCCGGTCGTCCGTCCACAGCGATGATGCTGAATATCTGGCTGCGCCGATAACCTCCGGGAGGAACCGTATCACTGACTGCAACCTCGCTCACCCCGGGCAACCTCTTGATTGAGTCTTCTGCCTTCGTAAAGAACCCCATCTGCAACTGCGATGTCGCATATCTTTCCCGGTTCAACGAAATCGACGCTGTCATCACTCCGCTGGATTGCATCCCGATCGCCTGGTTTTGCAGATTCGCAAAACTGCGCACCAGCAGCACCGCTCCGGCCAGCAGAATCAGGCTCGCCGCAATCTGCGTCACAACCATCCCGCGCCGCAGCAACGCCCGAGTCTGCGTTCCTGATTCCCTTGCCGCGAGCGCAATCGCACGCGGTCTGAACATTGCCGGCGCAAGTCCAAAGACCACTCCCGCCACGAGTCCCAGCACGACGGTGAACGTAATGATCCGCAGATCTAACTGCGCCTTAGCCAGAAACGGCAAGCCCGACGGCGCAATCGCAACAAATACCCGCAGCAACCCTTCTCCGAATACGCATCCTGCCGCCGTTCCAATCGCTGAAAGCATCATTGATTCCGTCAGCGTTTGCCTAACCAGACCCGCTCGCGTCGCACCCAGGGCCGAGCGCACCGCAAGCTCACGTTCTCGCGCAACTGCGCGCGCTAGCAACAGGCTGGCAACGTTGGCGCACGCAATCAGCAGCACCGCTGCGACCGCGCCCAGCAAGATCCAAGCCACAAGCTGCACATCCTGCATCTGCCGGTCGCGGATCGGGCGCACCCGCATGTGCACCTCATTTTGAAAACGAGGCGGAGCAAGACTCAGCGAGTAATCAAACACCGGCTTCAGCCGCTGCACAGCTTCCGGTACTGAGGTCCCGGCCCTGAGCCTGCCAAACGCGTAAAGCACATGAGACGGCTGACCAGCCTTATCCGGCACACGTCCCAGCCCCTCCGACGTAAGGACGTCCACCTTCTCCAGCAGCGGCATCTCGAAATTCCTCGGCAGCACGCCAATTACACGCACCGGGTGTGTATCGATCTGAACCATCCGATTCACAACTGCTGCATTGCGTCCAAATCGCGAAACCCAGAGCCCGTACGTGATGAGGGCGACCTTCGGCCCTTTCGGCCGGTCCTCTTCTGGAGAGAAGTTCCGTCCCAGAATCGGCGAAACTCCCAGCGTCGGCAGAAAGTTCTGCTCGACACTAGCGCAACTCAACCGTTGCGGATTGCGCTCAGTCAGATCGCATTCATTCACTCCGTTTTCCGACGTGATTTCGCTGAACGCGGTTTGGTGATCCTTCCAATAGAAGTACGAATCCCCCAGCATGAATTCCTGCGGAATGATCGGCGCAGTCAATCCCACAGATACGAGCTGCTCCGGATGCGCATAAGGCAAGCTTCGAAATAGAATCCGGTCTACGACGCTGAAGACTGCCGTAGTCGCACCAATCCCAAGCGTAAGGGTCAGCACCGCCGTAATCGCAAACACCGGATTCCGCCGGAACCCGCGTAACGCATACCGCACATCGCGCACTACGCTCTCGATCGCCGGCAGCGTCGCTCGATCCCGATACTTCTGCTTCGCCTGCTCCGCTCCGTTTAGCTGCAATAACGCTTCGCGACGCGCCTCCGACTCGCTCAGTCCTGCAGCTACTCCGTCCCGCGTATGCTGCGCGATATGATTCTCAAGCTCGGCATCGAAACCATCGCCATCCCGGCCGCCTCTGAACACCCCGCGCAAACGCATCCAAAGCGCACGCAACCCTCGCATCCTGACCTCCAGCACAACCCCGTCGGCCTTTCGCCCAATTCTCTAATCCGCTCGCAACGCCTCCATCGGATCCACTCCCGCCGCTCGCCGCGCAGGTATCCACGCCGCCGCAATCGCCACCATTGCCATCAGCACCGGAACTAGCGCGAACGTCACCGGATCCACCGCACTCACCTCAAACAGGAAGCTGTGCAGTACCCGGCTCAGCGCAACCGCACCCGCCAGCCCCGCCGCACATCCTGCCAGCGCAAGGAAAAGGCTCTCCCGCACCACGCTCATCACGATCTGCCATCGCTGCGCGCCAAGTGCAAGCCGCAGCCCGATCTCCCGCGTCCGCCAGCTCACGATATATGCAATCAGGCTGTACACTCCCACCGCGCCAATCACAACCGCCAACACGCCAAATCCAAGCAGCAAAATCGCAAGGGCCCGCGGCGCAGCCACCGAGTTCGCCACCAGGTCGTCCATCGTTCGCACGCGGGTCACCGGCACCAGCGAATTGATTCCCGCCACCGCACTCCGCAGTCCCGCCGCCGTCTCGCTTGCACTTGTATGCGTCCGCAACATCGCGAACATCACCGGCTGATTTCGCTCCGTCGTCAGCGGCAGAAACACCTGGTCCTTTGGGCCCTCCTGCAAGCCCCCCTCGAGTGCATTCCGCACTACCCCAACTACCATCGACGCCTTATCTGGATTCCACACCGCCGGCGTCTTCTCATCCACCACGTCCAGCAGATGCTTCCCAATCGGATCCTGGTTCGGCCATAGTCTCTGCCCCATGTGCTCATTCACAACCACAGCACGTGTTGTCCCCGAAATATCCTGTTGTTCCAGCAAGCGTCCGCGCACGAGCTTTAAATTCAGCACCTCAAAATATCCCGGTGACACCACGCGGCTCGTTGCCAGCAGTGCTCCCTGCCTCGCATCGCGAGGATGATCCTCCGCGTCGAACACGTAATTATCCGACCGGCCGCTCAGCGGTAGTGAATCTACAAACGCGACGCTCTCCACTCCCGCAATCCCCTGCGCTCGCTCAATCAGAGCATCGAAGAACGACTGGCATCTGCCCCTCTCCTTGCACGCGCCCGCGTCCAGCGCTACCTCCGCCGTCACAACGTGATCCGTCCTGAATCCCGGATCCACCTTCGTGATCCGATACAGGCTGTGCAGCACCAGCCCCGCCGCCGTAATTACCACCACTGTTAACCCGATCTGCGCCATCACCAGGATCTTCGAAATTCCAAACCGCGATCCCTGACCCGCTAGCCCGCGCCCACCCATCCGCAATGTGCTCAGCAGATTCAGCCCCGCCATCTTCAGTGAAGGAATCAACCCGAACATCATTCCCGCAAAAATTGAAGCGCAGAGCGTGAACACCACATCGCCCCAATGCAGCGACACATCCTGGATCCGTGGTGTATCCGCCGGAAGCAGCCCAACGAAAATCCTCAAGCTCGCCACCGCCGCGCCCAGCCCCACCGCTCCCGCAGTCAATCCCACAACCACGCTCTCTGACAACAGTTGTTGCACAAGCCGCTTCCCCGACGCGCCCAGCGCGCTCCTTACCGCAATCTCCCTCTCCCGCGCGCTCGCCCGCGCCAGCATCAGGTTCGCCACATTCGCGCACGCAATCAGCAGAATCAAGCCCACCGCTCCAAACAGCAGCAGCAACCGCGGTCTCATCGCGCCAGTCTGCGATTCCAGCAGTGGAATCACCGTCATATCCGACGCCCATATATCCGGCATTCGAAAGGGAAACACCGGCAACAGCACCGCATGCAGCCGTCGCAACTCGGCCTGCGCCTGCGCGGGAGTGGCTCCATCCGCCAACCGCCCAAAACCGCGAAGATCAAAAGCGAACCACGGGTCAAATACATCCCCTCCGCGATACGACACCGGAATCACGAACTGCGTATCCGCATATGGAAAACGCACGCCCGCCGGCATCACTCCCACAATCCTTCGCGAAACGCCATCGATGCGAATCTGCCGCCCGATCACTCCCGCATCTCCGCCGAAGTGCTGCCTCCAGTATCCGTAGCTCAGCACCACGTCATGATCTTCCCCGGCCACGGAATCCCGGGCGGCAAAAAAACTACCCATTGCCGGCTTCACGCCCAGCACATCCAGTGCATTCACCGTCACCGTCGCGCCAAATACCCGCTCCGGCACATCCGAGTCCGAAATGTTCGACTCCGCATCTGGCCCATATCCCGCCACCGACTTCAGCGCTGTTGCATGCGAGCCAAGCTCTCGAATCCATCCCTTCGGAAACACCGGTGCATTCGTTCCCGCGATCCGCACCAGCCTATCCTGCCGCGCATACGGCAGCGGTCGCAGCAGAATCGAATCCACCAGCGTATAGATCACCGCATTCGCGCCGATCCCCAGTGCCAAAGTCAACACCGCAGTGATCGTGAACCCCGGCGCTCTTCGCATCTGCCGCAACGCAAACCGGAAATCCTGCAGAAAGCTCTCCAGCGGCGGCAGTGTCGCGCGCTCTCGATAAGCTTGCCTCGCCTGCTCCGCTCCACCCAGCCTTATTAGCGCCTCCCGCCGCGCATCATCCCTGCTCGCCCCTGCACGCACCCGGGCCTCCACATCCATCGCGATATGGCTCTCCAGTTCCGCGTCAAACTCCTGTGCTTTTCGGCGAACAAACACTCCGCGCACTCGCAACCAGAACGCTCGCTGCTTTCCCATCGCCAACTCCTGCTACTCCGTCCTCAACGCCTTCATGGGATCGACCAGCGCTGCCCGCCTTGCAGGAACCCAGCACGCGACTAGCGCAATCGCTCCTAGAAACACCGGCACCACCGCAAACGTCACCACATCATGCGGCTGGATCCCATACAGAAAACTCGATGCAAACCTTGAAACCATCCACGCAACCGGCCAGCCCAGCACCATCGCAATCAGCACCAGCACCATTCCGTGTTTCACGACCAGCCTTGCAACACTGCCAGCGTGCGCTCCCAGCGCCATACGAATCCCGATCTCTCTCGTCCGTCTGCTCACCGCGTAGCTCATCACGCCATACAGCCCCACCGCCGCGAGCAACAGCCCGATCCCGCCAAACACGCCGAACAGCGTTGCCGCCAGCCGAGGCAGAAAGAACGCCGACCGCACATGCTCCTCCATCGTTTCTTCGTTGTAGATCGCGATGTTCCTGTCGATCGCGTAGATCTGTCGCCGCACTCCCTCCGCCACCGCTGCAGGATTTCCCGGCGTGTGCACGATTAGCGTGTAACCCATACCTGACGGATCTTCGGCGATACTCTGATCCAGCGATCGATAAAGCATCGGCCGCGTATCTTCGCCAATCGTGCGCGACTTCGCATTTCCGACGACGCCGATAATCTCGTAATCCCAATGCCCCCCGTGCACATGCTGCCCAATCGGATTCCCGCCACGAAACATCTTCTCTGCAAACGCCTTGTTCACCACCGCAACGCGCGGCGCATCCGCAGCTTCATTGCCAAAATCGCGGCCAGCCAGCATCGGAACCCCAAGCGCCTGGAAATATCCACTCGTCGTCATATACAAATCCGTCATCGCATGCGGAGAGTCTTTCCCTTCGCTCCCTGCGATCGTGAATCCGTCGCTGCGATGCCCTCCCGACAGCATTGCCACATCCGTCGTCACCGCCGCATCCACTCCAGGCAGCGCCGCGACTCGTTGCCGCAGCTCTCGCATGAACCGGCTTATTTGCTCCGGCGTGTACCCATTCAGCCGCGGATCAACCGACATCAGCAGCAATCCCTGCGTACGAAATCCCAGGTCGATTCTCGCCGCACTTTGCATGCTGCGCAGAAACAGCCCCGTTACGCACAGCAGCACCAGCGACATCGCAACCTGCCCCACCACCAGAACATTCCGCAACGTCACGCGCCGCCCGGGCCGTGCCAGCGCATCCTCTCCCTTCAGCGCATTCGCAAGCATCGGCCGCGAAGCCGCCCACGCGGGAGCTATTCCCAGCAACACGCCACACACAATGCTCGCCACCAACGTGTACGCCAGCGTCCTCCAGTCCAGGGCTACTCGCAGATCCAGCGGTATCGGTGCAGGAACACGAAATGCCGAGAGCGATTGCGTCGACCACAGCGACATCAGCACTCCGAGCGCCCCGCCTGCCACGCCCAGCAGAGTGCTCTCCATCAGCAGCTGCCGCCGCAGCCGCGCACGAGTCGCGCCTATCGCAAGCCGCACCGCCATCTCTCTCTGCCGACCCGCCGCCTTCGCGAACAGCAGGTTCGCAACATTCGCTCCTGCAATCGCCAGCAGCAGGATCACAATCACACCCAGCGCCGACAAGAACGTCAGCACCGCGCTCCTCTCCCTGGGCGGCAGCGACCCCGCCTGCTCGAACACAAATGAATTGTCCTTATCCGTCTTCGGGTACTCAGCAGCAAACCGGTGCGCCATCGTATCCAGTTCGCTCGCTGCCTGCGTGCGCGTCACTCCATCGCGAAGCCGCGCTATTACTTCGAGCCAGTGGTACTCCCGCGATTGTTGCGGAGGCAGAGTCGCAGCAAGTTCCGGCGCGATTCCCAGCGGCACCCAGAATTGCGTATCAAGGATCTGATCCACACTATGGAACGATGCCGGCGCAATGCCCACCACTGCAAACGACCGGCCTGACATCGTAACGTTCTTGCCTACAATCTCCGGATCGCTTCCATAACGGCTCTGCCAAAGTCTCTCGCTCATCACGATCGCCGGCGTACGATTCTCCGTCGCAGCGAATCCGCGGCCCCTCACCATCGGCAATTCCAGCACGTCAAAAAAGTTCGTTGTTACAGCCTGTCCCCAGATGCGCTCCGGCTCACTACCACCGCTGATGGATACCGGCAAAGGTTCAGAGAACCACGCCGCTACTCCTGAAAACGACCTCGCCTGGTCACGAATGTCTTGAAAAAGCGGGAGCGGAAACGCGTTACAGCATCGCTCTCCCCGCTGCGCAATATGCAGCGACAGCAGCATCGCAGGATCGCCCACCGGCGCAGGCCGCAGAACGAACCGGCTCACCATCGCGAAGATCGTTGCATTCGCCCCAATCCCCAGCCCGATCGAAATC
>Ga0157369_10000605_pt1 | contig 46691 bp, 38 predicted proteins | sample C25metaG_FD_113461 | JGI IMG/M metagenome (GOLD analysis project Ga0157369, IMG submission 113461) | Corn rhizosphere microbial communities from Kellogg Biological Station, Michigan, USA - C2-5 metaG | ecosystem: Host-associated > Plants > Roots > Rhizosphere > Soil | place: USA: Michigan... | reverse complement strand
TCTTTGTCGAACTCGTCGTGTAAAACCTCCAGCCAGGATGCTTCAAGATCTATTGCCATAAATATTTGTACAGAAGTTGATTAAACGTACAAATAAACGGATATTTGCACTTTATTATCAACATACATTATGTCAAATATTATTCGGTTAATTATTGCCTGTGTGGTTTTAGGTGGCGCAGTTGCAATGTCCGTTTTCGGCCTGTGGGGCTGGGGAATACTGGTGTTCTTTATTGGCGCGCTTATGCTGTTAAGCTATTTCTTTAACGAGAATATGATCATTGCACAGTATTACCTGCGTAAAGAAAATAGCGCCGAAGCCGAAAAATGGTTATTAAAGGTAACAGATTACGAAAAACAGTTAAATAAAAACCAGCACGGTTATTACAACCTGTTGCTGGGGTTGATCGAATCGCGCAATGCGCCGATGAAATCTGAAAAATACTTCAAAAAGGCACTGTCGTTGGGCATGAAAATGTCGCACAACGTGGCCTTAGCCAAACTGAGTCTGGCCGGTATAGCAATGGCGAAAAGAAACAAGCGCGAAGCTCAAATGTATCTGCAGGAAGCCCAAAAAGAAGATAAAAACAAGCTACTGGATGAACAGATCAAGATGATGAAATCGCAGATGGCTCAGATGGATAAGCAAGTACAGAGAGGGTATCGGGGCTATTAAGGAAAAAAGGAAAAATAGGCTTTGAAGATAATTTAAAGCCTATTTTTCTTCAATATTACTAAAGTAATTCGGCTCATTATCGCCAGATACTGTAGCTTTATAGTGACGGTCTGAAAAGTTCAGATCATCTTCGGTTGGGTTAGCAAATTCGACCATTTTAAGCAGGCTCCGCACAAATGACAGGTTAAACTTTTTTCGGTCAAGTTTAATCAGGTATTCTCTTTCAGTTATTTCTAATGTTGACATAATTATCTACGTTAATTGTATTGTATGCAATTTCCGTCATACAAATAAACTAACTGTAAGGATTGTTTTAAATTTTCGTTAAAAGCAGCTATTTGTGCAGTTTTTCGGGAAAAAGCTCACCCGAATATCTCATCGTGAGGAGCGACCTAGTCATTATGTAAATCTGCGAGCGTGGCTACAGGTTGCATTACTATAGTTCAATTTTGTTTTAGGGTGCCGTCCTTACTTATAAAAGTCGCGGGAGGTGTCATAGTGAGCATCGTCGAACTAGGTACGTGGGCCCGCCAAGTAAGTCGTTTAGACTTCAGTGTTTATAGTAGATTTCCAAAATTCGCGCTCCTTGTGCCATTCGATCGCTCCGCTGACGATCTTGCAATATGGGTTACTAGGCATGTGGGGTGCCGAACCAAATTCGGCATGAATTGTCTTTTTCTACGGTATTACTTAAAAAAGGCTCAATTCGAAAATTTCAGATCAACTAATTGGGGTTGTTGTCTGATCGTGGTCCAGTAATCAGCGCGGCAATCTTCATCAATAAAAACCGGCTTAGGCTTATATAAGCTGTCGCAACCATTCTTTTTACAGCCAGATATCCAATATGCTTCGCCTGCTTCTACTTCTATGCAATTGTATTTGTAGCCGCCCTTTACTTTAATAAAGGCTTTGTTGGCGTAATAGAATGTGCGGCCCGTTTGTGAAAAAGTCACTATGCCAATTCGAGCTTCGCCTGTCAGAGCTCCGCCTTTTCTTTCGATATACATGATGCGCGATTTCATTTGGCCAATATACGGTAGCCATATGGAAATAGACAACAAAAAAAATCGCCCGGCAACTCCGGGCGATAAATATGATTAGATAAGAACTCCTAATCTCTAATCACGAATATCAAATCTCTACTACTCAAACCAGGTCATTACCACTTCCTTAGCAGGCATAGTGATGTCAAGCTTCAGCTTTTTACGCATACCGCCAAGGTCATTAAATACCTTGTTTGGATTGGCGGCTTTAAGTTCTTCCACGGTGTTGAAGCCCATTTTATTAATCACGGGTACCCATTCTGCTGGTACCCCCACATTCACAAAGTCGTCAATAGTAACCACTTTGGCTTTCTTTTCCGGGCGCATTTGCGGGAAGAACAATACTTCCTGGATAGTGCTCTGGTTGGTCATGAGCATAACCAGCCGGTCAATACCAATACCCAGGCCAGATGTTGGCGGCATACCATATTCAAGGGCGCGTAAAAAGTCCTCGTCCATAGCCATCGCTTCTTCGTCGCCTCGGCCGGCTAATAGCAGTTGGTCCTCCAGACGTTCACGCTGATCCAGTGGGTCGTTAAGCTCTGAGTAGGCGTTGGCAATTTCCTTACCGTTTACAAAGAGTTCAAAACGTTCTACCAAGCCATCTTTAGAGCGGTGCTTTTTAGCCAGTGGCGTCATTTCGATAGGGTAGTCGGTTATGTATGTTGGCTGAATAAGATTGGCTTCAACTTTAGCGCTGAAAATCTCATCGATCAGCTTGCCCTTACCCATGGTGGAATCTACTTCGATAGCCAGATCACGACAGGTTTGGCGTAAAGCCCCTTCGTCCATTTGTGAAACATCGATTCCGGTATATTTCAGGATGGAATCATACATGGAAAGCTTTTCGTACGGACCGGCAAAGTTAATCTCATTATTGCCAACTTTAACCACCGGACTTCCATTAACTACTGTAGCTACTTTTTCCAGGCACTCTTCAACCATGGCCATCATCCAGATATAGTCTTTATAGGCTACATAGATCTCCATGGATGTAAACTCTGGGTTGTGTGTGCGGTCCATGCCCTCGTTCCGGAACATCTTGCCAAACTCATAAACACCGTCAAAACCGGCAACGATGAGCCTTTTAAGATACAACTCGTTGGCAATACGCAGGTATAAAGGCATATCAAGCGTGTTATGATGCGTAGCAAACGGACGCGCCGCTGCACCACCATGAACAGGCTGAAGAATAGGCGTTTCAACCTCTAACCAGCCCTGTGTATTAAAGTAATCGCGCATGGTGCTGATCACTTTAGTCCTTTTGATGAATATTTGCTTGAATTCCGGGTTTACAGTGAGGTCCACGTAACGTTGGCGGTAACGCAGTTCAGGGTCGGTAAAACCGTCGTATGTATTACCCTGCTCATCGCGTTTAACTACAGGAAGCGGTTTTAGCGATTTTGACAGAATGGTCAGTTCTTCTGTATGAATCGAAATTTCACCTGTTTGGGTTAAGAATCCAAATCCTTTTACCCCAACATAATCGCCAATATCAAGCAGCTTTTTAAATACCGTATTGTATAAAGTTTTGTCTTCGCCAGGGCAAATATCATCGCGTTTTAAATAAACCTGGATGCGGCCGGTTGAATCCTGCAATTCAAAAAAGGAAGCACTGCCCATAATCCGGCGGGTCATGATACGCCCGGCAATTATTACCTGTTTGTAGGCATCTGGATTGGCATTAAAGTTTTCTTTGATATCGTGTGCAAAGGCAGTAACGTTAAAAGCCTCCGCAGGATAAGGGTCGATACCCAATCCCCGAAGTTGCTGTAACGACTCGCGTCGTAATATTTCCTGTTCAGACAAAGCTGGAATACTCATATTGTAAACGGTATTTTTTGAGGATGCAAAAATAAGGAATTTCCCCCTAACCCCCTGAAGGGGGAACGATATTATTACTGGATATTTTAAATGCGAAAGTCGAAATGTTAAATGCGATTAAGAAACAAAATTAAACTTTCGCATTTAACGTTTCGACTTTCAACTTTGCTTCCCCCTTCAGGGGGCTAGGGGGTTAATCCGCCTCAGCTTCCTGCATGTACATCTCGTCGATCACCTGGGCGTATTTCTTCTCGATCACTTTTCGTTTAGCTTTAAGGGTTACGGTGATTTCACCTTCTTCCATGCTGAAAGGATTGCGTTTTACCACGAAGTTTTTAATGCGCTCAAACTTGGCGAGCTCGTTTGATAGTTTTTTAATGTCGGCCGCAAGCCAGTCGATCACCTGTTTGTCGTTAATAAACGGCTCAGATTGTTCAAAGTAGGCGTCGTCAAAACCAAAAGTTTCCTGTAATAACTCGCGCGACGGAACAATAATGGCGGTAATATATTCGCGTTTATCACCCACTAAAAAGATCTGTTCAATTTTGTGACTCTTTAAATAAGTGTTTTCTACTGGAGTAGGGTATACGTTTTTGCCATATGCGTTCACCAACATATTTTTGAGGCGGTCCGTGATCTGTAGATTGCCTTTGTAGAAACGACCGATATCACCGGTGTGGAACCAGCCATCAGGATCAATAGCGGCTTTGGTTTCCTCTGGTTTGTTCCAGTAACCTTTCATTACGCAATGGCCGCGTACAATAATTTCACCCTCTTCCGACTGGAAATCCTCGTTAAAGGTGTGGTGCGTTTGTACCGTATAAATATGTTGATTGTCTATATTTTGAATGCCTACTTCAATGCCGGGCACAATGCGGCCCACAGTGCCATACACCTGACGATGGTATTCGGTAACGGCCATAACGGGCGAAGTTTCTGTCAGCCCAAAGCCTTCTAATATCTTAATGCCGAGGTCGCCAAAAAACTCGCCGATGTTTTTGGGCAATGCGCCCCCACCGGAGATCATGAATTTTAACCGGCCGCCGGTGCGCTCTTTAATCTTGCTGAAAACAAGCTTTTCCGCAAGTTTAAATTCATTGCGCAAGATAAGCCCTGGTTTTTTGCCGGCTTCAAGAACCTGCCTGTGTTTGCGGCCAATCTTTAGCGCCCACAAAAATATCTTCGCTTTGGTACCGCCTCCGGCTGTGCCGTTTTTCATCGCGCGGTCATGTATCCTTTCCAGCAGGCGGGGTACGCAATTCATTACGGTGGGCCTTACTTCAGCCATGTTTTTGGCCAAGAGATCCAGGCTTTGGGCAAAAGCAATTTCGCAGCCCACAGCTAGGCAAATATGGTAAGTTGCGGTGCGCTCGAATACATGCGAAAGCGGCAGAAAGGACAGGAATACTTCAGAAGGATCTATAACCGGAATTTGGTCAAGGCTTACCCTTACGTTTTCAACCAGGTTGTGGTGAGTAAGCATAACCCCCTTAGGTATGCCTGTAGTACCCGAAGTATAGATGAGGCAGGAGAGGTCTGACGGTAATATGGCCTCCCGTGCTATATTAATGGCCTGGCGATAGTGCTCCAGGCAGGAATTACCTTCTGCCAATACTTCGCGTAAGCTTAGTACACCAGCGTTCAGACTTACTTTTTCGGTGTATTTTTCATAATCCTCAAAAGCCGGAATGATCCTGATCAGTTCGGGGCAGTTATTGGCAATTTTTACAGTTTTGCGAAGCAGGAAAGGGTTGCCAACAAGGATGGCCCGCGCCCCTGAATCATTAAGAATATACTCTATCTCGGCTTCAGAGAGCGTAGGGTACACAGAGGTATTTACGGCTCCGATCTGTTGAAGCGCCTGATCATAATACACATAATCCGGGCCGTTCTCTATCAGCAGGGCCAGGCGGTCGCCTTTTTTGATGCCGATATTTAAGAACCAGGCCGAGATAGCATCTATTTTCTCCAGCGCTTCACCATAAGATATTTCTACCCAGGTGTCTTTTACTTTATGTTTTAAAAAGCAGTGGCTTTCCGGATGGAGATGGGTAACGGTATATCTGATAAGGGAGGGAACAGTTTTTTGTTCTTTAACCGGGTTCATTAATTCGAAGGGGTTTATAATATGTAAAAAACAAAAGTAGAGGTAATTGAAAGTAAAATCAAATTTCTTTTAATGTGACAACTGACGTCTGAGATCCATTGTTAAAGCATACGATTCTTCTACTGGGATTATCTTTTTTGATGTATGGCTTATGTCTTTTCCTTCCTTACTCCACAGAAAAGGATAAAAGCTGAAAACCTGGTCACCAGTCAATGTTTTAATATCGTTTTGCCAGTTCTGCCACCTAAGGTTGTTATAAAACTTACTCAGATCACCGTTTAAACAAAAACTTAAAAAATCAGAATATCCCATATTTAATGATTCCCAATCAAGCGTGTCGGGCGCCAAATAGTAAACGTTCCCTAAATCCTTTCCCAAAGCGCCGCCATTAATAGCAAAAAAACCTCCAACTACGTCGTCAGCAACCAAGAGGAAAGGTGGTTTTTCGCCTAAGCGAGAAAAGGATTTGCCTTTGTTCCAATTCATGATACCTCGCGTTAACTTATCACTGCCTGAACCTAAAATTCGGATCCAGCCATTATCAATTTTTATCCCACCTGTAAAATAGATTACGGCGCCCATTATCGAGTGCGTTGTAACCTGAGCCTGGAGTAGAGATTCCTTTGTTTTCCTTGGGTCTGCGGTTAAGACTTCAACTTTGTTTTTTGCAGAAGTTATCCATCCTTTTAAAACAAGCCACCCTGTAGTATCTCTGGTTAAAGCCTCAATTGATTTTATTTGGAATTGAGCCCGACTGATAGTTGGAATAAAAAATAAAAACAGAAGAGTGACGTATTTCATTTTAGGTTATAAAATCTTCAAATTTGAGAATAGCATAATTCTATTATCATCCAAACTTATGAAAATTATCATCATCGGTGCCTCAGGCACTTTAGGTAAACACATTAATCTGGTTCTGAAGGGAGAGGGCCGGGAAATTATTACCGCAGGACGAAAATCAGGTGATCTGCAGGTAGATATTGATTCGCCCGAATCAATAGAAGCATTTTTTAAAAAGGTAAAGCATTTCGATGCCCTGGTATGTGCAGCAGGTTCCGGACATTTCGGTCCTCTCAAGAAGATGACCAACAGCGATTTTTTGACGGGTGTTAACAGTAAATTGATGGGACAGGTAAACCTGGTGCTAATCGGTCAGCACTATATTAATCCCAAGGGTTCATTCACGCTCACTTCCGGTATCCTTTCCGACGATCCTGTTGTTAACGGTGCAAACCTAAGTGCCATTAACAGTGCCGTGAATGGGTTTGTTACCGGCGCAGCTATTGAGTTAGAGAACGATGTACGTATTAATGTAGTAAGCCCTGGTGTGGTAGAAGATTCGCCCAACTTTCATGCGGCTTTTCCTGGCCATACACCGGTAACCATGGAAAAAGTAGCTAAAGCCTATGAGCGAAGTGTACTTGGCGCCGGAACGGGGCAAATTATTAAAGTGTTTTAAATGTTGCGAGAAAACATATCATAAAGGAAGCTGTATCACAAGTGATCGGAGACGATCTTCTTTGGGTGATACAGCTTCCTTTACTCATTTACTCTTTCTTCGGCTGTTCAGCTCCCTGGCTGCCTGGCTTTTTTGCTCTTTTGTTGCATTTGGGTCTCTCATTTCTTTTGACGCCTTTGATGCAGAGCCTTTTGATTTGTCTTTTGTATTTGCCATAACTTTAAATGTAAATGGTTATTACTTTAAGTAAGGCAATCAAAGTTTTGTTTTAATTTTTTCGTTTACTGAGGTCGGAGGGCTGACGTCAGATGTCAGAGAGCTTCGACTTTAGATTGCTGACCTCCGACTTCTGCCCCTCCGATGATCAACTCAACTCGGCGTAATATTTATAAAATAGCGGAATTGTTTCAATCCCTTTATAATAGTTAAACAGATCGTACTTTTCATTTGGGGAGTGCAAGGCATCGCTATCGAGACCGAAGCCCATTAGCACGGTTTTAATACCTAGCTCAGCCTCAAATAAAGCTACGATGGGTATGCTGCCGCCGCCACGGGTTGGGATAGGCTCTTTGCCGAATGATTCGGTTATGGCTTTTTGTGCCGCACGATAAGCTGTGCTATCTGTCGGGGTAACTACGGGTTCGCCACCATGATGAGGCGTCACTTTTACCTTTACAGAAGCTGGGGCAATGCTATTAAAATGTTTGGTAAATAATTCGGTAATCTTTTCGGAGCTTTGGTTAGGTACCAGTCGCATTGAAATTTTGGCATGGGCTTTTGATGGCAGCACCGTTTTCGCGCCTTCGCCAATGTAACCGCCCCAGATGCCATTTACCTCAAGGGTTGGCCGGGTGCCTGTGCGTTCAAAGGTTGAGTAGCCTTTTTCGCCCCAGAGTTCATTAACGTCCAGGTCCTTTTTATATTCATCTTCATCGTAAGGAGCAGAATTTAGCGATTTCTTTTCCTCGTCGGTAAGGTCAATTACGTCATCATAAAATCCGGGAATGGTAATATGGTTGTTCTCATCATGCAGGGAAGCGATCATCTTTGCCAGGATGGTAGCCGGATTGGCAACTGCTCCGCCATAAACACCCGAATGCAGATCGCGGTTAGGGCCTGTTACTTCAACCTCAACATAAGAAAGTCCGCGTAAGCCTGTTTCCAGCGACGGATTTTCCATGCTGATCATAGAGGTATCAGAAATCAACACAATATCAGCCTTAAGCCGCTCCTTGTTCTCTTTAACAAATATGCTTAGGTTTGATGAACCAACTTCTTCTTCGCCCTCAATCATAAATTTAATATTGCAGGGTAAGGTTTTAGTGTTCATCATCAACTCAAATGCTTTTACGTGCATGTAGAATTGTCCTTTATCATCACAGGCACCACGGGCATAAATTTTTCCGTCGCGTATGGTCGGCTCGAAAGGAGGTGTAACCCAAAGTTCAAGCGGATCAGGTGGTTGTACATCGTAATGGCCGTAAACAAGTACAGTGGGTTTTGTTGAGTCAATGATTTTTTCTCCGTAAACGATAGGATTACCGGCGGTAGCACAAACCTCTACATTTTCTGCGCCTGCTTCTGTCAGCTTTTGAGCCACATAGTCGGCCGTCTTTAATACATCGCCTTTGTATTTAGCATCAGCGCTGATGGATTGAAACCTGAGCAGGTCAAACAACTCGTTTAAAAAACGCTGTTTGTTTTGATCTATATAATTTTTTATTTGTTCCATAGAGTTATGACATTTCAACAAATATAGAGATGTTAGGATTTAAACAAAGTTGAGGATTTTCCCCGTATTTCCACGGCTAGAATTATGTGCCCCGGTTTCGTACGCGGCTATCGAGTAGCTATATTAAATTTTTGATTCAATTCTTTAGTTCACAGTTATTTAATTTAAATTGCGACCTGTATTTCAGGACTCGCACAAAATAGGAACTACTTTTGTTACTGAAGTGAAAAAGCTTAAACTAAGTTTTAATTCGAGTCTTTAAATTAATTAAACTATAACGTAATAATGAACTTACAGAAATATCTGTATCTTCTTCTTTTGTTTCTTTTTGTTGGTGTCATGACGGCGCACGCGCAGATTCCCAGCTGCAGTGCCGCATCACAGTTCTATAGCAAAGACAGTATTAATTTAACAACCTTCGGTGCAAGCACCGTGCATGGCATGTATGGGCACTCTTTTCAACCTTATTTGCAGGAAAATCTCGAGCGTTGTTATACCGGTAAAGTGGTTACGATAACCAACAACGGCATTCCCGGGGAAACTACGACCGAGGGCTTAAAACGCTTTCCGGCGGCCATAGCCCACCGGACGGGGTTTATGTTGATTCAAATGGGAGCCAATGACGTTATGGCTATGGCTAATAAGAAGATGAAGGTGAGTGAGACTGAAAAAAATATGAAGTATTACCTTCAAACTTCTATTAAAAGCGGTCTGATACCTATTGTGGGTACTTTACAGTTCTTTAACGATAAAAATGATCGCTATTTTAAAACCTGTAATTTATATGTTAAACAGGTAAACGCGCTGTATAAAAAACTTGCCTCAGAATATCATGCTTATGTAGCAGACATTAACAAGGGGTTGGGCAGAGATTTTGGCTTGTACGCTGATTTCATCCACCCAAATGAAGCCGGTTACAGGCTAATTAGCTGCATTTGGTTTGATGCAGTGAACCAGGCTATAGAAGATAAGCTCTTATTGGTTGGCCTTAATCAGAATTATCCTAACCCTGTTCGCGCGAATGCAAAAATTGGTTTCAGCTTGGCCCAGGAAGGCAAGGTGATCATTCAGTTATATAACATGAACGGAGCCATGGTTAGAACATTATATGATGAGTATCAAGGCGCTGGTTATCACGAGATCCCATTTTCTGTATCCGGCCTTTCTCCTGGTATTTACGTTTATATTATGCAAGTAGGCGGACAACGCTTGAGCAAAAAAATGCTAATAGCAAGATGAAACTCTTTTTTTTTGCCTGCCCTTTGCTACATAATCGGGCACATTTTCTTCAACTTTCTGTATTACTCTAATCGAGGCAATCAGGTTGTTTTGCTTTGCGCATAAACCTTAGTAAACGCTATCACATGTGAAATCCTACCGTAAACTATTTCCAAGGCATCGTTATTAGTGCTCTTTGAGGGCTAGTAATTAATTGACAGGAGCGATATCGCCTGTAGCAACATCACCTTTTTCGGCTACTGTGTTCACATGGTTTGCAGCAGGTTTAACATTTTCCTTGGTGCATGAAGAGAAGGTAACAGCAGAAGCCATAACAACAGCGGCAGCGATGATGAATTTTTTCATGGTTATATAGTGAGTTTGAATAGTTTGTAGGTATAGTTAATTATTAAAGCACTTTTGATTAGTTAAGGGGAGGGGGGATGTCACCTGTAGCAACGTCACCTTTTTCAGCTACGGTGTTCACGTGATTTGAAGCAGGTTTTACATTTTCCTTGGTGCAAGAAGAGAAGGTAACGGCAGAAGCCATAACAACGGCAGCAGTGATGATGAATTTTTTCATGGTTATATAGTGAGTTTGAATGGTTTGTAGGTATAGTTAATTATTAAAGCACTTTTGATTAGTTAAGGGGAGGGGGGATGTCACCTGTAGCAACGTCACCTTTTTCAGCTACGGTGTTTACATGATTTGAAGCTGGTTTAACATTTTCCTTGGTGCATGAAGAGAATGTAACGGCAGAAGCCATAACAACTGCGGCAGCGATAATGAACTTTTTCATGGTTATATAGTGAGTTTGAATGGTTTGTAGATATAGTTAATTATTAAAGCGTTTTTGATTAGTTAAGAGGAGGAGCGATGTCGCCTGTAGCAACGTCACCTTTTTCAGCTACGGTGTTAACGTGATTTGAAGCAGGTTTAACATTTTCCTTGGTGCATGAAGAGAAGGTAACGGCAGAAGCCATAATAACAGCGGCAGCGATAATGAACTTTTTCATGGTTATATAGTGAGTTTGAATGGTTTGTAGAGATAGTTAATTATTAAAGCGTTTTTGATTAGTTAAGAGGAGGAGCGATGTCGCCTGTAGCAACATCACCTTTTTCAGCTACGGTGTTTACATGATTTGAAGCAGGTTTAACATTTTCCTTGGTGCATGAAGAGAATGTAACGGCAGAAGCCATAACAACTGTGGCAGCGATGATTAATTTTTTCATATTGGTGTGAATTATTTTATTGTTCGTTATTTATTAATTAATTGATAAGCAATTTTTCTTGTTTCGTTGTTAGTGACTTTTTTAAACAATACTAAAAAGTCATTTTTTTTATTTAGTTGGCATTCGCAGGCTAAATACCCGCGCCGGAAAGCTTAATTAATGCTATTATTATAGATTAATTAAAACTGAACAAATAGTAACATAACAAGCTGTGCTACAGCTAGTTATGTTGACAAATTTAAACATGTTTTGATAAAATGCAAAAAAAGTTTTTCATTTTTTTTTCAATTTAATCGCCGCCTCCAAATTTTATCTTGATAAATATTTATAACTTTCAGAACAATTGAAACGTAACAAGGATTTAATGAAAAAGGCCTTTTCACTTTTATTTTTCCTCCTGTTAACCCTCTCTGTTTTTGCTTTTACTTCATCTGATACCAACGTTTCCGATACCACACAGGTTATTAGGCTCAACTCGGCCGCTTTTAATGAGCGTTTAACAGATCCTGATCAAACGGTGCAAACAGCGAGCAAAGCATTGAATTTAGCCCGGCAGTTAGATTATACAAAGGGTATTGCTGAAGCATATCGTGTGATGGGTATTGGTTTGTACTACAAGTCGCAGGTCGAAAAAGCGATTGACAGTTATCTGAATGCACTTTCTTATTTTCAGAAGGCCAATAGTAAAAGAGGCATGGCCAGTGTATATAATAATATCGGTAACCTGTATTTTGACAGTAACGATTACGACCGCGCCCTTGATTATTTCCAACGAGCCTTAAAGATGGCCGAGAGTATGTCTAATGATCAGTTGATTGCCACAATAGGCTTAAATTTAGGGAATATTTACTATAGAAAGCTGCAGTATAACCAGGCGCTTCAGTATTATAATAAAACGGAGGCTATTTTTGAGAAGAATAAAAAGAACCTGAACGAGGACGTGTTGCTTGGTTGTATCCAGAATAAAGGTGTTATTTATTATCACTTAAACCAATTGGATGAAGCGGAGCGACTTTTGCTCCAAGCCAATCAAAAAGCGAAAAGTAAAGATCTTAACCTTCGTGTGGCCAGTATCGATCTCACCTTGTCGGCCCTGTACCTTTCAAAGCAGCAATATGACGTTGCCGAGAAGTTTGTAAAAGAAGGTTTCACGTATTCCGAATTGGCCAAAAGCAAGCGATATGAGTCTGATTTTAAGTATACATCTTACCAACTGGAGTTTAAGCGAAAAAATTACGAGAAGGCTTTAAACTACTTACAGCAGATCTACCGGCAGGATAGTTTGAGCTTTTATAATAATGTATCGGCTCAATTGGGCATACTTCAGGCAAAATATAAACAGGAGGAAACTCAACGGGAGGCCGAATACCGCCAAAAGCTCGACCGGTTCCTCTTTTGGGCGAGTACAATTGTGGCTGGCCTGCTGCTGGTGGTAATTGCTTTACTGGTTGGTAACGTAAAACGTAAAGCGCGCACCAATCGGCGTCTTACGGAATTAAATGCAGAGGTGTCGCGGCAAAAAGACAATGTTGATCGTATTAACCATCATCTTGAAGAGATCATCGATGAACGCACTAAGGATCTGCAGATAAAGAATAAAAAGCTTTCTGAATACTCTTCGTACCTGTCGCACCAGATCAGGGGGCCCATAGCTACGCTAAAGGGGCTTATTAATCTCGAAAAGGAGGGACTTGTTAATAAAGAAGAGTGTTTTAATATGATGGATAAATGCGTGTCTGAAATTGATGATAAGATCATTGATATGAGCGACATGCTGCATGATCCGGAAAGAACTTCACTTTCGGGATCATAATCCAGTTACCTTTTAAAAAGGTAACTGGGCATGAATCTGAGCTTCTATTAATCCAAAATAGATGCAGTAGCGGGCAATCATCTGAAGTACAAGCAGATGTCGGTGTTTTTTCTGGTAACCTTCCGTTTCAAAAGCAAATTTTCGCTCTCCGGCGGTAACGAAATATCTGATTTCTCCTTTACGTGGTTTGAAAGTTGATTTTATAAGGTCAAACGCTTTAACTTTCAGCTTTGTTCCCGGATCGTGTATTGTTCCTTTGCCAATTTCGCCGTTTCCTGTTAGTGATATTAAGTAATTTGACATTTCCTTTGTTTTTAATACCTAACAGGACACAATTATTAATCCAATATGCCACTTGAAATGCATTAACTTGCACTTTGCAGAATAAGAAAGAAAAATATTGGGTTTATTTCCTTAAAAGAAAAGTAATGGTTTTTTAATTAAAAAAGGCTTGTTGGATAATCACAAGCCTTTTTTAATTTATCGAAACTGTATGGAGAAGTGTAAGTTTTTCAGCACATATGTAATGCTTGTGCCCTAGTTCAACTTATACTGCAGCTCTTCTGTTGTGCAGTTCTTCGTATAATTCAATTACCTTGCGCTGCAGGCTGGCAATTTCCAGTTCGCGGTCGTTTAATTTCTTCTGTGCAGAATTTAAATTTGAAAACTGAGGATCTTCATCTTTCTGGTCAAGGGCAAGTAGCTCTACCACGCTGATCTCATAAATATTGGCAATTTGTTCCAACCTTGACAGGTTAATATCTGTTACGCCGGTTTCGATTTTGGAGAAAGCTGGAATGGAGATGCCTAATCTGCTGGCAACATCTTCCTGGCTCCAGTTACGTTGATGACGTAAAATTCTGATATTTTTTCCTACAGATTTGTTTGCCTTGTTTTTTGGTTCAGTCATTGGAATATATTCAATAGTTTTATCGGGATGAATAAATAATCCAAATTATATGCCAAATAGTGATAATTAAAGTTAATGTGCCATTACGGCTAGTTAATGGAATTTTCTTCTGAATTTATGTGGAATTTTTTACACGGTTTGAGGGGCTTTTTCTACAGTAACTCACTCTTAAGTTACAATACGCAGTTTTGCAAACTTTAGCAATAGCTGTTTTTGTCCAATTTCTTTAAAAAAGATTGTGGCTTTAATGTCTGGTTTATTTCCTTCAAGCTTAAGTACTTTTCCAAAACCAAAACGTTCATGCTCAACTTCCATGCCTGTTTGCAGATTTGACGTGTCTGAAGGTGCAAAACCCGCCGTAGGCACGTGTGCCTTGGGCAAAATAGCTGTGGTCTTTACCGTAGCCGGTTTAGGTTTTGAGAAAGTATCGTTATTGTTGCTATTACCACGGTTCCATGCTGTGCGTTCATTGCTAAAGAAAGGGTTTGAACCAGCAGCCGGTTGCTTTGGTGCAAATTCAAGCTCCAAATACTGCGGATCAATTTCATCAAGGAAGCGGCTGGGTTCGCAGCTGATCAGTGTACCAAACTTAAACCGTGAAGTGGCATAGCTTAAGGTAAGCTTGCTTTCCGCCCGCGTTACCGCTACGTAGAATAACCGGCGTTCTTCTTCCAGGTCTGTCCTTGAATTGAGCGACATCTGCGAAGGGAACAGGTTTTCTTCCAGCCCCACAACGTGTACCTGCGGAAATTCCAGACCTTTTGAAGAGTGGATAGTCATTAATGATACTGTATCGGCATTGGGGTCCTTATCGTTATCGTCGTTGGTTAACAGCGCGACATCTTGCATAAAAACGTTCAGCCCTTTATCTTCAATATCCTCGCGCTCCGAAAACTCTTTGATACCGTTGAGTAACTCCTGTATGTTTTCATAACGGTTAAGGCCCTCTACAGACTTATCTTCATAAAGATCCTTCAATACACCGGAGTGCTGGGCAATATGCAAGGCAGCATCATAGGCAGACATGGTTTGAGCAATAACCTGAAAGCTTTGAACCATTACGCCAAAGTTGGCCACAGCCGAAGAGCTTCGTCCATCTAAAAACTGTGCTGGGTTAAGTATTACCTCCCATAGCGTGGCGTTGCTTTGATTAGCCGCAACAATTAAACGGTCAATGGTCGTGTCGCCTATACCCCTGCGGGGATAATTAATAACACGTTTTAAAGCTTCCTCATCATTAGGGTTAAAGGTTAATCTGAAATACGCGATGAGGTCCTTAATTTCCTTACGCTGGTAGAAGGAGAGTCCACCATATATCTTATAAGGAATATTGAGTTTACGCAAAGCCTCCTCCATAGAGCGCGATTGCGCATTGGTGCGGTATAGAATGGCAAAGTCGTTCCATTTCATCCCACGGGTAGAGCGATCCTGCATAATGGCTTCGGCTACCATTTTACCCTCCTCATTATCGCTGTAGGCCCGCATTACTTTGATCTTGTCGCCCATTTCCTTCTCTGAGAAAACGTTCTTTTTAAGCTGCTCCTTATTGTTAGCGATAATACTGTTGGCCAGGTTTACAATATTTTGTGTAGAACGGTAGTTCTGTTCCAGTTTAAAAACCTTCAGATCCGGATAATCTTTCTCAAAATTTAAGATGTTCTGAATATTGGCTCCGCGGAAGGCGTAGATACTCTGCGCATCATCGCCCACAACGCACAGATTTTCTGTAATAGCCGCTAATCTTTTAACAATAAGGTATTGAGAGAAGTTGGTATCCTGATACTCATCCACCATCAAATACTTAAACTTGTTCTGGTACTTGTACAATACGTCAGGGTGAGTTTTAAGCAGTTCGTTGGTCTTGAAAAGTAAGTCGTCAAAATCCATCGCTCCGGCGCGGTAGCAGCGGTTTACATAGGTTTCATAGATTTTGCCCAGCATGCTGCGGCCGCTTGAAATGTCATCAGCCTGGATCTGGTCATTTTTTTGATATTCCTGCCAGGAAACAAGGTTGTTTTTTGCAGCAGAAATACGATTAAGCACAAAATTGACATTATAAAGCTTATCGTCCAGGTTCATCTCTTTAAGGATGGCGCGAAGAACGCTTTTACTGTCGTCGGTATCGTAAATGGTAAAACTGCTTGGATAGCCGATCTTTTCGGCCTCAACGCGCAATATTTTGGCAAACACGGAGTGGAAAGTGCCCATCCATATATTTTTTGCCTCGGTGCCCACTACATGCGTAATACGCTCACGCATTTCGCGTGCGGCTTTGTTGGTAAAGGTTAGTACCAGTATATTAAATGCATCAACCCCGCTTCTGATGAGGTGTGCTACCCGATAGGTAATTACTCTTGTTTTGCCCGATCCTGCACCCGCAATAATCATTACAGGCCCTTTAATTTGCTGCACTGCGGCCCGCTGGGCCGGATTTAATCCCTCTAAATAATCCAAAGTCAATACCGTTTTGTGGTTGGCAAAATTAGGCTTTTTGAAGGGAAGCTGAAAGAAAAAAGCTCAAGGTATATCATAACGCGGCGGCATTGATCGGTTTAAAATACGAATGCCCGGAAAAACTATCCGGGCATTCTAATAACAGTGTTTAGTTCTGATGCTGATTTATTTTTTCTCGGGCACTGGTGCGCCATACACATTGTTCTGGCGGTTAACGTCAGGTAGTTGTCGGTCAGGATCAAGTACAATGCTCGTTATGGTAGCTGTGGACGGATATTTAAATGTCCACACTGCGCCCCGTTGCCAGATATTCACCGGTAAATGAATAATCTCTGATTTTCCATTCTCCTGTGTTATCTTCAGGTCAACCGGCATCGCCATTTTGTCTTTGTTGGTTAGGGTAATAAATGCGCCTTTGGTAGCATCGTTGCTCACGTATTTAACTGAAGTGATTTCCTGGTCCAGGTTCCAGGTGTTAAAGAACCATTGTTTCCAGAACCAGTTAAGATCTTCGCCCGCGGCATCATTCATGGCACGGAAAAAGTCGTAAGGAAGTGGATGCCGCAGTGCCCAGTGTTTAATATATTCATGAAAGGCAAAGTCGAAACGATCCGGGCCAATCACTACATTCCGGAGGATATTCAGTCCTAAAGCGGTCTTTGAATAATAATAACCATAGTCGTTAAGATTCATCGCTTCGGGCGGCGTCATTAAAGGATCGCGCATGTGCATCATTCTGCGGGCAAGGCCTATGGCTGCATGAGTAGTGTCGTTGTATTCGCCATGGTTAAACTCACGTGATGCGTACTCATTAATAAAGGTATTGAAGCCTTCGTCCTGCCACATGTATTTACGTTCATTTGAACCAACGATCATCGGGAACCAGTTGTGACCAATCTCGTGGGTAACGTCACCCCATAGCGCGCCATCGTGCAGATTGCTCAGACAGAAAATAATACCTGGATATTCCATTCCAAGCGCCACACCCGAAACGCTTACTGCAGAGTTCCAGGGGTATTCGTAGTATGCTTTGGAATAGATCTCCATACTGTTTTTGAGGTATTCTGTAGAACGGCCCCAGGAGTTATAACCGGAGCTTTCAACAGGGTAAGTGCTCATAGCAATACCTTTGCGGCCGGAAGGGAAGTTTACCCTCGCAGCATCCCAGATAAATGCAGGCGAAGCGGCCCAGGAAACATCCCGGCTGTTTTGCATCTTAAAATGCCAGGTCAACATTCCTTTAAATGGATGCGTTGCCGGTTGGGCAACTTCTTCCGGTTTAATAATCATAACCGTCTTGTCGCTGTTTCGGGCCTCGGCCAACCGGCCTTGCTGCAATGGCGTAAGTACCTGAGCGCCATTTTGCAAGTCGCCGGAGCCAACTACGGTCATGCTTGCGGGAGCGGTGATGTAATAATCAAAATCGCCGTATTCGCAGTAAAATTCGCCTAAGCCCATGTAGGGTAGGGTGTTCCAGCCTTCTACATCGTCATAAACGCACATGCGCGGATACCATTGGGCAATTTCATAAACGTAGCCGTCTTTAAACTTTTTACGTCCCATCCGGTCCGCGCCGTAGAAGGGGATGGAAAAGCTATAGTTTATTTTTAGCTGTATCTTATCGCCATTCGGCGCCATTGGTGTATGCAGGCGCACTTGCATCCGTGCATCGCTTATAACTGGCACAACGGTGTATGTTTGCTTTTTATAGGTAACGGACACCGATGCTATATGATAGCCACCGCGGCTAAAGCCACGAACATCGAAGCGATCACCGGTTATGGGCGTGGTTGCGGCGCCACGAGAATCGGGTTTAAAAAGATTTTGGTCCAATTGCAGCCAAAGATAGTCGAGCTTATCAGGGCTATTGTTGGTATAGTTTACCATAACCTCTCCAGTTATGGTAGTATCTTGTGTATCTTCGCGCAGCGTAGCTCTGATAAGGTAGTCTGTCCGGTTTTGCCAATAGTGCTGGCTCGGTTGGCCGCTTGCGGTGCGGGTATCGCTGCCTGTTACGGGCCAGGTAATGGGGCCAAACAGCTCCTGATGGTCGTATTTAATGCTGTCTTTGGCGGTTTGGGCTTTTAAGCCGCTGGTTGCCATGCAGAAACAACAACCCAGGATAAAGAGGTGGTTCTTTTTATAGCGCATATAGTCAGTTAACGTAATTTTTAAGCAAATAAACCAAAATATTTCATAATAGCTTAACCCCAGTTTTAGGATTGTACGGCAACAATATTATCAAACAATCAACATCGAAAAGGGATTTAACTTAAAATAGCCTTATATGAACAGATTAGCTAATTCAGCATCACCATATCTTTTACAACATGCCAATAATCCTGTCGACTGGTTTCCCTGGGGGGCCGAAGCTTTGCAAAAGGCCCGGCAGGAGAATAAGCTTATTCTGGTGAGTATCGGTTACTCGGCGTGCCATTGGTGCCATGTGATGGAGCATGAAAGCTTTGAGAACCAGGAAGTGGCCGCGGTAATGAACGAGTATTTTGTTTGTATTAAGGTTGACCGGGAGGAACGGCCCGATATTGACCAGATCTACATGAGCGCCGTAACCTTAATGACCGGCCATGGGGGCTGGCCGCTTAACTGCATCTGTTTGCCCGACCAGCGCCCTATCTATGGCGGTACTTATTTTAGAAAGAACGACTGGATCAACATTCTGCTTAACCTTTCTGATTTCTACCGGGAAAAACCTCAGGACGCCGAGGAGTATGCAGTGCGACTTACCGAGGGAATTCAGCAATACGAGGCAGTTAACCTGATTAAGGAAGGGCAGGAGTATGATAAGCCCGATATACAGCTGGTAGTAAACAACTGGAAAAAGTATTTCGACAAGAATGAGGGCGGAGCCAACCGGGCACCCAAATTCCCGATGCCTAACAACTGGCAGTTTCTAATGCGTTACGCCTTTTTGATGAATGATGCAGAAGTAGCCTCACAAGTATTGCTTACCCTTAATAAAATGGCTATGGGCGGCGTATACGATCATATTGGTGGAGGTTTTGCGCGTTATTCCGTAGATGGGAGATGGCACGTGCCCCATTTTGAAAAAATGCTTTATGATAATGCGCAATTAATAAGCCTTTATGCCGAAGCTTATACATGGCGTCCGAATCCATTATATAAACAAGTAGTAGCTGAGACCATCGCATTTGTTGAACGTGAACTTACTTCGGATCAGCATGGTTTTTACTCGGCACTTGATGCCGACAGCGAAGGCGTGGAAGGTAAGTTTTATACTTTTACTAAGCCGGAAATTGAGGCGATATTGGGCGAGGATGCGAATGTTTTCTGTGCATATTACAATATAACAGAGGACGGAAACTGGGAAGAGGAGGAGACTAACGTATTGTTCAGGAAGGAAAATACCGATGAAGTAGGGACGCAATTTGGGCTCAATGCTGCGCAATTGCACGATAAAATAGAACAGCTCAAGCAAAGAGTTTTTGACGAACGGGCCAAAAGAATCAGACCGGGGTTGGATTACAAAGTGTTGGCTTCGTGGAACGGATTGATGTTAAAAGGGCTGTGCGATGCTTATCGAAGTTTTAATCAGGTAGAATACCTGGATCTGGCATTGAAAAATGCGACTTTTCTTGCTAACAACCTCGTTAGGGAAAATGGCAGGCTGGTAAGGATCTATCGTAAAGAGACCATCGCCACTGAAACCGAAGTGGCGTTTCTGGACGACTATGCAAACGTGGCCGAAGCTTTTATTGCGCTTTACGAAGCAACCTTTGATATTAGCTGGCTTACAAAAGCCCGTCAGCTGGCCGATTATGCCATCGGGAAATTTTATGATGAGCAGGAAGGTATGTTTTTTTATACCGCTGCGGATGATGAGCAATTGATAGCGCGCAAATGTGAGATTATGGATGGGGTAATACCTGCTTCAAACTCGGTTATGGCGCGTAATCTTAAAAAGCTGGGCTTGTATTTTGAGGACGAATCATATCACAATATCGCCGCCCAACTGCTGCGCAATATTATGCCTTATATGCCGAAGTATGGGTCGGCTTACTCCAATTGGGCAACGTTGCTGCTCGAAGAGATTTTTGGCATTTACGAGATAGCTGTAACCGGCCCAAAAGCTGCTCAACTGCGGCAGGAGATGGAACAAAATTATATTCCTAATAAAATTATGCTTGGAGGTAACGAGGAAAACTTACCTTTGCTACAGAACAGGATCAACGATCGTAGCCTGATATATATCTGTAAAGACCGTACGTGCGGTTTACCTGCCGAAAATATAGAAGCTGCCTTAAAACAAATTCGACTATAAAATCTTATAATATAAAATTTAAACTTAATGAAAATCCAGCCGCAACACGTTGTGTCGCTAACTTATGATCTGTATGTAGATCAGAACGGCACTGAAAATCTGGTAGAACGTGCTACAGAAGAACAGCCATTAACTTTTCTATACGGAGCAGGCCAAATGCTGCCAAAGTTTGAAGATAATCTTTCTTCACTTTCAACCGGCGACAATTATGAGTTTCGCCTCTCTGCAGAAGATGCTTATGGCGAATACGATGATGAGGCTGTAGCGAGCCTGCCAAAGGAAATGTTTAACGGACAAGAACTTCCTGAAGTGGGTAGCATCCTGCCTTTACAGGATAACCAGGGAAACCGTTTTCAGGGTCAGGTAGTTTCTATTGCAGAAGATGCTGTGATAGTTGACCTTAACCACCCTATGGCCGGACAAGAGTTACACTTTAAAGGAACTATCCTTAATGTGCGCCCTGCAACAAGCGAAGAGCTGGCTCATGGTCATGCCCACGGTCCGGATGGTCATCATAGCCACTAAAATATAATCTTTAAGCAGGAAGCCAGAGGTTTCCTGCTTAATTACTTCTCACCGATCCCACCATAGCAAAGATTGCTAACCTCTACTCAATGTAGCGCTTACATCCTATTCTTTTCCCATTCACTTTTGCTGGTATATATGTTCGGTTGCCATCTGGAAGTCCGCTCATATCCACGTTACATACTTTTTCTTGTCAGTTGATATTTACGCAAACCTGTTGACGGGTGAGTTGCAATGGGGAATTGTTGTCAAAGTACAGGTTGTTTTGAACTAACCAGCGCCGCCTTTCGAGTTAGTCAAAATCTATTTGTCCATCATTGCTCATAAAGCAGTTGATGGAAATCTGGCACATAATGGGTTTTCCGTTAAGCGTAGCCGGTATAAAGGTCTTATCGTCGTCGCTTAACTGGTTAATGTCTATATGGTAAACTTTTTCAAAGCCCAGGAATCTAAGTCTTACATTATATTCCGCCAGCCGGCCAAGCGGGCTGATAAGCAGCTCAATCGTTACCAGGAATCTATCGGTATCAATGTCGTACAGATCTTTCGGTCGCCTGAAAAGCCGGAGATAGGGAATGTATCCGTAATACTTTCCGCCAATACGTATGGGCCTAATGATCCTGATTGCTGCCGGATCTTTTTTTGCTATAGAATCCTGATCGGGAGCGTAAATCGCATAATGAAATATGGACGACGTATCAAGGGCTTCATAAGTAAGGCGATTGTGGGTATAATCAAAGTTTTGAATCAGCACGCCATGAGGGTTGAAAAAATGCCAAACCCCTGTTCTCTTATTATGATCATAATTGCCGGTGGCCAAAGCGATATTTTTCCCAATAACCGCCTGATATAAACCCTGCTTGATATTGATGTCAGACTTTAGCACCGTTATTCTTTCGGTTACTACATCGGTAAGTCTGCGTTTAATAACCGTTGTTTCCTGCGCCAGACATGAAACAGATAGCGCTAGACAAAAAATATATAGAAAGAAGCACCGCACACTGATAGATTTTAGGCAATTTAAGCGATGTAAATTTAATTACCTAAATCTTACTTTATACATTATAGCACCTTTATGTTACTTTTATGCGCGGCTAGGTAGCGCTTTCTTTGCTATAACTGCCTGTTATACAATTGTTGCAACCCAAAGCCTTGAGGTAGAAAAGGCTTATAATTAAGAACATATGATGTACGACGAGGATCTGGAGAACTTTAAACCAGTCCGTTTTTCTCAAACAACCATTACAGAACTAATGGTTCCAACCTACGCAAACTTCGGCGGCAAAATACATGGCGGTGTACTGCTATCGCTGATGGATAAGGTAGCTTATGTGTGCGCTGCTAAACATGCCGGCAACTATTGCGTAACTGCTTCAATTGACGGTGTGGATTTTTTGCAGTCGGTGGAGGTAGGCGAATTAGTTTCTATGATGGCCTCTGTAAATTATGTTGGTAATACTTCGTTGGTTGTAGGCATCAGGGTTACTTCACAGAATATTAAGACCAATATTGTGAAGCACACCAATACCAGTTACTTTACCATGGTTGCTAAAGATGAAACCAACAAACCTGTAAAAGTGCCTGGGCTGATACTTGAAAATAAAGAGCAGGTGCGTCGTTTTGTTGAGACTATGCGTCGTAAAGAATTAAAGCAGGGATACAAGGCCGAGGTGAAGCGGATCAAAACTCCTGTAAACTTTGAACGTTGTCTGGAACTGCTCAAAGAAGAGCGTTGCGTAATAAAATAAAGCCCGGCGCTTTTAAGCGCCGGCAATCTGTTCTCCAATACTTTGGATATCGGCCTTGCTGAGGCCGTTTGTGTCTTCTGCCGTCCAGGTGTATAGGGTGTCTTTATAGATGCTTAGGGTGAAATCCGTGAAAATAACATCATAATAAGTAGAGTCGCCCTCAATATGGGGATGTACGCTTACCGGTATTTGCTTGCTGTTTAACGACAGTGTTATATCAAAATCTTCCATACCCATATAAACTCTATTTAGTGTAGTGGGGTTTTAATAAAAGGGCAGTAATAACAAACCGGACGAAAATCAAACATTTTCCTGTGTCTGCGGTTTAAGTTTGAAACCATTTAACCATGAAAAAACTACTTATCCTATTACTGTCCGTTGCCTTTATAGGCACAGCTACGGCTCAGGCTAAAAAAGAAACTAAAGTTAAAAAGACAACCACCGTTGGGCAGAAAGTGCATAACGTGTTTAGTAAGCACAAACACTATAGCGGCACTAAAGTAAAAAAGGTGACCAAGAAAGGTTAACAACAGAAGGTGATAGTTTTAACTGTCACCTTTTTTGCTTATCACAGTTTTACACGCCTCTATTCACACAAGCATAATTCTATAAATTATCCCGACTCAATACCGGGCGAAGCCGAAACATTAAGGTTTAACCACTGTTGTTTTAGTAAATAAACTAAACTAATACAATTATGCTTCTACCTTTTGTATTCGTATTTATAATCGCATTTGTGATATTGGCCTTATTCATTATAATCAGAAAAAGCAAGGGTAAAGAGTAATAACTCTTTACCCGTTTTTATATTCTGTTGTAAAGTTTAGCCCAATCAGCAAGCCGCTCTTCAACGCGTTTATCAACAAGCTTTGGCAGCATTCTCCAAAGCCAGTTTCTTTCGTTGCGAGATGGGTTATTCATCCGGGCATCTTCGTCCAGGCCAAGTATATCCTGCATTGGTAAAATTACCCACTTTGCAGTGGATGCGTAAGCAAGCCTGGCCATTACCTCATTAATGTTCTTCTCTTTAACGGTAATGCCGGTATAGGCTTCCATTTGTTTCCGGATTTCTTTAGTGGCCTCTGCCTTGAACCAGCCAAGGGTAGTGTTATTGTCGTGCGTGCCGGTGTACACCATAAAGTTCTCGTTATAATTATGGGGGATATAATAAGAGCCTGTCATCAGGTCGCCCCACGCAAACTGGAGTATTTTCATACCCGGCATTTTAAATTGGTCGCGCAGTTTAAACACGGGTTCATCCACATCTCCTAAATCCTCGGCCACAAAAGGCGTTCTCCCGAATTGTTTTTTTACAGCATTGAAGAAATCCGCGCCGGGGCCCGGTTCCCATGCACCGTTTTTAGCAGTTTCCTCATCCGCAGGTACGCGCCAGTAGGCTTCAAAACCACGGAAATGGTCGAGCCTGATCTGGTCAAAAAGTTCCATATTTCGGCTCAGGCGATGCATCCACCAGCCGTATCCCTGTTCTTTAAGAACATCCCACTTATATACCGGCATGCCCCACAATTGTCCGTTCTCATTAAAATAATCAGGCGGAACGCCGGCAACGCCGGTCATGTTGCCGTCCTGATCGAGTTCGAATATGTCAGGGTGCGCCCAAACATCCACCGAATCATAGCTCACGTAAATAGGCAGATCACCCATAAGCTGGATGTTTAACCCGTTGCAATATGCCTTTAGCGATTTCCATTGGCTAATGAAGATGAATTGCAACCATTTAGCTTTTTCGAGCTCAGCCTTATGCTTGTCGGCAAATTTCTTTAAAGCCGTTTCATTGCGAAATTTATGGTCCTTCGGCCAATGGTACCAGGGCTCATGGTTATGGTGATCTTTGAGTACTGTGTACAAGGCAAAATCATTTAACCAGTATGTTTCCTTTTGGCAAAAGTTATTAAACTGCTTGCGCAAAGAGGAAAAGCTACCGTGGCAGAAGTTTTGATAAGCCTGTTCAAAAATCTTATCCCTTACTTGCTTTGCGCCTTCAAAGTCGGCCTCATCTTTTACGGGTAAACGGTATTGTTCGAGCTCATCCTCACTGATTAATCCCTCCTTGGCCAACAATATCGGACTAATCAATAATACATTGCCGGCCATGCTGCAAGACGAACTGTAGGGCGAGTACAGCTGATCGGGCCCGGTAGGAGCAAGCGGCAGCATTTGCCAGATCTTTTGCCGGCAGCGGGCGAGGAAATCAGCAAAGGTTTTGGCAATAGGGCCAATGTCACCAATCCCAAAGGCGGATGGCAGTGAGGTAATATGCATTAAAATGCCAGCGCCTCTGTTGTTTTCCGGCAATTCGCCTTTTAAAACGGCCAAAGGCAAGTCCTTAAATATTTCACTTATGGCAATTTCGTTCAACAGCGGTTTTATTTCTGCGGAGAGTACGCTGTGTTGCCACTGTTCTGGCGCTTCGGCTGGCAATACAATGCGGGTGTTTTTCCAGTTAATGGCCGTTGCCACCTTTTTTTGCACCGTGGCGATCAAAGCTATGTTTAAAGGTGCAGCTACTAAATACCACTTGGCCTCGTAGCGGCGGGCAAAGGCAACAATGTGATCGCGATAAGCGCCTTTGACCTCTAACGGAATATAGTGTCCCTTTTCAAAAAGCGCCGCATCCTGTTTGCGATAATTAAGTAGGGTATGGACAAACCATTGTTTAATTTGTCCATTATAACGGTTTCGCCAAAGCGTATGCAGCAAGTCTACGGGATTCTTGCCCTCTATGGCAATAATATCGTCGAGGAATTGTTTCCGGAGCTCATAGTCAACCGGCCGCCGGTTATCGGGGTCAACAAGGCTCAAATCCCACAGCTCAGCTCCCTGGTAAATGTCGGGCACACCCGGGCACGTGAATTTGAGCAATACCTGGCTCAGCGAATTGATAATGCCATAATCAACAATCTTTTGATGAAAAGCTTCAAATGATTTCCAGAACTCGTTCTTTTTATCGAGCAGGGTGGTGGCAAATTCCAGGGTGGCCTTTTCATAGGCCTCGGCAGGCTTAATCCAGTTTGAATTCTTTTTTCCCTCACGCAAGGCCTTCGTGAGGTACTCTGCTAGTCGGGTACCAAAGTTATCCTCATCCTGGTGAGGCATAGGCCATGCGCCGGCAATAGTTTGATAAATAAAATATTCGTCGTTGCGGTAGGGGCCAAACTCCTGTTTTAATGATTTGGTTAGCTTTTGCCAGTGCTTTACGTTTTTAAACCACTCGTTGGGTATCGCAGTGAGTACATTAAGCCGGGCACGCACATCCTCGCCGCGCTTGGTATCATGAGTTGAAGTTCCGTTTATGGATAATGGCCATTTCTTTTGCCGCTGCTTCATTAGGTTATGGAAGTCTTTGACAGACATTCCAAATGCCTCTGGCGAGTCGCCAACTTCATTATGCCCAATAAACCGGTTGTAGGTATACATCAGCGTATCCTCAACACCCTTTGCCATTAGAGGACCGGCAAATTGCATACAGCGCTGGTAAAATTGCAGGGCCCTCTGGTTAAAATCAACATCGCCTTCGAGCGGCTTGTTAATAAAGATGTCCTCAAATAGTAGCGTTTCTACTACTAAATTGGGGTGGTGCTTCCTGATGATTTTAAGAATATCGTGTACCGCTTCCTGCTCTTCTTTTTGTAAAGGCAGGCTATTGCCATAATACCGGTAAACAGGGCAATAAATAAGCAGATAGGCGATAGCTTGTTTAATATCTTCCGGGTTGGAACCGTTGGCTAATTTGAGTTTCTCAAATAGCTTTGTCAGGTTATTCAGTTCGCCGCCCATGTGTTCAAAAAGGATATAGGCTTTCTTTTCCCATATCTGTTTCTGAACGCCCTCGTCGTCCTTAATTAGTTCCTCGTAAAAACGGGTGAATTTTTTTTCTGCCTTGTGATTAGTGAGCAGGTTGTTCACCATGCCCAGAAAATCGTATCCGGTATTGCCTTGTAAGGGCCATTGGGTGGGCATGTCTTCTCCCTGTTCCAGTATCTTTTCTGCTACGATATAAGTTTCATCTCCGGCAAGCTCACGCAGTTTTTGCAAATAAGTGCCTGGATCATAAAGCCCATCAATGTGATCTATACGCAAACCCTGAAATACCCCAGCTTCAATCAGGTTCCGGATCATGGTGTGAAAGTGTTCAAAAACACGTTCGTCCTGCATGTTGAGGCATATCAAGCTGTTAACCGTAAAGAACCTGCGGAAATTTATTTTGCCGTCGGTTTCCTCAAAGCTACAAAGGCGGTAGACCTGTTCGTTTGCAATTTGGGTTAGTTTGTCGATATCAGCATTAAACACACCGATAGCTTTTTGAAACATCTCCCGTGCTGCGCTGTCTTGTAAAACAGTATCCAATTGCTGCAACCAGCCGGTCCAGTCAACAGCGAATTTCTGCGCATCCTTAAACTTTTTAATATCAGGGATGGCAGCAATAACCTGCTTTAGTTCCTCATGCTCTACATCGCGAAGAATTTTAACATAAGAGCATGGATGTACCGGATAGCTGTTTTCATAGTATTTGAATACTAAGTGCTGGTTAACATAAGCGATCTTCAATTCGCCGTTTTTAATTACGTCCTCCAGTGGGCTACCTAAAAAAGGAACCATAATCTGGTCGTCGCTGAAAAGCTCGCTTGTCCACGCCGCATCAAAAAAGTTCGCGTAGACAGATAGCCGACCCTTCTCCAGCACGTCCATCAGCCATGGATTCAGCTGATGAAAACCCATGTGGTTAGGCACAATGTCCTGCAGCCAACTGATATCTTTTTCCCTGAGCTTTTTGCTGATTTTTTTTAGTTGCTGCTCAGAGCCAATTTCCGGGTTAATGCGATGAGGGTTAACGCCGTCATAGCCATGTGTACTGCCAGGAACAGCTTCAAAAACCGGAGAGGCGTAAATGGTGCTTACGCCGAGTTTTTGGAGGTAGTCGATAATCTTTTCAAACTGGCTTAATGTGAACTCTTTGTGAAACTGGATCCTGTAGGTAGCAACTGGATTAAACATAATTACTGGTTAGTATAAATTAAAACCGATTCGGGCTGAATAGTCACTATTGAACCGCTTTCCAAAAGGTCAGCCTCTGCTTTAGGCCCACCCCACTCCGGCGCGGCAGAATCAAGCATTTTGGCCCAATCTTTCTCAATTTCGGGTAAACGGAGCTCGTGTGCCTGCTTGGAGAAATTCATGAGTACGATAGCGTATTGGCTCTGGTACCAGCGGTGCAGCCGCAGTGTTTGCGTTGCTACATCACACTCTACTTTAACCTGGTTACGGTTAGGCCTTTTTATGGCCGACAAGTGCCTGCGGAGCAGGATGAGCTGCTTGTAATACTTCAACATAGATTGATGCGGCTCCTGATTATGGATGTCCCATTGAAGCCTTGACGTTTCAAACGTGTCTTCGGCTACAGGGTCAGGAGCCTCTCCATCTATATGGAAAGCGGCGAATTCCTGTTTGCGGCCCTTGCGTACCAAATCAGCCAGCTCTGCATCTGTATGACTCACAAAGTATAGAAAGGGGTGGGGCTCGGCGTATTCTTCGCCCATAAAGAGCATAGGCAAAAAAGGTGCTGTAAGTACTGCTGCAGCCATCAGTTTTAGCATCTCGAAGCTGAAGAGTTGATTACTGCGCTCGCCAAGCATACGGTTGCCCACCTGATCATGGTTTTGTGAGAATACAACGAATTGCTCACCATGGGTGTTGTTTGCTTTATTGCCAAACGTTTTTAAGCGATGTGGTGAATAAATGCCATCATATACATAAGCGTCTTTATATGCTTTAGCCAAATGTTCGATGCCGTTAAAATCGGCATAGTAGCCGCTACGGTCACCTCCGGCAGTGACGCGCAGGGCGTGGTGAAACTCATCCACCCATTGTGCATCCATGCCATAGCCACCTTTGTCCAGCGGATTAATGAAACGCACATCGTTCAGGTCGCACTCGGCAATCAGGTAGTAATGGCGGTCTGTTTCCTTCATTAGTTGATCTATGCCGGCCCTGATCTCACCAAGTATATGATGCGCGCTAAAATCTTTCATCGCATGTACAGCATCAAGCCGCAGGGCGTCGATATGAAAGTCGCGGCACCACATTAAGGCATTTTCAACATAAAACCGGCGTACGGCATCGCACCAGGCATCGTCAAAGTTTACAGCATTGCCCCAAGGGGTATGATATTTATCGGTAAAATAATACCCGTATTCGTTAAAGTAATTCCCCTCCGGCCCAAGGTGGTTGTAAACTACGTCTAAAATAACGGCTATGCCCTTCTTGTGGCACATGTCCACGAGTTTTTGCAGTCCTGCAGGGCCACCATACGTGTTTTGAACAGCAAAAGGATATACACCGTCATAACCCCAGTTCCTGCTGCCAGGAAACTGCGCCACCGGCATTAGTTCTATCGCGGTAATACCAAGGTCCTTGAGGTAGTCAAGTTTGGTGGCAATGCCATCAAAGGTTCCTTCTGGAGTAAAAGTTCCGGTATGCAACTCGTAGATCACATAATCTTCCAACTGCATGTTCTTCCACCGGCCGTCCGTCCAGTTAAAGCTTTTAGGATTAAAAACCTCTGATGCCTCATGCACGCCATCTGGCTGACTTGATGAGGCGGGATCGGGCAGAAACTTATTGTCGTCAAGAATAAACTTGTATTTATCGCCCTCTTTCAACTCATTGGTCTGCAGTTCCCAATAACCGTAATCAGCCTCCTGTAGAGGAATATCCCTTCGGCCCTTACATAGGCGTATACCTGCTTTTTTAGCATGAGGAGCCCATAGCAAAATGCTGGCATTGCCTTCATTATCGATATTTACGCCTATAGTGCGTCTATTTATTTCCATCTTTTGAAACAGGATGATGTAATACCAATACAGATCGTCCGTCAACTTTGATCGTTTCTTCGGCCTTATATAATTCACCCTCCTCAACATCGGGATGGCCCGTATCCAGTAACACTTTCCAATCCGCTGAATATTCGGCTGAAGGAAGTTTATATTCCAACTCCTCGGAGTGTGCATTGAAGATGATATAGATGTTATCATCTACCTCTGGTTTGCCCACAGCGTCGCGGCTTCTCAAGCCCTTACCGTTCATGTAAATAGCTAAGGATTTGGCAAAATCATTGGTCCAGTGCTCCTCCGTCATGGTAGAACCATCCGGAAGAAACCAGGCAATATCTTCAATCCCGTTGCCTTTAACCGGCTCGCCTCTAAACCATCTGCGACGACGGAAAGCCGGGTGCGCTGTTCTTAGCTTGATCAGCTTTTGGGTAAATGCCAATAAATCTTTGTCGGCCTTTCCCCAGTCAATCCATGAAATTTCATTGTCCTGGCAATAAGCATTGTTGTTGCCTTTCTGCGTGCGACTCAGTTCGTCGCCGGCTACCAACATAGGCACACCCTGGGATAGAAAGAGCGTTGCCAGAAAGTTGCGCTTCTGCCGTTCGCGCAGCTGGTTCACGCCTTCGTCATCCGTTTCTCCCTCCGCGCCGCAGTTCCACGATCGGTTATTGCTTTCGCCATCATTATTGTCTTCGCCGTTAGCATCGTTATGTTTCTCATTGTAACTAACCAGGTCATTTAAGGTAAAGCCATCGTGAGCTGTAATAAAGTTAATGCTTGCTGTTGGACGGCGGAATCCTTCACGGTAGAGATCGGAGCTGCCGGTAAAGCGTTCTGCGAATTCGGCCAGCATACTATCCGCACCGCGCCAGTAATCTCGAATGCAGTCGCGGTATTTGCCGTTCCATTCTACCCAGCCGGGAGGGAAGTTACCTACCTGGTAACCTCCTTCACCAATGTCCCATGGTTCAGCTATCAGTTTTACCTGCGAAATGAGTGGATCCTGGTGAATAATATCAAAGAAGGCGCTAAGTCGATTCACTTCGTGCAGCTCGCGCGCTAGGGTAGCCGCAAGGTCAAACCTGAAACCGTCTACATGCATTTCGGTGATCCAATAACGCAAGCTGTCCATAATTAACCGCAGCACACTCGGCAGCATAGCATTGAGCGTATTGCCGGTGCCGGTATAATCCATGTAGTAACGTTTATCTTCGGTGAGCCGATAGTAGGCCTCGTTGTCTACCCCTTTAAAAGATATGGTAGGCCCCATTTGATTGCCTTCGCCGGTATGGTTATATACAACATCCAGAATTACCTCAATGCCTGCTTTGTGTAGCTCTTTAACCATGTTTTTAAACTCATCTACCTGCTGGCCCTGTACGCCGCTGCTCGAGTAACGCACATCAGGTGCAAAAAAGCCGATGGTGTTATATCCCCAGTAATTGGTAAGGCCTTTTTCCAGCAGTCCACGGTCGGTAATAAAATGATGAACCGGCATCAGTTCAATTGCTGTTATGCCCAGATCCTTTAAGTATTTAATGGTGGCCGGATGCGCAATACCTGCATAAGTTCCGCGCAGTTCTTCAGGGATATCGGAGTTAAGTTTAGTAAATCCCTTAACATGGGTCTCATAAATTACCGATTCGTTGTACGGAACCTTCGGCGGCTTATCATTGCCCCAGTCAAAATTAGCATCTATTACTACGCTCTTGGGCACAAACTTAGCGCTATCGGTTTCGCTGAAACTCAGGTCGTCTTCGCCCACTTTATAGCCAAACAAGGCGTCGTCCCAGTTTAATGTTCCGGAAACAGCCTTGGCGTACGGGTCTATCAATAACTTGTTCGGATTAAAGCGCTTGCCATTTTCCGGCTCGTAAGGCCCGTGGACGCGGTAGCCATATAACTGTCCGGGTTTAACATCAGGCAAAAAGGTGTGCCATATCTCGTGTGTTCTTTCTTGTAAAGTTATTTTCTCATATTCAGCTTCATCTTCAAGGTTTTTAAATAAACATAATTCAACTTTTGTGGCATTTATTGCATATAAGGCGAAGTTGACGCCGTTGCCAGCCCACGTAGCACCCAGTGGATATGGACTGCCCGGATAGTTAGTAATACTCATACACAGTGAAAAACAAATTTTTAGAGAAATGTTTTTCCTACTCTTTTATTAATTAATAGGAAAAATAAAATCAAATTAATTAAAATAGCGCCAATATTTTTATACACTATTGCTAAAAAAATACTATCAAGTTTTGTTGCTTCGGACTTAACTTAGTAAACCGCAAAACCGCTATATGCCAGTTATGAAGATTATCAACCAAAAAGTAGTGTTGGCTATTGTAATTGTCGTCACCTTTTCAACTTTAACTAAAGCTCAAACGCATACAGTCGGCATTTTTGAGGGGCAGACAGATGTTGGCCATGTGAAACGCAGAGGCACCGCAATTTACAACGCCTCCATGCAGCAATATGAGTTGTCCGGCTCTGGCAGCAACATCTGGTTTGACCATGATCAGTTTCATTTTGTGTGGAGAAAGATCAAGGGCGATTTTATTCTTCGCACCAACGTGGCTTTTATTGGCAAGGGCGTTGAAGCGCATCGCAAGGTGGGTTTAATGGTACGGTCGTCACTTGATTCTAATGCTACCCACGTTAACGTAGTAAGGCATGGCGACGGCTTAACCTCGTTGCAGTTCAGAAAAACAATAGGTGGTACTACCGAAGAGATAAAATCATCAATAACCGGTGCCGATGTTTTACAGCTCGAGCGGAGAGGGAACACCTACACCATGTCGGTTGCGCGTAAGGGAGATACCTTTATAACGGAGAAAACAGAAATTGATTTAGGCGATGATGTATATGTTGGTTTATTTATCTGTTCTCACAATCCCGATGTGGTTGAACGCGCTACCTTTAGTAATGTAAGAGTGGTAGTACCAGCCAAACCCAATTTTGTTCCTTATCATGACTATATCGGCAGTGATATTGAACTGCTTGATGTGGCCACGCAGAATTCTACCATCATGTACCAGTCGCCACGATCATTGCAAGCGCCCAACTGGATGAAGGATGGCAATAACCTGATTTATAACAGTGATGGCTTACTTTATAAATTTAACTTAAACACACATACGCCATCGGTATTAAATACCGGAGATGCAAAGCAAAATAATAACGATCACGTGCTTTCATTTGATGGCCGCATGCTCGGCATCAGCAGTGCAGTAAATGGTGCGTCTGAGTGTTTTACTGTACCCGTAACCGGAGGCCAACCTGAAAGGATTACCAAAACGGGCCCCTCTTATACACACGGCTGGTCGCCAAATGGTAAATACCTTGTTTTTACCGGCCAGCGCAATGGCGACTTTGACATTTATCGCATCCCCGCAAAAGGTGGGGAAGAAGTTAGGCTTACTACGGCTCCCGGTCTGGACGATGGCCCGGAATATTCGCCGGACGGCAAATACATTTATTTTAATTCTGTAAGAAGCGGTTTAATGCAGATCTGGCGCATGAAGGCCGACGGTACACAGCAGACCCAGCTTACCAATGATGATTTTGATAACTGGTTTCCGCATGTATCGCCTGATGGTAAATGGATCGTTTTCATTACCTTCCTTAAAGATGAAGTAAAGCCGGATGATCATCCGTTTTACCGGCATGTATATATTAGATTGATGCCTGTAAAAGGTGGCAAGCCAAAAGTAATAGCCTATTTGTACGGCGGGCAAGGCACCATAAACACGCCGTCATGGTCGCCGGATAGCAAAAGGATAGCTTTTGTGAGCAATACCGAGTTGTTGTTTCCCATATTTCACATGGCAAAATAGTGGGCAGCAAAACGGCCTGGAAGAGGATATTAAAGTATTCTTTTAGTGATCCGGTTTTTCCATAATCAGTCTGAGAAACAATAAAATATAGCGCCTTATATCGGTAACCAAACCAATGTGTAAAAAAAACACAATGAAAATATTTGGACAATTGAAAAAATTACTACATTAGGCAACTAACTTAACGCAAACCAATTTTCTTACCTATTTTTTATGGCCAACAATACTTATGATGCTATTGTGGTAGGTTCTGGGATTTCCGGCGGATGGGCCGCTAAAGAACTTACGCAAAAAGGTTTAAAAACGCTTTTATTAGAACGCGGCCGAAATATCGAGCATGTTAAGGATTATGTGAATGCTACCAAAGCTCCGTGGGAATTTCCGCACAGGGGTGGTCGTACGCAACAGATGATCCATGATTACCCGGTATTAAAGCGCGATTATCCTCTAAATGAAACCAACCTTGATTATTGGGTTAATGAAAAGGAGAGTCCTTACGTGGAGATTAAACCCTTCGACTGGTTTAGAGGCTATCACATGGGAGGCCGCTCACTGATGTGGGGACGGCAGTCGTACCGCTGGTCTGACCTCGATTTTGAAGCCAATCTTAAAGATGGAATCGCCGTTGACTGGCCCATACGTTACAAGGACCTCGCGCCGTGGTATAGCTATGTAGAAAAATTTGCAGGTATATCAGGCAATAGGGACGGTATTGCCAACCTTCCTGATGGCGAGTTTATGCCGCCGATGGATATGAACGTGGTAGAAAAAGATGTAGCTGCGCGAATAAAAGCGCACTACAAAGGTGAGCGACACATGATTATTGGTCGTACCGCAAACATAACGCAGCCACTGCCCGGCCGCACTAATTGCCAATACCGTAACAAATGCTGGCTGGGCTGTCCGTTCGGCGCCTACTTCAGCACGCAGTCATCAACCTTGCCTGCTGCCATGGCAACCGGTAATTTAACCGTGAGGCCATGGAGTATTGTAACCCGCGTGCTCTATGATAAGGATAAGAAAAGGGCTACCGGCGTTGAGGTGCTGGATGCAGAAACTAACCAAACGTATGAGTATCATGCCAAGATCATCTTCCTTAACGCTTCTACCTTAAATACTGCCTGGATCCTGATGAGCTCAGCTACAGATATATGGCCGGGGGGGTTAGGAAGCAGCAGCGGCGAATTGGGTCATAATGTTATGGATCACCACCTTAATGTTGGAGCCAGCGGGCAGATGGACGGCTATGAAGATAAATATTATTATGGCCGCAGAGCCAACGGTATTTATGTGCCGCGATTCAGGAACATTAACGGCGACAAACGCGATTATATCCGTGGTTTCGGCTATCAGGGCCGCGCAAGCCGCGAAAACTGGAGCCGGGATATTCCGGAGATGGCTATCGGCGCAGAATTTAAAGATGCACTGAGCGAACCAGGACCATGGAACGTAGGTCTGGGTGGTTTCGGCGAAACATTGCCTTATCACCAGAACCGTTGCTACATTGATAAAGATAAGAAGGATAAATGGGGACTACCTGTATTAGCCATAGACGCGATAGTGAGAGATAACGAGCTCAAAATGCGCGTAGATATGATGCAGGATGCCAAGGAAATGCTGGAGGCTGCCGGTGTTAAAAACGTTACCACTTATAACACGGACATCACTTTGGGCAAGGGTATCCATGAAATGGGCACCGCCCGCATGGGTCGTGATCCTAAAACATCTGTGCTGAATGAGTGGAACCAGATTTGGGATGCACCTAATGTTTATGTAACAGATGGTGCCGCCATGACTTCCGCTGCTTGTCAGAATCCTTCTTTAACTTACATGGCGTTAACTGCCCGCGCGGCAGACCATGCTGTGAGTGAGCTGAAGAAGATGAACGTTTAATATCCGCCTTATCAATCATCATACTATGGATCAACAACCTAAAAATACTTCAAGAAGGGATTTTCTTAAGAATACGGCTGTTGCCGCTGCAAGCTTCATGATTGTGCCGCGGTACGTGCTCGGGGGCAAAGGTTTTATCGCGCCTAGCGACCGGCTGGTGATTGCCAGTGTTGGCGTGGGAGGTAAAGGTGGCGATGATATTGCGCACTTTGCCAGAAGCGGTAAAGCTGAAATTGCTTTCTTGTGCGACGTGGACGACCGCAGAGCCGCAACTTCTGTAAAGAATTTTCCAAAAGCTAAATATTACAAAGACTGGCGCCAGCTGTTTGATAAAGAACACAAGCATTTTGATGCCGTATCTGTATCAACGCCTGACCATAACCACGCTATCATCACTTATCATGCTATGCAACTGGGCAAACACGTGTATGTGCAAAAGCCATTAACACATGATATTTACGAAGCACGCATGCTTACAGAAGCTGCGAAAAAATATAAGGTAGTAACGCAGATGGGTAACCAGGGCGCTTCTAATGACGGTACACGCCAGTTAGCCGAATGGTATGACGCCGGTATTATTGGCGATGTACATACCGTTTATTGCTGGACCAACAGGCCGGTATGGCCCCAGGGTATTCCATGGCCCACAGCCAAAGCCGAAGTTCCCAAGGAGCTTGATTGGGATCTGTGGCTCGGAACTGCACCTTATAAAGATTATGTGGATAAATTGGTGCCCTTTAACTGGCGCGGCTGGTGGGATTATGGCACCGGCGCACTTGGGGATATGGGTTGTCACCTGGTTGAAGCGCCTTTCAGGGTGTTGGGTATCCAATACGCTAAAGATGTACAGGCCAGTGTGGGTACGGTTTACGTTGATGAGTTTAAGCAGGGCGTGTTCCCTGATAGTTGCCCGCCTTCGAGCCATATCACCTTGACTTTCCCTAAAACATCTAAAACCCAGGGCGACGTTACGCTGCACTGGATGGACGGTGGCATACAACCGGAGCGGCCAGAAGAACTTGGCCCGAATGAGCTTTTCGGCGACGGTGGCAACGGTATTTTGTTCATCGGCACTAAGGGCAAAATGATGGCCAGTACTTATTCTGCTGATCCGCTGTTGCTCCCAACGTCACGTACCAAGGAAGTAACCGTAAAGCAGGAGTACGCCCGCGTACCTGGACAAGCAAATGGCCACTATGCGCAATGGATAGAAGCCTGCCTGGCCGGTCATGGCAAAATGGAAGTAAGCTCTCCGTTTGAAATAGCCGGTCCGCTAACCGAGGCGTTATTGATGGCCAATCTGGCCGTAAGAGGTCATGATCTGGGCCGTAAAACCGCCGATGGCCGGATGGATTACCCTGGCCGCAGCATGAAGCTACTGTGGGACAATGATAATATGCGGGTAACCAATTTTGAGGAAGTTAACCAATTTGTAAAACGCGAATATCGCCAGGGTTGGAAGCTTATGGCGTAATTTATTGCTAGGTTATTAAGTTACTGAGTTATTAGGTTATTGAATTTAGTTATTGAGTTACTGGGTTATTAGGTTATATAGGCTGTTGATTAGTAATTCAGCGGCCATATAGAAATTCTAAAAGCTCTAAATAACTTAGTAACCTAATGACCCAATAACTAAAGATAACTCAGTAACTTAATAACCTAATAACTCAATAACCAATAACCAAACACTATGAACAGAAGAGAAGCCATTGAAAGAGTAGCCTGGATACTGGGGGGAACGGTAATAGGAGCGGAGTTTTTTATCTCGGGCTGTAAATCAAAAACTACTGATACAGCAAGCCTTTTCGAGGCTGACCATGAAGCTTACATGGACGAAATTGCCGAAACCATATTGCCGCAGACCTCTACACCGGGCGCAAAAGCTGCAAAGGTGGGTGCGTTTATGGCGGTAATGGTAAGAGATTGTTACACGCCTGAAGATCAAAAGGTGTTTACTAAGGGACTTGATCAGCTTAATGACGAGTGCAATAAAAAATATAGCAAGAAATTTATGGAGCTGGATCCAAAACAGCGCACAGAAATTCTGAACGCACTGGATAAGGAGCAAATTGCCTATACCAAGACTAAGAAACATGATGCACCCAATCATTATTTCAGGATGTTGAAAGAGCTTACTTTGTTAGGTTATTTTACTTCAGAAGTGGGCTGCACCAAAGCTTTGCGGTATGTACCTGTTCCGGGTAAATTTATTGGCGATTATCCTTACAAAAAAGGCGACCGTGCCTGGGCTTTATCCTAAAAATCTATCTACCTGTAAATGAAATTAAGATTAGGAATGATAGGCGGCGGTCAGGGCGCTTTTATTGGCGCTGTGCACCGTATTGCTGCCAGAATAGATGATGAATATGAACTGGTTTGCGGCGCATTCAGTAGTGATGCCGAAAGGTCAAAGGCCAGCGGTATTCTGTTGGGTCTTGATCCAAGCCGGGTTTACAGTTCTTACGCAGAACTGATAGAAAAGGAAAAACAACTACCCGAAAATGAGCGTGTACAGGTGATCAGCATTGTAACGCCTAACCATGTTCACTTTGAGCCGACTAAAACGGCACTTGAAAACGGTTTCCATGTGATTTTGGATAAGCCCATGACCTTTTCTTATGCTGAGGCCAAAGCGCTGAAACAAGTAGTTGAAAAATCGGGCAAACGCTTTTGTCTTACGCATACCTATACTGGCTACCCAATGGTTAAGGAGGCAAAGCAATTAGTAAAATCCGGTAAGCTGGGTAAGATCAGAAAGGTTTATGTAGAATATCCGCAGGGATGGTTGAGTACTTTTCTCGAAGGCTCAGACAATAAACAGGCCGGTTGGCGCACTGATCCCGGGAAGAGCGGTATCGCTGGTGCTATGGGCGATATTGGCACCCATGCATTTAATCTCGCTGAATATGTTTCCGGGCTTGAAGTAACCAAACTTTGTGCCGATATTAATATCGTTGTTGAGGGACGGAAACTGGACGACGACGGTGCTGTTTTGTTAAAATTTAACAATGGTGCAAGCGGCGTTTTAGTGGCTACCCAGATTGCAGCGGGCGAAGAAAATAACATCAAGGTAAGAGTTTACGGCGAAAACGGCGGACTGGAGTGGCAGCAGGTTGATGCGAATACGCTTCAGGTAAAGTGGCTGGATAAACCTGCGGAGATATGGAGAACAGGAGGGGGGTACACCAGTTCATTTGCTTCGCACAATACGCGCACGCCGTCTGGTCACCCCGAAGGGTACCTGGAGGCATTTGCAAATCTGTATCGCAATTTCGCGCTCACCGTTAAAGCTGATCTGAATAATGAGGAAGCGAAGCCGGAATGGCTGGATTTCCCCGGAATTGAGGATGGCGTGCGCGGAATGGCTTTTATAGAGAACGTAATTGCGTCTGGTAAATCTGATCAGAAGTGGACAACATTTAACACCTAATGAAATAAGAATACATGGTAACCATAAAAGGACCTGGAATATTTATAGCACAGTTTATAGGCGATCATGCTCCTTTTAACAGCCTCGAATCTATCTGCAAATGGTCAGCAGGTTTGGGCTTTAAGGGGATACAGTTACCTACACAAGATCCCCGTTTTATTGATCTGCAAAAAGCTGCTGAAAGCAAAACTTATGCTGATGAGCTCAAGGGCAAGATCAATGAATGTGGATTGGAAATTACAGAGCTGTCGACTCACTTGCAGGGACAGCTCATTGCTGTTCATCCTGCTTACAATGAGTTGTTTGATGGCTTTGCACCTAAGGAATATCATAACAACCCCAAGGCCCGTACAGAGTGGGCTGTTCAGCAGTTAAAATACGCTGCTAAGGCTTCTCAGAATCTTGGGCTGAATGCACACGTAACTTTTAGCGGTTCTTTTATATGGCCAATGGTTTATCCCTGGCCACAGCGTCCGGCCGGATTGGTCGATACGGCATTTACTGAATTGGCTAGCCGGTGGGAACCTATACTCAATATTTTTGATGAGCATGGCATTGATCTGTGCTACGAACTACATCCCGGCGAAGACTTGCACGATGGCGTAACCTATGAAATGTTCCTGGATAAAGTTAGCCAGCATCCGCGAGCTTGCTTACTTTATGATCCGTCGCACTATATCCTTCAATGCCTCGATTATCTTGAACATATAGACATCTATCACGAGCGCATCAAAATGTTCCACGTTAAAGATGCCGAGTTTAATCCAACAGGCAGGCAGGGCGTGTATGGCGGTTACCAGAATTGGGTTGACCGTGCAGGGCGTTTCCGTTCTTTGGGCGATGGCCAGGTTGATTTTAACGCGGTTTTTAGTAAAATGGCTCAGTATGACTTCCCTGGATGGGCGGTGATGGAATGGGAGTGTGCCCTTAAACACCCCGAGGACGGCGCGCGCGAAGGTGCACAGTTTATTAAAGATCATATTATCCACGTAACTGATCATGTATTTGACGATTTTGCATCATCTGGCATAGATACATCATTGAACAAAAAAATTATCGGCTTATAATAACTTAACACATGAAAAAAACTTTCATCATTCTTTCTCTATCAACGCTCCTGGCTGCCTGCGGCGGTTCAAAAAACGGCAATACCGGCAGTGACAGCACTTCGGCTAATAATCAGGGTGCAGCAGCACATCAGTCTGAGGCTGTGCAGGAAACAACTGTTAATAAAACCGGGGCTGAGCAAACCGGGGCAGCAACGGCTAACCCTAACTCAAAAGGTGCGCAGCTTATTGCTAAGTCAGATTGTTTAACCTGCCACAAGGAGGATACAAAACTCGTAGGCCCGGCCTATGCTGATGTAGCCAAAAAATATAAAAACGACGATGCTACTGTTGATTCATTAGCTAACAAAGTGATCAAAGGTGGTTCTGGTAAATGGGGCGATGTTCCAATGACACCGCATCCGCAGATCGCTGTAAATGATGCAAAAGAAATGGTTAAATACATTCTGACACTTAAAAAATAAACAGGTATGAATTTCGCCACAAAATTTAAGCTTTCTGCCATGATGTTCCTGGAGTTTTTTATCTGGGGCGGGTGGTTTGTAACACTGGGAACATATTTGCTCAAAGATTTGAAAACGACAGGTACAGAAGTAGGAGTGGCGGTTCTGACTCAATCTATAGGTGCAATTATAGCTCCTTTTATTATTGGTTTAATAGCAGATCGTTTTTTTTCTGCCCAAAAAATATTAGGTATACTGCATTTGGCTGGAGGCGCATTGTTGTGGCGTGCTTCTTTTGCAGCAGATTTTTCGGCCTTTTATCCAACTATCCTTATTTATATGATCCTGTATATGCCAACGCTAGCGTTAGTAAATTCAGTATCATTTAGACAAATGAAAAATCCGAGCAAAGAGTTTCCGGTTATTCGTGTACTTGGAACAATAGGCTGGATTGTAGCCGGGGCAATAATAAGCTGGTTAAACTGGGACAAATTGGGTAATGAATCTTCACTGGTTAATACCTTTAAAATGGCTGGTACGGCATCACTTATTTTAGGGGTGTTTAGTTTTATACTGCCTAAAACACCTCCGGTAAAAAGCGCGCAAAAGGTTAATCTAGGCGAAATTTTAGGGCTGGACGCAATAGGACTGCTTAAAAATAAATCATATTTAGTGTTTTTCCTGGCCTCTATTGCTATTTGTGTTCCCCTGGCATTTTACTATGGATTTGCCAATCCTTTTTTACAGGAGGTTGGAGTAAAGGGTACTACAGTTACACAAGCATTGGGTCAGGTGTCTGAAATATTTTTTATGGTCATGATTCCGTTTTTCTTTGTTCGGTTTGGGGTGAAAAATATGCTTGCCATCGGAATGCTTGCTTGGGTATTACGTTATGTTTTCTTTGCCTATGGTGATGCGGGGAATAATTACTGGATGCTTTTGTTGGGAATTGTACTGCATGGCGTTTGTTATGATTTCTTTTTTGTAACTGGTCAGATCTATACGGATAACCTGGCCGGAGAACGCTTTAAAAGTGCTGCTCAGGGTTTTATAACATTAGCTACCTACGGTGTGGGAATGCTCATTGGTTCGCTCATATCGGGACGGATTTATGATAATTACACCATTTCCCAAAATCAGCATACCTGGAAAATGATTTGGTTAATACCAGCAGCGATTGCGGGAGTGGTACTCGTGTTATTTATGCTATTTTTCCGTGACCGAAACCACATGGAAAATAAAAAAGGTATTGATGCCAGCGGTGCTGATAATATATTAGTAGAAGTATAATTATGGCAACTCAAAACCATTAGTAGAAGTATAATTATGGCAATTCAAAACCGACGATCGGCAATTAAAAATCTGCTTGCCGGAACGGCAGCTGTCACTTCATTAGGTATGATCGAACCTTTACAATCAATAGCTGCAGAACCAACATCAGAAAAGCTTAAAGGAAATATTAACCACTCCGCCTGCTGGTGGATCTACCACGACTATGGTCTGGAAAAGGTTTGTTCCGAGTTTAAAAAAATCGGGCTAACAGGCCTCGATCTGGTAGGCCCGAAAGAATGGCCCACATTAAAAAAATATGGCCTGGATTCGCCCATGTGTAATGGTGCTGAATTGGGCTTGTATGATGGCTTTAATGATAAAAAGTTTCATCCGCAACTCATTAAAAACTATACAGAGATGATACCGCTGGTGGGCAAGGCTGGGTACAAGAACCTCATTTGCTTTAGCGGCGCGCGCCGGGGTATAAGCGACGAAGAAGGATGGCAAAACTGCGTAACCGGCTTAAAACAATTGCTTCCACTAGCCGAGAAACATAAGGTGGTGCTGGTAATGGAACTGCTGAATAGCAAGATAGACCACAAGGACTACCAGTGCGACCGTACATGGTGGGGCGCAGAGCTGGCTAAGCGTCTCGACTCTGATAATTTTAAATTGCTGTATGACATCTATCACATGCAGATAGACGAGGGCGACATTATCCGCAACATTAAACAATATCACCAATATATCGCGCATTACCATACTGGTGGCGTGCCGGGCAGGCATGAGATCGACAATACGCAGGAGCTCTATTATCCGGCCATTATGCGTGCTATTGTGGAGACGGGCTTTAAAGGGTTTGTAGCACAGGAATTCATCCCAACGATTCCTGACAAATTTGCGGCCTTACGCAAATGCGTACAGATCTGCGACGTATAGAACACAGAACAATTAACTAAATTATAAACCACATTTATCATGACTACAAGAAGAGCGTTTTTAACCCAGGCCGGCCTTTTTACTGCGGCGGCATTAGCGGCTCCTGCTTTGGCGAGGGCGGCAATGGGTAGCCACACAGTAGGGTTACAACTGTATACACTGCGCGAGCAGCTGCCCAAAGATGTAAAAGGTGTAATTGCCAAAGTTGCCGAGGCCGGTTATAAAGAAGTTGAAACTTTTGGCTATAGCAAAAAAGGAGGTCATTGGGGTTTAAGCACTAAAGAATTTAAGTCGTTGCTTTCCGCTCACGGTCTCACCACGCCGAGCGGACACTACGGTATGGATCAGTTGCTTGGCGAAGATAAGTGGGATGATCTTAAAGACTACATTGACACAGCCAAAATACTGGGGCAGGAATATGTAACCTGTCCTTACGTGAACGAGAAATTTCGCAAAACGCCAGATGATTTTAAAAAGATTGCCGAAAAATTGAATAAGGCCGCAGAGCTGTGTAAGAAATCGGGCCTAAAGCTGGGCTATCACAACCATAATTTTGAATTTATGCCGGTTGATGGTACTATGCTTTACAACGTGCTGCTAAAAGATACCGATCCAAATCTGGTTCACTTTGAAATGGACCTTTATTGGGTGGTGCGTGCAGGTCAGGATCCTGTAAAATGGATGCAGGCCCATTCAAACCGCTTTGCTATGGTGCATGTGAAGGATATGGACAAAACCGATTCTAAGCTAAATACCGAAGTTGGGCATGGTAGCATCGATTACAAACGCATAATTCCGGTTTGCAAGAAGGTAGGCGTTAAACACTTCATTATGGAGCAGGAAAATTTTAAGATTGATCCTTACGTGAGCATCAAAGAAAGCTGCAATTATATGAAGAACACATTGATGGTGTAACCCTGAAAATTCAATAGCGATGAAATTAAAACTAAGCATGGCACTGCTATTGTGCGCAGGTTTCTATATGGCCAACGCACAACAGACCGCCAAACCGGAAGATACAGAAGTATGGGAACCGGTTCCAAAAGTGGTAACACCGGGTAAATACGTGGAGGTGCAACCGCCCTCAGACGCCATCATACTGTTTAACGGCAAGAACCTGGACGAGTGGGTAAGCACTGCCGACCGTGATAAGCCAGCGGATTGGACCATATCTGGCGATATACTGACAGTAAATAAAAAGGGAGGGGGTAACATCGAAACCAAGCGCTCCTTTAAAAACTATCAGCTTCACCTGGAGTGGCGCGTTCCGGCTAATATTGCCGGTACTGGCCAGGCGAGGGGCAACAGCGGTGTTTTCCTGGCTTCAATAGGCAAGGGAGACGCTGGTTATGAGTTGCAGGTGCTCGACTCCTATAACAACAAAACTTATGTTAATGGCATGGCCGGTAGTATTTACAAACAGTTTATACCGTTGGCAAATCCTACCCGTCCTCCGGGCCAGTGGCAAACGTACGATATTGTCTGGACCGCGCCAGAGTTTAATAGTGATGGTACGCTGTTATCCCCAGCTCGTGTTACCGTATTCTTCAACGGCGTGCTGGTTGAAAATAACATAGCGCTAAAAGGCCCGACACTGTATATTGGCCAGCCATCCTATAAGGCCCACGGGCCGGCGCCTATCAAGCTCCAGGCTCATGGCGACCAAAGTGCGCCAATTAGCTATAAGAACATTTGGATAAGAGAGTTATAAGATAAAAATGCTCAAAAACGAACGAAGCCCGCACTGACACAGCGCGGGCTTCGTTCGTTTTTAATTTCTCTCTTAGAAGCTAAATTTATATATCGTTTGCGATTTAAACACCTCGCCCGGTTTTAATACTGTAGAAGGAAAAGCCGGTTGATTAGGAGAATCTGGAAAATGTTGTGTTTCCAATGCAAATGCAGTTCTGAAATCATCTTTGCTGCCACCCTTGAAAACATTGGTTCCATTCATAAAGTTGCCGCTATAAAATTGCATGCCCGGTTCGGTAGTATACACCTCCATGCTGATTCCTGTTAAGTCGCCGGTAACCTTAGCCGCAAAATCCAGGGCACCTTCGGAAGTCTTGTCAAGCACGTAATTGTGGTCATAGCCATTGCCTATCTTCAGTTGCTCATCGTCGTTATTGATCCGTTCGCCAATTGTTGCTGGTTCGATAAAGTCAAAAGGAGTAGCCCTAACCGCGGCTATTTCTCCTGTTGGAATCTGGGTTTTATTAACCGGTGTAAAGTATTCTGCATCAATTTCCATCATGTGACTGGTGATCAGGCCGCTACCTACGCCGTTTAGATTGAAATAGGCGTGGTTAGTTAGATTGATCACGGTATCGGCATCAGTTTCTGCCTCATAATGGATATGCAGTTGGTTATCGTCATCTAATTCAAAAACAACTTTAACATCTACATTGCCCGGGAAGCCTTCTTCACCGTCAGCCGAGTGGTAGGAGAGTGCTATGGAGTTTTCGGTAACTTCGCCCGTTTCCCATACTTTATCATAAAAGCCATTTCCGCCGTGTAAAGTGTTAGGGCCGTTATTTACCGGCAAAGTATAGGTCTTACCATTCAAACTAAATTGACCTTTGGCAATGCGGTTGGCATATCTGCCTATAGTTGCCCCGTAGTAGGGGGCTGTTGCATTAATATATTCATCAATGCTGCTAAATCCGGTCACCACGTTAACAAAGTTATCCTGCTGGGGGATGCAAATACTGGTAATGCGGGCGCCATAGTTAGTAATGGTGACTTGAACATTATTACAGTTTTTTAAAACATAAAACCAGCATTCTACTTCATTTAGGGCGTCGGATGATGATTGAAGCGTTGTATTTGACATAGTTCGTTTAAATAAGAAATGTATTTAGTAAAAGTGCGAAAAGGTTTGCGTTGTTTTATTGATTTATGATTGCGGCCCTTCTGCTTGTTGACGACCGGATCATGAGCTTTGGTTTAATGCTGATAATTTTCGGCACCACAACGGTATCTTTATTTTCCATTTCCTGAAAGTACAGATTAGCAACCGTTTTACCCATATAAATACTAAATTGGTCTATAGTAGTGATAGACGGGCTTGTAATTTCTGTAAAGGCCTCGTTTGAATAGCCCAGGATGCCCAGCTCTTTAGGCACCTTGAAGCCCATTGCCGTCGCAACCTCAAGCACACCGAGTGCAGAGAAGTCAGACGTGGATGCAAATATCGCATCAGGAGGCTGGGGTAAACTTAAAAGTTTACGGGTAGCTTCGGCGCCCAGTTCCTTGGTCCACGCGTTTTCTACAATCAGCTCATCAATTATAGGCAAGCCATGGCGCTGCAGAGCAGCAAGGTAACCTGCCTTACGCTGTCTGAAGATGTTGAGGCTCTGCGGTCCTTCCAGCAGGGCTATGCGGCTGTATCCTTGTTCAATCAGATGCGATACCGCTTCCATCGATGCCTGTTCGTTATCATTGATCACTTTAAGGGTTTCAAGGTCATCAGCTACACGGTCAAACTGAATCAGCTGGATACCATGATCAAGCACATTTTGCAGGTGTTGGTAATCCATGGTCTCGGCAGAGATAGAAATTACGATGCAATCAACATGCTGATGAATGAGCGTATTGATACATTTAATCTCCTTTTCGTATGATTCGTTAGACTGACAGATGATGATATTATATCCCTTTTGATAGGTCGTTTCTTCAATTCCTGAAATTACATTGGCAAAAAAGTTCTGGTTTACACGCGGAACAACAACGCCGATAGTTTTAGTTTGGCCCTTGCGCAGGTTTGAAGCCAGCGAATTGGGACGATAATTCATTTCCGCCGCCGTTTTCAGGATCAGCTTTTTTGTCTCTTCATTTACATAACTGCTATTATTCAATGCCCTCGAAACCGATGATGCCGTAATATTTAGCTTTTCTGCAATATCGTAGATAGTAGTTCTTTTT
>Ga0157369_10000604_pt1 | contig 46765 bp, 45 predicted proteins | sample C25metaG_FD_113461 | JGI IMG/M metagenome (GOLD analysis project Ga0157369, IMG submission 113461) | Corn rhizosphere microbial communities from Kellogg Biological Station, Michigan, USA - C2-5 metaG | ecosystem: Host-associated > Plants > Roots > Rhizosphere > Soil | place: USA: Michigan... | reverse complement strand
GACGTCGTTGTACTGCTTGACGCCGATGCCGCACTCCATGCCGTTGCGCACTTCGTCGACGTTTTCCTTGAAGCGGCGCAGCGATTCGAGTTCGCCCTGGAAGATCACGGTGTTGTCGCGCAGGACGCGGATCGGCTTGTGCCGCTTGACCGTGCCCTCGATGACCATGCAGCCGGCGATGGCGCCGAACTTCGACGAGCGGAACACGTCGCGTACCTGTGCGGTGCCGATGATTTCCTCGCGGATCTCGGTGCCGAGCAGGCCGGTTGCCACCTGCTTCACCTGATCGATCACGTCATAGATGATCGAGAAGTAGCGCAGGTCGACGTCGCTGTCGGAAATGACCTTGCGCGCCGATGCGTCGGCACGCACGTTGAAGCCGATCATGATCGCCTTCGACGCGGCCGCCAGGGTCGCGTCGGACTCCGTGATGCCGCCGACGCCAGAAGCGATCACGTTGACGCGGATCTGGTCGGTGCCGATCGCGGTCAGCGCATCGCGCAACGCCTCGACCGAACCCTGCACGTCGGCCTTGACGACCAGGTTGAGCACGCGCTGGCCGTCGGTCTGACCCATCGTCGAAATGACGTCTTCCATGCTGCGCATCGCGGTCTTGCCGAGGCGCGTTTCGCGGCGCTTGGCCTGGCGCTCGGAAGCGACCTGTTTGGCCAGGCGTTCATCCTGCACGACGACGAAGTCGTCGCCCGCATCGGGCACCGCCGAAAGGCCGAGTATCTGCACCGGAATCGACGGGCCGGCGCTGTCGACCTGCTGGCCGGATTCGTCGATGATCGCGCGCACGCGGCCGTATTCGACGCCGCAGACCACGAAGTCGCCCTTCTTCAGCGTGCCTTGCTGCACCAGCACGGTCGCCACCGGGCCGCGGCCCTTGTCCAGGCTCGACTCGACCACCACGCCATTGGCCAGGCCATCCCTGACCGCGGTGAGCTCCATCAGCTCGGCCTGCAGCAGGATCGCATCGAGCAGGTTGTCGACGCCTTCGCCGGTCTTGGCCGACACCGGCACGAACTGCACGTCGCCGCCCCATTCCTCGGGCACGACTTCATGCTGCACCAGTCCCTGCTTGACGTTGTCGGGATTGGCTTCGGGCTTGTCCATCTTGTTCATTGCGACGATCAGCGGCACCTTCGCCGCGCGTGCGTGCTGCACCGCTTCGATCGTCTGCGGCATGACGCCGTCATCGGCCGCCACCACGAGGATGACGATGTCGGTGAGGCGCGCACCGCGCGCGCGCATCGCGGTGAATGCGGCGTGGCCCGGGGTGTCGAGGAACGAGATCACGCCCTTCTCGGTCTTCACGTGATACGCGCCGATATGCTGCGTGATGCCACCGGCTTCGCCGGCGGCGACCTTGGTGCGGCGGATGTAGTCGAGCAGCGAAGTCTTGCCGTGGTCGACGTGACCCATGATCGTCACGACCGGCGGGCGCGGCAGTTTCTCGCCCTGCACCTCGACCTTGGCCAGCGTCGTTTCGGCATTCTTCTCCTCGGCGTTGACCGCCTTGTGGCCAAGTTCCTCGACGACCAGCACGGCGGTGTCGTGGTCGATAACCTGATTGATCGTTGCCATGACACCCATCTTGAACAGTACCTTGACGACTTCCGCGCCTTTTACCGCCATTTTCTGCGCGAGGTCGGAGACGAGTATCGTTTCGCCGACGGCGACGTCGCGAACGACCGGCGCCATCGGCTTGGAAAAACCGTGCGGGCCGCCGCTCGGTGAACGTGCCGGTTCGATCTGCTTGCGCGGGCGCTTCTTGATCGCGCCGCGGCGCGCATGGCCGGCGTCGGACAGGTGCAGCTCGGCGCCGAAGTAGCGTGCGCCGCCCTCGGCCTCGTCGCCCTCCTGCGGCATGCGATGCGAACCGTGCTTGGCCTTGGCGTGACGATGCGGCGCCTCCTCGGCTGCGGTGCGGGCGCGGCCCGGTGCCGGGCGCGCATCCGTCGCCGGCTTGCGCACGGCCGGACGCTCGTCCTTGGCCGCCGGCGCGGCGCCTGTCGCGGGCGTATCGGGCGCGGCCTGCCGGGCGTCGGTCTCGGCGCGCTGGCGCGCTTCCTCGGCCTGGCGCCGTGCTTCTTCGGCGGCGCGCAGCTTGGCTTCTTCTTCCTGGCGGCGCCGTTCCTGGTCCTGGCGCGCCATTTCCTCGGATTCACGCTTCAGCTGCGATTCCTGCAGCTTGCGCAGCGCGTCCTCGCGCTCGGCATCGATGACTTCCGAGCCGTCCGCCATCGTGCTGCGTTTTACATAAGTGCGCTTCTGCCGTACCTCGACGTTGACTGTCTTGCCGCGCGCGGCGCCCTGGTTGACGGTCAGCTCGCTGACCGTACGCCGCTTGAGCGTGACCTGGCGCGGCGTGCTGTCGGTCGCCTCCTTCTCGGCCTTGCCGTGTGTGCGGCGCAGGAAGCCGTGCAGCCTGACTTTCTCGGTGCTCGAAACGACCTGGTCCGGGCTCGAAAACTTCATGCCGGCCTCGGCAAGCTGGGTAATCAGCTTGTCGACGCCCATGCCGAGCACAGCGGCGAGTTGCTTGATGGTTACATCCGACATTGTGTTAGGAACTCCTCGACCGGTGCTCTTGCATTCTTCAGGCAGCCTTTTCTTCGCGCGCCGCCATGATCAGATTCGCGGCACGGCTTTCGTCCATGCCGTCGATCGCCAGCTCCATCAGCTCGTCGGTCGCAAGATCGGCGAGATTCTCACGCGTGACGATGCGGTGCTGTGCCAGCGCAAACGCGGTCGATACATCCATGCCGGCAACCTGCAGCAGGTCATCGGCCGGCTTGTGCTCGTCGATGTCTTCCTCGACGGCGAGCGCCTCGGTCAGCAACGCATCGCGCGCGCGGGCGCGCAGCTCCTCGACGATATCCTCGTCGAAGCCTTCGATCGCCAGCAGTTCGGCGGTCGGCACATAGGCGATTTCCTCGACCGTCGTGAAGCCCTCCTGCACGAGGATCGCCGCGATCTCGGCATCGACCTCGAGCTTCTCCTGGAACAGGGCGCGCGCGGTTTCCTGCTCGGCTTCCGACTTCGCCGCGACCTGGTCCTGCGTCATCACGTTGAGCTGCCAGCCGGACAGCTTGCTGGCGAGGCGCACGTTCTGGCCGCCGCGACCGATCGCCTGCGACAGCTTGTCCTCGGCGACGGCGATGTCCATCGAGTGCTTCTCTTCATCGACGATGATCGACTGCACTTCGGCCGGCGCCATCGCGTTGATCACGAACTGGGCCGGATTGTCGTTCCACAGCACGATGTCGATGCGCTCGCCGTTGAGTTCGTTCGACACGGCCTGCACGCGCGAACCGCGCATGCCGATGCAGGCACCGATCGGATCGGTGCGGCTGTCGTGCGCGATGACGGCGATCTTGGCGCGGTCGCCCGGATCGCGTGCGGCGCCCTTGATCTCGACCAGACCCTGCCCGACTTCCGGCACTTCGAGCCGGAACAGTTCGATCATGAACTCGGGCGCGGTGCGCGAAACGAACAGCTGCGGTCCGCGCTGCTCGGCGCGGACTTCGTAAAGGTAACCACGGATGCGGTCGCCGGCGCGCACGGCCTCGCGCGGAATCGCGCGGTCGCGCGGCACGTAGGCTTCGGCGTTGCCGCCGAGGTCCAGGTACAGGCTGCCGCGCTCGACGCGCTTGACCACGCCGGTGACGAGTTCGCCGACGCGGTCGCGGAACGCCTCGACCACCTGCGCGCGCTCGGCTTCGCGCACGCGCTGCACGATCACCTGCTTGGCCGCCTGTGCCGCGATGCGCCCGAATTCCGGATTCTCGATCGGCTCCTCGATGAAGTCGCCGACCTGGCTGTCGGCCTTGGTGTCGACGGCGTCCATCAGGCGGATCTGCCGGTCCGGCGATTCCATGACGACGTCGTCGGCAACGACCTCCCAGCGGCGGAAGGTTTCGTACTCGCCGCTGTGCTTGTCGATGCTGACGCGCGCCGCGACATCGAGGTCGGGATAGCGCTTCTTCGCCGCCGAGGCGAGCGCCGCTTCCATCGCGTCGAAAATCACGTCCTTGTCGACGCCCTTCTCGTTCGCGACCGCATCGACGACCAACAACAATTCTTTGCTCATTGCTGAACTCTCATTGCGAAATTGTGAGGAGCTACAAGGAGTGCGGGATGAGGAACTGCGCTTTCACGCACCAGACACCCTTCCGCGAACTCCCGACTCCCGGGTCCTAACTCTTCTTTCCCTTCTTGCCCTTGCTGACCTTGCCCGGCGCCTCGGCCAACTCCGGCACCAGCTTGGCCTTGTGCACGTTGGCATGTGCAATCGCGACCACGACACCATCCTGTTCGAGGCTGATCGTGTCGTTTTCGACGCCACGGATCGGCCCCTGGAACCGCCTCCGGCCGTTGATCGGCAGGTTCACCTCGAGCTTTGCCGAATGACCGGCAAAGCGCGCAAACTGTTCCGGCGTATACAGCGGCCGGTCGATGCCCGGCGATGACACTTCGAGCGTGTAGCGGCCCTCGACCGGATCGTGCACGTCGAGCGTCGCCGACACCTGCCGGCTCACGACTTCGCAATCGTCGACCGTCACCGGCCGCTCTGGCGCGTCGATGTACACGCGGACCAGGCTGTTGCCGTGCGACGGACTGTATTCCACGCCCAGGCACTCGAGCCCGAGATCCGCGATGACGGGCGACAGCAATGTCGTGAGTTCCTCGTTGCGCATATATGTAAGGTTCCCTCCCTGGACGCATCAAAATCCACAAATAAAAAATGGGCACAAGGCCCATTCCATAGTCCGCCGTTGTTTCGTATCCAGACACCGGCAACGCGCATCCTGCGCTTTGGCTGAATTCTTCCCGGAGCAGGCCTTTGAACTGCCTCACCGGAGAGATGGTAGCGGGGGTAGGATTTGAACCTACGACCTTCGGGTTATGAGCCCGACGAGCTGCCAGACTGCTCCACCCCGCATCAGCCGAACGCGGATTTTAGCTGACCAGGGCGACGTGTTGCAACCTGAATTCGATTCAGGAGCCATGCATGCGGCGCCTTCACGGCGCTGCGAGGCTACAAGCCCAGTGCGCGATAGCACCAGCCGATCAACGGCCCCCAGAACAGGCCGAGAACGAGCAGCGCGACGCCGTTGAGCGAAAGCAGCCAGCGGAACGGCAAGTCGGCCGGAAGCACCAGGGGCGACTTGTCTTCCGGCGCGTCGAAATAAACGACCTTGATCACACGCAGGTAGTAGAACGCGCCAACGATGGCAAACACGATCGCCACGATCGCTGCCCACAACATGCCGGCGTCGATGGCCGCTTTCAAGACCAGCAGCTTGGCAAAGAATCCGAACAATGGCGGCACGCCGGCCAGCGACGCCATGGTCAGCATGACGATGAACGCGTACCAGGGATTGCGCTGGTTCAGCCCCCTGAAATCGTCGATCTCCTCGGCCTCGAAGCCGGAACGCGCGAGCAGCAGGATCAGGCCGAAGGCGACCGTGGTCGTGACCGCGTAGGCGATCGCATAGAACATCGCCGCGGCATATCCCGATGGCGTGCCGTTGAGCAGGCCGAGCAGCAGGAAGCCCATGTGCGAGATGGTCGAGTAGGCCAGCAGGCGCTTGAAGTTGGTCTGCGCGATCGCAACCACGTTGCCGATCGCCAGCGATGCCACGGCCAGCACGGCGAGCATTTCGCGCCAGTGATCCTGCATGCCGTCGAGGCCGCCGGCCAGCAGCCGATAGGCCATGCCGAACGCAGCGATTTTCTGCGCCGAGCCGATGAACAGGGTCACGGCGGTCGGAGCGCCCTGGTAGACGTCGGGAATCCACATGTGGAACGGCGCCGCGCCGAACTTGAAGCCGATGCCGACGATCACGAAGACCAGGCCGAACAACAGCAAGGCCTGATGCTCGTGCGCGCCGCCGGCGACGAACGCGCTCAGCTTCTGGACCTGTGCAAGATCGAGCGTGCCGGTGGCGCCGTAGATCATCGACATGCCGTACAGCAGCATGCCGGACGCGAGCGCACCGAGCACGAAATACTTCATGGCCGCTTCCGACGACAACGGCGAATCGCGGTTCAGCGCGACCAGCGCGTACGACGACAGCGTCAACAGCTCGAGGCCAAGGTAGACCATGACCAGGTTGCCGGCCGACACGAGCAGCATCGCGCCGAGCGTGGCGAACAGGCACAGCAGGTAGAACTCGCCGACATACAGGCCGCGGTCGCGCAGGTAGCCGCGCGAGTACACGAACACGGCGGCGGTCGTGCCGAGGATGAACACCTTGAGCACCGTGGCGACGCCGTCGCGGACATACATGCCGCCGAACGCCGTCGTGGCCGGATCGGCATCGGCCAGGATCAGGCCGATGGTGATCAACAGTGCCGCAATCGACAGCCAGTGCGTGATCGCGCGCTGTGCCGGCTTCAGGAACAGGTCGACCAGCAGGATCGCGCAGACTGCGCCGAGCAGGAAATCCTCGGGCAGCAGCAGGACGATATCGTGGATGTTGAAGGGCATTTATCGTTCCTGCTTGCTAGAGCTTGCTCTGCATCAACTGGTCGACGACGTGCCTGACCGACGCATCCATCAGGTGCGTCAGCGGCGCCGGCCAGACGCCGACCAGCAACACGCCGGCAGCGAACGCACCGAGCACCAGCGCCTCGCGGGCATTGATGTCCTTGAGGTGCGCAACATGATCGTTGGCAACGGCGCCGAAGATCACGCGCTTGACCAGCCACAGCGTGTAGGCCGCGCCGATGATCAGCGTAAACGCGGCGGCGGCGGCCACCCACGCGTTCATCTGGAAGCTGGCCAGGATCACCATGAACTCGCCGACGAAGCCGCTCGTTCCCGGCAGGCCGCAGTTGGCCATCGAGAACAGCACCCAGAGCGCGGCGAACCACGGCATCGTGTTCACGACGCCGCCGTAGTCCTTGATCATGCGGCTGTGCACGCGGTCGTACAGCACGCCGACGCACGAGAACATCGCGCCGGAGACGAAGCCGTGCGAGATCATCTGCACCATCGCGCCGGAAACGCCGAGGTAGGCGGCATCCGGATTGCCGTCCTTGCGCACCAGCGCCATCGCGATGAACACGCCCAGCGTGACGAAGCCCATGTGCGAGACCGACGAATAGGCGATCAGCTTCTTCATGTCCTCCTGCACCAGGGCGACGAAGCCGATGTAGATCACCGCGATCAGCGACAACGCGATCACCACCCATGCAAATTCCTGGCACGCATCCGGCACCATCGGCAGCGAAAATCTTATGAAACCATACCCGCCGACCTTCAGCATGATCGCCGCCAGGATCACCGAGCCGCCGGTCGGCGCTTCCACATGCGCATCGGGCAACCACGTGTGCACCGGCCACATCGGAACCTTGATCGCGAAGCCCGCCAGGAATGCGAAGAACAGCCAGGCCTGTGCGGTCGCCGACAGATGCAGGTTGGCCATGTCGGCCATTTCCCAGCTGTGCGCCTGCAGGAACAGGTAGATCAGCGCGATCAGCATGAAGATCGAGCCGAAGAACGTATACAGGAAGAATTTCAGCGTCGCATAGACCCGGCGCGGGCCGCCCCAGATGCCGATGATGATGAACATCGGGATCAGCATGCCCTCGAAGAACACGTAGAACAGCAACGCATCCATCGCCGCGAACACGCCGATCATCAGTCCCTCCAGCACGAGAAAGGCGGCGAGGTACTGGTTGACCTTGTCGTGCACCGAGTCCCAGGCGCCGAGCAGCGTCAGCACGGTCGTGAATGTCGTCAGCACGATCAGGGCGATCGAGATGCCGTCCGCGCCGAGGTGATAGTTCGCGCCGATCGCGGCGATCCAGATATGGTTCTCGGCGAATTGCAGCGTGCCCGCGTCGGCATCGTAGCCGGTGAACAACGGGATGCTCACGAGCAAGACGAGCACCGAGACGGCAAGCGCGAGCCAGCGCGCGGCGCCCGCACGCTCGCTGCCGAGCAGCGACACGAGCGCGCCGCCGGCGATCGGCAGCCAGATCAGGAGACTCAACAGAGGCAAGGTGGATGTCATTCTTGTTGTCTCGCCGCGCCTACTGATGCATTACGAACCAAAGGCCGCCAAGCAGGCCGACCAGACCGAGGATCATCGCGAACGCATACGTGTAGAGGTAACCGGACTGCACCTGCCGCACCATCGCAGCAGTGCGACCCACCACCGCAGCGGATCCGTCGATCAGCACGTTGTCGATGACGCCGACGTCGCCGCCCTTCCACAGGCCGCGTCCGAGCAGCAGCGAGCCGCGCGCGAAGATCGCCTGGTAGGCCTCGTCGAACCAGTACTTGTGGTCGAGCAGGCTCCAGACCGGATGCAGCGCGCGCTTGATGCGGTCGGAAATCGCCGGATTGATCAGGTAGACATAGGTCGCCACCAGGAACCCGAGGAAGGCGAAGATGAAAGGCGCGCCGGCAAAGCCTTCCATCATCGTTGCGAGCCAGCCGGAAAACTCGTGGCGGCCGTCGCCTTCATGCGCGACGCGGATCGCCTCGCCGAAGAAATCCCCGTGCAGCATCGAGCCGACCGCGATCGCGCCGATCACGACCGACGGGATCGCGAGCAGGATCAACGGCAGCGTGACGACCAGCGGTGACTCGTGCGGCGCGTGCGCAAGATGGCCCGGCTCGTGGTGGTGATGGTCGTGGTGGCCCTGCACGCCATGCTCGACGACGAAGCGCTCGCGGCCGTGGAAGGTCAGATACAGCAGCCGGAAGCTGTACAGCGCCGTGACGAACACACCCAGCAGCACGCACCAGTAGGCGTAGCCGGAACCCCAGCGCTGCGATTCGTGCACGGCCTCGATGATAGCGTCCTTCGAGAAGAATCCGGCGAATCCGGGCGCGCCGGTCAGCGCCAGCGTGCCGATCCATGCCGTGATCCAGGTGATCGGCATGTAGCGCCGCAAGCCGCCCATGTAGCGCATGTCCTGCTCATGGTGCATCGCGATGATGACCGAGCCGGCGCCGAGGAACAGCAGCGCCTTGAAGAAGGCATGCGTCATCAGGTGGAAGATCGCGGCCGAGTACGCCGAGGCGCCGAGCGCGGTCGTCATGTAGCCCAGCTGCGACAGGGTCGAATAGGCGACGACGCGCTTGATGTCGTTCTGCACGATGCCGATCAGGCCGGTGAAGAAAGCGGTCGTCGCGCCGATCACGAGCACGACGCTCAGAGCGGTATCCGACAATTCGAACAACGGCGACATGCGCGCAACCATGAAAATGCCGGCCGTCACCATCGTCGCGGCGTGGATCAGCGCCGAGATCGGCGTCGGGCCTTCCATCGAATCGGGCAGCCAGACATGCAGCGGCACCTGGGCCGACTTGCCCATCGCGCCGACGAACAGGCACAGGCAGATCACCGTCGCGGCGGACCACGGGTGGCCGGAAAACAGCTCCAGCGTCTTGCCGGTCAGCGCATCGCTGTGGTCGAACACGGTCTTGTAGTCGAGCGTGTGGAAGAAATACAGCACGCCGGCGATGCCGAGCAGGAAGCCGAAGTCGCCGACGCGGTTGACCAGGAATGCCTTGAGGTTGGCAAAGATGGCGCTGGGCTTCTTGAACCAGAAGCCGATCAGCAGGTACGAGACGAGGCCGACCGCTTCCCAGCCGAAGAACAGCTGCAGGAAGTTGTTGCTCATGACCAGCATCAGCATCGAAAAGGTGAACAGGGCGATATAGCTGAAGAAGCGCTGGTAACCGTCATCGTCGGCCATGTAGCCGATGGTGTACACGTGCACCATCAGCGAAACGAAGGTCACGACGACCATCATCATCGCGGACAGGCGATCGACCAGAAATCCGACGTGCATCTGCAGTGAGCCTGCCTGAAGCCAGGTGTAGACGTCCTGGTTGTACGTCCCTGCCCCACCCCACAGCATCTGGTACAGCACGTAGAACGACAGCGCGCACGACAGCGCCACGCCGGCGATCGTCACCGAATGCGCGCCGACGCGGCCGATCTGCTTGCCGAAAAGGCCAGCAACGACCGCCCCGACCAGCGGCGCGATCGCGATGATGAGAAGAATTGTCGAATCCAGACTCATGCTCTTTCTGCTCTCAGCCCTTCATGCTGTCCAGCTCGCCCACATTGATCGTCGCGCGGTTGCGGAACAGCACCACGAGAATCGCCAGCCCGATCGCGGATTCGGCTGCCGCGACGGTCAGGATGAAGAAAACGAAAATCTGGCCCGAGACGTCCCCGAGAAAACGCGAGAACGCGACGAAATTCATGTTCACCGCCAGCAGCATCAATTCGATCGCCATCAGCAGCACGATCACGTTCTTGCGATTGATGAAGATGCCGGCTACGGAAATGCAGAACAGGATCGCGCCGAGACCGACGTAATGCGCCAGCGTCAGGTGTGCAACATCGATCATGGCGTCGGCGTCTCCTTTGCCGCGCTCGCCATCTTGACGATGCGGACGCGGTCTGCGGCCTTGACTGCAACCTGCCGGGCAGGATCCTGCTTGCGCGTGTTGATGCGCTGGCGCAGCGTCAGCATGATGGCCGCGATGATCGCGACCGTCAGGATCACGGCGGCGACCTCGAACGGCAACAGGTAATTGGTGAACAGCGCGTTGCCGAGCCAGGCCGTGTTCGATGCGCCGCCGGGATCGGCCGGCGCAGCCAGCGCCGACATCTGCTTCATGCCGATCAGGGCCAGCATCTCGAGCAGCATGATGACGGCAACGAGCAGGCCCACCGGCAGGTAGCGGATGAAACCCTCGCGCGTCGATTCGGTATTGATGTCGAGCATCATGACGACGAACAGGAACAGCACCATGACCGCGCCGACGTAGACCAGTACCAGCGCGATTGCCAGGAACTCGGCCTGCAGCAGCAGCCACAACGCCGCGCTGGTGAAGAATGTCAGCACCAGGAACAACGCCGCATGCACGGAGTTCTTCACGCTGATCACGCACAGCGCGGCGAGCACCAGCACCGTGGCGAACGCGTAGAAGAAGATGAGATCCCAGGGCAGCATCATTTTTTCCTAGCGGAACGCGGCGTCTTGTGCGCGCGCGGCCGCGATGTCTTTCTCGAAACGGTCGCCGATCGCGAGCAGCTTCGGCTTGGTCATGATGTTCTCGCCGCGCTGCTCGAAGTGGTATTCGTGGATATTGGTCTCGACGATCGAGTCGACCGGGCAGCTTTCCTCGCAGAAGCCGCAATAGATGCACTTGAACAGGTCGATGTCGTAGCGCGTCGTGCGGCGCGTGCCGTCGGCGCGCTGCTCCGAGTCGATCGTGATCGCCAGTGCCGGGCACACCGCTTCGCACAGCTTGCAGGCGATGCAGCGCTCCTCGCCGTTCGGATAGCGGCGCAGCGCATGCAACCCGCGGAAGCGGTTCGACTGCGGGATCTTTTCCATCGGGTAGCGCATCGTGTACTTCTTGCGCACCAGGTACCTGCCGGTCAGGGCCAGGCCCTTGAACAGCTCGAGCAGCATCAGGCTCTTGAAGTAGCGTGCCACGCGGTTCATCGCGTCACCTCCGCGGCAACGGCGGCGCTGCCGGGACCGACGATATCGAAATAGACGAGCAGGCCGGCGACGAAAATCCACACGATCGCGATCGGAATGAATACTTTCCAGCCCAGGCGCATGATCTGGTCATAGCGGTAGCGCGGAAACGCGGCACGGAACCACAGGTACATGAACGCGAAGAAGAACGCCTTCGTGAACAGCCACCACCACCCCGGCACGCCGAGCAGCGGCCACGACACCGGGAAGACCGAATTCCAGCCGCCGAGGAACAGCACCGAGGCGAGGAACGAGATCAGGATCATGTTCGCGTATTCGGTCAGGAAGAACACCGCGAACGGCGCGCCGGAATATTCGACGTGGAAGCCGGCAACGATTTCCGACTCGCCCTCGGCGACGTCGAACGGCGCGCGATTGGTCTCGGCAACACCGGAAATGAAGTAGATCACGAACAGCGGCAGCAGCGGCAGCCAGAATCCGTTGAGGATGCCGAAGCGGCCGGATTGGGCCAGCACGATGTCGGTCATGTTCAGGCTGCCGGCGCAGATCAGCACGCCGACCAGCGCCATGCCCATCGCGATTTCATACGACACGACCTGCGCGGCCGAACGCATCGCGCCGAGGAATGCGTACTTGGAGTTCGACGACCAGCCGGCCAGGATGATGCCGTACACACCCATCGAGGTCATCGCCAGCAGATACAGCAGCCCGGCGTTGACGTTGGCCAGCACGAGCTTGTCGTCGAACGGGATCACGGCCCAGGCGGCGAACGCCGGCGCAAGCGCAATCAACGGCGCCATGACGAACAGCGCCTTGCTCGACTTCGCCGGAGTCAGCGTCTCTTTCAGCAGCAGCTTGAACACGTCGGCAAACGTCTGGGCGAGACCGAACGGACCGACGCTGTTCGGGCCCATGCGCACATGCATCCAGCCGAGCACCTTGCGCTCCCACCATACATACAGCGCCACCGCGATGATCACCGGAACCGCAATCGCCAGGATGCAAAGCACCAGCCAGACCAGCAGGCCGAATACGCCGAAGCCGAGCAGCCAGTCGTGAAAAGCCATCAGCACGGTCAGGCCCTCGTCACGGTCAGGGCCGCGCCGGTCGGCGGCAGCGCCCGGGTTTCGGACCAGGTCGCCTCGATCCAGGCCGCCCCGCGCGGCACGGCTCGCGTCACGACGACCGGCAGAACGATCTGCGTGTCACCACCGGCAATCGTCGCTTCGGCGCCGCTGGCCAGGCCCAGTGCCAATGCGTCTTCCGGATGCAGCGCGACGGCCGCATGTCCGGTCAGCGGGTGTGCCTGAAGCGCCGGGGCACGCCGCACGACGGCGTCGCTGCGATAAATCGGAACGGTGGCAATGCGGACCAGCGAAGGCTGACCGCCGATTGCTGCGGGCAGCGGGGGAACCGGCGCGATCTTCGCGTTTTGCGCGTTCCTGGACTTCGCGGCGAAGGAGGCCTGCATCATCGCGCGCAGTTCGCCCAACTCGGTGAAATCGAATCCCGGCAGCCCGAGTGCCGCTCCCAGGGCACGCAGGACGCGCCAGCCCGGGCGCGCTTCACCCGGAAGCTTCGCGCCGGCAGCGATCGTCTGCACCAGACCATCGACGTTTACGTAAGTGCCGTCGATCTCCGGCGGCAACCCGGTCGGCAGCACGGCATGTGCCGTGCGCCTGACGCCATTGCAGGCGTAGGCCCCGATATAGACGTGGAAGTCGGCGCTGCTGCGCGCCGCGTCGTAGGCCGCCGACGAAGCCGTGTCCTGCGAGCCGAGGTGATAGGCGATCAAGGCCCTTGCCGGATCGGCCAGCAGGGCAGCGGCGTCGCGCCCGGCCGCCTGCGGCAGCACGCCGGCGCGAGCCAGCCCGATCGCATTGGCGCCCGCCGGAAGTTCGTTGTACGCGGCGCCAGCCGCCAGCGCGACGAAGCGCGCCGCGGCACGAAGCAGCGAGGCTTGCGGATGCTGCACCGCGCTGTCGCCGAAGATCACGACCGCACCGCCCTGCTTCAATGCGGCGTGCAGCGCGCGCGCGCCGTCATCGGCGGAAACGGGTTTGATCGCGGCGGCCAATGCGTCGGAATCCGGCAGGTGCCCGTCGTCGTTGCCGGCTTTCGCCAGCTTCAACAGCGCATCGACCATGCCGGCCGGCGTCGCGATGGTCTTGCCGGCCAGCACGAAGTTGAAATCGAAATCGACCGGATTGATCGCGAACACCTTCGCGCCGTGCTTCCACGCCTGGCGGATGCGATGCGCCAGCAACGGCTGTTCGTGGCGCGGGTTGCTGCCGACCAGCAGGATCGCCTTGGCCTTCTGGACCTGCGCCAGCGGCATCTGGAAGACCGAGGCCGGTGCGCCGTCGACGAAATCGAGCGTGCGCAGGCGATGGTCGATGTTGTCGCTGCCGAGTGCGCGCACGATGTTCGCCAGCAGCCAGCCTTCCTCGCTCGAGGTCAGCGGGGCGACCAGCGCGCCGAGCTCGTCGCCGGCATGTTTCTTCAAGCCGTCGGCTACGAACGCAATCGCCTCTTCCCAGCTCGTCTCGACCAATTGGCCATCCTTGCGGACCATCGGCCTGGTCGCGCGATCGTTTGCGTACAGCCCTTCATGCGAGTAGCGGTCGCGATCGGACAGCCAGCATTCGTTGATCGCCTCGTTGTCGCGCGGCACGCAGCGCAGCACTTCGCCGCGGCGCGTGTGCAGCCAGAGATTCGAGCCGAGCGCATCGTGATAACCGATCGACTCGCGCGCAATCAGCTCCCACGCGCGCGCCTTGAAGCGGAACACCTTGTTCGTCAGCGCGCCGACCGGACAGACATCGATGATGTTGCCGCCGAGCTCGCTGTCGATCGTCTTGCCGATATAGGTGCCAATCTCGAGCATCTCGCCGCGGCCCATGCCGCCCAGTTCGGGGCTGCCGGCGACCTCGGTCATGAAGCGCACGCAGCGCGTGCACTGGATGCAGCGCGTCATGTCGGTCGAGATCAGCGGACCCAGATCCTCGTCCGGTACGACGCGCTTGCGCTCGGCAAAACGCGAGACCGAGCGGCCGTAGCCCATCGACAGGTCCTGCAGCTCGCACTCGCCGCCCTGATCGCAGATCGGGCAATCGAGCGGATGGTTGATCAGCAGGAATTCCATCACGTTGCGCTGCGCCGACAATGCGCGCTGCGACTGCGTGTAGATCTTCATGCCTTCCATGACCGGCGTGGCACAGGCCGGCTGCGGCTTCGGCATCGGCTTGCCGCCCATCTCGGTTTCGACCATGCACATGCGGCAGTTGGCCGCGATCGGCAGCTTTTCGTGATAGCAGAAACGAGGAATCGCAATGCCGGCCTTGTCGGCGGCCGCGATGATCATTGAGTTCTTCGGCACCTGCATCGGCTTGCCGTCGATCTCGATGTTGACCATGTCCGGCGCGGCGCCCGGTGCGCTCGGCTGTGCGCTCATGCCGTCACCCCGCCAAGCAAGAGGCCGGGGCGAAAGATTGAACCACGGAGAACACGGAGAGAAGAAGAACGAGCACCGGCAAAGCAATTCATTTTGCTCGTCTCCGTGTTCTCCGTGTTCTCCGTGGTTAAGGCTGTTGATCTTGAGGAAGTCATGCGGCGACCTCCATCGGAGCGTCGACGATCGAGCGCTTGTGCGCGATGAAATATTCGAACTCGCGCCAGAAATGCCGCAGCATCCCCTGCACCGGCCACGCCGCGGCTTCGCCGAACGCGCAGATGGTGTGGCCTTCGATCTGGCCGGCGGCCTGCTTGAGCATCTCCACGTCCTTCATCGTCGCGTTGCCTTCGACGATGCGCGTCAGCACGCGATACATCCAGCCGGTGCCTTCGCGGCACGGCGTGCACTGGCCACACGATTCGGCGAAATAAAAGCGCGCGATGCGCCGGCACGCGCGCACCATGCAGGTGGTTTCGTCCATCACGATGACCGCGCCGGACCCAAGACCCGAACCGGCCTTTTGCAGCGCGTCGTAATCCATTGTCATCGCCATCATCGTGTCGGCCGGCAGCACCGGCATCGACGAGCCGCCCGGTATCACGCCCTTGAGCTTGTGCCCGTTGCGCACGCCGCCTGCCATTTCGAGCAGTTCGGAAAACGGCGTGCCGAGCTTGATCTCGAAGTTGCCGGGCCTGTTGACGTGGCCGGACACCGAGAAGATCTTCGGGCCGCCGTTGTTCGGCTTGCCCTGCTCGAGAAACCAGGCGGCACCCTTGCGCAGGATCGCCGGCACCGAGGCGTACGTCTCGGTGTTGTTGATCGTGGTCGGCTTGCCGTACAGGCCGAAGCCGGCCGGGAACGGCGGCTTGAAGCGCGGCTGGCCCTTCTTGCCTTCGAGCGATTCCATCAGCGCGGTTTCCTCGCCGCAGATGTAGGCGCCGGCGCCGAGCGCGTTATGGATGTCGACATCGATGCCGCTGCCGCCGATGTTCTTGCCGAGCAGCCCGGCCGCGTAGGCTTCCCTGAGCGCTTCCTCGCAATGCTCGAACGGCTCGTGATGGAACTCGCCACGCAGGTAGTTGTAGGCGACGGTCGAACCCGTCGCATAGCAGGCGATCGCCATGCCCTCGATCATGGCGTGCGGATTGAAGCGCAGGATGTCGCGGTCCTTGCACGTGCCCGGCTCGGATTCGTCGGAGTTGCACAAAATATACTTCTGCATCGTGCCTTTCGGCATGAAGCTCCACTTCAGGCCGGTCGGGAAGCCGGCGCCGCCACGGCCGCGCAGCGAGCTCTTCTTCAACTCGTCGACGATCGTGGCCGGATCGGGCTTCTCGGCGAGGATTTTTTTCCACGCCGCATAGCCGTCCACCTTCAGATAATTGTCCAGGCTCCACGGCTTGTCGAAATGCAGCGTGGTGTAGACGACCTGGTGTTCCTGTGGTGCGGATCCGACTGCCATAGCTTGCTCTGATACCGTGATGCCCGTTTTCTTCGTCATTCCGGCGGCTCGCGCCAGCGGAGCTGGTCAGCCCGGAATCCAGTGCCTTTTCATTCGCCTTGCCGTTCCGAAAGATCGAAGTCGCCGGCCCCCGGTTCGCGCCGGGATGACGGCTGCATTTTTCGACTGTCAGCCTACTTCAATTCGTCGAGGATCTGGTCGACCTTCTCGGTCGTCAGATGCTCGTGGTAATGACCGTTGACCACCATCATCGGCGCGCCGCAGCACGCCGCCAGACATTCTTCTTCCGGCTTCAGGTAGACGCGCCCGTCGGCGGTGCTTTCGCCGACCTTGATGCCGAGCCTTGTTTCGCAGTGGCGCAGGATGTCCTCGCCGCCGTTGAGCCAGCAGCTGATATTCGTGCAGACGGCAACATTGTTGCGGCCGACCGCATGCGTCTCGAACATCGAATAGAAGCTCGCCACCTCGTAAGCCCAGATCGCGGGCAGATCAAGGTATTTCGCGACCGCGGCAATCAGTTCGTCGGTCAGCCAACCCTGATTCTGCTCCTGGGCCGCCATCAGGCCCTGGATCAACGCCGAGCGCTTGCGCTCCGGCGGAAACTTCGCAACCCAGTGGTCGATGTGCTCGCGCGTGTGCGCGGTCAATGCGACCTGGGGGTCCACGTCCTTGACCTCGGCATAATGACCCGTGGCTTTCATCGGTCGATCTCCCCGAACACGACGTCGTACGTGCCGATCATCGCGACGACGTCCGGCAGCATGTGGCCGCGCACGATCTCGTCCATCGACGACAGATGCGCAAAGCCCGGTGCGCGCAGCTTGACGCGGAACGGCTTGTTCGCGCCATCGGAAACCAGGTAGCAGCCGAACTCGCCCTTCGGCGCCTCGACGGCGGCATACACTTCGCCAGCCGGTACCGTATAGCCCTCGGTGAAAAGCTTGAAGTGATGAATCAGGGCTTCCATGTCCTCCTTCATCTCCTCGCGCGTCGGCGGCGCGACCTTGAAGTTCTTCAGCATGACTTCGCCGGGGTTCGCCTTCAGCCACTGCACGCACTGCTGGATGATGCGGTTCGACTGACGCATCTCCTCGACGCGCACCAGGTAACGATCGTAGCAGTCGCCCTTCACGCCGACCGGGATGTCGAAATCCATCCGGTCGTACATCGCATACGGCTGCTTCTTGCGCAGGTCCCATTCGATGCCCGAGCCGCGCAGCATCGGCCCGGTCATGCCCCAGGCCAGCGCCTGTTCCGGCGACACGACGCCGATGCCGACCGTGCGCTGCTTCCAGATGCGATTGTCGGTGAGCAGCGTCTCGTACTCGTCGACCTTGTGCGGAAAGTCGCTGCAGAACGCCTCGATGAAATCGAGCATCGACCCTTCGCGCCAGGCATTGCGCTGGCGCAGGTCTTCGCCGTTGTGCCAGTGCGACTGGCGGTACTTCGGCATCTTCTCCGGCAGGTCGCGGTAGACGCCGCCCGGACGATAGTAGGTTGCGTGCAGGCGCGCGCCGCTGACCGCTTCGTAGCAGTCCATCAGCTCCTCGCGTTCGCGGAACGCATACAGGAACACCGCCATCGCGCCGAGGTCGAGTGCGTTCGAGCCGATCCACATCAGATGATTGAGGATGCGCGTGATCTCGTCGAACATCGTGCGGATGTACTGCGCGCGCTCCGGCGCCTCGACGCCGAGCAGCCGTTCGATCGCGCGCACGTAGGCGTGCTCGTTGCACATCATCGACACGTAGTCGAGCCGGTCCATGTAGCCGATCGACTGGTTGAACGGCTTGGATTCGGCAAGTTTCTCCGTGCCGCGATGCAACAGGCCGATGTGCGGATCGGCGCGCTGGATCACTTCGCCGTCCATCTCCAGCACCAGGCGCAGCACGCCGTGGGCCGCCGGATGCTGCGGACCGAAGTTGATCGTGTAGTTCTTTATCTCTTGCATTGTTTCGTCAACCAAGATCAACAGCTTGAACCACGGAGAACACGGAGAAAGGGAAAATCGGACGGACAGAACGCCCGATCTGCTTCTCTCCGTGTTCTCCGTGTTCTCCGTGGTTCGGGCTTGTCGCTTTCATTTCTTGTCTATGGCCGATTCGGCGCGCGACTGGTCGTAGCGCGAGTCGTCGCGGATCACGCGCGGCACGAGTACGCGCGGCTCGACGCTGGTTACCGGCTCGTAGATCACGCGCTGCTGCGCCTCGTCGTAGCGCACCTCGACGTTGCCGATCAGCGGAAAGTCCTTGCGGAACGGATGTCCGACAAAGCCGTAGTCGGTCAGGATGCGGCGCAGGTCGGGGTGGCCTTCGAAGACGATGCCGAACAGATCGAACGCCTCGCGCTCGAACCAGTTGGCGCCGGGCCAGATGCCGGTCAGCGACGGCACGACCGGCAGCGCGTCGTCCTGCGCGCGGCAGCGCATGCGCAGGCGCCGGTTGTGTCGGATCGAAAGCAGGTGCGCAACTGCGGCATAGCGGCGATGTCCGGCTTGCGCATGCGGCCGATCGGCCCAATCGAAGCGCCCGGCGCCCTCGCCCTCGACGCCGCGCGAAAATCCCTGCGCGCTGACATCGGTGGTGTCCCATTCGACCTGACCGTAGCTCAGGTAGTCGACGCCGCTGACGTCGACCAGCTGCTCGAAGTGAAATTCCTCGGTGTCGCGAAGGAGTTGCGCGACGGCAAGCCAGTTCTCCGGCAGCACTTCGATCGTCGTCTCGCCGTGCGCCTCGACGATGCTGGCGACCCTCTCGCCGAAGTGGGCGCCGATGCGTTGGCCCAGCGTCGATGTGTCGGTGGCTGTCATGGGTCAGCGCCTGAAGGTGTTGGACGCCAACGCGCCCTTCTCGGCGCCACCCTTGCCGACCGTGTTGGTGCGACGAATCTTTTTCTGCAGCTGCAGGATGCCGTAGATCAGCGCCTCGGCCGTCGGCGGACAGCCCGGCACATAGATGTCGACCGGCACGATGCGGTCGCAGCCGCGCACGACGGCATAGGAATAGTGGTAGTAGCCGCCGCCGTTGGCGCAGCTGCCCATCGAGATGACCCATTTCGGGTTGGGCATCTGGTCGTATACCTTGCGCAGCGCCGGCGCCATCTTGTTGACCAAGGTACCGGCGACGATCATCACGTCGCTCTGGCGCGGACTCGGCCGGAACACGACGCCGTAGCGATCCAGGTCGAGCCTCGCCGCACCCGCGTGCATCATCTCGACCGCGCAACAGGCAAGCCCGAACGTCATCGGCCACATCGAGCCGGTGCGCGCCCAGTTGATCAGCGCGTCCGCGCTGGTCGTCAGAAAGCCGCGCTCAAGCAGTGGGCTGTCGCCGCCGGGACGCAGGATGTCGTCGACCGGCCCGCTCGGTACCGGATTGTGCATGAAGTGCTTCGTCGAGGTGCTCTGCGCGCTCGGCGAAGTCGGCGTGCCCTGCGGATCAGTCATTTCCATTCCAGCGCGCCCCGCTTCGATGAAACCAATCCGTCGCGCGCAGCGCGACACCGCACGTTCCCCTCTCCCGCTCGCGGGAGAGGGCAAAGGGTGAGGGGAAGGGCGCGCCAGGCGCCGGCTTCGAGAATGGTCATTCCCATTCGAGCGCGCCCTTCTTCCAGCAGTATACAAATCCCAAAAGCAGCAACAGCAGAAACATGCCCATTTCGACCAGCGCGACGATGCCGATCTGCTTGAACACGACCGCCCACGGGAAAAGGAAGGCGATTTCCAGGTCGAAGATGATGAACAGGATGGCGATCAGGTAGTAGCGCACGTCGAACTGCATGCGAGCGTCTTCGAACGCCTCGAAGCCGCATTCGTACGGCGACGCCTTGCGCGCGTCGGCCTTGCGCGGGCCCAGCAGGTAGCCGATAACCAGCAGCGCGACGCCAATGCCGCCGGCGACGACCAGGAACAGGAAAATCGGCAGGTACTCGGCCAGCACGGAAGCGGCAATCCTAGGTAGTTCGATTCGGGTCTGCTGAACTCCGGGATTTTCTCACGCGCACGCGCCATTGCGCAATGCGGCAAAATGACCGACGCGCGTCGACCGATTCCGGATGGCGCATTGCGATGCCGCGTGCGCAGCGCTTCCGCCGCGTCGCCAGCTGGCGCCCTCTGCAATCCGCCAGCGCCATCGTGTCGCGACGGCTGCTCACGCTCGCTTGCCGGCGGGGCTGGCGGCTCGAGCGATACGCCTCGATCAACTTTCACCCGGATCGAAAAGAAAAAGCCCGCGTGGACGCGGGCTTTGGAAGGATTTTGTTGGTGCCCAAGGGGGGACTCGAACCCCCACGCCTATCGGCGCTACCACCTCAAGGTAGTGCGTCTACCAATTCCGCCACCTGGGCTGTATTCGAATCGAACTTCAGTGTTTTTTCGGCTCGGCCGGTTTGCCCCTGTTGTCGCTGTCCCTGGCCGGCACCGCCGGCGTAGGCGCGGCCGGAGCGGGCACTGCGGCCGGCTTGTCGCCGCCATCGGTAGCCGCTGCGCCAGCCGCGGGCGTCGGCACGTCGCCGCCGGCTGCCGGTGCCGCCGGTGCCTTCGGAGCCGCCGTTTCGACACCGCTCATGATGCCCAGGTCGTCGGCCTGCTTGCCGGTGCCGGGGTTGCCGAGAAATGCGCCCATGCCGAGGCTGAGCAGGAAAAACAGCCCGGCCAGAACCGCCGTGCCGCGCGAAAGGAATGTCGTCGCACCGCGCGCGCCGAACACCGTGCCGGACGCACCGCCGCCAAAGCCGGATCCGGCGGCGGCGCCGGCGCCACGTTGCAGCAGGATCAGGATGATCATGCCGAGCGCCACGAGCACGTAAACCACATTGAAAATCGTCAGCAACATTTATCGAATCCCGATTGATCAATCGCGTTGTTCAGGTTTGCGCCGCAGCGCAGATTGCAAGGAAATCCGCCGCGACCAGCGAGGCACCGCCGATCAGGCCGCCGTCCACGTCCGCCTGGGCAAGAAGCTCGACGGCGTTGGCAGGCTTGCAGCTGCCACCATACAGGATGCGCAGCGAACTGGAGATTGTAGCATCCAGGGAGGCCAGTTTGCCACGAATGAAGGCATGGACGTCCTGGGCCTGCGCCGGCGTTGCCGTCCGGCCGGTGCCGATGGCCCAGACCGGCTCGTACGCAATGATGGCGCCGGCGAACGCGGCGACGCCGCTGCGCGCGAGCACCGCGTCGAGCTGGGCGGCAATGACGGCCTGCGTGGTTCCGGCATCGCGCTGTTCCAGCGTCTCGCCGACGCAAAGCACGGGAATCAGACCGGCGGCCTGCGCCTGCACGAATTTGCCGGCCACGCACGCGTTCGACTCGGCATGGTACTGGCGGCGTTCGGAATGGCCGGCCAGCACGTATTTCGCGCCGATGTCACTGAGCATCGCGGCCGCCACCTCGCCGGTATAGGCGCCCTGCGCGTGCTCGCTGACGTCCTGCGCGCCGAACGCGATCGAAGGCGACGCATTGGCGGCAATCAGCTCGGCCAGGTAGACACAGGGCGGGAATATCGCGACATCCGCACCGGTGATCCCGGCGCTCGCGATCGCCCGAACCAGTTCGGCCGCGCTCGCACGCGTCGTATTCATCTTCCAGTTGCCGGCGACGAGCTTGCGGCGCATGGCAGGTCCAATGCGATGGCGGGCCGGCGAGGATATCGGCCGCAACGATGTGATGCAACGCGCTAGAATTCCGAATGGACAAAAATACCCTTGCGCAGCGCTGGGCGCTGGTCACCGGCGCCTCGGCCGGCATCGGCGCGGCGCTGGCTCGCGAACTGGCGAGCCGTGGCACGAATATCATCCTGACGGCGCGGCGCATCGACCGGCTGGAGGCACTGGCGCGTGACCTGTCGCAAGGCCATGGGATCAGGACCGAGTGCATCGCCGCCGATCTTGCCGACACGCAGGCGCCGGAACGGTTGTGCGCGGAAATCGAACGGCGCGGGCTCGCCGTCGACGTCCTCGTCAACAACGCCGGTTACGGCGTCACCGGCCACTATCCGGCGCAGCCCTGGGCCGTGCACGCGGCGTTCCTGCAGGTCATGGTCACCGCTCCGTGCGAGCTCGCATGGCGCCTGCTGCCGGCCATGCAGCAACGCGCTTATGGACGCATCGTCAATGTCGCTTCGCTTGCCGGCCTGGTGCCGGGTTCTGCCGGACATACGCTTTACGCCGCTTCCAAGGCTTTCCTGATCAAGTTTTCACAGTCGCTGGCGCTGGAAAACGCGAGCCGCGGCGTCAACGTCTGCGCCCTGTGCCCCGGCTTCACCTACTCCGAATTCCACGACGTCACCGGTACGCGGAAAATCGTTTCGAAGATGCCGGCATGGATGTGGCTGACGGCCGAGCAGGTCGCACGCGAGGGAATCGACGCGGTCGAACGCGGCGAGGCCGTCTGGGTGACCGGGCGCGCCAATCGTGCGATCAAGTCGCTGATGAAGATGCTTCCCGACCGCTTCGCGCTGCGCTCGATGCAGAAGCGCTCGAGGAACTTCCGCGGGCAGTAGGCTCGAAACAGCGACTCAGATCAGCTTGATCTCGCGCAGGCGCTCGAGCAGGTATTCGTGCGACGTGATCGACGTGTCGTAGCGGCGCGGATTGTCCGGCGTGATGCATGACGGCAGCGGATCGAGCACGACATCCGGGTTCGGGTGCAGGAAGAACGGCACCGAGTAGCGCGGCTTGCGCGCCTGCTCGCCGGGCGGGTTGACGACGCGGTGCGTCGTCGATGGATAGACGTGGTTGGTCAGGCGCTGCAGCATGTCGCCGATGTTGACGACGATGGTGTCGCCTTCCGAAGTAAACGGCGTCCACTCGCCGGAACGCGAGCAGACCTCCAGGCCCGCGGCACTGGCGCCGACGAGCAGCGTAATGAAGTTGATGTCCTCGTGCGCGCCGGCGCGCACGTTCGGGATGTCCGGCGCCGTGATCGGCGGGTAGTGGATAGGCCGCAGGATCGAGTTGCCGACGTCGGTCTTGTCGTCGAAGAATTTTTCCGCCAGGCCGATGTGCAGCGCGAGCGCGCGCAGCACGCGCGTGCCGAGCGCGTCGAGCGCCGTATACAGGGCGTACCCTTTCTCGCGGAATCCGGAAATCTCGGCCGGCCAGATGTTCGGCGGCATGATGGCGGCGAACTTCGAGTCGCGTGGCAGCTCGCGACCGATGTGGTAGAACTCCTTCAGGTCCGGGTAGCGCGAATCCTTTGCCGTCTCGATGCCGAACGGTGTATAGCCGCGCGCACCGCCGCTGCCCTTCAGGTGATATTGCATCTTCACCTCGGCCGGCAGCGCGAAGAAACGCACGAACGCATCGTACGCGCCGTCGATCAATGACTGCGGAATACCGTGCCCGCGGATGCCCGCGAATCCCCACTCCCGGTAGGCTGCACCGAGTTCGGCGACAAACGCGTCGCGATCGCTGTCATAACGACGAATGTCGAGGGTGGGAATCTGCGCTGCCATGTGTCGCGGTGTCTTCGCTCAAGCCGTATGCCCGGAGGCCGATTTTACGGCGTCGGCCATCGACGTGGCCAGCGCGCTGATTTCACCGGCATCCTCGCCTTCGACCGTGACGCGGACCAGCGGCTCGGTGCCCGACGGCCGCAGCACGACGCGGCCGCGGCCGCGCAGCTGCAACTGCGCACGCGCCAGTGCGCGCTGAACGGACTCCGCGGCAATCAGCGCGGCGCCGCCGCCGACGCGCACGTTGAGTGTCGTCTGCGGCACCCGGTGCACATTCGCGCGAAGCTGCGCCAAGCTCATCCCCAGCCGCTGCAGCGCGTCGAGCACGAGCAGCGCCGCTACGATGCCGTCGCCGGTGCTGGCCTTGTCCAGGCACAACAGGTGACCGGACGCCTCGCCGCCGAGCAGGCCGCCGCGCTGCTTGAGCAGCTGCAGCACGTAGCGGTCGCCGACGTCGGCGCGCAGGAACTCGACGCCGAGCCCCGCAATCGCCTGCTCGATGCCGTAGTTCGTCATCAGCGTGCCGACCACCGGCCCCTGCAGCTCGCCGCGCGCATGGCGATCGAGCGCAAGGATGTAGAGCAGGTCATCGCCGTCGACGACCGCACCGTCACGATCGACCATCTGGACGCGATCGCCGTCGCCGTCGAACGCGATGCCGAGGTCGGCTCGCTGTTCGCGCACCGCCTGCTGCAGCATGCGCAGGTCGGTCGCGCCGCAGCCGGCATTGATGTTCAGGCCGTCCGGCTGCACGCCGATCGGCGTGACATCGGCGCCGAGTTCGGCGAACAGCCTCGGCGCGATGTGATAGGTGGCGCCGTGCGCGCAATCGATCACGATCCTGCGGCCGCGCAGATTCAGGCCCGGCGCCACGCCGAGGCAGAAGCGGGCGTAGCGCTGTGCCGCATCGTCGACGCGCACGGCCTTGCCGATACGCGACGGCGTCTGCGTCTCCGGCGCGGCGTCGAGTTCGTGCTCGATCGCCAGTTCGACCGCATCTTCGAGTTTCTCGCCTTGCGCCGAAAACAGCTTGATGCCGTTGTCCTGATACGGATTGTGGGAGGCACTGATGACGATGCCGGCACTGCCGCCCAGTTCGCGCGTCAGCTGCGCGACGGCCGGCGTCGGCATCGGGCCGAGCAGTCGCACGTCGGCCCCGGCTGCCACCAGTCCGGCTTCGAGCGCCGATTCGAGCATGTAGCCGGATACGCGCGTGTCCTTGCCGATCAGGACAGTCGGGCGCACGCCATCGCCCAGCACCCGGCCGATCGCGCGCCCCAGGCGCAGCATGAATTCCGGCGTGATGGGGTGTTCGCCGGCACGGCCGCGAATGCCGTCGGTGCCGAAATATTTCTTTCCCGTCATCTCTCCAAAAATCCAGTCCCAGGCGGAAAATCAAAGACCGAACCACGGAGTACACGGAGAACACGGAGAAAAACAGAGGAAATTCTGTTACAGCTCGCTTTGTTCTTCTCCGTGTTCTCCGTGTTCTCCGTGGTTCAATCTTTTCGCTCTGTCATGATCGCACCGCCGTGCGAGGCGTCACATCGTATGGGTCGGCCGATCCGCGTTCATGATGCCGGCCAGTGCCGCTTCGATCTTGATGCGCGCCGTTTCGCCGTCGGCCGATTCGTTGAACTGAACGCCGATGCCGGCCGTACGGTTGCCTTGCGCACCGGGCGGCGTGACCCAGATGACCTTGCCGGCAATCGGCAGGCGATCCTTGTCTTCCATCAGCGTGAGCAGGATGAATACCTCGTCGCCGAGGCCGTAGCGCTTGGCCGTCGGCACGAACAGGCCGCCGCCACGCACGAACGGCATGTAGGCGTTGTACAGCGCACCCTTGTCCTTGATCGCAAGGGAAAGGATGCCCTGCCGCGGCATTGCGCCCATTGTTCCCGACATCACCTATCCTCCGCCACGCGAAAAAAAACACCGGTCAGGCCACGCGCGAACGCCGCGCCGCTGCTGCCGCCTTCCATTCGACCAGCAGCTCCAGCAGCACCAGCTCGGCGCGCAACGGACCGCGCAGCAGATCGCGTGCGCGGTTGGCCCGGTCGAACCAGGACGCTAGCTTGGTCAAATCGGCATCACCGGTCAAGGCGAGCGGTCCGCGCGTGCGCGCGGCCGACGCCGCAGCTTCGCCCTGAACGAGCATGGCGGCGAACCACAGCCGTGTGTCGGTGTCGTTCCTTGCCCAGATGCCGGCGATCTCGGCCACGTTGCCCTTGCCCTGCTGCAGGGCGCGCAGGTGCGCGGCCACTTCCTCGCGCAGCGCGGCACGGCCCTCGCGCGCCCAGGTCAGCGCCAGCCCGGGATTTCCGGCGCTCGCCGCGAGCGCCGCGACCGCTGCCGGACGATCGATGCCCTGCTCGATCAGCCAGGTCGTGGCGGCATCGGCCGGCGGCAACGAAAATCCGATGAGCTGGCAGCGGCTGCGGATCGTCGCCGGCAGGCGCGCCGGATGTGCGCTGACCAGCATGAGATAGCGCGCCGCGTTCGGTTCCTCGAGCGTCTTCAACAGCGCGTTCGCCGCCGCGTTGTTCATCGCGTCCGCCGGTTCGATCAACACGACCTGGGCGCGGCCGACCTGCGGCGTCAGCGCAAGCCACGCCGACAGCTCGCGGATCTGCTCGACCACGATCTCGCCATACATCTTCTTCGATTTGTCGTTGAAGGCGAAGCCGACGAACCGGGCGTCGGGATGGCCCGGATAGCCGTCCGGCTGCGCCAGGCTTCCGTCCGGCCGCGTTTCCTCGGGATCGCGCTGGGCGCGAACCGCATACAGGCGGCACGACCGGCAGCGGCCGCACGGAGCATCGTCGCGGTTCTCGCACAGCAGGAATGCCGCAAGTCGCTCGGCCAATGCCCGCTTGCCGACGCCGGGCGGCCCCGCCAGCAGCAAGGCATGAGGCAGCGCGCCCTGCCGCGCGCGCGCGACGAGCCGGTCCCAGGTTTCAACCTGCCACGGCGCCGGATTCATGCCGCTGCCCCGGCGCTGCCGAGAAACCCGGCGATGCAGGCGCGCACGTCGGCGAGCACCGCGTCGAGCGGCCGGCCGGCATCGACAATGCGGAAACGTCCCGGCGCAGCTTCGGCGCGCGCGCGGTAGGCCGCGCGAACGCGCTCGAAGAAATCGACATTTTCCATTTCTATACGATCCGCGGCACCACGCCCGCTGGCGCGGCGCAAGCCGTCATCGACCGGCAGATCCAGCAGCAGCGTCAGGTCGGGCACCAGCCCGGCCGCGGCCCAGGCTTCCAGGTCGGCGATGCGCTCGGCCGGCTGGCCGCGCCCGCCGCCCTGGTAGGCGAAACTCGCATCGGTGAAACGGTCCGCCAGTACCCAGCGTCCGGCTGCCAGGGCCGGCATGACGACTTCGCGCACCAGCTGCGCGCGTGAAGCGAACATCAGCAGCAATTCCGACTCCGCGCACAACCCGCGCAGCTTCGCATCGAGCAGGATCGAGCGGATCGCCTCGCCGGCTGCCGTACCGCCGGGTTCGCGCGTCACCAGTACGTCGACGCCGCGTTCGGCGAGCTGCGCGCGCACCGCTTCGAGCACCGTGCTCTTGCCGGCGCCTTCGCCGCCTTCCAGCGTGATCAGTTTTCCGTTCATCGATTTCGGGTCTGTTGCAATTGGTAGCGCGCAACCGCCCGGTTGTGGGCGTCGAGCGTTGCCGAAAATTCGTGCGTGCCATCGCCTCGCGCGACGAAGTAAAGCGCATCGGTCACGGCCGGGTGCATGACCGCCTCGAGCGAGGCCTTTCCGGGCAGCGCGATCGGCGTCGGCGGCAAACCGGATCGCGTGTAGGTATTGTACGGCGTGTCGGTATCCAGATCGCGCCGGTGAATCCGGCCGTCATATTGCGCGCCGCGCCCGTAGATCACGGCCGGATCGGTTTGCAGGCGCATGCCGATGCGCAGCCGATGCAGGAATACGGCAGCGATTTTCGGGCGTTCGTCGCCGCGCGCGGTCTCCTTCTCGACGATCGACGCCAGCGTCAGCAGCTGGTACGGCGAATCGAGCTCGAACCCTGGCGGATGCCCGGCCCAGAGCGTGTCGAGCAGCTTGCGCATCGCCTCGTGCGCACGGCGCAGCACGTCCAGGTCGCTCATGCCCTTGATGTAGCTGTAGGTCTCCGGCAAGAACCAGCCCTCGGCCAGCGCGCCGGGCGCGCCGAGCCGGCCCATGATGTCGTTGTCGTCGAGCCCCGCCAGCGTCTGCTGCAGCCCGGCGTCCTGCGCCAGAGCGAGGCGCAGTTGTTTAAATGTCCACCCTTCCACAATAGTAAAATGATGCTGGATGACGTCGCCGGCCGCCAATTTTCGCAGCAGTTCGACCGGCGTCAGCCCCGGCGCCAGCGCATATTCGCCGGCATGCAGCTTGCCGGCGACGCCGAGCTGGCGCGCCAGCAGGCGCCAGTAGAACGTATTGCCGGTGGCCACGCCGCGTTGCTCGATCAGGTGCAGCACGCCGGGCAAATGCGTGCCGAGCGGCACATCGATAGTCGTTGCCTCGACCAGCGGACCAAGCGGCGCATCGGCAAAATGCCGATAGTCCCAATATCCCCACGAGACGGCGCCGGCTGCCGCCAGCAGGAGGAATATGGCGACGCCGGCGAGGCCGCGTTTATTTCCCGCATTTTTTTGCGTCAAGCCGGTACCCGCCTGCAGTCAACTGCTCGAAGGTGCATTGTGCCTGAAGCAGGCGGCGGTCCGCGCTGCCATGCCGGTCATGCACCATCGCCGAGGGCTCGCAGCAGGCCACGCGCTTTCGCGCGTGTTTCCTCGAGCTCCTGGCTGGCCACCGAATCGGTGACGATACCGGCGCCGGCGCGAAAGCGCAGCGCGCCCCCGCACATCGTCAGCGTGCGGATCAGGATATTCAGATCGAGGTCGCCGGCGCGGTCGAGGTAACCCAGCGAGCCGGTATACGCACCGCGTCCAGCTCCCTCCAGTTCCGCGATGATCTCCATCGTGCGTACTTTCGGACAGCCGGTAATCGTGCCGCCCGGGAAAACGGCGCGGATGACCGAACCCGGACTCGTGCCGGCGCGCAGGTTGCCGCTGACGTTGGAGACGATGTGGTGCACGTGCGCATAACTTTCCAGCGTCATGAGCTCGTCGACGACGACGCTGCCGGGCATGCACACGCGGCCGAGGTCGTTGCGTTCCAGGTCGATCAACATGACGTGCTCGGCGCGTTCCTTCGGGTGGTCGATCAGTTCGCGCAGACGCGCCGCATCGTCGTCGCCGCCCGTGCGCGGACGGGTGCCGGCAATCGGTCGCGTCGACACGCGCTCGCCGCGTACCTCAACCAGCCGTTCGGGCGATGAACTGACTATGGCCCAGTCGTGCCACCGGAGCAGTCCGGCAAACGGTGCCGGATTGGCGCGGCGCAGACTGGCGAACACCTGCGCCGGTCCGGCCGGGCCGGCAAAATGCGCACGCCACTCGCGCGACAGGTTGACCTGGAACACGTCGCCCGCGCGCAGGTAGTCCTGCACCGCGTCGACACCTTCGAGGAAGCGGCGCGGTGCATCGTCGTCGATCGTGATCGGTGGCAATGGTTCATGCACCGGGGCCGCTGCCGCTTCAAGATCGGACTGCAGCGCGTCGAGCAGCATCGCGGAACCTTGTTCGGCGACCAGATGGGTATGCCGGTCGATCCGGTCGACCACGATCGCCGCCGGACAGCGCAGCGCGAGCGCCACCGGCATCGCCGCATCGGGCGCGGCCGGCAATCTCAGGCGCGGTTCGATCTCGGCGCCCAGCTCATAGCTCAGGTACAACAGCCAGCCGCCGGTGAAAGGCAGGGCCGGCGGCCGGGGACTGGAGGCGGGAATGCGTGCCCGGGTCGCGGCCGTGCGCTCCGACTGCCACGCCGCATCGAGCGCTTCGAGAAATTTCGTGCCCTGGTCGGCGCCCTGGCCGTCGCGAACCCGGCCGTCGCGATGCAGGGTCAGCGCGTCACGCGGGAAAGCGAACAGGATGTCGTAGCGCGCGTGCGGTCCCTGTGCCGCGCTTTCGAGCAGCCCCGGGTAGCGTTGTGGATCGGCAGCCGCCAGCGGCAACAGGTCGCGCATGCCGGCAAGCGTGCGCACTACGGTACGGCGATGGTCCGGCATCAGCGGCGCTCCCGCGCCCGGCGCGAGATCAGATGGTTCGGAATACCAGCGTGCCGTTGGTACCGCCGAAGCCGAACGAGTTCGACAGCGCAACGTCGACCCTGGCCTGCCGCGCCGTATTCGGCACGTAGTCCAGATCGCAGCCTTCGCCGGGCTGGTCGAGATTGATCGTCGGCGGCACGACACTGTCGCGCATCGCCAGCACGCAGAAAATCGCCTCGACGCCGCCGGCGGCGCCGAGCAGGTGTCCGGTCATCGACTTGGTCGAACTGACCATGACCTTTTTCGCCTGCTCGCCGAAGCAGCGCTTGATCGCCTGGCTTTCAGCCAGATCGCCTGCCGGGGTGGAGGTCCCATGGGCGTTGATGTAGCCGATCTGCTCCGGGTTCAAGCCGGCATCCTTCATCGCCGAACTCATGCAGCGTGCGGCGCCATCTCCATCCTCGCTCGGCGAAGTGATGTGGTAGGCATCCGCGCTCATGCCGAACCCGACCAGCTCGCAGTAGATGCGCGCATTGCGCTTGCGCGCGTGCTCGTAATCCTCGAGCACGAGCACGCCGGCGCCGTCGGACAGCACGAAGCCGTCGCGGTCCTTGTCCCACGGACGGCTGGCCTTGTGCGGCTCGTCGTTGCGCGTGGACATCGCGCGTGCCGAGCAGAATCCGCCCATGGCCACGCCGGTCGTTGCGTATTCGGCGCCGCCGGCCACCATCACGTCGGCGTCGCCGTACTGGATCATGCGCATGGCAAGGCCCAGGTTGTGCGTCGCGGTCGTGCACGCCGTGACGCAGGCGATGTTCGGCCCCTTCAGCCCGAGCATGATCGACAGGTTGCCCGAGGCCATGTTGATGATCGAACTCGGCACGAAGAACGGCGAGATGCGGCGCTGGCCCTGCTCGTGATAGATGATGCTGGTGCGTTCGATCGTGTGGATGCCGCCGATGCCGGCGCCGACCGCAACGCCGATGCGCTCGGCATCGTGTTCGTGCGGGTGCAGACCGGCGTCGGCCAGCGCGTCGATCGACGCGGCGATGCCGTAGTGGATGAACGGATCCATCTTCTTGACGTCTTTCGGCGCAACGAACTTCGCCGGATCGAAATCGCGCACCTCGCCGGCGATGCGCGTCGGAAACGTGCTCGCATCGAAATGCGTCACCGGGCCGATGCCGCTGTTGCCGGCGAGGATGTTGCGCCACGCCGTGGTCACATCGTTGCCGACCGGGCTGACGATGCCGAGCCCGGTAATCACCACACGCCGTTTGTTCATAGCAGAGGCTGAGAGCTGAGGGCTGCGGGCTGAAGATCAGGAGCGCTGGAGGCCGGCCTTGTTTCCGGCTTCGCGCCCCGTGCCCTCAGCCCTGGTTTCAGAAACACGAACTGCGCCACGCGGGCGCAGTCGAGGGATCCAAAAAGATGAAATCAGGCCTTGACGTGCGCCTTGATGTAGTCGACCGCCTGCTGCACCGTCGTGATCTTCTCGGCTTCCTCGTCCGGGATCTCGCACTCGAACTCCTCTTCCAGCGCCATCACCAGTTCGACCGTGTCGAGCGAGTCCGCGCCCAGATCGTCTACGAACGACGCGTTCGGCGTGACTTCATCTTCCTTGACGCCAAGCTGTTCGACGACGATTTTCTTGACGCGTTCTTCGATGGTGCTCATGTGTTGGACCTCACGATGGAAGTAAATTCTGGACCGCTACCGGAAAGCGGCGGATTGTAGTGGATGCTACGCCTGCACGCCAGCAAACGGGCGTTTCACGAGGCGCTGGACCGTGAGCCGGCAGCCGCAAAGCAGATCGTCGTCTGCCGCTCTCCGGTTTCCGGCGACCGGTTTCCGCCCGGCGGCCCTCACGCCATGTACATGCCGCCGTTCACGTGCATCGTCTCGCCGGTGATGTAGGCGGCCGCGGGCGAAACCAGGAACAGCACGGCCTGTGCAATGTCTTGCGGCGAACCAAGGCGCCCGAGGGCGATCTGGCCGAGCAACGCCTGGCGCTGGTCGTCGGTCAGACTTCGTGTCATGTCGGTATCGATGAATCCCGGCGCGACGACGTTGACCGTAATCCCGCGCGAGCCGATCTCGCGCGCGAGCGATTTCGAAAACGCGATGATGCCGGCCTTGGCGGCCGCGTAGTTCGACTGGCCCGGGTTGCCGGTCACGCCGACCACCGATGCGATGTTCACGATGCGGCCCTTGCGCGCCTTCATCATGCCGCGCATGACCGCCTTGGACGTGCGGTAGACCGAGCTCAAGTTGGTGTCGAGTATCGCCTGCCAGTCTTCGTCTTTCATGCGCATCAGCAGCTGGTCGCGCGTGATGCCGGCATTGTTGACCAGGATCGTCGGCGGACCGAATTCCCTGCCGATCGCCTCGACCAGCGCCTCGACCGCCGCGCCGTCGGTGACGTCGAGCGAACGCCCCACGCCGGCCTGCGCGGCCAGTCGCTCGCCGATGGCCTGCGCACCGGCTTGCGTCGTTGCCGTGCCGATGACCTTCGCGCCGCTTGCGGCGAGCACATCGGCAATAGCCGCGCCAATGCCGCGGCTGGCGCCGGTGACAAGGGCGATTTCACCCTGCAGGTTTGCGTTCATGGCTTGCTCCGTTCAGAAGTCGTTGCCGCAGTCGGCCAGATCAGCGCCTGCGCAACGACCACCGACTTTCCGTCGAATGTCGCTGCGGGTGATCCGTACAGAACGTAGCCGAGCGCGAGCGCCTCGCTGACGCGCCGGCAGAATCTTTCGTCATCCGGACCGGTCAATATACGGTAGATCGGAAGATCGTTCGGAGTGTCGCCCACACCGTCCTCCCCGCGCCCGGCGTCAGGCTTTCCAGTCGAGCAACGCCTGTGCCAGCTCGGCCGGCGCGCCGATGGCGCGGCCGTCGATGGCCCTTTCGATGCGCTTGAGCAGCCCGACCAGCACCTTGCCCGGGCCGCACTCGGCCGCCCGTGTCACGCCGCGGGCAGCCAGTTCGTGCACGCAGGCGGTCCACTGCACGGGCGCATAAAGCTGCCGCGCCAGTGCCTGTCTGATGTTCTCGACACTGTTGTAGGACTTGGCCTCAACATTCTGAATCACCGGAATTTTCGGTGCCGACCATGAGACGGTTTCGAAGTGCGCCGCGAGCTTGTCGGCCGCATCACGCATCAACAGGCAGTGCGACGGCACGCTGACCGCCAGCTTGACCGCCTTGCGGACACCCAGCTCGGCCAGCCGTGCGAGGGCACGGTCGACCGCCTCGCTGTTGCCGGCGATCACGAGCTGGCCCGGCGCATTGAAATTTGCCGGGGCGACCACCTGGCCCTGCGCGACCTCGGCGCAGACCTGGGCGATCTGCAGGTCGTCGCCGCCGAGGATTGCCGCCATCGCGCCGACGCCTTGCGGCACTGCAGCCTGCATCAGCCGACCGCGCTCGGCAACGATCGCCGCCGCGTCGTGCAGGGACAATACGCCGCCGCAGACCAGCGCCGTGTACTCACCGAGACTGTGGCCGGCCAGCTGCGCGGGCAGCGCGCCGCCCTGCTCGCGCCACACACGCCATACCGCGACGCCGGCAGCCAGCAGGGCCGGTTGCGTGTTGTCGGTGCGATTCAACAATTCTTCCGGACCGTTCTGCGACAACGCCCACAGGTCGGCGCCGGCTCCGGCCGAGGCTTCGTCGAATGTCGCCTTGACGATGGCGTATTCGCTGGCCAGTTCGGCGAGCATGCCGAGCGATTGCGAGCCCTGGCCGGGGAAGACGAAACACAGGGCTGAGGGCTGGGGGCTGAGGGTAGGCATTGACGAAAAACCTGCTTTTTTGCTGGAACCAAACCAATCGCACGGAAAGGAAAAAGCCTGTGGAACAGCGTCGCGGCTTTTCAGCCATCGGCCGCGGCCCTCGGCGTTTTGCTTGAGCTAGTAGCGCACCAAGGCCGAACCCCAGGTGAAGCCGCCGCCGAAGGCCTCGAGCAGCAGCAGCTGGCCGCGCTGGATCCGGCCCGAGCGGACGCCGTGATCGAGCGCCAGCGGTACGGAGGCCGATGAGGTATTGCCGTGCTTGTCGACGGTGACGATGACGCGTTCCATCGGCATGTCGAGGCGTTTGGCCGTCGCCTGGATGATGCGCAGGTTCGCCTGGTGCGGAATCAGCCAGTCGATGGCATGGCGATCGATGCCGTTGGCCGCCAATGTCTCTTCGACGACGCGGTCGAGCGTCTTTACGGCAACCTTGAATACCTCGCTGCCCTGCATGACGACGCGCACGCCGTGGTTGTGCTCGTGGGTGAAACCGACCGACACGCCGACCGGATTCCACAACAATTCCTTGTAGGCGCCGTCGGCGTGCACGTGCGAGGAAAGAATGCCGGCCTCGTCGGAGGCCTTGAGCACGACGGCACCGGCGCCGTCGCCGAACAGCACGCAGGTGCCGCGGTCCGACCAGTCGATCATGCGCGACAGCGTCTCTGCGCCGACGACCAGCGCGGTCCTGGCGCTGCCGGAGCGAATGAACTTGTCGGCGACCGTCAGTGCGTAGATGAAACCCGAGCACGCCGCGTTGACATCGAACGCGGGGCAGCCGTTCGCACCGAGCCGATCCTGCAGCAGGCACGCCGTCGACGGGAAGATCAGGTCCGGCGTGGTGGTGCCGACGATCAGCAGGTCGACGTCCCTGGCCGCCACGCCCGCTGCCTCCAGCGCGGCTGTCGCCGCACCGAAGGCCAGGTCACAGGTAGTCTCGCCTTCGGCGGCGAGATGGCGCTGGCGGATGCCGGTGCGAGCGGCGATCCATTCGTCGCTGGTGTCGACCGTCTTTGCCAGATCGGCATTGGTGACGACTCTTTCCGGCAGGCAACTGCCCGTGCCGGCGATGCGTGAATAGATCAAGACTCAACCCCTGTACCGGCGCTTGGCTCGCGCAGCATCCCTCGCGCTCGAGCCCGCCATGGCGCTACAGCACATGACTGCTTGTGCTTGTTGTTGTTGGCCCGTCGAGGACGTCGCGGAGCGACTGCGCCTCAATCCTCGTCGCGGACCGGCGTCTTGCTCTCGATGACCTTGCGGCCACGATAGTAGCCGTCCTTGGTCACGTTGTGGCGCACGTGCACTTCGCCCGAAGTCGGGTCGGTGCCGAGCTGCTTGGCGCTCAGCGCGTCATGGGCGCGGCGCATGCCGCGGCGGGAGGGGGACTTGCGACTCTTTGCAACAGCCATTTCACTTCTCCAAAAAATCCTGCGTACCGTACCGGGTACGAATGCGGCCGGGAGGGCGCGCGAGCGCGCAACCGGGTCAGCGCGAAACCTTGATCCTTTTCAGCACGTCGAACGGGTTATCGCGCGATGCCGCTGCCGGCTCGTCTTCCGCGTCGCCCCATGTGCGTTCCACATAGTCGGTGCCCGGCCGCACCGGTATGGCCGGTACGGCCAGTATCAATTCGTCTTCGACGACGTCGGCGAGCCGGAGCACGCCGTCGGCCGTCAGCAATGGTTCGTAGCCTTCCGGCAATCCTGCCTCGTCCGCCTCGCGCGTGATCAGCCCGAGCCGTGTGTCGACACGCACCGGCAAGTCGAAACGATCGAGGCTGCGCTGGCAGATCAGCGGCAACGCCGCTCCGGCGCGCACGTGCAGATACGCCACGCCGAGTTCATCCTTGTCGAAATCCAGCTCGAACACCACGTCGCCGGTCGGCTGGGCCAGGTCGGCTGCCAGTCGCGGCAGCGCGGCAAGCCGCAGTTTACCCTCAAAACGGCGCCGCGCCTGCACCATGCGCCACGCGTCGACAGTTTCTGGCAGGGCATGGGACATGGCGCGCGCGATGGTAGTTTCCGCACTGCACAAAGTCAATCCAAATGGCTGAATTCGCCTCAAACTGTGCGGCGTGCCCGGTTCCCGGATTGCCCCGGCGCGCATCATTTTACGAAATTGTTCGCATGCGGCAGACTGCGAACCGGAACCGGGGGTTGGAATCGCTGTGTCTTACTTCATCCTGATCGCGGCGGCGGCGGCGCTGTTGCTGCTGTATGCCGCATTTCGCCAGCATGGCCTGAACCGGCGGCACCGCGCGATGCGGCGCCTGCTCGACGGCGCGGATGCGCTCGAGGAACAGCTGCTGCAATGCCGCGCGCGCATGCAGCAGCTCAGGAGCATGCTGGTGACGCTGCCTGAAGAGATGAGTGCCGACGCAAACACGGCATTGACGGCCGACGACAAGGTGCAAGCGGGATTGCGCGATCTGCTCGCACACCGCCTCTGGATCAAGCAGCACGCCGGGACCGCGCAGCGCGCCGAACTCGATGCGGCCTGCATCGCAATCGATCAGTCCCGCGACGTTCTGGCGGCGCAACTGACCCGGCTCGACGCGATCACCGACGAACTGGCGGCCGCGCAATCCAGCGCCCGGTCGGTCGCGCCGCGCAATCGCAACGGCACGCCGTGACGGCAGCCGGCCAGGTCGACCTGATCCTGGCATCGACCTCGCGCTATCGTCGCGATCTCTTGGCACGCATCGCGGCGCGCTTCCGCCAGCTCGCCCCGGCCGTCGATGAAACGGCTCTGCCCGATGAAAGCGCGGCGACCCTGGTCGTGCGCCTGGCGCTGGCCAAGGCCCACGCCGTGGCCACCAGGGAGCCCGGCGCGCTGGTGATCGGCTCGGACCAGGCCGCCGACCTCGACGGCGCGATACTCGGCAAGCCGGGCACGGCCGCTGCCGCGGTGGCACAACTGCTTGCCGCAAGCGGCAGGGTCGTGACGTTCCATACCGCGATCTGCCTGGTCGATGCGCGGGTGCCGCAGCCGCAGGTCGCCTGGGCGACCGATCGCACGCACGTGCATTTTCGCCGGCTGCAGCGCGGCGAAGTCGAGCGCTACGTCGAACGCGAACAGCCGCTCGATTGCGCCGGCAGCTTCAAGGCCGAGGCCCTCGGCATCGCGCTGTTCGAGCGGATCCAGAGCGACGATCCGACCGCGCTGATCGGTCTGCCGCTGATCGCACTGTGCCGGTTGCTCGGCGCGGCCGGTATCGAGGTCATCTGAAGTCCCTGCATGCGTCGCCCGCGGCCGCGGCTGACGTTGCGCGCGGCGCATCGGCGAGCCCGTCGGCGGCGACGAACAGGTAGCGCTTGCGCCCTTCGTACAGTTCGAGCCGGCCGACGACCTGCGGCGCCCGCAGCGTCGAGCAGACGCGCTCCAGCCACGCCGCACGCTCGCGCTCGCGCCGCGCGGTCGGCTCGATCACGACGAGCAAGCGTCCCGGAGCAAGGTCGCGCAACGCCCGTTCGTCCCGGCGCCACAGGGCCAGCTGCGGCGCACGGCCGTGCTTGGTGTTGATGGGATGATCCAGCGCGTAGACCGGGCGTCGCGACGCGAATGCGAAATCCAGCTCGGCGGCCAGCATGAAATTGTCGGCCACCAGCGTGGCTTCGCGGAAGCGTTCCTGCTGCAACAGGGTGCCGGTCTCGACGGCGACTTCGTTCCAGCCGACCCAGTGCTCGGGAAAAGCCTTGAAGCGCGCCAGTGATACCGCGCCGCCCGGCACGGCCGCGGCCGAGAAGTAGGCGAAAGCCAGTACGCTGCCGGCAGCCAGCATGACGAACGCGGCAAGCGCGAACCCGCGCAGTCCGCGTTCGGCGCGCGCCGGTTCGAGCAGGGCCGGCAACGCGACCAGCAGCGGCAGGTAGGCCGGCAGCGGCCAGTGCAGGCGCAAGCGCGTGTCGTCGGCGAAGAAGCCGAGCACCAACCAGGCAATCCATGGCACCACGCTGCAGACGGCGAGCAGGTCCCACGGCGCGCCCGCATCGCCACGCTGCACGCAACGCCACGCCGCCCAGAGCAGCAGCAGATAGAACAACGGTGTGCAGACGATCGCCTGCTCGAGCGGTTGCGCGAACCCATCGGCATGGAAGGCCCACGGATTGCGCTCGAGGATCTGGAACGAAAGCGCGACCCAGCCGTGTTCGAGATTGAAAATCAGCAACGGAAGCAGGCCAAGCAGCGAAATCGCAACCGCCGTCCACAAACCCGGATCACGCCACAGCTGCCGGCCGCGGACCGTCAGCAGCAGGAAGGCAAGTCCGGTGAGCAGCAGCATCGCCGCCCGATAGTGGCTGAGCAAGGCTGCGGCCAGCACAAGGCCAAGCACGCACCAGGCGCCCCGGTTGCCTGTGCGCGCGGCGCGCTCGAGCATGTCCAGGCCGAGCGCCGCGCACAGCGTCAGCGGGACATCGGGCAACGCGAACATGCCCAGCGTGCCGAGCAGCGGCAGCGCCAGCGCGATCAGCCCGGTGAACCAGCCGGCACGCACGCCGAACAGACGCGTACCGGTGTGCACGAGGATCAACGGAGTCAGCGCGCCGAACAACAGGAACGGCGCACGCATCGCCAGCACGCCATGACCGAAAAGTGTTTCGCCCAGGCGGATCAGCGCGGCAGTCGCGAGCGGCAGGTCGCTGAACGACCAGTCGAGCGCGCGGCTCTCCTGCCAGTACCAGGCTTCGTCGCCGAACGGCGCAAGCGTTCCAGCCAGCACGATCTTGAGGATCAGCAGCAGCGCCCAAACCATCCAGAATGCGGCGCGCCAGCGCAGCGGATCGTCCCGCCCGCCGGAAATTCCGGACGCCGTCACACTCGTTATACTTCCGACCATGCAGATTGCGATCCCATGAACATGCGCCTGTCGCCCGTCCCCGATGCTCCCGCGGCACTGGACCCCTCCCTCGCTGCCGCGCTGAGCCGCGCGCAGCAGCAGGTCAACGGCGTCGTGCTCGGCAAGGCCCCGCGCGTGCGCCTGGCCTTTGCCTGTTTTCTGGCCGGCGGTCACCTGCTGATCGAGGACCTGCCCGGCGTCGGCAAGACGACACTCGCGCACGCGCTGGCGGCAACCCTGGACCTGAGCTTCCAGCGCGTGCAGTTCACGTCCGACCTGCTGCCTTCCGACATTATCGGGGTCAGCGTCTACGAGCGCGAGCGCGGCGAATTCAAGTTCCACCCGGGTCCGCTGTTTGCGCAACTCGTGCTGGCCGACGAGATCAACCGCGCAACGCCGAAAACACAGAGCGCGCTGCTCGAGGCCATGGCCGAGCAACAGGTCACGGTGGACGGCGAGAGCCGCGCGCTGCCGGCGCCGTTTTTCGTCGTCGCAACGCAGAACCCGCTCGATCTTGCCGGCACCTATCCGCTGCCCGATTCGCAGCTCGACCGCTTCATGCTGCGCATCAGCCTCGACTACCCCGACGCTGATGCCGAGCGAGCGCTGCTCACGGCGAGCGACCGGCGCGAAGTGATCGCGCACCTGCATCCGTGCCTCGACGCAACGCAGATCGGCCGCGTGCGCGCCGCCGTCGGCAACGTGCTGGCCAGCCCGGCACTGATCGACTACGTGCAGGCGCTGCTGGCGGCCAGCCGCGTCGACCCCGAGATTCGCGTCGGCCTTTCGCCACGCGCCGGTCTGGCCCTGCTCAGTGCCGCGCGAGCCGTCGCATTGCTCGACGGCCGCGCCTTCTGCCTGCCCGAAGACGTGCAGGAGGTATTCGTGGCAGCCGCCGCGCATCGCCTGACGCCCGGCGGCACGAGCCATCGCTCGCGCGACCAGCTGGCGCAGAAACTGCTGGATTCGACGCCGGTGCGCTGAGTCTCCTGGTGAACGCCTCCGGCACGCTGGTTTCGCTGCGCTCGCGCTTGCTCGCGACTGCCGAACGGCGGCTGCCGGCCCTGACCCGCCTGAAGCAACCGGAAGCCCTGCCGGTCGTGCTGCACCGGCACCGCATCTACGTGTTGCCGACCCGCTTCGGCCTGCTGTTTTCGGCGGTCCTGCTGGTGATGCTGCTCGGCGCGTTGAACTACAACAACAATCCGGCCCTGCTGCTGACCTGCCTGCTGGGCGCCGCGTGTTTCCAGAGCGTGTTCCAGGCATTCCGCACCCTCAACGGCGTCGAACTGCGCTCGCTGCAGGCCGAGCCGTGCCATGCCGGCGACATGCTGCACATCACGCTGATGTTTCGCGCCGCCGGGCGCGCGCGCTACAGCCTGCGCGCCGTCGTCGGCGAGGTCGAAACCCTGTTCGACATGGAGGCCGGCCGCGACACGCGCGTTCGTGTCGGCGTACAGGCGCTGCAACGCGGCTGGCAACGCAGCGGCCGCATCCGGCTGTACTGCGAATATCCGTTCGGACTGTTCCGGGTGTGGAGCTGGCTCAATCCGGACTTTGCCGCGCTGGTCTACCCGCGGCGCGAAGATCCCCCGGTGCCGCTGCCACGATCCCATGACGCGGCGGCGGAACTGCCGATGCGCCGCACCGGCGACGAGTTCGCCATGCTGCGCGACTACCACCCGAGCGACCCGCGCCGCTCGATTGCCTGGAAAGCCAGCGCACGTCATGACGTCTTGCTGGTCAAGGAATTCGAGCAGCGGCGCGGACGCGAGATCGTGCTCGACTGGGATGCCGCCGCCGGCCTGACGCACGAAGCGCGCATCTCGCGCCTGACGCGCTGGGTCGAGGATGCCGACGCGCTGCGCCACAGCTATCTGTTGCTGCTGCCGGACCAGCGCGTCGGTCCGGGCCTGGGCAGCGACCACCGTCATGCCTGCCTGCGCGCGCTGGCCCTGCTGCCGCAGGCGGCGCCGTGATCGACATCGGCACACGGTTGACGCCGCGGCAATTCATGCTGACGGCAGCGAGTGTTTCGGCGGCCGTGCTGCCGCATCTGCCGCGCCTGCCGCTGTCGTTTTCGCTGCTGATCGCCGGCCTGCTGATCGGCCGCGTCGTCCAGCGCCGCCTCGGTGGCGCACGCATCCCGACCGCCCTGAAGTTGCCGCTGGTCCTGCTGATTCCGCTGCTGGTCGTCATTCACTATGGAAACGTGTTCGGCCGCGAACCCGGCAGCGCGCTGGCGTGCGCGATGCTGGCGCTCAAACTGATCGAGAGCGAATCGCGCCGCGACGCGCGTGCCGCGATCGCGTTCTCGTGCTTCGTGTTGATGAGTGCGCTGCTGTTCGACAACAGCATGGGCCTCACCCTGATGCTGTGCGCGGCGCTGACCCTGTTCCTGGCGACGCTGCTGCAGCTCGAACTGCAGCCGGCGGATTCCGCGGCACCGCACGCGGGGCGCAGCGAACTCGGGCGCGCCATGCGCAGCGCCGCCACGTCGCTGCTCACGGCGATTCCGCTGACGTTGTGCGTGTTCATTTTCCTGCCGCGGCTCGGCTCGCCGCTGTGGGGCGCACCGACCGACACGGCCGCCGCGCGCAGCGGCCTGGGCGACAGCATGGACCCGGCGAGCGTGCAGGAACTGCTGATCGATGACAGCGCGGCGTTCCGCGTCAGCTTCGACGGGCCGGTACCGGATCGCTCGAAACTGTACTGGCGCGGTCCGGTGCTGACGCGATTCGACGGCCAGGTCTGGAGCCGGCCCAACTACGTCGGCGAGGCGCGAGCCGCAGAAGCCGTCGGCAAGACCGCCGACGTCGTCGGTTACGAAGTGACCTTGGAGCCGTCCGACCGGCGCTGGCTGATGGCACTCGACGTTCCGTTGGGCGCGCCGGAGAATGCTGTCCGCGGTGCCGACATGAGTCTGGTGTCGGCACGGCCGGTCGACCAGCTGCTGCGCTATCGCGCCAGTTCCGCGCTGCGCTACGAGCTCGGCGCGCAACTGGGCGAACGTGAGCGGATGCGGGACCTTGCCCTTCCGGCCGGACTGAACCCGCGCGCCCGCGCGCTCGCCACGCAATGGCGCACTGAGCTGGGCGACGACAGCGCGGTGATTCGAGCGGCGCTCGCGCTGTTCCGTGACAACTCCTTCTTCTATTCGCTCGCGGCCCCGGCATTGGGTCGCGATGCGGTCGACGATTTCCTGTTCGAGACACGCAAGGGCTTCTGCCAGCATTACTCGTCGTCATTCACCTTCCTGATGCGCGCGGCGGGGATACCGTCCCGCATCGTGACCGGCTATCTGGGCGGCTATTTCAATGCAATGGGAAACTATCTCGTCGTGCGTCAATCCGACGCACATGCCTGGTCCGAAGTCTGGCTGTCCGGACGCGGCTGGGTACGGGTCGATCCGACCGGCGCGGTAAGCCCGCAGCGTGTCGAGCTCGGCGCACGCGACGCAGCCGGCGCGAGCGCGTCGTGGTACCAGGCCAACTGGCTGCTGGCCCTGCGCAACCAGTTCGACCTGGTCAATCGCGGCTGGAACAGCCTGGTCGTCCAGTTCAATGCGCTGCGCCAGCAAAGCCTGTTGACGCCGTTCGGCATCGACAAGGCTGAATATTACGATCTGGTCCGCGTCCTGATCGGATCGAGCATGCTGGTGCTGGCGCTGTATTGCTGGTGGGTTCTGCGCCGCCCGCGCGGCGCGGGCGACACGCTGGACGCGGCCTACACGCGGCTGTGCCGGAAGCTGGAACGGATCGGCCTGCCGCGCGCGGCCAACGAGGGGCCTGCGGCCTTCGCGATGCGCCTGAACGGCGTGCCAGCCGCACCGGCGGTGCAAAATCTGATCGGGCGCTATGTCGGCCTGCGTTACGCCCGTGCGTTACCGGATACGGCGGCCGTTCGCGCTTTCGCAGGTTCGGTGCGGGCGCTGCGCGTCGGCGGAACATTTGCAAGAATTTACCGGAATGGCGCGCGCGGAACCCGATAGACTGCAACGAAACGTCCCGGCGCGACGTCCGAATTTACGTACCAGGAGAAATGCCATGCGACACTTGCCTCCCCTACTTGCACTGCCCGTTCTCGCCCTCGCCGGCTGCGCCACGGTGCCGCAGCCGATCGCCGGCGACAACTTCTCCGCCGTGACGCCGCAACAGGCAGTCAGCCAGAATGCCGCCGGCCAGCGCGTGCGCTGGGGCGGCGAAATCATCCGCGTCGAGCCGCGCGCAGACGCCACCTGCTTCGAAGTCCTGTCGCGCCAGCTGTACGACGATGCGCGCCCGAGCAAGCGCGGCGACCGCAGCGACGGCCGCTTCATCGCCTGCAGCAAGGGCTTCTACGATCCAGCGGTCTACACCAAGGGACGCGACCTGACCGTCACCGGCAGCCTGAACGGCATCGAGCAGCACAAGGTCGGCGAGTACAATTACACGTTTCCACAAGTGGCAGCCGACCAGGTCTACCTGTGGCCGCAACGCGCGCAATACGACGGCTACTACGGCCCGAACCCGTACTACGACCCGTTCTGGGGTCCGTACTGGGGTGGCGGCTGGGGCTGGTGGGGAGCGCCGGTCGTGATCGTGCGCCATCACCACTGACAGGCGCGCGCTGCGACGGCGGCTTGCCCGGCCTGCGACGATCAGCCGGGCGGCCAGTGCATCTGGCGCCCGGCGAGCAGATGCAGGTGCAGATGAAATACGGTCTGCCCGCCGTGCGTGTTGCAGTTGATCACGCAGCGATAACCGTCCTCGTCGAGTCCCTGCGCCTTCGCCCAGCGAACCGCGCTGAGGACGAGTTTTCCGATCAGCGCGGCATCGTCATCGGCAGCGTCGTTCAGGGTGGCGATCGCCTTCTTCGGTATGAACAGCACATGCACCGGCGCCTGCGGGTGGATGTCGCGGAACGCCAGCACCTCGTCGTCCTCGAATACGATGTCGGCCGGAATCTCGCGGCGGATGATCTTGCCGAATAGGGTGTCGGCCATGGAGATATTCCTCGAAGAAGTGACTGACGCGGACCGTCCGCCCGCTACGACCGCCCAGGCGTGAGGCGTAGCCGCCGCAGCGTCGATGATACGGCCTGCATCCGGCGGCTCACAAATTCTGCCGGCCGCCGAACGCGTGCGCCAGCGTTCCGCGATCGACGAACTCGAGCTCACCGCCGAGCGGCACGCCATGTGCCAGCCGGGTCGCACGCACGCCTGCCTGACGCGCAATCTGCGCCAGCAGATGGGCCGTTGCCTCGCCCTCGACGGTTGAATTGGTCGCCACGATCAGTTCGCGCACTTCGCCTTCGGCGAGGCGCGCAGCCAGGACGTCCATGCCGAGTTCCTTCGGACCGAGCCCGTCGAGCGGCGACAGGCGCCCGAGCAGCACGAAATAGCGCCCGCGAAACCCGGTCGCCTGCTCGATCGCCACCTGGTCGGCCGGCGTCTCGACGATGCACAGCGTCTGTGCATCGCGGACCGCGTTCGCGCAGACCGCGCATACCGGCGTTTCGCTGAAGGTACGGCAGCGCGTGCAGTTGCCGATGCGTTCCATCGCGGCGGCAAGCTTCTCGGCGAGGCGTTTTGCTCCCGGACGATCACGCTCGAGCACATGGAAAGCCATGCGCTGCGCCGTCTTCGCGCCGACGCCGGGCAGGCAGCGCAACGCGTCGATCAATTCGTTGAGGAGCGGGGAAGACGACATTTCAGGGCCGTATCTGATATCTGGGGACTGAAAGCAGGATTCGACGGCTCTCCAGCCCTCGGCTCTCGGCCTTCAGCCGTGCTGTCAAAACGGCAACTTGAATCCCGGCGGCAGATCCATGCCCCCGGCAACCTCGCCCATGCGTTCCTGGCTCGCCGCGGCAACCTTGTTGACCGCGTCGTTGAACGCGGCAGCAACCAGATCCTCGGCCATGTCCGGATCGTCGGCGAGAATCTTGCGGTCTATGGCGACGCGACGCACTTCGTGGCGACCGCTCATCGTGACGCTGACCATGCCGCCGCCGGCCTGGCCGGTCACCTCGATCCGTGCGATTTCCTCCTGCGCGCGCTTGAGGTTCTCCTGCATGCGCTGGGCCTGCTGCATCAGCTGTCCGATTCCTCCACGCATCTTTACTTCTCCACGGTCTTGCCATTGGCTTCCGGACGGATCGACTCGCCCACGAGACGTCCGCCGAACTCGCGCAGCAGGCTCTGCACGCCCGGATCACCGGCCAGCGATTCCTCGGCTGCCAGCTGGCGCTCCGAGCGTTCGCGCTGCGCTGCCTCGGCCGGAACTTCGTGCGCCGCGGTCGTCTTCTCGAAACGCACCTTCAGCGGACGCCCGAGCAGCGCGGAGAGTTTCTGTTCCAGCGTCGCTGCCACCGCGGGCAAATTGAAATGTTCATGCATCGGCTTCAGCGAAAGGCGCACGACGCCGGCTTCGATCGCAACCAGACTCGAATGCCGCGCCAGCTGACCGACGGTTCCCTTCAATCCTGCCGCATCGATCAGCGAAGTCCAATCGTTCAGGTCCACTGCTGCCGGACTTGCGCCGGACGCGCTCCCGGCGGCGTCGACGGGCGGTTCGCCGATGACGGTTGCGGGTGCGGCGCCGGTGGGTCGGGCAGCGGCGGGCGTTGCCGGAGCGACCGGCGCTGCACGTGCCCGCGCAGGAACCGCGCCGACAGGCGTCGTCGCCGTCGTCCCCGGCGCTTTCGCCTCGCCCGCGACAACCGGACGGAACGCCAGCATGCGCAGCATCGTCATTTCAAATCCGGCACGCGGCGTCGGCGCCAGCGGCAGATCGCGCCGGCCGGTCACCGCAATCTGGTAGTACAGCTGCGTGGCTTCGGATGTCAACGCCGCGGCGAGTGCGCCGATGCCGGCGTCGTCGACGGCTTCGACCGAATCGTAGCCACGAATCAGTTGCTTGAGCTGAACGCGATGCAGCACGCCGGCGATTTCATCGAGCACCGCGGAGAAGTCCGGCGAAAACTCGGCAAGGTTGCCGATCTCCGCAAGCAGCGCCGCGCCGTCGCCGGCGTCGATTGCACCGAGCAAGGCGAATACCCGGCCGCGCTCGATGGTGCCGAGCATTGCGCGCACGTCGACAGCACGCACGCTGCCGGCGCCATAGGCGATCGCCTGGTCGAGCAGCGACAGTCCGTCGCGCAGAGAGCCATCGGCGGCGCGTGCGATCTCGGCCAGCGCGTCGGCGTCGAAGGCGACGCCTTCGGCCGCGAGGATGTGCTTCATCTGGCCGCCGATCTGTTCGGGCAGCAGGCGCTTGAGGTTGAACTTGAGGCAGCGCGACAGCACCGTGACCGGCAGCTTCTGCGGATCGGTGGTCGCGAGCAGGAATTTCACGTGGGGCGGCGGTTCCTCGAGGGTCTTGAGCAGCGCGTTGAACGCGTTCTTGGACAGCATGTGCACTTCGTCGATCAGATAGACCTTGAAGCGGCCGCGTGCCGGCGTGTACTGCGCGTTTTCGATCACCTCGCGCACGTCGTCGATGCCGGTATTGCTGGCAGCATCGATCTCGAGCAGATCGACGAAACGCCCGGCATCGATATCCCGGCACGCACCGCACTCGCCGCAGGGCGTCGACGATTGGCCGCGTTCGCAGTTCAGCGACTTGGCGAAGATGCGCGCGATCGTCGTCTTGCCGACTCCGCGCGTGCCGGTGAACAGGAACGCATGGTGCATGCGATCCGAATCGAGCGCATTGCTCAGCGCGCGTACGACGTGTTCCTGGCCGACGAGTTCGGCGAACCGCTTCGGCCGCCACTTGCGCGCGAGTACCTGATACGACATCTGAACATCCGCTGGAACAGGTGTCGATTGTGCCAAGTTGGCGCCTCGGGAGCCAGCTTTGCCTGGCTTGTGCGCGCCGTCAGCGTCCTGTATTCTCGCGCGCCCTTGCCGCAGCCCGCCGGAATCGACGGCGCGGGGCGAGCACGGCCCGGGTGAATCCGCGATAATGGAATTTCCGAGGCAGTCCCGGACGCGGCGAGAGGCATGAGAATGGTTGCGTAGAGGTATCCGAGCGGTTGACGGAGCACGCCTGGAAAGTGTGTAAGCGGCTTATACCCGCTTCGCGGGTTCGACAAATTCGTCGGGAACGAATTTGGACAGCCGAAAGGCTGGCCCCGAGCGCAAGCGAGGGGTGAGGCCCAGG